>Ga0153988_1000138_pt1 | contig 17264 bp, 23 predicted proteins | sample TSNC072MetaG_FD_104742 | JGI IMG/M metagenome (GOLD analysis project Ga0153988, IMG submission 104742) | Attine ant fungus gardens microbial communities from North Carolina, USA - TSNC072 MetaG | ecosystem: Host-associated > Fungi > Mycelium > Unclassified | place: USA: North Carolina, Jones...
GCGGAAGGACTGTACGCCCGCGACGGGAATCCTGTAATGTCGTTGATGGCGGAAGACGGAATACGTTCGTTGGCAACAGGACTTCGAGGCATCAAAGAATATCCCGAAAACCTGTCAGCACGAAGCGATTGTCTTTATGGCGCATGGATGTGCGGCAGCGTGTTGGGCCATGTCGGCATGGCTCTCCACCACAAGCTCTGCCACACCCTCGGCGGAAGCTTCAACCTGCCCCACGCAGAGACGCATGCAATCGTGTTGCCTCACGCACTCGCATATAACAGCGCGGCGGCGCCCGAGGCTATGTCGCGGATCGCCCGCGCGCTTGGGCGTGAGAGTGCCGCGCTTGGAATCTTCGAGCTTGCCCGCGAGTTGAAGATTCCATCCGGGCTGCGCGAGATCGGGATGCAGGAAGATGATCTCAATCGCGCATGTGACATCGCCCTGTCGAACCCCTACTGGAATCCGCGACCGATTGAGCGTAAGCCACTGCGTTCTTTGCTCCAGGATGCCTGGGCCGGGAATGCGCCACACTAACGATCCCGGCAACAACGTAAGTACAAGCGGGGATGCAATGCTGAAGGAGCACCCGCCCCGACTAAGGAAATCGGATTACGGTTGAGAGCCGAGCGACCGTTTTCTGAGTAGCAGCCGACGTCTGAGTGTCCGAACAACGGACCGAGTCAGTGACGCTTCATGGCCGATTGGGTGAGGTCGCCAACGGCCGCTTAGTGGCGCTCGAGTTCGCAAAACCTCGATTCGGCTGACTGGCCGGTTTGGAGAAGGTCGACTGACCGGAGTGGTCCGCAAGCGACCTCCATCCCCGCTGATCGCGGGAGAATCAAAAAAAATGGAGCCCCGTAGATCAGGAGGCTCCATATGGCCAAAACACGACTCCGTAACCCGGGAGGGAGCCCGGATCACGGAGTCGTGCTGTGCATCAATTGTTGTACTGCCACGTGTTGGCGTAATACTCGCCATCAGCCTGCCAGCCCAGTTGCACCTGAACGGCTTGACTTCCGCCAGTACCGGCAGCAGGAGTCAGGTTGTCAACGAACGACGTATTGAACGTGAGCGGTGACGGCGTGTTGCCCGTACTTGTCCCCCATACCGTCGCGTCGTAGGTCGTGGCCGGCACGCTAGTCTGGGCAGCGCCGAGCGAATTGATCGACGCCCAGAAGTTCGGATAGAACGAACTGCCCGGAGTCTTCCAGTCGATCGTTGCCGACGTGCCCGGTGTGCTTTGCGTACCGGAACCGCCCGGCGTCAGGTAATTCGCGATCACGTCGCTGCCGATTGTCTGCCACGTGACCGTGCTGCCCGCCGCCGCCGCATAGTTACGCGCGATGTTCTGGATCTGCTCCGAGCGAATCTCGGTGCCAGTCGTGTCATACAGCGTGACTGTATAGATGCCGAAATTCGTGATCGTCGAGACATCCTGAGACGACGACGCATATTCCGGCAGACCGCTCGGGGAGAACGACGTCGTGCTGCCCGAGAGCGGCGTCCATGCCCACTTGTAGGTCGTGGACATGCCGCCGTTAACGCGGTTGCCGGTACTCGTGAGCGGTGCAGTCAGCGTACCCGTCGGAATTTCGAGATAACCCGCGCCCGTACCGTTCCCTGCGGTTTGGAGCCAGAGGCCGCTGGCAGGCAGGCCCGGTCCCGTCACCATGGCGGAACCGACGCCTGTTGCCGTACCGTTGACCTTCACCGAAGATGGGATCTGGATGTCGAGACCCGACTCGTAGTGCGCGTTGGCTGCATCCGCCGAATCCGTGTACTGGACACGGCCGAGGAACGACGCGATGTAGGTGCTGTCCTGTTGCTGGTTGCCGATGACGTCCCATTGGCCGCTAGGCAACTGCTGTACGTAATCCATGCCGAAGTCAGGCGTGCCGTCCGGATCGGTCATCAGCAGATAGACGAGCGCGGCCGGATTGCTGATACCGGCAAGCGTACCAGCCGGAACGAATGCGACAGTCTTGACGCCGGTCAGCACCGTGCCCTTGGTAAAGAGCGTGTGGCGCTTCGCGAACCCGGCGACCCCCGTGCCGATACCGTTGTTCAGGTAACTCGCATCGATTGCCGTCGTGCAATTGCTGTCCGAGGTGTCCGTGGCCCCCCTTGGACATCCGACGCACAAGCTGCCAACGATGCTTGCAGGCTGGCCAGATAGTTCGCGGCCTGGGCGGGGGCGGCAAGCGCGGTGGATACGCTCGTGCTGGAGTTGAGCTGGATCGCCGTATTTGGATTGGCAAGACTCGTGATTTGCAATCCGGAACCCGAGGCCGAGGGCGTGACTGCGACGGAATCGATCACGGCATCCGCGCCCATCTGGTTCGGGGTGAAGGTCGTACCGATGGGGTCGAACGAGGCCGGAACGCTGTTGGCCGACAGGATCGGTGCGATCGCGGCATCGAGAGTGGTTTCCGCCGTGGTAACGGCAGAAGACGTAATCGCCGAGGCGTTACCCGCCAGATCCGCTGGAATACCTGACTGAGTCATGAGCGCCGCGACGGCCGTGGTCAGCGGCGTGACGTTCGCCGTAACGGGTGCACCGTTGCTCGTGTTGGCGCTGGCGACGACTGAATAAAGCGTGGACGACACGCCAGACGGATCAGTCGCGGTAATCAGGAACGGTGCGGTCAGCCCGGTCAGCGAGACATTGTAGGTGCCGTTTGCGCCGGAAGTAGCCGTCGCGGTCTTGCCGGCCGAGTCCGTGACTGTGACAGTCGCTCCGGTCAGCGCGGTACCGATGGCAACGGTACCAGTCATGGCAGTCGCGGCAGCCGTTACCGGCTGGCTACCGGCTCCATTCGACGTCGACGAGCCACCGCCGCCACCGCCGCACGCGGCGAGTACGGCGCTCATGGACGCACACAGCGCGAGTCGCGCGATTCCCGTGTTGGATCGGATTTTCATTCTTCTATGGTCCTTGCTGGTTGGTTCGTGTTGCGAAGGGGGGCCGCCTGGTTGCAGACGGTTCCGTCGTTACGATGGCGTTAGCGATCAAGCTGCCAGCCGTTGTCTGTTTTGATCATCGAGAGCTTGCCGGTATAGGTCTTCTCGATCCCATCGCCGACCATCGCGTCGAGGTTGCTGCCGTTGTTCGAGAAGAAGTCCATCCAGAACGAGTACGGCAGAGCCTGACATTTGCCGGGCATCGAGTTGAGGTAGTTCTTGATGTTGATTGCGCCGCCCGCCTCTTCGCGTATGCCGTTAACCTGGGGCTGGTATTTCTGGACGATAGCGTTGTAAGCGGTGGTATACGCATCGGTACCAGGGCTGCCGTCGAGCGCCTTGATCTCTTGTGTTTCCTCGGCACCGAGCCGCGCTTCCTGCTGTTGCAGATCCAGCCACTTCTTCATTCCGTCCTTCTCATCGCCCGTGGGTTCGAGCTTGAGCGTGTATTCGATCTCCACCTGGTAAGTGTTGGGATCGTTGCCTGCAATGCCATTCGTTTTCTTGAAGCTGGTGAGCGTCAGATCCTGACAGTGGTCGATTTGTGACTGGAACGCAGTCTTTGCATCGGATTCGCTCGGGGCACTGTTGCCGCATGCGGCAAGCAGAACGGTCAGTGCAGTGAGCGTAACGAGGTGAGGAACGTGGGGGTAGCGGTGGTTCTTCATGCCGTGAAGTCTCTTCCTGGTTTGTAAGGTTTTGGTGAAGAAGCTGATGGTGCCGTTCTAATGGATAACGACATTCATCTTTTAAAGTTTATATTCAACTCGCAAAGTCCTTTATTTGGGAGGTTGGGTGTTCAACCATTCAGGTCGAATGGGAGAACACATGGCGCAGGTTGATCTGGATGAGCTTGCCGGCCTGATCGGCCGGGCGATTGCAAAGCACCGAGTGGGGAGTGGCCTGACGCAGGAGCAGGTTGCCGAATTGCTCGGGATTGGCAATGAGGCGGTTTCGCGTATGGAGCGCGGCCTTGTGATGCCGACTGTTGCCCGGCTGGTGGAGTTGGCTGAAATCTTCGGCTGTGATGCCGCGGATCTACTGACCGGAGCCAGCACGCGCAGCAGTGATCAAGGGAAGTACGTGGGGCAGCTTCTGGCGAAGCTCAGCGGGAATGACCGAGCGATGGTCGTCGAGATTGTTGAGCGTCTGGCTGGTCGCCTTGCGCGCCGCTGAGGGGATCGAGCCGGTTGCTGACGCGGGTGCCGCCGATCACCGATGGGCAAGGACCGGCCACAATCCGCCGTTCACATGCATCGGCGGTCGGACGTTCGGGCGTCGGCTCCGCACCAGTAACCGGCCATCCGACTGAAGACGAACGCTCCTTCCTCGGCCAAAGCTATCGCTGACATGACCATCCGCCAACGGCAGCTACAGTCAGCATTACCGACGTAGTGGCCGCGACTAGAGGAACGGCTCGCCCTTGGGGCGACTGCTCGATAATAAGCCACCAGCGGCGAGCCCAACAGTCTTTTGAAACCGTCTCTAAGCCGTTGAGCGAGATGAACTAGAAGTCGAACCTGACGTCTCTACGGGTCACGCCGGACCGCCTCTCGCCGCAGACGAAATAAAAAGCGGTTGCCTGACCAGCGATGCGCGTATGATGGGTCGATCCGAGCGCTACTTGTAGACTTACCGCTCACTCTCCACCAAGTCCGCGTCGCGCCCTGTCTGCGCACGACATTTGCCCCTTACACCACACTCGTCGCGCCGTGCAGCAGCACGGTTCGAGATCGGCTCGCGCGCCCTCTTTGAGCGAACTCAAGGGCTCTCGCGAAGCAACAAGTCATGATAAGAATCATCCGAAGGCGGCGAACATGAGCTGGTACTGCGAAGCGGAACGCGAATTGCTGCATATCAGGCGAGCCATCGGGCTACTTGAGCAAGCGCAACACGCCTTCATCAACAAGTCGTCGGTGAACGATCCGGCGTACTGGAGGGTCAAGCTCGACAAGCTTCGCACGCAATGCATGCGAAACAAGGTCCTCGAAATTCAAGTGGACGACCTTTTAACCCGCCTCGCTCTGATCCAGGATCCACACTGTAGCAAGTAGGAACCTGGCCTTTCACTCTCAGCCCCTTCCGGGTCCGCGCGCATTTCTGCGAGCAGGCCGAAGGCGCCGTGTTCGAAATTTGGAGAAGCATCATGATTGACGCCAACCCGAGCAATACGTTTCGGCACCTTCCACTCTCGCCCGAGCAAGATGCGGAGGTCCGGCACTATATAAAGAAGAAGGAGCAAAGGGGCGAACAATGGGACACACCTGAGTTGGCGATGATGCTCGAAGACATTCTTTCTCCTCCGCTCACCGACGAAGAAGAGCCAGAGCCTACTGTCGAAGAAACGAAACTGGCCTGCGAATATGCATTAGCTTCGGTCGACGAAGCCATGGAATCTGTATCGGCCAGTGAAGAACGACTCGCAGCGATAGAAGCCCAGGAAATGAAGCACCCTGGACGATAGCGCTTTGCCGACGTCCACGCGCCAATCCGCGACCTAACAGTCGCTAGTGGCCCTCCATCGTGGGTACCGTTGAATGAGGCGCGCATTGTTGGTGGCATGGTTGGCACTGCGTGAATCGACAGGAGTGGCGCGCGAAATGGGGCGCGGACAATCCCGCCTTAGCCGGTTCCATGCTGACATTCGGTCTAGGCGCCTACGGCGAGAATTCGAGCGGTTGATCGTGCTGAATAATGGCGTCGACCGCCTATGCTTTGATAATCACCGGGAGCAAGCCATGACCCCCCACGACGTAATCACGATCTTCGAGCGGTTGAATGCAGAAGGGCGGGCGGCGGTCGATCTAGACCATGCATGTGCGGGCTTCGCTGGTTGGCTGGCGAGCGTGTGGGATACATTGGGAGAAGAAGACATAGCTTTGCTGACATCTATCGGCGCGACGCTGTATCGCGAAGGCTACGGGCGGCGATACTAGGGACTATTTGCTTTTGATAAACCGGGACTTCCGATAGCTGTTGTGCTGCTTCCTGCAATCCAAGTTTCCGCGACGTGCTACGATTGATTACCGAATGATCGGGAGTAGGCAATGGACCTAGACGGATTCAAGCCGTATCGTGGCTATTCCTATCGCGTCTCTGCAAATTCCCGTCCGGCGGGAGAGTGGCGCGGCACGATTGATATTCGTCGACGTCATTGGAATGGCACAACCGAGGCGGTGATTTCGAATATGGACGTGCCCGGCACGTTCAGCTCTGAGGGCTTGGCTCGAGATGCCTCCGACGCCTACTGCCATATGCTTATCGACGAGCAAAAGTTTGGGGATAAGTAGGCTCAATGCGCCTTCCAGAATTCAATTGGCCAGACTTGCAGAATTGCGTCCCAGCCATGGCCGCGCGCCGCGCCGCTGACGTACAAGTCGAGTCTGGCTGGTATCTTTGAGATGCGGCACGCGTGCTTTTTGTTGCCGTCGAGCCCGCACCATAGGGCCGCACCAGCATCACATGTACAATGGATCCACATCGCCCTTCGCACAGCCCCGACAAGAGGCGCGTTGGCTCGTCAATAGACGGAGCGCCTCATGTACCGGATGATCCCATATCGGGGTTTCGAGATTCATGTTGAACTGACGTCCTCGGCAGAGGACCTGTACAACGTAAGTTTCCAGATAAAAGGTAGCCAGAACCTCACCCTCATCGGCGAACGAGGTGGCCGTATCCGTTTGCGCAACGGCCCTTTTACCCGACGCTGGGCATACCTCATCGCGGAGGTGGCGGGGCAGGCAGCGATTGACGTGCTGCTTGGTCCACCTGACGACGATAGCTCTGCTGCCTGATCTGCGACGCGGTTCGCTCCGGACCTCCCTGCGTCAGATGCTGCGCCGCAGACCTCCCGCTGCTCCCGATTACGCAAGCGCTCACTGCACAATGCTCGCGACATCTTGCCCTGGAGGGGCATCTCGAATGGTGTTTCGCTTACTAATCACGAAATAGCGATTATTGACGTCGCGTCATCGCCTACGGCCGTTCGTTAACAGAGAGCGGCCATTGACGTGGCTCCGCGTTCAACGGCGGCTAAGGGTCGAACCCAGCCGAATACGGCATGCTAGGTTCGCCCATAAACCCGAGTGTTCGATCAATACTCGTCGGGAAGCAGGATAGTCGTAGCTGCGCGGTTAGCCTCCGTGATGATCCACACCTTCCCGCTCCCGTCCGGCAGGTTGTAGCTCGACAGCAACCGCTTTCCTGTCAGCAAGGCAAGTTCGTTTGAGGCAAGATCCTCTGCGCTCAAATCACCCCAGTCGCCGTGAATATGCCGCGCGAGCAGCAGCACACCTTCGATTCCCGCTGCGTCAAGCATAGCTTGAGCGCCCGGCGTGATGACGGGCCGTCCCATCGGGAAACGCGGGCCGTTCGTGTAGCTCATGCGCGGCCCTCCAGTGCGTAGTGGGCGTTGGGGCAGACGGGGTAGCGACGGCTTGTCGGTTGAGCCGGGCGTGTGTCGCTACCGGGCACGACGTCATCGAGGCGTTCGATCGTTGTGTTCGACCGATCCCATTCTGTGATCACTAGGAGGCGGGTCTGGTCTTGCAGGCGGTAGATCGACATCAGCCGCAGGCCAGTCGCGATCGACACGTCGTTCTGGCGTTTGTCGTCTTCGGACACGATGCCCCAGTCACCGGTCATGTGGCGGAGCACGACGCTGATCACTGGCACGCTGTTCGTGCGCAGTGCGGCAAGCGCCGCGTGCGAGACGAGCAGCTTGCCCGGATGGAACAGGGGTTTGAGGCGAGTAGGTTGGTACATCGTCTTCTCCTGAAAATGGACGAGCACGCTCCTCCGGTCGAGCCGGATGCGTGCGGGAAATGAAGGAAGCGCGGCGGCGCGTGCCGGCTGTGAGGGGAAATGTGTTACGGGCGAGGGTCGTCCGGCTCCAGCGGAAGGCCGACGCCAAACTGGGACAGCACCATCTCCGAGTGCGCGCGGAGCGCTGGAAAGATGCTGGCGGCACCGGGCATCGAGGCGAGGACGCGGATCTGTTCACGCCTGCGGTGCCGCTCGAATGCCCATGCGGCGGCGAAGCTGATGGCCGTGATACCGGCCACGAGGCCGAGTCCCTTTGTCACAGGACCGGGACACGGCAGGTGAACGAATTTCGTTTCGTGCATGGATTGCTCCAGATAAAGGGCGAGCAGGGGCCTCCGGAAGAACCGGATGACGTGATCGCGTCGTGGTGGAAAGGAGATCGGGCGCAGGGCGCGCCCGGCTTATGCCGTGAGGTTGGCGAGCTGGCGGCGCAAGGCAGAAGCCTTGGCCTGAGAGCATCCAAAGTACTTTCGGATGCCGGCGACGGTGGGTTTGACGGCCCCCGATTCGATGTCGCGACGCAGCCTTGCGATGTCGGATTCGGGGAGCGTGACGGTCGGCTGTACGACTGGCGGAATGGTTGATCGGACTGTTGTCGGCGTGGGCGACGTGACGAGCATCGTCACCGGAGTTTCGGCAGTTACGTCGTGCTCCAGCCCGTGACGATCCGTAACGGACGACTCTAGGACCGGAGGAATCAGTGCGATCCACCAGAGCAGACAGGCCACGCCTTCGAGAACGGCCGCGAACGCCAGTCCGGCGAACAGATCGAGCCTGGTAACCGCGATTCCGCAAAGCGTCGCGAGTCGTGCCGTGACCGGATCGTCACGCGCAGTCACGCGGCGCCCGGCGTTACCGTCCTCGATGGCCTGATACCTGCGGACATCAGCCGCTTCGGCGTCGAGCGCGTCGAGCCGGGCAGCGAGTGACGTTCGACGAGCCCGCCATGTGGGGCAGTCACGAGTGCAACGCCGAGCATCGGTCCGCGCCAGCTCCGCCGTGACCGATGCCCGATCCGCCATCACGGCTGTCAGTTCCCGATGGGCCGGGATACCGACGGCCGGAACAGCCGACACGCGAAGCTCTCCCGCATGGGACTGCGACAGCAGGAAGAACGTGCAGTGCCCATACGACGCCCCGGCCATGCAGCCGAGCCAGAGCATGACGCCGACCAGGCGGGTGGTGAGCGGAGCTGGACGACACAGTGCGGGCAGCAGATGCGCGCCGACGACAAGCACGACACCGATTGCCACCCACACCAGCCGTTCGGCAAGCCACCCGCCGCGCTGCCAGCCGGCGAGCACCGACATGCTGATCGCCGTCCCCGTCGCCATGACTGCCAGCAGCAGAGCCGGACGGATGCGGATCATGCAGCCTTCCCTCCGAGTAACGCGGCGCGCTGTTCGAGTTTGCCTCGCAGGCCGGAAGCAGGCGGCTTGTCGGATTCGGTGCTACTGTCGCCCTGACTGTCGCTGCGACCGGAATCGGGCGGGTAGAACTCTTCGGCGACCGCCACGCTCTCCTCGATACTGTCCTCGAACGCACCGTTACTGAAACCGGCACGCGCCGCCGCATCGAGTGCGGCCTGATCGAAACCCGCAGCCTTACGCCTGGCATCGAGTTCCCGCGCCTGAACAATGGCATCTTCCAGAGTACAGCCCGCACGTACACCCAGATCGACGTAGTAGATCGCCGTTCGATAGCTCTGAGTGGTGGACTTCCCGCGCAGCTTCAGCTCTAGCGGCAGGCACGCCAGCAGGTTGCCCGAGACCGCGCTGAAGTAATGCAGCCGGGCAGCGAGGCTGCGAATCGAGTTATAGGAGGTCGTGCGGAAAATGAACGAGCCGAGCTCATCGTCGCCACCAATGACGACGTTCAGGCGGGCGTATGGCTTGCACCCACCCGCGCGTCCGAAAGCGCAGCCGTCGGGCGAAGGGCACGGCAGTGTCTCGATGCCGTCGTCAGTCGCACGCTTGCAGTTCTCCCCATTGCCGACGCAAACGGGACGCCCGGTGTCGCGATCGAAGAGGCTGTAATCGGCCCGCAGATTTCCTTCGGGATCGTTGAACAGCATCCGCACGGGAATCGCGCGCAGCTTGCCGACATTGGCTTTTCTCAGCGACTCATTGAGCGGATGTAGGACCCACCCGTCTCGGTTCTGTACTTGCGTTGTGATAGTGAACTGGTCGTCCTTCTCGGGCAGCCGCTTGCCGTTTTTCTCGACAACGCGACCTATGGAAATCCGTCCTATGACGGGCGGGGTAATTGAAAGACCCTTGAGCATGGCACTCTCCTATCTAGGTAAATAGCGTGGGAAGGAAAAGCATGGACTGCAGGAGGTGATCAGACGGAAACCAGAAATCGACGCGAGCCTGGCTTCGTGATGGCGTACTGCGGTTCAAACTGAGGGTGATCGGCAAGCAGCCGTTTGATGTCGATGCCGGAACCGTCCCTGCTGCGTTTGAACGACACCTCGCCGGTCTCGAACACCGCACGGTCGGCTTCGCCCATCGCCTGCTGGATGGTCTGCTTCAGCTTCGCCTCGACCTGCTGGCGAGCTTCAATGTCAGCACGCACGGCAACGAGATCAGCGAACACGGACGACAGCCTGCGATCGTCTGTGAAATCGACCGTGCCACCGGCACCCGGATACAGGCAGCGCAGCGCGCGATCTGCCGAATCCGAACCGTCAACAGGCGGCGGAGAATCCGTTGTCACGAATCGCCAGAACGCAGTCTCGAGTTCGATCAGACGGGCAATGAGCCCATCGTCACGTTCGATCCGATGGACCTCAAGTTTCTGTCCGCAGAGCAGCACGGCCACATCGGCCGCCTGCCTGCCCGTGACCGCGAGCTGGTGCTGCACCTGAAGCTGCACGTATTCCGGCACGCCGTCACGCCAGAGCCGTGCGCCGAATTCGCCTGCCGTCTTGCATTCAAGCAGTTGAACGTCGCGACAGCCGACCACCTCGCGATCGACGTTGGCAAGCATGAACGGGATGGTCGGATGGCGGAGCACCGCGTTGACTCGCCGAACTTTGTTGCCGGTCTGCTTCGTGTATGACGCTGCAACGATCGGTTCCAGCAGCGTTCCCCAGTACACCGGATCCGTCGTGTCGTTGGGATTGGGGCGAGGCAGGTTCGCATCGCTCCGGGTCTTGATGAGCCACAGTTCAAGCGGACTCATGTACGGACTGAGCCCCACGGCAGCGGCGGCATCCGAACCGCCAATTCCGTTCTTTCTCACCGATAGCCACTCATCGCGCGACAGGTCTTTCGTTTCCACGAGTCGTAATGCCGGACGGTTTCTGCCCCGTCCAGCCAGTTCAGCTTGAGACATAACCACCTCCAGATGTGAAAATGCCCGACGGGGGAAACCCCGGCCGGGCATTTATGACGTAACAACAGGGAATGAAAACTTCATGCGACGAGCTTCATCGCTTCGTCCCATGCGCGCTGCTTGAGCGTGGCGCCTGCACCGAACCACGCGGCATCGCGCCGGTGATCGTCGCTGCGCGCGCGGCGCTGGTGATCGACAAATTCGGTGATCGAATTCACGAGCCCCCATGCAGTACCGGCAGCTGAGGGCAGCGTGGCGCCCTTGCCGCGACCGGCGTACAGCGCGTGAACGGCCTTGATCGCGCGGTCGTTGGTGGCTGGCATCGGCATGTTCGGCCCGCCCGCCGGGTACGTGAGCACACGCTGGAAGAACTTCTCGGCGACGGAATCGCTGACCTTGTGTTCGGCCAGTGCCTTCATGCGAGCCATGAAACCATCCCATGACGAGATCGCAATACCCAGTTGGCGCTTCACGGCCTGTGCGTCGAACTGCGAGCGGTGCGGCACCTTCACGGCACCGGCCGAGTCGCCGAGTGCAATCGCCAGCGTGTTGTTGCAGACGACCCGCACACTCGTAAATTGCGCGGTGGTCGCGAGCGTGCCGTCGCAGGCGGTGGCGAGCAGCAGGTAGCCATGGACGGTATCTTTGCCCTTGAGCGCGACGGACTGGCCGGTACGAGCTAGAGCCCAGAGCTTCTTGCCGTCCTTGAGTACGCCCGCGGTTTCCAGCTCGAAGCCGCCGACTTCGGTGAGATCACGGTAAAACTCGAGGATTTCTCGAGGTTGGACTACTTGATAGCGCGATGAAACCACGGACAGCGGTTCCTTGGTATCCGAGCGATACAGGACGCGCTGTTCGGGAAAGGCGTGGATCGAGCCGAGATTGCCGGAGCCACCAGATACGTAGCGAACTTCGGCCGATTCGATCGTCCAGTTCATTCCGGCTTCGCGCGCCCACACCTCGATCGGTTGGCGCGGAGAAAGTTGATTGCCCAGGCCATGCCACGGGGTTTCACCGACATAGGCCATGTTGCGGACGAGATGCATGAAAAGCTCCTTGTAAACGGCATAAAGCCCGGCGCGCGGCCGGGCAGATGCGAGAAAAATGAAGGGGATGCTGCTGAAGAGAAAAACTACGGATCAGGTAGATGCCTTGTGGCGACTGAACGTGTGTCCGCAGACGTGACAACGGAAGTTATCGAGTACCTTGTCGTCGATCACTTCGCCGAACACCGAGCCGGTCGCGCAGCCTGCCGTGCCGCCGATGAGACCGGCGATCACGGCGCCTGCGATGGCACCGCACACTGCGCCGGCTGGTCCAGCCAGTACACCGACCGCTGCGCCGGTTTCCGCACCAGACAGTGCGAACGCAAGGCCGCTGGCCGTGCCGGCGACTGCGCCAACTGCTCCGCCAGTCTTGCGCGCGCGATGGCGAGCATCGACACAATCGGACTGGCATTTCGGGCACGGCGGGATCGAGCTTGGTTGGCCATTGGCTCGGGTGTGGTTCGGCCGTGGGTGCGGCGGGGCGAAACCTTGCTCGAACGGTTCATCCTCGTGTTCCGTCCGGTACAGCTCGTCCGGATCAAGTGGTTCGTGAGGTAGTTGCGGGTTATGCATGGCTCATGGCCTCCCGGCGGACTTTCTCGGTGTAGTGTCGGAAGCCGACCGATGTCAGTACGCCGGCCACGAAAACGATGCCGAACACGATGAGATATTCGAAGGGGGATGAGGTGGTGGGCATCACGACACTCCTAATGGGGTTCGCCGGTGCGGAATTGCGCTGGCGGAGTGGCAGGTTGCTGCCGTGCTCCGAGCGGTGATATATGTCCCAGATTCTTTTGAATCCAACTAGACAGCGGCATAAAACCCGGAGTCGGAATTGCGCCGGGTCCTGTGCGATTCTCATAAAGCTTGTTTCCTGCTATAAGCTAGAAACCAACGGTGAGTTCAATGGATCGCGTTACTAGCCGAGAGTGCCTAGGGAAGGCAAGATGTTTGGTTGGATATGGCCAGTCGCCACCCTTGCTTCTTCATGCACCGGACTTTACTCGCTGGCAGGCGCGTGTCGGCCTGTTGCGATAACAACCTCACGTATGCAATTCAGACTACTCTCGGGCTTTCTGATCTTCATTGGATCCTACTTCCCGCTGACGATCATTCTGGCGGTCCAGGACATCCCGCAGGCTTGGTGGACCCGTCCGCTGTGCAACAAAACCAGTTTCCTTGCTGGCCATTGCGTTTTCATGCCGTTCGAACACCCGGCGCTCGCCTTGACGTTTCCCAGCATGGCGTTGCTCGCCGTGTTGGCGACACGGCTCTCCCTGAGAAAGGTCGCGTTCCGCTTCGCCATCGAGATAAGGCACGCGAAAGCCATTCCGAACGAACTGATCAACTACACCTTTCCCTACGTCGTGTCGTTCATGGGGATCACGTACGCGGACTCGCAAAAGCTGCTCGGATTCGTAGTGTTTCTGCTGTGGATGTTTGCCATCACCTACAAGTCAGGGCAGATTCTCATGAACCCGCTACTGATAGTCTTCGGCTGGCGACTGCACGAAGCAACGATTGTCATCAACGGTGTTGAACGGGAAGTGCGCGTATTGAAGCAGGGCGTGCTGATCGCGGGGACTCAGCACGCCGAAACCATTCAGGACTTTTATATCACCAAGGATTGAACATGCAGGAGACGTTCGACGCACTTCGAGCCTTTCAGTTCACCCAAGGTGATCTGCACCTCTGGGTGTTCAAGCGAAGCATGGCAGCGCGTAAATTTTCGGCTTACTTCGTTCGTACGGACGAAACGTTAAATGGATTGCTCAGGGAAGTTGTGGCGGCGGAAATGACCCGTATCACAGAGTTTGCGCCCTACACTTACCTTGCTGAAACAAACGAGAATAGCTGCCTCACAATGGCGGGCGGCCAGAATGATTTCGATCAGTTGAAAGGACAGGTCGACCGACCAGAACCGGAGTGCGGCGCCAGGTCAATCAAGGACCTGGTGGGCGCTGAAGGTTATGTGGTCAAGTTTGTTCACGGTGATCAGACGGTCTACGCCGTCAAGCGCTCGACGTCAACCTGGAAGACCGGGTATCCGAAGAAGTACATCAACATGATCTTCCACAACGGTGAACTGTCGGCGGCGGCGGACACCAGCTTTTCGATTGAGCGGACCTTTGATTTTTACTACCTGAACGGCGTGATTTTCATCGCCGGCAAGCGCGCCTTCGAATCCGCCATGGCTCACCGTGTCGCATATGCGCAGGCTTTTTCCGAGCTTCAGCAAGATGCCACCTTCTCTGGCCTCTTCACCCAGATGCAGTCGCTCATCGATTACGTCGGCACGAATTCAATTCAACTGCGCCGGATGGCTGTTGTCGAACAGAAAGCGTTGTACGCGAAACCGAACTTTCTGGCGAGCCTTCAGGCGGTAAGCAATGCGCGCGGCTGGGGACTGAACTTTGATCCGAACAGCAATCGGTTGATTCCCTGCGAGCAGACGGCGCGAACTATCCTGCAGGTCCTCCTTGATCATCGACTGCTCAGTGAGGTCACCCAGAATATCTACGACGTTCCGGATGCCGTTCCGGTGTAGGTCGCTGGCAATTCACGAGGTTGTGAGTGACGGTTAACCAGTGTTGACGCAGTGCTCGTAGGCTCTTCCATAAGAACGCTGGATGATCCGAAACTAGGCGGCCCAGATTGTCGTCTGGCGCCTCTCCTGCAGATCATCGATAACCCTAGATGCGACTAGACGGCGGCGCTGATGCTTGGAGGCGTATCGCCACAGTGCCGCTCTTGCCGATACAAACGTGCAGATGCGGCGATGACTTCCGGTTTTTCTTCCACATTTGTGGTAGATTTACCGGAAGTCAACTTTTTGGGACGCACCCATGCTTGCGACGGTGATTTTCCACGAGCCAGCCGATGTCGATGCCCGCCTGGACTCATTACAGCTCGATCGGCAGGTGCTAATTGACTCGCTGATGCAGGCGAACATGTACCGGGTGCGTCTCACGCCGCACCATCCCAATCTATATCGACATGCAGCGTTGACCTGCGAGACCGTCGCCGCTCTGCGGGACTTTCTGGTGCCACGAGGGTGGGTGAAGCAGGACGAGGGAAACTACGAACTGGTCGTCAATCCGGAACTGGGTCTGGCGATCGCTGTTGCGTCTGGAGACGCAGGGACGGGGAACAAGGACCGCACGCCTTCGAACAAGAGCGAAAAGGGGCCTCGCACTGTAAAAGCCGTCGATGACAACAGGACAGCTGACCTGTTTCCTGAAACCTTGCCCCCTGTTGAGGAAGAGGTACGGAGCCTCGACACATGGATACTGTTACACCGGCTTGAGGGCGACGAGATTCGCCTCGAGCTTTCGCGCCCGAATGGCTACGATTCGACGGAGCGCTTCGTGACGTCGTGGTCAGAGCGCATTGTGCTCGGACCGATTGAACTTGACGGTGATTCCACGCCGCTTGCTATCCAGCAACTGCCTGATGTCGATTTCGTCGTCAGTCGTAAATCTGCCTGAGTGATTGATGTTTAATGCAAAGCGTTTCTCGTTGGCAAGGCGTCGACGAGGCATGACTAAACGCGAGATAGCTGAGCGCATTGGCGTCAGCGAACGGTCGGTGTCCGCCTATGAAAAGGGCGATCAGGAACCTGAGTCTCCCAACGTGCAGCGCATTGCGGCGGTGTTGGGATTTCCAGAAGCCTTCTTTTTCGCCGGCGACCCCGAGGAATTGACGGAAGGAATTGCGAGTTTTCGCTCGATGTCCAAAATGAGTGCGCGGCAGAGAGACAGTGCACTTGGCTCAGGAGCAATCGGTCTACTGTTGAACGAATGGTTGGAAAAAAACTTCAATCTGCCTGAGCCTGACCTACCGGATCTTGGACGTGAACCGGGGACCTTGACGGACCCCGCACCCCGTGAAGACTTCGAAGAGAAGATCCCTTTTCCCTCGCGATCGACCGCATATGGTCCAGAGGCGGCGGCTGAAGCGTTCCGCTCCCACTGGGGACTCGGTGAACTTCCGGTCAAGAACATGATTGCCCTTTTGGAATCAAAAGGTGTGCGCGTTTTTTCGCTTGCGATTGATGCGAAGGAGGTGGACGCATTCTCCATGTGGCATGGAGGCAAACCGTTCATGTTCCTCAATACGTACAAGTCGGCGGAACACTGCCGATTCGATGCGGCACATGAGCTTGGACATCTGGTTTTGCACCGGCACGGACAAACGCAAGGGCCTGAACTCGAACGCGAGGCCAATGCGTTCGCATCGGCATTCTTGATGCCTCGCAAAAGCGTGCTTGCCAATGCACCTCGTGTCGCGACATTGCCGGGGCTAGTGCGCGCGAAGCACCACTGGAAAGTGTCGGTCGCCGCATTGAACTATCGATTGCATGCACTGGGCATGACGAGCGACTGGATTTACCGCACGTTGTGCATACAGTTGGCTGAGGCTGGTTACCGGACGAAAGAACCGGAGGGTGCAGCACACGAAAAGTCGCTCACCCTCGAAAAGGTTTTCAAGACCCTTCGCGAGGAAGGTACATCGAAAGCCGATGTTGCGAGTGCGCTATCAATTCCGCTCGATGAAATAAATGCGTTAACGTTCAACTTGATGCTAAACATCCTAACGGGCGGAGGCGGAGGTTCACGCGCGAGAAGCCCGCGTAAATCACTACAGCTGATTCAATCCTCCAAGCGTTCCGGCTAGCGTGTTGTTCCATGTCGCATGAGGTAGCTTGATCGACAACTTTGAAAGTTTGCACCAACTTCGTGTCTTACCTGAGGTCGAACGCGCTAGCGGTTTGGTCTCAGGTCGCAGTTCTCTTGATGAAAGGCGTAAAGCGATGAAACAGCCAGGATTGGATGATCGCCATCGTGACAAGAATGGGCAGATCGAGCAGAAGCACGGCAACACCAAAAACAAGAATTTGCCGCACCCGATTCCCGGATTCGGCTCCAACACGACGCTCAAAACCATACGAGACAAATCGGGCGAGAAGAGCGAAAAAGGTGTACGAGAGGCGGCTACCTGCTATCTACTAAAGCGAAAATACGCATTCATGTGCCTTTGAATTCCGTGGCGCTTGGCAATGGCGGGCTCGTCCTTTTGGAGCTTTCAAAACCA
>Ga0153988_1000139_pt1 | contig 17220 bp, 11 predicted proteins | sample TSNC072MetaG_FD_104742 | JGI IMG/M metagenome (GOLD analysis project Ga0153988, IMG submission 104742) | Attine ant fungus gardens microbial communities from North Carolina, USA - TSNC072 MetaG | ecosystem: Host-associated > Fungi > Mycelium > Unclassified | place: USA: North Carolina, Jones...
CACGTCGGCCTGCACACGTTCGTGGACCCGCGCAACGATGGCGGCCGGCAAGGCGCCGCTAGCGACGATACGCTCGTCAGCCTGATCGAGATCGAGGGGCGCGAATGGCTTTTCTACAAACCGTTCGACATCGACGTGGCCTTTCTGCGCGGCACGACCGCCGATGAAGACGGCAACATTTCGATGGAACAGGAAGCGATTTTCGGCGACATGCTTTCGATGGCGCAGGCCACGAAGCGCAACGGCGGGCTCGTGATCGTGCAGGTCAAGCGGCTCGCGAAACGCGGCACCTTGCCGGCCAAGACGGTGAAGATCCCCGGCATGCTCGTCGATGTGGTCGTGGTCGAGGCCGATCAGCCGGTCACGTATCAGACGGCCTACGATCCGGCGTTTTCGGGCGAGTTGCGCATTCCGCTCGGCGGCTTTCCACGTTTGCCGCTCGACGAACGCAAGATCATCGCGCGCCGGCTGGCGATGGAACTGCGCGTCGGCGCGGTATGCAACGTAGGCTCCGGCGTCTGCACCGGCATCGGACTCGTCGCCGCCGAAGAAGATGTGCTGCATCACATCGTGCTGACCAACGAACAGGGGCTGATCGGCGGTGCGCCGGCGGCCGGCCTCGATGCGGGCGCCGCGCGCAACTACAGCGCGATCATCGACATGCCGTACCAGTTCGACTTCTACGACGGCGGCGGAATCGACATCGCCTTTCTTTCGGCAGTCGAAATCGACTCGCAGGGCAGCGTCAACATCAGTCGGTTCGCGAACAAGCTGATCGGCGTGGGCGGTTTCATCAACATCAGCCAGAACGCACGCAAGATGGTGTTCGGCGGCACATTCACGGCCGGCGGTCTCCAGGTGGCCTGCGAGGACGGCAAGCTGCGCATCCTGCGCGAAGGCACGCACCGCAAGTTCGTGTCGAAGCTGCAGCAGGTGTCGTATAACGGACCGTTCGCCCGCGAGCGCGATCAGACGACGCTGTTCGTCACCGAGCGCGCCGTGTTCCGCACTATCGACGGCGGGCTGGAACTCATCGAGATCGCGCCGGGTATCGATCTGGAGCGTGACGTCCTCGCGCACATGGCATTCCGCCCCACCATTTCGCCGGACCTCAGGCTGATGGACGAGCGTCTGTTCCGCCCGGAGCCGATGGGACTCGACGCCGCGATGTCGGAACAGGCGTGGCCGGAGCATCCGCGCCTCGCCGCGCGCCGGGAGAACCGCTTGTGAGCGGCGCGACGCAGGCATCGCGTGTCGACGGCTCGACGCGTCTGTTCGGCATTCTCGGCAGCCCGGTCACCCAGGTGAAGACGCCGCAGCTCATGAACGCACTTCTCGCCGCGGGCGGCATCAACGCCATCTGTCTGCCGTTCGAAGCGCCGGTTGCATCGTTCACGCAGGTCGTGGCCGGTCTGAAATCGCTGGCCAATCTCGATGGCCTCGTCGTGACCGTGCCGCACAAGGTCAGCGCGATGGCGCTGGTCGATGCGGTATCGGCAACGGCGGCGCAGGTCGGCGCGATCAACGTGATGCGGCGGCAGGCGGACGGCAGCTGGTTCGGCGATATGTTCGACGGCACGGGGCTCGTCATTGGACTCGAACGGATCGGTTTTGCGCTGCGCGGCAAGCGCGTCAAGCAGCTCGGTGCGGGCGGCTCGGGGGCGGCCGTCGCGTTCGCCCTTGCCGGTGCGGGTGTCGCGAGCCTCGCGCTGAGCGATCCCAACCGTACCTTGCCCGATGAACTCGCCGGCCGCCTGAACCGCTTCCACCCTGCGTGTCAGGTCAGCGTCGACATCGATCCGGCCGACGTGTCGGGCATCGATCTGCTGATCAACTGCTCGCCCGTGGGCATGCGGCCCGGTGACGGCATGCCCGCGCCGTTCGACGCGCTCCCGGAGTCGATGCAGGTCGTCGACATCATCATGACGCCCGCCGTGACGCCGTTGCTCGCGCACGCGCAACAGTGCGGCTGCCGCACGACCAATGGGCGTCCGATGATCGAGGGACAACTGGCCGCATTCGCCACGTTCTTCGGCATCGACGTGCCCGCTTCATTTTCGTGTTTCTCCGACACACCCGCGTGAAGCCCGCCGCTTGCACGCACCCAATCCATTCCTGATCATCATGCACATCGTTCTTCCTACATCCTCAGGCCGGCTCGAACCCTATACGCTCCAGGGCCAGCCGCTGGCGGTCAAACCCGCGACGGCACCGTTCAGCCGGATTGCCTATTCCGCCGCGCACGTCGTCGCCGATCCGCTCCGAAGTGGCGAGCTGAACGAGCCGTGCGCGATCGACTGGACACGCACGATCGAATATCGCCGTTATCTGATCGGCCAGGGACTCGGCATCGCCGAAGCGATGGATACGGCCCAGCGCGGCATGGGCCTCACGTGGGAAACGGCGCGCGAACTGGTCGAGCGCACGATGAACGAAACACGCGACCTGCCGGGCGCACTCGTCGCGTCAGGCTGCGGCACGGACCATCTGCCCGCGCATCTCGCGACGTCGTGCGACGACGTGATTCGCGCCTATGCCGCGCAGCTCGATGCAATCCAGCGAACCGGCAGCCGGGTGATCCTGATGGCGAGCCGCGCGCTCGCCCGCGTTGCACGGCACCGCGACGATTACGCGCGGGTCTATCGCGAAGTGCTGGCCATGTGCGACCAGCCGGTGATACTGCACTGGCTCGGCGACATGTTCGATCCGGAACTGAAGGGCTACTGGGGCAGCGACGACCTCGACGAAGCCGCCGACGTATGCCTTGGCATCATCGCGCAGAACGCGCACAAGATAGACGGCATCAAGATTTCGCTGCTCGACGACAGCAAGGAAATTGCGTTCCGCCGCCGGCTGCCCGACGGCGTCAGGATGTACACCGGCGACGACTTCAACTATCCGGCGCTGATCAAGGGCGACGAGCAGGGCTTCTCGCATGCGCTGCTCGGCATCTTCGATGCGATCGCACCCGCCGCGTCGCAGGCGCTCGCCGCGCTGGCCACCGGCGACGTGGCCCGTTACGACAGCCTGCTCGCTCCCACCGTCGCGCTATCGCGCCACATCTTCAGGACGCCGACGCAATACTACAAGACCGGTGTCGTCTTCCTTGCCTACCTGAACGGCTTCCAGCCGCATTTCTTCATGCTCGGCGGCCATCACGGCGCACGTCCGCCGCTCTATCTCGCGGACGTGTTCCGTCTCGCGGACAGCGCGAATCTGCTGCGCGATCCGGAGCTGGCCGTCGAGCGCATGCGGCTCGTCATGGAAACACTGGGCTGCGGCAATTGATGTGGTCACTGAGGCGGCAACCCGGGAGAAACGACTCATGGAATCGCTGAACAACCAGCTACATCGTTGCTCCATCAATACCGCGACGCTCGGGCATCGCGAGCCGATCGCGCTCACACTGGACCGGATCGCCCGCGCGGGCTTCGGTGGCGTAGCACCGTGGCGGCAGGAAGTCGAAGCGGCCGGCGCCCCGGCCGTCGCGCGCCAGCTTCGCGCCTTGCAACTGAGTGTGAGCGGCTATTGCCGCTCGGCCTATCTGACAGGCGCCACGCCGGCGGAGCGCCGCGCGGCTGTCGAAAGCAACCGGCGCGCGTTGCACGATGCGGCGGAACTCGACGCACGATGCTTCGTGATGGTGGTGGGCGGAGTGAATGGAACAGCACCGGCGAGTAGCGCCGGCGCGGCACCGCGCGATCTTGCGGGAGCGCGCCAGCAGGTCGCGGACGGTATCGCGGAACTGTACGACGAGGCACGCAAGCTGCGCGTGCCGCTCGCCATCGAGCCTTTGCATCCGATGTACGCGGCAGACCGCTCGGTGGTCAACACGATCGCGCAGGCGCTCGCTCTGTGCGAGTCCATCGCGCCCGACGATCCGGCGCTGCTCGGCGTCGCTATCGATGTCTACCACTGCTGGTGGGACCCACTGCTGTCCGAATCGATCGCGGCGGCCGGACGCGCGCGGCGGATACTCGGGTATCACGTCTGCGACTGGCTCGCCGATACGCGGGACATGTTGATGGACCGCGGCATGATGGGCGACGGTGTCGTCGATCTGGCGGGCTTTCGTCGGCAGATCGAGGAAGCAGGCTACGACGGCATGGTGGAAGTGGAGATTTTTTCGCGCGATCGCTGGTGGACGGTCGAACCGGACAGCGTGCTCTCGACCTGCGCACAACGGCTGCAATCGGTTTGCTGATGTTTGCCGATGCTTGCCGACGTTTGCCGACGTTTGCCGTTACCCAGCCGCACATCGCTGGCGGAGTGCCGGGCGTCAATGAAGGAACACAACAAGGAGATACGACATGGTTACGGAAACCCACGAAACAACAACGCCGGCTCGTGAAGGACGGCTACTTCAACCCGGCACCTACGCCGCGCAAGACATCCGGATTGGCGATCATTTTCTGACGTCGGGCGTCACGGTCACGGAAACGCACGTCGTCAACTTCGCAGGCGTATCGGGTGACCTCTACGACATCCACCTCGATGATGTCGCGGCACAGGAAGCCGGCTTTTCTGGCCGGATCGCGCATGGACTGCTCGGCCTATCGTTGGCGGACGGCTTGAAGACACGTTGTCCCGTGCGGCTGATGGGCATCGCAACGCTCGGCTGGAACTGGGCGTTTCGCGCGCCGCTGCTGATAGGCGATCGCATTCACGTGGAAGTCGAAGTACGAGGTCTGCGTCCGACCCGACGCGACGATCGCTCCATTGCGACGTTGTATCTGAAGGTGCTCAACCAGCGTGGCGAGACGGTGCAGGACGGCGAGACGCTGCTAATGATGCAGCAGGAGCTTGCTCCTGACCGGTAGGAAAGGGACATTGGCCTCGCCCTGCCCCCTACTCCTTCGGCGGCAACAACGCCGACAACAACCGCCGCAACTCCTCGCACTCCTGCTGCGTCAGCCTTGCGGTCAAAACACGCTCCAGTTCCTCGACACGCGGCCGCAAGGCCGCAAGCTGCCTGTTGCCGGCCGCGGTAAGGGACAGCAGATAACTGCGCTTGTCGGCGGGGTCGTCGGATCGCTTGACGAGCCCATTGCGCACCATGCGCGCCACGAGATCGGCAATCGTCGAACGATCCACGTCGAGCCCTTCGCCGAGTTGCCGTTGATTGACACCGGGCGTGTGCCGCAGGATTTCGAGCGCCGCGTACTGGACGCTCGTGATCTCGGTGGAGACTTCGCTGAGCCATATCGCCGCATGGCGCTGCTGGGCGCGGCGTACGAGGCTGCCCGTAAACTTCGAGAGCGCGTCGGGGTCGTCGTGTTGGGTCGGCAATTTCGCAGTATCGGCGTGGTTTAGCGCAGGCGGAAGATCGGCCCGAAGAAGGCGTTCAGTTCCGCATAGGCATTCAGAGGAAGCACATGGGCGACGTATTGATCCGGACGGACCACGACGAGCGCACCCCGTTCGCGATCGATACCGCGCTCGTCGAAGATATCAGTTGCCGCATCGCTCGTAAATGCCTTCTCATAATCGACGAGGCCATAGCGCCCCTTGCGCGGCAGCAGCAACGCGGGCAGGTCTTCGAGACGAACGTCGCGATGCGGCTGCTGCAGCACCGCGCGCAGATCGAACACGCTGTCCACGTCGGCCCCTTCCGGCGTGGCGAGCCGCAACACCGAATCGGGTGAGGTGGCGAGATGCTCGCACAGCGCGTGCAGCGCGCTGCGCTCCGCATCCGCGAACGCGTAGAGACGCCAGCGGCCGTCCGCGCGCGCCGCATGGCCGAGATGGACGGGCTTCGCATCGGCGAGCCGCACGACCTGCGACGAGTGAAAGCGCGTGCCGATCGAAAAGCCCTTCGCGAGCGCCTGGTGCGTTGCCTCGCCGGTCAGCATGGCCGGCCGGTAACGGGTCGCGACACCCGCCGTATAGCGGCCGGCGCGCACGAAATACGCCTGCAATTCCGCGGGATCGACGCCGCCGGCTTCGGGCCGGTTGGGATCTTTCGGCGGCGCCGCCATCATCGCCGACCACTCCTTGTCGAAATCGATCAGTTCCTGCGCGATGGGCTGACGCTCGTCGGAATAGGTGCGCAACAGCTCGACGCCGCTGCGACCTTCCAGCACCGCGGCGAGTTTCCAGCCCAGATTGAAGCCGTCCTGCATCGACACGTTCATGCCCTGACCGGCCTTCGCGCTATGCGTGTGGCAGGCATCGCCGGCGATGAACACGCGAGGCTCGCGCGCTGTGCCTTCGCTAGCGAGCGCATCGTCGAAGCGGTCCGTCAGGCGTTGCCCCACTTCGTACACCGAGAACCAGGCGACTTCCTTCACGTCGAGCGAATACGGATGCAGGATCTGCTGAGCCGTCTCGACGATGCGTTCGACGTTGGCCTGCTTGATACTGTCGCGATTCTCCGGCGTGACTTCGCCGAGATCGACGTAGAAGCGGATCAGATACCCGCCTTCGCGTGGAATGAGCAGCAGATTGCCCTTGCCGGCGGACTGGATCGCGGCTTTCAGGCGAATATCCGGAAAGTCGGTCACGGCGAGCGCGTCCATCACGCCCCATGCGTGGTTGGCCGCATCGCCGCGCAGCGTTTGTCCGATGGCCGTGCGCACGCGGCTGCGAGCGCCGTCGCAACCCACCACATAGCGCGCGCGCACCGTTATCGTCGCGTCGCCTTGCGCCGCATCGGTATGGCGCAACGTCACGCGCACCGGATAGTCGTGCGCATCGTCGCGTTGCACGTCGACGACTTCGAGACCGTAGTCCGGCTCGAGCCGTTGCGCGGAACGGCGCATCGAATCGAGCAGATAGTCCATCACGCGAGCCTGATTGACGATGACATGCGGGAACTCCGACAAACCTGTTTCGGTATCCTGAACACGTCCGGTACGCCTGATCGCGTTCCGGTCATTCACGTCCGGCCGCCAGAACACCGTTTCGTTGACCCAGTAGGCTTCGCGCAACAGGCGATCGCTGAGCCCAAATGCCTCGAACATTTCGACGGTGCGGCAAGCGATACCGTCCGCCTGCCCCATCTGCAACGCTTCGCCGCGACGTTCGACGATGCGTGTGCTGAGCGACGGGAATTGCGACAGTTGCGCCGCGAGCACGAGCCCCGCGGGACCGCTACCGACGATCAGCACGTCGACCGTTTCGGGCATGCCGGCACGAGGCGTGCCTTGCGCTGCAGGCTCGATGGTCGGGTCGCCGACGCGAAAACCGTTGAGATGAAATTGCATGATTGTCTTCCTCCATTCCGTGTGTGTGGCACCGTGAAGACGAATATACTCCGTACACCAACCATTTTCAAAGTACTTCATGCACTCATTGATGTTTACCCTGGAATCTGGAATTGGATCCCGTTCGATGTGCGGCTTTCGATCCGCAAGCCTTGACTTGCCGCGCGATGGTTTTCGTCGCGATTGCCGCCAGGCAGGCAATGACGCCTGGCCTCTTTGCATGCCGGTCTATCGGCACGCTCGCGCGTATCAGACGGTATGACTTCGCATGAGACAGGCATGTCATTTCATGCTTCACCGCTCTGCTTTACATCTGGCATAAATTACAAAAACCAGACATATTCAATAACATTATCAATACGATAATTACGATAAACCAACATAAAGCATGCATTGCGGATTCAGCATGAAATTTGCTCTCCGGATTAACACGGATAAAAGGGGCTTGAATCATGCAAGCGCTTAACGCTCGGCGTACACTCGCCGCAAGCGCTTGCAGCAAGGCGCAACGAGTACTGAAGCACCCGTCGTCAACCGCGGGTTTCTGAAGACAGAAAGAGGAGAACAATCAATGAGCTGGACTCGGGAACAGAGAAACGTCACGATTGCCGCCTATCTGGGCTGGACATTGGACGCATTCGATTTCTTTCTGATGGTGTTCGTACTGAAAGATATCGCGCAGGAATTCAGCACCGATATTCCATCGGTCGCGTTTGCCATCATGCTGACCCTGATGATGCGTCCGCTCGGCGCATTGATTTTCGGCTGGCTCGCCGACAAGTACGGCCGCCGTCCCACGCTGATGGTCAACATCGCGTGCTTCTCGTTGCTGGAGCTGCTGTCCGGCCTCTCGCCGAACCTGATGACGCTGCTCGTGCTGCGCGCGCTGTTCGGTATCGCGATGGGCGGCGAATGGGGCGTCGGCGGTGCGCTGACGATGGAAACCGTGCCGCCGAAATCGCGCGGCATCGTCTCGGGCCTGTTGCAGGCCGGCTATCCGAGCGGCTACCTGCTCGCCTCGATCGTGTTCGGCGTGTTCTATCAGTACATCGGCTGGCGCGGCATGTTCTTCGTCGGCGTGCTGCCCGCGCTGCTCGTGCTCTATATCCGCGCGCACGTGCCGGAATCGCCCGCGTTCAAAACACTCGAAAAGAAGGCGCGCCCCGGCCTCGTCGCGACGCTCAAGCAGAACGTCGGCCTGTCGATCTACGCGATCATCCTGATGACCGCGTTCAACTTCTTCTCGCACGGCTCGCAGGATCTCTATCCGACCTTCCTGCGCGTGCAGCATCAGTTCGACGCGCATACGGTGTCGTGGATCACGATCACGCTGAACATCGGCGCGATCTGCGGCGGCCTTTTCTTCGGCTGGGTGTCGGAGAAGATCGGCCGCAAGCGCGCGATCTTCATCGCTTCGCTGATCGCGTTGCCGGTACTGCCGCTGTGGGCCTTCTCGAGCACGCCGATGCTGCGCGCTCTCGGCGCGTTCCTGATGCAGATCTCGGTGCAAGGCGCATGGGGCGTGATTCCGGTGCACCTGAACGAAATCTCGCCCGATGAGATTCGCGCAACCTTCCCCGGTCTCGTGTACCAGCTCGGCAATCTGATCGCCTCGGTCAACGGTCCGCTGCAATCGAAGATCGCGGAGATTCACGGCAACAACTACGCGCTCGTGATGGCAGTCGTGATCGGCATCGTCGCGGTCGTGATCTGCGTGCTGATTCCGTTCAGCCGCGAGCGCCGCGGCATCGACATGACGCAGTCCGCGCGCGAAGTCGGCGCGCATGCCGCGGGCGGCACCGTGTAGAACGGCTCGCCCGCCAACCACTTTAATTGCTTCAAGCGTTCGAACTAAACAGCTACTGCGCCAGCGCGTTATAGGGCACAATAGCTGCAAAGGCGGTTCGAACCGCCACGACGCCAACACGCGTCAAGCGCCTCGGGCATCAAGGTTCGAGGCGCCGGGGCCAGATGCATCGCAGCGCAATACGAGGCCGTTCCGATTCCGTCGGAACGGCCTTTTTATTTTCCGCGCGACATGACGCACCGCGCACAGGAAAGGCGACCCTCGTCAGGTCTTCTAGAGGAGTTAGTCGAACGGGACCCCTTGATCGCAGCAGTCATCCTTCTTTATTCTGAAAAAAACAACTGTTTCAAATAGCGATTTGAATCGCTTGTTTGCGAGCCGGCAGCCCCGGCAACTGGGAGACGCAACATGGCAGTTCGCACAACAGGCCGGCATGCCGGCGATACCAAGTCACGCATTCTCGACGCCGCGGAGACGCTCTTCATCGAATGCGGCTACGAGGCGATGTCGCTGCGGCAGATCACTTCGCGCGCCGAAGTCAATCTCGCGGCGGTCAACTATCACTTCGGCACCAAGGAGTCGCTGATCCACTCGATGCTGTCGCGCCGTCTCGATCAGCTCAACCAGGAGCGGCTCAAGCTGCTCGACCGCTTCGACACCATGCTCGGCGCGCGGCTGACCTGCGAACATGTGCTCGGCGCGATGTTCATTCCGGCGCTGCGGCTCTCGCGCGATCCGCGCATCGGCGGCAAGGCGTTCCTGCGCCTGCTCGGCCGCGCCTATACCGATCCGTCGTCGTTCATCCGCGATTTTCTGAACCAGCATTACGAGCCGGTGGCGGTGCGCTTTTTCGATGCGTTCCAGCGCGCGCTGCCGCATCTGCCGCGCGAGGAACTCGGCTGGCGGCTGCACTTCGCGATCGGCGCGCTGTCGGGCGTGCTCGCCGGCACCGATACCGACAGTCTGATTTCCGAGTTCTCGCAGGGCAAGTCGATGAACGATCTGCAACTGATCGCGCGCCTTGCCTCGCTGATGGTCGCCGCGCTCAAGGCGCCGCTGCCGGACAGCTCGCAACTGGCCACGTTCGCCGCGGTGCTCGGCGATGCAACCGATGGCGCTCAGGAAGCGGTCAGCCATGAAGTTGCGCCGTCCGCGTCGCGAGAAAGCGCTGCCTCGACACGAGCCGCTTATGGCGATACGGACGATGGCGAACGCCGCGGCGGCGGTGGCATCGAAGCAGCGTCCGCATCGTTCGAGCACGTGTTGCACGGCACGGCTTGAGCATGCCTCGCCCGGGACGGCGCCTGCATGGGCCGTCCCCAGCGGGAAGCTCGCGGAATAGGGCAAGCAGCCCGAAACATCGAGCCGGCAGCAGGAAACGAACCAGCAACAAGCAGGCAGGCCACCCTCGGACAGCAGGCAACCCGTACCGCACGCGAACCATGAAACCCGAAAACCTCGCCGATCCCGGCAGTCCCTCTACGTTGCGCCGCTGAGCCGCACCGCGCTGTCGAACCGATAAGACCGCCGGCACCGGCGCGAAAACAGCGACAACGCCGCGAACCCCGCGCCGCACCAGAGGCGCGCTTCGCAGGTGGCGCGGCAATTGCATCGTCATCGGAAAGAACAATGGAACGCGAGCCGTCCGCGCCGCGCGGCGGCGTTCGCTCGCGCTGTCAAAACACAGGAGAAAACGTCATGCCGTGGTTCATCCTTGCGCTCGCCATCGCGGCGCTCGCGCTCGTCTACGTTCAGGCACGCGCATCCTGGTGGCTCGCGGCCATGATCGTCTGGGTCGCGGCCGCGCATCTGGGCGGCGCATCTGGCCCCCCGCTCACGACGTTCCTCGCGATCGTGTGCGTGCTTCCCGCCCTCGTGCTGACGTTCAGGCCGCTGCGCCGCGCATGGCTCGCGAAACCGGTGCTCGACGCGTTCCGCAAGATCCTGCCGCAGATGTCGCCGACCGAGCGCGACGCGATCGAAGCCGGCACGGTCTGGTGGGATGCCGAACTGTTCTCCGGACGCCCGCACTGGGACACGCTACTCGGCTACGGTCCGGCGACGCTGACGCCCGAAGAGCAGGCGTTTCTCGACGTCGAATGCGAACAGCTGTGCGATCTCGCGAACGACTGGGAAACCACGATGGTGTGGCAGGACCTCTCGCCGCAAGCGTGGCAGTTCGTGAAACAGCACGGCTTTCTCGGCATGATCATTCCGAAGCAGTACGGCGGCAAGCAGTTCTCCGCGTACGCGCATTCGCAGGTCATCATGAAGCTCGCGACGCGCTGCTCGGCCGCGGCCGTCTCGGTCATGGTGCCGAACTCGCTCGGCCCCGCCGAACTGCTGATGCACTACGGCACCGAGGCGCAGAAGAACCACTATCTGCCGCGTCTCGCGCGCGGCGAGGACATCCCCTGCTTCGCGCTGACGAGCCCTTACGCCGGCTCCGACGCGGCCGCGATTCCCGATGTCGGCATCGTCTGCAAGGGCACGCACGAGGGTCGCGAGACGCTCGGCTTTCGCGTCACGTGGGACAAGCGCTACATCACGCTCGGGCCGATCGCGACCGTGCTCGGCCTTGCGTTCCGCGCGCTCGACCCCGACCATCTGCTCGGCGCGAACGACGAGCCCGGCATCACCTGCGCGCTGATTCCGACCGACCACCCGGGCGTCGATATCGGCCGGCGGCACTGGCCGTTGAACGCGGTGTTCCAGAACGGCCCGAACTCGGGCAAGGACGTGTTCATTCCGCTCGACTGGGTGATCGGCGGACACGCCCAGGTCGGCAACGGCTGGCGCATGCTGATGGAGTGCCTCGCGGCGGGCCGCGCGATCTCGCTGCCGTCGTCGAATGTCGGGATGGCGAAGATCGCGGTGCGCGGCACCGGCGCGTATGCCGCGATTCGCCGCCAGTTCCGCACCGCCGTCGGCAGGTTCGAGGGCGTGCAGGAAGCGCTCGGCCGCATGGGCGGCAACCTCTACGTGATGGACGCCGCGCGCCGCCTGTCCGCGCACGCGGTCGATCTCGGCGAGAAGCCTTCCGTGATTTCGGCGATCGCCAAGTATCACATCACCGAGCGCGCCCGCATGGTGATCAACGACGGCATGGACGTGGCGGCCGGCAAGGGCATCTGCATGGGGCCGTCGAACTTTCGCGCGCGCGCCTATCAGCAGGTGCCGATCGCGATCACGGTCGAAGGCGCGAACATTCTGACGCGCTGCCTGATCATCTTCGGCCAGGGCGCGATCCGCTGCCATCCGTACGTGCTCAAGGAAATGAACGCGACGCGCGAGCCCGATCACGCGAAAGCGCTGCGCGATTTCGATGCCGCATTCTTCGGTCACCTGAGCTTCACGCTGTCGAACCTCGTGCGCAGTCTCGTGGATGGGCTGACGGGCGGCGCACTGATCGGCAAGCCGCGCGCCGCCTATGCGCCGCTGCACGCGTATTACCGCGCGGCGACGCGTCTCGCGACGGTATTCGCGCTGCTCGCCGACGTGTCGATGTTCGTGCTCGGCGGCGACCTGAAGCGCCGCGAGCGCATCTCGGGCCGCCTGGGCGATGTGCTCTCGCAGCTCTACCTGATCTCGGCGACGTTAAAGCGCTTCGAGGACGAAGGCCGTCAGCCCGATGACCTGCCGCTCGTGCGCTGGGGCGTCGAGGATGCGCTGTACCAGGCCCAGCACGCGCTCGACGGCGTGCTCGCGAACTATCCGAACCGCGCCGCCGCGACGCTCGTGCGCGCGCTCGCGTTCCCGTTCGGCCTGCCGCACCGCGAGCCGTCGGACCGGCTCGGCAGCGAGATCGCCGAGCTGATGCAAACGCCGGGCGCCGCGCGCGAACGGCTCGTTGCCGATTCGTACGTGCCGCACCCGGACGTCGATGCGCTCGGCTATGGCGAACTCGTGTTCGCGCTGAATCCGCGCTTCACGCAGATCGACCAGAAGCTGCGCGACGCGGTCAAACAGGGCTTGCTCGAACCGATGCCGCAAAGCCTCGCGCAACTCGGCGCATGGACCGACACGGCACAGCGGCAAGGCCTGATCGACGCCGACGAGCGCCGCGTGCTCGACGACTACGCGCGTTATGGCGCGCACGTTGTGAAGGTCGACGATTTCCCGGCCGACTTCGACATGCTCGCGAGTCTGCAAAAGCGCAAGGCAGTGCTCGAGCAGGCGTTCGAGGTGGCGGCTTGAGCGGCGCAGCCCAACCGGCACGCAAGCGCGCAAAACAAGCGCGCAAAAAAATCCGCGCCGCATCACGGCAAAGCGCCCCCGGCGCCCTCAACTCAAGGCAAACTGGCACACGTCCGGCGTCCCCGCCACGGAGTTTCCCGAGGCGCGTCCAGCGGAGCAAGCTACGACATGAACGACTCCTACCTGAAGTTCGTCAACTCGCCGTTCGGCGCGCGCCTTGCGCGCTCGCTCGGCCTGCCGAAGCCCGAGGTGCTGCGGCGCTATCGCGCGGACCGGCCCGAGTTCGACGGCCTGATCACGATCGGCGCGGGCCGCGAGCCGCGCCTGTTCGATGCGCTCACGAAGCTCGTCGCGAGCATCGGCATGACGAGCGTCGCGCACGAAAGCGCCAGGCTCTGGGTGCCGCTCGCCAACCGTCACGGCCTGATGACCGGGCGCTTCGAGCCGGCCGAGGCGGGCTCGGCCGGCAAGCTCGCCGCGCTGCTGTTCGACGCGAGCGGCATCGAGGACAGCAGCCAGCTCGAACCGCTGCACCGCTTCTTTCACGACACGCTGCGCTCGCTCGGCCGATGCGGGCGCATCGTCGTGCTGGGCCGGCCGCCCGAAGCCTGCGCGAGTCCGCGTCAATGGACCGCGCAGCGCGCGCTCGAAGGCCTGACGCGCTCGCTCGGCAAGGAAGCGCGGCGCGGCATTACCGCGAATCTCGTGTATGTCGCGCAAGGCGCGGAAAACGCCCAAGGCACGGCAAGCGGGATCGACGCGACGCTGCGCTTCTTTCTGTCGCCGCGCTCGGCGTATGTGTCGGGCCAGGTCGTGCGCATCGAGGCAAGCGATACCAGCGGCAAGACCGACGGGAACAGCATGGGCGGCCTGCGCCATGCGGGCAACTCGCCTGAAGTAACCCACGCAGCTAATGCAGCCAATGCAGGCAGCCCCCACGACGCAAGCCCTGCAACGCTCCCCGCCTTCGACTGGCTAGAACCGCTTGCCGGCCGCCGCGCGCTTGTCACGGGCGCCGCGCGCGGCATCGGCGCGGCCATTGCGAGCGTGCTCGCAGCCGAAGGCGCGCACGTGATCGGTCTCGACATGCCGTCCGCGCGCGACGCGCTCGACGCGACGCTGCGCCCGTTCAACGGCACCGCACTGACGTTCGACATCGCCGCGCCCGAAGCGCCCGCCCAGCTCGCCGCCGCGCTCGACGAGCAAGGCGTCGACATCGTCGTGCACAACGCCGGCATCACGAAGGACAAGACCCTCGCGAAGATGACCGAAGCCGCGTGGCAAAGCGTGATCGACATCAACCTGAGCGCGCAGGAACGCATCGACGACGCGCTGCTCGCGGGCGGCATCCTGCGCGACGGCGGGCGCATCATCGCGGTGTCGTCGATCAGCGGGATCGCCGGCAATCTCGGCCAGACCCATTACGCGACCTCGAAAGCCGGCGTGATCGGCCGCGTCGCCAGCATGGCGGCACCGCTACGCGCGCGCGGCATCACGATCAACGCGGTCGCGCCCGGCTTTATCGAAACGCAGATGACCGCGAAAATTCCGCTCGCGATCCGCGAGGCCGGCCGTCGCATGAACTCGATGAGCCAGGGCGGCCAGCCCGTCGACGTCGCGCAGACCATCGCGTGGCTCGCGCATCCGGGCTCGGCGGGCGTGACGGGCCAGGTCGTGCGCGTGTGCGGCCAGAGCCTGATCGGAGCATGAAAGTGGCGTACGGAATGGGACCACGCAGCATGAACCCTGGAGCATGAGCATGCGCGAGCCGGATGATCCGTTCGGGAACCGTCATGCCGCATCGGCGCCGGGCGGCGGCGCGCGGCCGAAAACCGTGGTCGTCGACACCCTGCCTTCGACGGCGAAGCTCCATGCGCGCGCGCTGTCGGGCATCGTCAAGCGCGGCCGCGGCACACAACCCGGGCAGGCGCCGCAACTGCCGGCGCTGCGGCTCGTGCGCCCCGCCGTCGCGCTCGACCCCGGCCCGGCGTGGCGCTATGCGCGCGTATGCGGCTTCATCCCCGAGCATGGCGTGCCGCTCACCTATCCGCATCTGCTCGCGTTTCCGCTGCATCTGCTGATGCTGACCGACCCCGCGTTTCCGTGGTCCGCGCTCGGGCTCGTGCATCTGGCCAATCACGTGCGGCTGCGCCGCCCGCTCGCCTACAAGGACCTGCTGCGCATCGAGGTCGAATTCGGCGCGCTGCTGCGCCACGACAAAGGCCAGGCGTTCGTCGTGCATACGCGCATCTACCGGCGCGGCGAAGCGGTCTGGGACGGCGACAGCGTCTACCTGAAGCGCGCGGCGCCCGCCGCAGTGTCCACCATCGGCAGCCCGCTCGAAGCATTGACGCTCGGCCCCGAGCCGCTGCAACGCATCGCGCGCTGGCAACTCGCGCCGCAACTGGGCCGCGACTACGCGAGCGTATCCGGCGACTACAACCCGATCCACCTGAGCGCGCTGTCGGCGAAGATATTCGGTTTTCCGCGCGCGATCGCGCATGGCATGTGGACGCTCGCGCGCGCCGCGTCGTCGCTGCAACCGCCGAAGCCGCTCGCCGAGGCAACGCTCGCCGCCGAATTCAAGGTGCCGATGCTGCTGCCCGGCGAGGCATCGTTGTGGAGCGCGTCACCGTCGCTGATCGAGCGAGATCTCGAAGTACGCGACATCGCCGGCGACAAACCGCATTTGCGCGCGCGCATGCAGTGGCGGCTGCAATGAACCGCGCACCCGCCATGCGCGTCAATTAAACCGGTCGCCTCATCCGATCACCGAACCGTCGGGCCACAACCGCAAGGAGCCGAGCATGCCCCACCCGCAACCCGCCGTGCGCCGCGTCGCCATCGTCGGCGGCAACCGGATTCCGTTTGCCCGCTCGAACAGCGCCTACGCGAACGCCTCGAATCAGGACATGCTGACCTTCACGCTGCAAGGCCTGATCGACCGCTACGACCTGCACGGCGTGCGTCTCGGCGAAGTGGCGGCGGGTGCGGTCATCAAGCATTCGCGCGATTTCAACCTGACACGCGAGTCCGTGCTCTCGACCACCCTCGCGAGAGAGACCCCCGCCTACGACGTGCAGCAGGCCTGCGGCACCGGCCTCGAAGCCGCGATCCTCGTTGCCAGCAAGATCGCGCTCGGGCAGATCGAGGCGGGCATCGCGGGCGGAGTCGATACCACATCCGACGCGCCGATCGGCATCAACGAGCGCATGCGCAAGATCCTGCTCGAAGCGAATCGCGGCAAAAGCACCGGGCAGCGCGTGAGCGCGCTCGCCAGGCTGCGGCCCGGCATGTTCTTCAAGCCGCTCCTGCCGCGCAACGGCGAGCCGCGCACGGGGCTGTCGATGGGCGAGCACTGCGAACTGATGGCCAAGCGCTGGAACATCTCGCGCGAGGCACAGGACGTGCTCGCCTACGAAAGCCACCGCAAGCTCGCAGATGCGTATGCGCGCGGCTTCGTCAACGATCTGATGACGCCGTACAAGGGTCTCGCGCGCGACAACAATCTGCGCGCCGATCTCACGCTCGAAAAACTCGCGAACCTGAAACCCGTGTTCGATCGCGATGCCGGCACGCTGACGGCCGGCAACTCGACGCCGCTGACCGACGGCGCCTCGGCCGTGCTGCTCGCGAGCGAAGCGTGGGCGGCCGAGCGCGGCTTGCCGGTGCTCGCGTACCTGAGCTGGTCGGAGACGGCCGCCGTCGACTTCTTCGACCAACAGGAAGGCCTGCTGATGGCGCCCGCGTACGCGGTGCCGCGCATGCTCGCGCGCGCCGGCCTCGCGTTGCAGGACTTCGACTTCTACGAAATCCACGAAGCATTCGCCGCCCAGGTGTTGTGCACGCTCGCGGCATGGCAGGATGACGAATATTGCCGCACGCAGCTTGGCCTCGCCGGTGCGCTCGGCGCGATCGATCGCAAGCGGCTCAACGTGAACGGCGGCTCGCTCGCGACCGGCCATCCGTTCGCGGCGACGGGCGGGCGCATCGTCGCCGCGCTCGCGAAGC
>Ga0153988_1000140_pt1 | contig 17161 bp, 15 predicted proteins | sample TSNC072MetaG_FD_104742 | JGI IMG/M metagenome (GOLD analysis project Ga0153988, IMG submission 104742) | Attine ant fungus gardens microbial communities from North Carolina, USA - TSNC072 MetaG | ecosystem: Host-associated > Fungi > Mycelium > Unclassified | place: USA: North Carolina, Jones...
ACCCGCTTTATGCAAGACCGCTTGTGAACCGCAATCCGGATCAAAGCAACCGGAATTATCGAAAAGGCGGCGATAGGCGCAACGGCGTGTTTTAGTGAGCGCTGCTGCCGGAGTGACCGAGGAACCGACTCGCGGCACCCACGTCGCTCCGTTGAGCGTCGAATAAAAATATCCGGGCGCAACGGCTCAGCGCACCGGTCATGAAATCGTTGATGCCGACCTTATGGCATTCAACCGCGGCGCCTTGGGCGCTTTTCGGCTGCGGCCGGGAGCGCCCTGCTTTCCGGGTTCAATGTCGACGTCCGCTTCAACACCCCGCTTCAACACCCCATTTCGCAAATGTGAGTTCAAGCGCGGCGAGCACCCTCTCTGCGCTTCGCGACCGTGAACCTATCCGGCACGATCGACGCAAGCTCATCAAAACCGCCCGCTCGTCGCCCCTCATCACCCGGCTTGGCTCCCATTTACCGGAGCTTCAGGCGCAGACCGCCATCACTTGCCCAAACCATGAATTCCTCTTACAAAACATCAGCTTAAATTCATCCCGACGAAATTTCACGCATCCCCGAGACTCGTCAAAAAGTCTTCTTGCTTGAAAACTTATATTTAGTATAATCGTTTTCAGGGGATGAGAAGCGCGCCGCTGGCGCGACGAAGTGCGGATCTGCCTATCCCTATCAACACGAGGGAATAAGCGTCCATGCCGATATCGTCGTCCATCACCTTGGTTCGTCCGCCGGTTATCGAGTTCGGGCCGGGCTCCGTCTCGAAGGTCGGGACATGGAGCGGTAGCCGTTTCAAGCGCATCCTCGTCGTTGCCGACGCCTTCAATGCCCTGCGCGTCGACATGCTCGGCCTGAGCGGTGCGGTCACGGTTTTCGCGGATGTCCGCCCCGAGCCCGATGTCACCAATCTGGAAGCGCTGCTGGCCGTCGCGGAAGAGGTGCGGCCAGACCTGGTGGTCGGTTTCGGCGGCGGCAGCGCCATGGACCTCGCCAAGCTTGCCGCGGTTTTGCCGGGCAGCGGTCAAAGCATCGCTGACGTAGTGGGTGTCGAGCGGGTTCCCGGCAAGCGCACCGCGCTCGTTCAGGTGCCGACCACCGCCGGGACCGGCAGCGAGACGGGAACACGTTCGCTGGTGACGGACCCGCTCACCCAGAACAAGCTGGCCGTGCAAAGCAGCCATATGCTGGCCGACCTCGCGGTCATCGATCCCGCCTTGACCCTGACCCTTCCGCCGCAAGTGACGGCGGTGACCGGCGTCGATGCCATGGCGCATTGCGTCGAGGCGCTCACGAGCCGGCGCGCGCACATCACCATCGACATGTATGCGCTCGAAGGCGTGCGGCTCGTCGGGCGCTATCTCAAGCGAGCGGTGGCAGACGGTGCCGACATGGAGGCACGTTGCGGCCTGTCGCTGGCGTCGCTTTACGGCGGCTACTGTCTCGGCCCGGTCAATACGACTGCCGGGCACGCCGTCGCCTATCCGTTGGGGACGCGTCATCACGTCGCTCACGGCGCGGCAAACGCGCTGATCTTCCCGCACACGCTCGCCTTCAATGCCGGAGCAGTGTCCGAAAAAACGGCCGCGGTCCTGGCCGCGCTGAACGCGCCGGAACGCGCCCCGGTCTTCGAGGCCGCCTATGAATTCTGCGCGGGACTCGGCTGCGAGATGAAGCTTTCGGGCTTCGCCGTGCCGCGCGACGATCTGCCCGCCATGGCGGAAGAAGCGCACGCCATCCGGCGTCTGCTCGACAACAATCCACGCGACATCTCGCGTGACGACATCCTCGCCATCTACGAGGCGGCTTACTGACCAGGCTTACTGAGCATTGCGCCACTGCGGCAAAACGCGGGGGCATATCGGCCATTTTTTAATACTTATATTAAATATAAGCAACATATCCGTTGGAGGCGACGAAGCCGTGACGAGAACGACAGAAAAGAAACCATCCTTTATTGGCGAAATGCGCGCCGGCCGCCAGCAGATCGGCCTGCGCTCGCAGCTGTGCAGCCCGATCGCCGCGGAAGCGCTCGGTTTCAGCGGTTGCGACTATGTCTATATCGACATGGAGCATTCCCCCAACGATCTGATGTCGGTGCTGCAGCAGGCGCAGGCCATTGCGGGCACGCCGGCGCATGTCCTCGTGCGGCTTCCCAAGCTGGATTCGTTGCTGATCCAGCAGCTGCTCGATTTCGGCATCGAAAACATCGTCGTGCCGATGGTGGAGACGGTCGAGGAAGCGCAAATGGCCGTCGCGGCAACGCGCTATCCGCCACACGGCGTGCGCAGTGTCGCCAAGGTCCATCGCGGCAACCACTACGCGGGCGGCAGCGATTATTTCGATGAAATCGATGCGCGCGTCTGCCTGATCGTCATGATCGAGACGCGGGCGGCATTGAGCCGTATCGAGGAGATCGCAGCCGTGGACGGCGTGCATGGCGTGCTGATCGGCCCGGCCGATCTCGCCGCCGATCTCGGCCATGCGCGCGCATCCGGCCATGCCGATGTCATCGCGGCCATTACCGGCGCGATTCCGAAGATCCACGCCGCCGGTGCGTTCGCCGGCATGTCGGCGGGCGACGGCGCCACCGGCCGGAAATGGCTGGCCGCCGGCTGCCAGTTCGTCTCGGTCGCCGGCGATATCCAGATGCTCGCCAGCCAGGCGCGGGCGATGGTCGAAGAGGCGTCGGCATGATCGACGCCCCTCTGCATCCGGCCGCGCCCCTGACCCTGTTCGAGAAGCTCTGGAACAGCCATGTGGTGGTCGTCTCGCCGCACGGCGAGGACCTGCTCTACGTCGATTTCAACATGATCAACGAGGGCGGCGCGTTCCTCGCGTTCGACCAGCTTCGGCTGGAAGGACGCAAGGCGCGCCGGCCGACGCAGCAGATGGCCGTCACCGACCACTATCTGCCGACCATCAACCGGGCGGCCGGAACGGCCGGCATCGCCAATCCGGAAATCCGCCGCGTCGTCGAAATGCAGGCAGAAAACGCCCGCGACTTCGCCTTGCCGCATATCGACATGCATCACCGCATGCAGGGCATCATCCACGTGATCGCGCCGGAACTCGGCATCGCCCAGCCCGGCATGATGATCACCTGCAACGATTCCCACACGGCGACCAACGGCGCCTTCGGGCTGCTGGCGTCGCCGATCGGCGCATCGAACCAGCTGCGGCACGTCATCGCCACCCAGACGGTGTGGATGAACCGCCCGAAGCCGATGCGCATCGTGATCGACGGCGAACTGCCGGACGGCGTGACGCCGAAGGACATCATTCTCAGCATCATTGCGCGCATCGGTGTAGGCGGCGCGGTCGGCCATGCCATCGAATATGCCGGCTCGACGATCCGCGCGATGTCGATGGAAGGCCGCATGACGATCTGCAACATGTCGGTCGAGGCCGGCGCCAAGATCGGACTGATCGCGCCCGACGACACCACCTTCGCCTATCTCGCGGGCCGCCCCAAGAGCCCGCAGGGCGACGCCTGGGACAAGGCGCTGGCCTACTGGCGCACGCTGCACAGCGACGAAGGCGCCGTCTTCGCCCGCGAACTGCACATCGACGTCTCGACGCTCGCGCCGATGGTCAGTTGGGGAACGAGCCCGGAAGACTGTGCGCCGATCGACGGGACCGTGCCCGATCCGGCGGCCATCGCCGATGCGGACCGCCGCCGCCATGTCGAGCGCGCACTCGAATATCTCGGTCTCGCGCCGCTGACGCCGCTGCAGCAGATCCGCATCGATCGCGTTTTCATCGGCTCCTGCACCAACAGCCGCATCGAGGACCTGCGCAGCGCCGCCGCGGTTCTGAAGGGCCGCCGCTGCGTCGTTCCGGGCATGGTTTCGCCCGGCTCGTCGTCGGTCAAGCGCCAGGCCGAAGCCGAGGGGCTGGACCTCATTTTCAAGGCCGCCGGCCTGGAGTGGCGCGATTCCGGCTGCTCCATGTGCAACGGCTCCAACGGCGAACTGGTCGCGCCCGGCGAACGCTCGGCCTCGACCACGAACCGTAATTTCGAAGGCCGCCAGGGCCGCGATTCCCGAACCCATATCATGAGCCCCGCGATGGTTGCCGCCGCCGCCGTCGTCGGGCACCTGGCCGATGTTCGCAGCATGGCCGTCAAGGAGATAGCGTCATGAAGCCGTTCGTGACATTGACCGCGATCGCGGCGCCCGTGGAGATCGCCAAGATCGACACCGGCATGATCCTGCCCGGACGCTACATGCGCCGGCATCGCCGCCCCGGTCACGATTACAGTGAAGCCTTCCTGCACGATCTTCGCTTCGACGAAAAAGAGCAGCCGCGGGCCGACTTTTCGCTCAACCAGCCGGCCTATCAGCACTGCGAGATTCTCGTCACGGACGCCGATTTCGGCTGCGGCTCGTCGCGCGAGGGCGCCGCTTACGCGGTGCTCGATTTCGGCCTGCGCGCGCTCATCGGACCGAGTTTCGGCGACATCTTCTACGCGAACTGTCTGCAGAACGGCGTGCTGCCGATCGTGCTGCCCTACCCGGCGATCCATGCCCTGTGGCGGCAACTGCGCGCGACGCCGGGCGCGACGATCACCATCGACCTGCCCGCGCAATCGGTCATCGCGCCGGACGGATCGACCTTCGATTTCGAGATCAACGCCTTGCGCAAGCAGAGGCTGATCGACGGCGTCGACGATATCGACGTCACCCTCGGCCATATCGAGGCCATCAGAGCCTTCGAGGAGACGCGCCAGGCCGATATGCCATGGCTGCCGACATCCGGATGACACCGGGCGTATCGCTCATATTCAATATCAGTCCCGCGACGACGTAACACGGTCATCTCCGGGACGAAGAGAAGGAGGAGATTCCTTTGCTTACCAATCTTGACAATTCCGCTTCCGCGTCGACGCATCCCGCCATCGTGCGGCTGAACGACGTCAGCCAGGTTTTCCCGTCGCGCGGCGGTGCCCCTGCCGTGCACGCGATGGGTCCGATCACGCTCGATCTGCGCCAGGGCGAATTCTTCTCGATCGTCGGCCCGTCCGGCTGCGGCAAGTCCACGTTTCTGGAAGTGCTGGCCGGCCTCGCGACACCGACGGGCGGCGAAGTGCTGATGGACGGCAAGCGGGTCCAGGGCAGCATTCCCGACGGCGTGGGCGTGGTCTTCCAGGAAGACGCGAGCTTCCCCTGGCTGACGGTCTGGAAGAACATCACCTTCGGCCTGAAGCGCAACGGCGTCGATCCGAAGATCGCGGCGGAACGCGCCGAGCGGGCACTGGCGCTGACCGGCCTCACCGCATTCCGCGATTCCTATCCGGCGCAACTGTCCGGCGGCATGCGCCAGCGCGTCTGCATCGCGCGCACGCTGGTGATGGAGCCGCGCCTCATTCTCCTCGACGAACCCTTCGCCGCCCTCGACCAGCAGACGCGATTGCTGATGGGCGACGAGGTCCTCAACCTGTGGCGGGCAACCGGGGCGACGGTCGTCCTCATCACCCATGCGCTCGACGAAGCGGCCATGCTGTCCGACCGCGTCGGCGTGATGTCGGCGCGGCCCGGCCGGTTCATCGAAATCATCGAAACGGGCTGGAGCCGCGAGCGCGACAGCCGGATCGCCTCGTCGGACAAGTTCGGCACCTTGACGGCGCACCTCTGGTCGTTACTGCGCGAGGAGTCGATCCGCGCCAGCCAGTATGCGAAGGCGAAATCATGACACTCGGACGCATCAGACTACTTGTCGTCGTGCTGTGCATCATCGCCCTCGAGATCGTCTGCCGCACGGGCCTGATCGACAGCTATACGCTCATTCCGCCGAGCAAGATGGCGGTGGCGCTGTTTCACCTGCTGCGCGACGGCAGCCTGACACCGGAGATCGTCGCAACCTTGGGCGCCGTTCTCATCGCCATCGTCGGCGCGGTGATCTTCGGCATTCTCGGGGCGGTGATCCTGCATGCCCTGCCCCGTCTGCGGCGCGCGATCGACCCGGTTCTGTCGATCTATTATTCGATCCCGATGTTCGTGTTCTATCCGTTGTTCATCGCCCTCTTCGGCCTGACGGATACGCCGAAAGTGCTGTTGGGCTTCCTGCTCGCCGTCGTTACCATGATCGCCAGCACGCTCAACGGGCTCGACCGCGTTCCCAAGGTGATGCGCAAGACGGCCAGGGTGTTTCGCCTGAGCAAATGGAGCACGGTGCGCGAGGTCATTCTTCCCTCGGCCGCCCCGCACATATTCAACGGCGTCAAGCTGGCGATCGCGCAGGCGTTCGTCGGCGTGCTCGGCGCCGAATTCATCCTGTCGACTGGCGGCCTCGGCTACCAGATCTTTTACGCGTTCCACGACTTCGACAACAACAAGATGTACGCGATCGTTCTGCTGGTGCTGATCATCGTGTCGATCGTCAATACGATCCTTCTTGGCTGGGAACGTCGCTTGCGCCAACGCAGAGGGCTCGCATGAACATCATCGGCAACTTCAATACGATCGACGGCGCGGCCAGGCCCTCGATGTGGAAACAGCATCAACGTTCCTTCGACCTGCTGATGATCGCCGCGGCGTTCGTCGTGCTCTGGCAGGTTTTCTTCCAGATCGGCGGATCGGTCGCGCTTGCCTCGCCATGGCAGGCGACGCGCACCGCCATCGCCATGCTCGGCTCGGCGGATTTCTGGGGCGATATCCGTACGACGTTCTCCGCCTTCGGCTTCTCGGTCGTCATCGAGGCGGTGCTCGGGATACTGCTCGGCGCGATCCTCGGTCTGCGGCGGCTGACCGGCGATGTGGTGGAGCCGATGATCGCCGGCCTCTATTCGATTCCGAAGCTGATGTTCTTCCCGATGATTACGCTGTTCTTCGGCATCGGCATCAGCTCGGAGGTCGCCTTCGGGGTCCTGCACGGCATCATCCCGATCATTCTTTTCACGATGAGCGCCGTGCGCAACATCAAGCCCGTCTATCTGAAAAGCGCTCGCACGATGGGCCTTTCGACGACGCAGACCCTGTTTTCCATCGCCTTGCCGGCAGCCATACCGGAAATCTTCACGGGTTTGCGCATCGGCATTTCGGGCGCCCTGATCGGCGTGATCCTTTGCGAAATGTTCGGCTCCAGCAAGGGCGTCGGCTTTCGCCTGATGAACGCCGTAGCGAACAATGTCGTGACCGACATTTCCGCCATCACGCTGATCCTGATCGTGTTCGCCGCGGTTCTCAGCGGCGTGTTGATGAAGCTGGACGAGCGTTTGCATCACCGGATCTGAGCTAACCAAAACACCAGAATGGAGAAGTAACAATGAAAGCAAATACAAGGAGACGCGGACTGTGGTCCGTCGTGGTCGCCGCGGCACTGACGTGCGGCGTGATGAGCACACCGGCGTCGAGCGTCGAGATCGCCGCCACGAATTACGGCAGCTCCGTCATCGGCATGCCGTGGGCGATCGCGCTGGCGAAGGGCTATTTCAAGGACGCCGGCGTCGACGTTTCGGCCGTGATCGGCTCGCCCGGCGGCAGCACCGAGGTGCGTAACCTGATCGCCGGCGATCTACCCTATGCCGACAGCGCGCTGATCCCGACGCTGAAAGCGATCAAGAACGGCTCCGATCTCCGGATCATCAGCGACAACACCCAGACCTCGGCGCAGTTCGTCTGGCTGGTCAAGCCCAATTCCCCGATCAAGACCCTGGCCGACCTGAAGGGCAAACGCATCTCCTTCACGACCCCGCTGAGCACGAGCCAGTCGCTGGACTTCCTGCTGGTCGAAAAGGCCGGTCTGAAGCCCTCGGATGTCAGGCTGATCTCGACGGGCGCATACGGCGCGGCGCTGACCGCGCTGCAAAACGGCGGCATCGACCTCGCGCTCGTGTCGGAGCCGACGTACACGATGAACAAAAGCACGTTCAAGCCGCTCTTCTGGTCGCGCGATCTTTTTTCGGCGGTCAACACCTCGGTCGGCGTGACCTCCGTCAAGACGATCAAGGAGCATCCGGACATGCTCAGGGGCATCATCGCGGCGCGCCGGCGGGCGGTGAATTTCATCAAGACCAATCGCGATGAATCGGTGGCCATCATCGCCAGGGTCTACAAGATGGACCCCAACGTCGTGAGAGCGATGCTCGCCGAGCTGGTCGACCGTCCGTCTGCCGACGGCTCGGTCTTCTTCGGCCAGGGCGACATCAACCCGAAGGGTCTCGACGCGCTTGTGGACCTTGCGCAGAAGACCGGCGACCTGAAGGAAAAAGTCGACTGGCGCGACTACGTCGACCAGAGTTTTCTGCCCGCCGACCTGCAGCGCAAGTTGAAGTAGGCCACCGCTCGACACATCCTGAGCGGTTGAAAACATGAGAAAATCCCGGCGCGACGGCCCCCCGTCACGCTGGTCCAACTGGAAGTGGAGAGCCTCGACATTGAACACCCCGAAAGTGCCGCGTTCTTCATCGACAGACGGATTGTTTGGCGACAAGATCAATTTGCATCGGCTTGCGATCTTCGTTTCGGTCGCCGAAACCGGCAGCATGAGTGCGGCGGCCGAGAAATTCGGTCTTTCGCAACCGGCCGTCTCGCAAGCCATCGTCAAGCTCGAGGAAGCAAGCGGCATCGATCTGTTCGATCGCTCGATCCGGCCGCCGGTCCTGACGCTGCGAGGAGCCGCCTTCCTCAAGCAGGCTTCCGCGGTCGTGGAAAGCATCCGGCGCCTGCAAAGCAGTTTGCGCCTCGACAACGCGGCGCAACTGCCTATCCTGCGCGTCGGCATGCTCAACAGCTTCGCCACGACCCTCGGCCCGTTCATGCTCAAGAGCCTGCAGGAAACGGCGGTGCAGTGGTTCGTGGACACCGGCTACGAAGCTTCGCGAATCATCGCGCTCCTCGATCGCCGCTGCGATTTCGTGATCACGGCCGACGATGCGCCGCCACCGCAGGGGCTGATCGCGTTGCCGGTTTTCTCCGAGTCCTACCGCATCATCCTGCCCGACGAGCCTGAAAAGGCGGACATACCGGTTCTCGAACGCATCGCTGGCATGAGCATGATCCGCTTCGGCCGCGATCCCCATATGCTGTCCAGCATCGATCGCTGGCTGGCCGCGGCCGGTATCGAGACCTCGACCCGCTATCACCTGGATACGGTCGAAGGAGCGGCGCAGATGGTCGTCTCGGGGCTCGGCTGGAGCCTGCTGCCGCCGCTCGCGTTCTTCCGTCTGATCGAGCGCGGCGACCGGATAACTTCCGTGCGCTTTCCTGGCGTTCCGATCCGCCGCACGATCGTGGTCGTCGCGCGCGAAGACGAAGGCGCAAGCATTGCCAAACGGATACAGCAGACTGCTCTCGGTCTGATCAACGACATCTTCCTGCCGAGTCTGCGGAAAAATCAGCCGGACGCGCTCGAGGATATCGAGGTCTACGACGGCAAATGAGCGAGTCGCACACCGCGCGAGCTTTCATGATTGCGCGGTGGCCACACTGTCCGCATCCTGATTCCGACTCCGATTTCCCACGCCGATGACGAGACTGCACGCCGCTTGCCCCTCTGCGGCAAACGTGCAAACGGCTGTCAAAACCCCTCGAAATTGATCGATTCAATCACTTTAGGGGTTTCTCCTCGGTTGATTTGAGTATTTCGATCAAATAATATGACTCAATCGGTCAATTTACGGCTGGCCGAGTGTAGCCAAGCGACCCCAACTGATCGAATCAGTCAATCCAGCCGGAAACGATCAGGATGAGCAGGAGCATCGCCATGCCTCGTTCGCTGGGCGCCGCGATTGGCGCGCATGACTAACGCAGCGTCACCCTGTACGGTTTGCTCGATAGCTCGCCCGTGTACGCGAACAACCGGAAGGGTTCGGCAGCGAACGCACTCCGCAAGACCGCAATCGAAACTCACGACATGAACACCGCCGCCCCCCGCAACGAGCGCCTGCTGATACTCGGAGACGACCTCTCCGGCACGGCCGACTGCGCCGTAAAGTGCACGCATCATGGCCTCGCGAGCGTGGTCTGTCTGAACGCCGCGGCGACGCCCGGTATCGCGGCCGCGACCGACGTGCTCGCGATCGACACCGACACTCGCCGCGCCTCGCCCGCCGATGCAGCGAGTGCGAATGCGCAGGCGTGGCGCGCGCATGGCGCCGGCCGGCTGCTCTTCAAGAAAATCGATTCGACGCTGCGCGGCAACGTTGCCGCGGAAGTGGCCGCGCTCGCGGCCCACGCGGGCATGGCAATCGTCGCGCCTGCGCTGCCCGAGGCGGGCCGCACCACACGCGGCGGCTGTCTCCTCGTGCATGGCGTGCCCGTCGAAGCAACGGAAATCTGGCGCAACGAAGGCATCGGCGGCACTGGCCATCTGCCGTCGATGCTCACGGACGCCAGCCTGAAAGTCGCGCACCTCGACCTGCAAGCCATGCGCGAAGGCGCGGCGCCGTTGCGCGTGCGTCTCGAAGCCTTGCGCGCCGCGAAGTATGAAGCCGTGGTCTGCGACAGCGAGACCGATGCGGACCTCGCCGTGCTCGCGCAAGCATCGGCCGTGCTCGACGGCGTGTTCTGGGTCGGCTCGGCCGGACTCGCACAAACGTTGATCGCCACGCTGGCCGACGGGAACGGGCAGCGCAGCGTCACGCCCACGGCTCCCGTCGTGCCCGTAACGACCGCGCAGCACCCGCGTGGTGTGCTGGCGGTCGTGGGCAGCATGTCGGGCGTCTCGCACAAACAGGTCGCCACGCTGCGTGCAAACACCGGCGATGCCTTCGACGTCTTCGATGTCGACGTCGTTGCGCTGCTCGATCCGACGAACCGCGAATCGCTTACGCTGGGCGCCCGCGTCGCACACACGCTTACGCGTGGCCGCCACGCGGTGGTCGCATTGAGCCAGGCCGAGCGTGTACCGGTCGCCGATGGCAAACTCCTCGCGCGCCAGCTCGCGACGCGCCTCGCCCCTGCCGCCACGCATGCCGCGGCGCTGATCGCCACGGGCGGCGAAACGGCACGCGCGCTGCTCGCCGCCATGGGCATCGCGAAGCTGCGCGTGATCGAAGAAATCGAAAACGGCGTGCCGCTCATGGCCGCCACCGAGGTGTCTCATGCGCTGCCCGTCGTCACCAAGGCGGGCGGCTTCGGGAACCCCGACACCCTTTATCGCGCATGGCAGCGGCTCGCCGCCATGACGCAAGCGGACGCGCAAGCGCCGCGCCAACCCTGCAAAGAGGAAATCATGGACTATCGTCCCGTAATCGGCATCACGATGGGCGATGCCGCCGGCGTGGGCCCGGAAATCATCATGAAGAGCCTCGCGCACCAGTCGGTGTACGACGGCTGCCGCCCGCTCGTGATCGGCGACGCAAAGCGGCTCGTCGACGCCGGACGGCGCACGGGCGTCACACTCGAAGTGCGCCCGATCAAGGCCCCCGCCGAAGCGCGCTTCCAGCCCGGCGTGGTCGATTGCATCGACCTCGGCCTGATTCCCGAGTCGATGCCCTATGGCCAGCTTTCCGCCGTCGCCGGCGACGCTGCCTATCAGTACATCGCACGCGCGGCCGAGCTGACCTCGGCGGGCGAGCTCGACGCGATCTGCACCGCGCCGCTCAACAAGGAAGCGCTCCATGCAGGCGGCCACATCTTCCCCGGTCACACGGAAATGCTCGCGCACCTCACGGGCATTCCCGAAGTCTCGATGATGCTCGTCGCCCCCAAACTGCGCGTGATTCACGTGACGACGCATATCGGCCTGCTCGACGCGATCCGCAAGATCGAGCCGGGCCTCGTGCAACGCACGATCGAGCGGGCGCACGAAACGCTGCTGCGCGCGGGCATCGAACAGCCGCGCATCGGCGTGTGCGGCATCAACCCGCATGCCGGCGAAAATGGCCTGTTCGGCTACGGCGAGGAAGAAGAGAAGATCATGCCGGCGGTGGCCGTGCTGCGCGAGCGCGGCTGGGACGTGGAAGGCCCGCTGCCCGCCGACACGCTGTTCTTCCGCGCGGGCCGCGGCGACTTCGACGTGGTCGTGGCGATGTATCACGACCAGGGCCACGGCCCCGTGAAGGTGATGGGCCTCGAAGCCGGCGTGAACGTGACCGTGGGGCTGCCGGTGATCCGCACCTCGGTCGATCACGGCACTGCATTCGATATCGCCGGCAAAGGCATCGCCGACGAACGCAGCATGCTCGAAGCGTTGAAGCAGGCACAAGACCTCGCCACGCGCCGCGCGGATCGCCTGTAACGAACGGCTCGCGAACCTCGGCTTCCGGGCGTCCGGTCGATAGCCGAAGCCGGCGCAACGGCAACCGGTAGAGCAGGCTTCGTCGGCACAAGCAAGGAATCGAACGGATTATCTGCTTGAGAGCGGCGGGAATTTTCGCCGCTCCCTGAGCATTTCAATTTGCATCCCTAACCGTATGGGAGGAAACCGAATAAATCCCCTGATGGTGTTGGCGTTTCAATTCTGGCGATACATGGCATCTCGCTAATTAGAAATACTGGAGGAATGGAGATGAAAAAATACAACCCGGTCAAGCTCGCTATTGCCGCCGCGGCGGTGATGACAGCAGTGCCGGCATTCGCGCAAAGCAGTGTGACTCTGTACGGTGTCGTCGATACAGGGATTGGCTTTTTGAGCAACTCGAGCAGTCTGGGCGCGGTAAGCGGCGGCCGCTCGAAGGTCTACATGAATCAGGGCGTCTGGTCAGGCAGCCTGTTCGGCTTGACGGGCTCCGAAGATCTGGGCGACGGGACGAAAACCATCTTCAAGCTGGAAGGCGGCTACAACAGCGCGACGGGCGCCCAACAGTTTGCGAACACGCTCTTCGGTCGCCAGGCCTATGTGGGCCTGACGAATAACCGGTATGGTACGTTGACCGCCGGCCGTCAGTACACGTCGTATTTCCAGTTGCTCCAGCCGTACAGCTCGCCCAACTGGCTGAGCGGCGGATTCGGTGCACACCCCGGGGATATCGACGGGCTCGATAAAAGCTTCCGCATCAACAACAATTTTGTCTATACATCGCCGAGCTTCGCGGGCCTGAAGGTAAGCGGCTCGTACGGGCTCGGCGGTGTCGCGGGTGCCACGGGCAGCGGGCAGACCTGGAGCGTGGCGGCTCAGTACGCACAGGGGCCGTTCGGTATCGCGACGGGCTTCATGCGCGTCAACAATTCGACCGTGAACGGCGGTGCATGGGGCGCCAATTCCACTGCGCTCAGCGGTGGCGCACAACCGGCGGTGTCGGCGATCAACTATGGCTATGCGACCGCGGCCAATCAGCAGCGCTTCGCCGTGACGAGCGGCTACACCTTCAGCCCGGTGTTCGATATCTCGGCTTCGTACTCCAACGTGCAGTACCTGCCCGGCATCGCGTCCGCATTCCACGACAAGGCCATCTTCAATACGGGTGGCATCGTGGTGCACTGGAAGGCACTCCCGGCCCTCGATCTCGCAGCGGGCTATAGCTATACGGCGGCGACCAGGGCGAACGGCATCAGCAATGCGGCCAGTTATCAGCAGTTCAATCTGACGCAGTTCTATTCGTTGTCCAAGCGAACCGGTCTCTATGCGCTCGAGGCTTATCAGCGTGCGGGCGGCAAGACATTGACGCCGAATGCGGCCGGCACGAAAACCAGCATCATCGACGCGACGGCCTCGATTGGGGACGGTCAGAACAACACGCCGTCGTCGTCGCGCAATCAGATCGCGATCATCCTCGGTATCGATATGAAATTCTGACGCACGATTCAGGCAGGCCGCAGGCATCCGGTCATACGCATCACCGGATGCCTGCATCGCAAGCCACAGGAATTTCATGCGTTAGCGACACGAGCGGCGCCGGAAAGTGGGTAAAGGACAAGGTAAACTACGTGCGCATCGCATTGCCCACGCCGTCTGCCTCGCCGCGCGGCGACGTCCCGAACCCAACGCCGAACACCTCATGAAAGTAGCCCGTCGCCGCGAAGCCATGCTCAAGGCTGTCCTCTCCGGTATGACCGAAGTGTCCGAGCTATGCGAACACTTCGACATGTCGGAAGCCACCGTGCGCCGCGACCTGCGCGCGCTCGCCGACGAACGGCTCATTCTGCGCACCTATGGCGGCGCGACGTCGGTCGGCAAACATGCTCCCGAGGAGTCGCTCGAACAGCGCCGCCAGAGCTTTCAGGCGGAGAAGGACGCGATCGGTCAGGCGGCGGTGGCCCATGTGCGCCCCGGCGACACCATCTTCCTCGACAGCGGCACCACCACTGCCGCGCTCGCGCGCGCGCTCGCGCAGGCGGGCCAGCACGACATCCGCGTGGTGACGAACAACCTGCTCGTGGTTCAGGCGCTGGCGGGCAGCAGCGTGCCGCTCACGCTGATCGGCGGCGAGGTGCGCGAGCCGAGCATGAGCACCCTCGGGCCGATCGCACAGCTCGCGCTCACGCGCGTGACGGTCGACAAAGCGTTCCTTGGCGCCGATGGCGTGGTGCCCGGTCGCGGCCTGTGCGAAGCGACGGCGGACCAGGCCTACCTGAAGGAATGCCTGATGCGCCAGGCGGCCAGCCTCTTCGTGCTCGTGACCGCCGACAAGCTCAACCGCGACAGCCAGCAACACTGGGCGCCGATCGACAAGCCGTGGACGCTCATCACCGACGCGAGCGCTGCGCACGCCGGGCTGCAAGCGTTCCGCAGTCTCGCGGGGCTCACGATCGAAACGATCTCGGTGCCCGAGGAAAGCGCGCATTGAAAGACGGAGCGTTCGGCAAATTCCCGAACTGATCAATTGATATCGTGCGCGATGGGAAATCGAAATCTATTTCCACGTGCTCAAGAATGGCTGCGAAGTCGAGAAGCTGCAATTGGCCGCCGTCGACCGGATTGAGCGTGCGCGGGCCTTGTTCATGGTAGTGCCGTGGCGGGTGACCTACCTGATGCGTAAAAGTCGCACCTGTCAGGATCTGGACGCCACTTTGTTTCGATCCAGATGAAATTCGCGGCGCCCATCGGCTGGCAAAAAAGAAGATGCCGGCGACGACGCCCACCGTGAACGAGGTCGTGCGGCTGATTGCGCAAATCGGCGGGTTCCCTGGCCGAAAGAGCGACGGCGAGCCCGGCGCCAAAACCATCTGGCGCGGCCTCGACAAAGTTCTCACTGCCGCTGACACGTTACGTGCGCTACGCGAAGGACTCGACTGACTTATGTATAACGCTATGCCTCTAACCCCACACAGATCGACAGCACGGATTAAGAATCGTCTGATTGCCCGCCGCCCGTTCTTGTCGCTACCGTGGGCGTTTCACCAACGGGAGTCCTGGATAAACGGTGTAGAGCGGGGTAATTTCAGGTTGCATCCGTTTGGAGGTCGCGGTATTTCGCTAGGGTGCATTACTCTGCTAAATCATGCCGATTTTATGTTTATCCGGCGCGCCCTTCTGGGAACCACTACCGTCTCCGTCCGTAATTCTGGGCTTCGTGCATATGGAACAATTGAGGTAGTGACCTATGGCAACACTTGCCCGTAGACTTTTCAAGGTTGCACTATTCTGCGTGCTGTTCCGCATCTCATTGGCCTACGTCCACACATACCCGATGCCTATGCCAGAAAGCCAGGGTATTGCTTGGTTGCATGCGGCAAATCGGCTCGGGATTCGCGACCCAGATGATTTATACATACCCGTTATCCTGGTAGTCAATCTGTTCGTTGCCGCATTGCTCTATATGGCGATCATGAAGCTATGGCGGCGATATCGCTCGAAGTAGAGCCACGTCATGCAAAAGCCCGGACGCTACACACCGTCCGGGCTGGTGCGGCCCTCCGTAGCGGGTGCGGTTGGCGTTACGCAGTAACTTCAAAAATGTTTTCGTTGATGTAGCGGCTAATTGCAGGTTTCAGGGTTCCGAATCCGGTACGCTTGCAAAGCGCCTCAAATTCCGTAATGTTCGCAGTCGCTATATATCGGGTGTCTAGATAGGCGCGCGCGATGATGACGGCGCAATCCTCGCCTACCTTGTCGCCGATCAGCGGAACGCCGTGGGCTGGGGCCTCGTTCGTCGACAACATGCCGACCAAAACCAATGCGCAGACGCCAACGCAAAGCGGCTGGACAGGCCAGATCACCTATGGCGTTTCCGGCAGCCCCAAAACCCTGCAGGTCAACAATACGGCAAGCGCCAACCTGAGCCCGATCGGCATCGTCGGCAATACGTCGGCCCGCCTTTTCGATCCTTACGGCGCGACCGGCACCCCGCTCGGCACGACCACCGAGCCGAATCTCGACGGCGCGTTCGAAATCTGCGCTCCGGCTCCCGCAGGCAGCATCAGCGACAACGGCTATGCGGCCACAGACATCCTGATTACCGGCAGCGCAAGCCAGGTCACGAACGTCGCCGAGCTGGCGGGCAAGAGCTTCGTGTTCAACCAGTACTGCGACCCGATCAATCAGGCCGCGCCGCAAACGCTGACGTTCGACTCCGCCGGCAATGCCAATTTCGGGTTGTACACGGGCTCGACCAATTCCGGGCCGCTGACTGCCGTGCCAGTTCCCGCTGCGGCGTTCCAGAGCGCCATGACCGGCACACCCTACGGCGACGCGCAACAGGGACAGACACTCTGGACGGTCTATCGCTTCGTGACCGCGACACAGACCGTGAAATACGTCGTCGTGGAGCGAAGATCGGCGGACGGCAACTACATCGGCATGTGGTACTGAGCCCGAGCGCGTCAGCGGGTCGTACTGTCTCGACCCGCTGACGCGAGCCGCTACCGCTCTCGCGGTATGCGCATGCTGTCGCGATACTCGCGCATGTCCTGCGGCGCGAGGCCGTAAGCGCGCCGAAATGCTCGCGTGAAGTCCGATGCGCTGCTGAAGCCGTGCGCGTAGGCGACGTCCCGCACCTGAACACCGGGCCACGCGACGAGCTCCGCAGCGGCGGCGCGCAGGCGCACATGCCGGATATAGGCGCCCAGTCCCCCTTCGTGCTGAAACAGGCGATAGACCGTGGGCCGCGAAAGGCCCAGCGACTCCACGACCCGCTCGGGTGAAAGATCGTCGTCGTGCAGGTTCGCCTGCACGTAGCGGCGTGCCTGGTCGAACGCCATGGCCCGCGCAAGTGCAACCTTGCTGCCCTTCAGCCCCGCCTGCTCCCCGAACGTATCCGCGATCTGCAGCACGATCTCGCGCAGGACGCGGTAGGCGTCCCAAGGCGCCATATAGCGTATCTGCGCGGCAAACGA
>Ga0153988_1000142_pt1 | contig 17123 bp, 20 predicted proteins | sample TSNC072MetaG_FD_104742 | JGI IMG/M metagenome (GOLD analysis project Ga0153988, IMG submission 104742) | Attine ant fungus gardens microbial communities from North Carolina, USA - TSNC072 MetaG | ecosystem: Host-associated > Fungi > Mycelium > Unclassified | place: USA: North Carolina, Jones...
GTGATGACCAGTCCGCCATACGAGTGACCACACAATATGGCGTCGGTCATGTTCTCGTATTTGAAGACGTTGACGACGTCCTGAATGTGCGTATCCAGATTGATCGCCTGGTTGGCCAGGTGAGAGCGTTCTCCGAGGCCGGTCAGCGTGGGCGTGTAGACATCGTGTCCCGCCTCGCGAAGCTGGCGGGCAACCCTTGCGTAAACCCAGCCGCCCTGGAAAGCACCATGAACCAGAACGAATTTCGCCATAACTATGTGTTCCTTTGATTTACCGTAAAAAATGCGTAGTACCTTTGCGAGCGATTCACTGCGTCCCGTTTCCTGCGCGAAGCCGGGTGGAGATCGGCCACTGACTGAGCGCGACGCCCGAAACGCAAATGACGGCACCCAGAATCAGCGCCGGAGTAATGGGTTCATGCCTGAAGGCAACGCCGGCGCTAATTGCGAAAAACGATTGAAGCAAGGCATAGGGAGCAACCCGGGCCATCGAGAACCGTCCAATCAGCCAGAACCAGGTGATGAAGGCGGCGATACCGCCGAGCATGACGGTGAAGGCGAAAGCCAGCCACTCGGAACTCGAGGCCCTCTGAAGCGCATCAATCTGACCACCCTCCACGATCAGCGAAAGTCCAAGCAGTTGGAATGCCGTAAAGAACGACATCCAGGCAAAGAGCCTCACGGGGTCGAACGGGCCGAATTTCTTGGCGAGTACGTTGCCGATCGCCAATCCGAGGGCAGACCCGATTACAAAGAGCGTCGGAATAGCCGGGACCTTCAACCTGGGATCGACGATCGAAAGAGCGACACCACATAGCGCAATACCGACGCCGAATACCATTCGGGCAGAGGGCTTCTCGCCGAGCATGGGCCAGGCAAGCATCAGGGTGAACGGGGTCCAAAGCTGGTTGGCAATCCCGGCAACGCCGGCCGGCGATTGAGTGAGTCCTACGAACGCGCAGGCGAAGTTCACCCCTCCCATGAAACAGGAGATCAGGAAGATCGGCCGAATCTCCGGCCCCCGAATACGTCCCACGAACGGGATAAGAATCGCGGCAATCACGGCGAATCGCAGGCCGGCGAAGAATAACGGCGGTAGCACCGCGAGCCCCGCTTTGATGACGGCATACTGCAATCCCCACAACAAAGGAACAAGCAGTGCCGCGGCTATATGGAGAGCTTTCATCGATAAATAAACCAATCAGTCCAAAAATCGACGCGCAAAAATGCGTCGCGCCTTGCCTTCAGTCGTTAAGCCGTCAGGCTGCTGATAAGCGCCTGCACGGCATCCTTTGCCCTGTCGGGTTTGAATCCGATCTTGCGAACGACACGCAGGCCTTCGAGAAAACAAACGAGCACGTGAGCCGCCGCCGCAGGGTCGGTGTTCCTCGCCAGATCACCCTCTTTCTGGGCACGTTTCAAGGCTTTGACCAACCGCGCCTCCATTGCCCCCCAAAAATAAGCGATCCGGCTCGAAACCTCCTGATCATGCGTCGCCAATTCCATCGCCGTCGCCACGACGAGGCAGCCGCGCTTGCCGGCGGCGCCCTCTGTACGCGCGACATAGCCGTCCATGCATGCCTTCAGTCCCGCCAGGGCTTTCTGGCCTGAGGCAAGTTCATCGTCCAGGCGCTTGAGTGCCTGAACGATGTAGCGATCGAGAGCGAGCAGGAAAAGACGGTGCTTGTCGCCAAAGGCTGCGTACAGGCTCCCGCGGGAGAGCCGAGTGGCTTCCAGCAGGTCCGGCAAAGAGGTGCCCTGATAGCCCTTCGTCCAGAAAATCTGCATGGCGCGCTCGACAGTCTGGTCGAGGTCGAACTCGCGAGGACGCCCTCGCTGCCGGTCGGCGATGGTGTGTCGGTTTGGCATTGCACATTTATAAACCATTCAGTCCAAAATAGTCAAGATTTCGACATCAGGCGTCCGATATTAAAAAATGTCTAAGGAAAGTCTTGACCAAAAACCAACCAACTAGTAGATTGCAAACCATTGGAAGCGACAACGATCCAGTCGTATGGAACTGGATAGGTGTTGTCTCTCGCGTGTTATTCAGCCAATCGAGTCGCTACTCATGAGTGTGGAACTTTCCCCCCGCGCAACCGAAATTGCCGAGCATACAAAGCTCTTGCTCGCCGCCGGCGGTTACAACGGGTTCAGCTACGCCGATCTGTCGGAGCGGGTCAATATCAGCAAGGCCAGCATTCATCATCATTTTCCGAGCAAAGCCGATCTCGTGCTTACCGTGGTCGCACAACACCGCGAGCAGGCCCGGGAAGGTTTGGCCGCCATGCAGCGGCAACTCGATGATCCGCTCGCGCAACTGACGGCCTACACCGATTACTGGGCGCAATGCATACGCGAGGGCACATCGTCCATGTGCATTTGCGCCATGCTCGCAGCCGAATCACCCATGATCCCGCAAGAAATTGCAGACGAAGTGCATGGCTATTTCGAAGACCTGACCACCTGGATCGCGACGGTCCTGAAGAAGGGCGCGGCAAAGTCTCAGTTCCATTTGCGCGACAGCGCTCGCGTCGAGGCCCAGACGTTTATGTCTACGGTGCACGGCGCAATGTTGACTGCGAGAGCATTGAGCAATCCGGAATCGTTCCGTGCAATTTCGCGCTCGGCCATCAGTCGACTGACTGCGTAGAACTGGTCGTCTTACTGGCGAACCCGTAAGACGACCATTTTTTTCGACCACTTAATCAATCAACTAGTTGGTTGATTTTTCGGAGCGACCGTCTTATGCCCCACCCTATTTCCACCTTGGGCGCTTGCCATACCATCGTCAGCCTGGTTCCGTTTGTTGCGGGACTCTATAGCTTCGTCCGTTATCACGGAATCGATAGCACAAAACGGTCGGGGCGGATTTATCTGGGCGGATTAGCCGTGTCGGTGCTCACCTCGTTCGGGCTATCGAGCACCGGTGGATTCAACGCCGGCCATGCCTTGGGCATTCTGGCGTTCCTTGCAATAGGCGCTGCGCTATTCATTCCGCGGCTATCCATTCTGGGGCGTGCGCGGCCCTATCTATCCCAGTTCGGATTCACATTCAGCTTCTTCCTGCTGCTAGTCCCCGGGATCAACGAGACGCTGACACGGTTACCTGTCGCTCATCCTCTCGCAGAGGGTCCTACCTCGCCCATTGTGCGCGGCACGCTGGTAGCGTGGCTAGGCATCTTCGTGCTGGGAGCCGCGTTGCAATTCTGGCGGATGCGTTCGCAACTCGGGCGTACTCAAGCTGCTTAGGATCGCGATGCATCGATTTGTCACTTTCGGAAGTTTTCCCGGCGCGGCTTTCGACGGTTTTCTTCGTTCACGCGCCATGTATCGGTAACGCGATGCTCATATCGCTCAGGAGAATCAGGATGAATATTTCACGACTTCGCACATTTCTCGCCAGCAGCCTGACCGGTGTCGTGCTCACGAGCGGCGGGCTGGCCGCCGCCACTGCCGCTCACGCGGCAGACCAGGCGGTTCGTGTGCGGGGCACGGTCGTCTCGTTAGCGGGCGACCAGCTTCAAGTCAAATCACGCGATGGTCAAGCTCTCACCGTGAAGCTCAAGGACGGCTGGAAAGCGTCGGCCGTAGTGAAAGCCCGTATCGGCGACATCAAGCCAGGCGATTTTGTCGGTATTGCATCGCTGCCCAAGTCCGAAGGCGGCGACGGCGCCCTGGAAGTACTGATTTTCCCGCCCGCACTGAAGGGAACCGGAGAAGGCAGCTATGGTTGGGATCTGAAACCCAACAGCACGATGACCAACGCCACCGTGGGAGACGCGGTCAAGTCGGTGGACGGCAGCACCGTGACCGTCAACTATCACGGCCAGGAGAAGAAGATCTCCATTCCCAACGGTACGCCTGTCGTGACATTGGCCCCCGCCACCCCGGACGATGTGAAGCCCGGCACGGCGGTATTTATTCCCACGCAGAAAGATGCGAACGGCACGCTGAGCTCGGGTCAACTGATCGTGGGCAAAAACGGCGTTGTGCCACCGATGTAATGTAGCGACCACTATGACCGGCTGGTGTTATCCACCAGCCGGTACGAGGCTTTTCAATGAATACCCCCGATTCAACGCACGCGCGGACGCCGCTCCCCCGTCCGACGCGCCGCCGGTTCATCCGGCGACATTCAGCGACAGTGCGCATGACTCACTGGATCAATGTGCTGTGCTTTTCCATCATGTTGATGAGCGGACTGCAAATCTTCAATGCGCACCCCAGACTATATTGGGGCAAATATGGAGCGGATACGGACCATGCCTTCATTGTCATCGGGTCCCATAAACAGGTAGATGGTTTGCACGGTTTTTTCCGCATCGGTTCGCTGAGTATCGGGACCACGGGCATTCTCGGTGCTTCTAAAGAAGGCAATGCATTCGTACCACGAGCGTTTCCTTCGTGGCTCACGATCCCTTCTTACTATGATCTCGGCGCAGCCCGGAATTGGCACTTTCTGTTTGCGTGGCTGCTGGTGATCAATGGCTCGATCTACCTGGCACACGGATTCTGGCGCGGCCATATTCGCCGCGATCTATTGCCGAATCGGGACCAGCTCGAACCGCAGCACGTGTGGCGCGAAGTGCTGGATCACGCGCGTCTTCGTTTCGCCAAAGGCGATGAGGCACGACGCTACAACGCCCTGCAAAAGATGACTTATCTGCTCGTGGCGCTGGTGCTGCTGCCATTAATGGTGTTGACCGGGTTGACGATGTCGCCCGGTATGGACGCCGTCTTTCCATTCCTGCCCGACCTGTTCGGTGGCCGCCCCTCGGCGCGTACGTTGCACTTCATCACGGCGTCCTTGCTCGTGCTGTTTGTCGTCGTGCATGTGTTGATGGTCGTCCTGTCCGGTTTCTGGAACAACTTGCGGTCGATGATCAACGGGCGTTATGCGATCGACCACTCGGGAGATGCGCAATGAAATCAGGGGTTTCGCGGCGGCGGATGCTGGCTGGCCTGATATCCGGTGCCGGCGCCGTCCTGCTTGCCGGATGTGATCGAGCGACACAAAGTACCGGATTCGGAGCCTTGCTGCGCAATACCGGGAAACTGACGATGGATAGCCAGCGATTGCTGCTCGGCCGTCAATCGCTGGCCCCGGAATACAGTGTGGCCGACTTGTCGCCCGTGTTCCGTGCCAATGGCACTCAAGCCCCCGACTCAGAAGAGTACAACCGCCTGCTCGAGAATGGCTTCGCCGATTGGCGATTGCAGGTGGATGGACTGGTACAACAGCCGCTCAGCCTGTCGCCGGCCGAACTGAAGCGTCTGCCGTCGCGCACGCAGATTACCCGGCACGATTGCGTCGAGGGATGGAGTGCAATCGGCCAATGGCAAGGTGTGCCGCTTGGGCGAATACTGGATCTCGCACGCCTGAAACCTGGCGCGCGCTATGTCGTATTTCACTGCGCGGACGAGTTGGAGATCACATTCGACGGCAGCGGCCGCTATTACGAAAGCATCGATCTGCTCGATGCTTATCACCCTCAGACCATCCTCGCCTATGCGATGAACGGCAAGGATCTGCCGGTGGCACATGGCGCGCCGCTGCGGCTGAGAGTCGAAAGACAACTCGGCTACAAGCAGGCGAAGTACCTGATGCGGATTGAAGTCGTCTCGGCATTCGATACCTTGTGGGGCGGCCGGGGGGGCTATTGGGAAGATCGGGGTTATGACTGGTATGCGGGCATTTGACGCCGTACGCGCGAGCGTACGACGAGTCTATTGCCAGTCGCGAACTACGCCTCTCGTCCATTCCGGAAATGCTCGATGACCCACCGCTCGCATACCGCCCACAGATCGGGAGCCCCGGCTTCGATCACCCGGCCATAGCGGGAAAGCACCTGATCGAGCGAGACGTCGTTCTCCGTCCACGTGCCGCCGCCAGTCGCGAGGTTGACGAGCAAGGGCTGAAAGCGATCAAGCGCTTTGGCGAACTTCGCGTCCGCTGTCTGCGCAAACTCGAATTCCTGCCAGAGGCCGAGAAGCTCGCTACCTTGCGGCTGCGGCAGCAACCCGAACAGCCGCACCGCCGCCTTCGACTCCTGCTCGGCCTGCAACTGGCTCGACGTGCCGCCATGGATCGGAAAATCGCCGACATCGATCTCGACGACGTCATGCAGCAGCAGCATCTTGATGACCCGAGTCGCATTCACGGTCTCGCCAGCATGCTCGCTCAGTATCAGTGCGTACATTGCGAGGTGCCAGGAGTGTTCGGCGGAGTTCTCTTTCCTGCTTCTGTCCAGCAATGGGGATTGCCGTATGACGGACTTCAGCTGATCGATTTCCTTCAGGAATGCCAGTTGTTTGTCGAGTCTGCCTGTCTGCATCGTCGCTCCTTGGGAAGCGGTGGGTCCGGTGCCGCCGCTAATGGGTCACGGCTAATGGGTCACAGCTATCGCATCGAGTTGCGCGGGTGCCATCAGCGCGAAGGCCGAACGCATTTCGCGCGCTTCCTCTCCGGGGCTGCGGCCGAAGAGCCGCTTGAACTCGCGATTGAACTGCGATGCGCTTTCGTAGCCGACGCGCACGGCCGCGGCCGCCGCGGTGAGATCGTCGCGGATCATCAGCAGCCGTGCCTGATGCAGCCGCACCGACTTGATGTACTGAATCGGAGAGGTGGCGGTCACGGTCTTGAAGTGGGCATGGAAGGCCGGGATGCTCAGGTCCGCCTCGCGGGCCAGCGATCCAACGTCCAGCGACCCGGCGTAATCGTTATGGATACGGCGCAGGGCGCGTGCAATCCGGCCGAAGTTGCCCTGACTGGCCAGCGCCGCCCTGATCGCTCCGCCGCGCGGCCCCATCAGAACGCGAAAGCACAGTTCCCGAACGATGGCCGGACCCAACACGCGGGCTTCGATCGGCGAGGTCAATGCCCTGAGCAGACGCACGGTCGTATCGGCCAGCGCGGTGTCCAACGGGGTGGAAATAATGCCGACGGGAGCGGTGGCCGGCGCGCAGGCGTGATGCTCCACCTCGATGACCAGATCGGCCACGGCGGTCATGTCCAGCCGCACGGAGACGGCCAGCAAGGGCTCTTCGGGGCTGGCATCGGTCTCGGTCGAAAACGGCAGCGGCACCGAGAGCACCAGGTAGTGCTGGGCATCGTAGTGATAGAGCTGATCGGCCAGATAGCCGCGCTTGCGGCCCTGGCAGACGATCACGATGCTCGGCTCGTACAGCACCGGCGTGCGTCCCAGCGGCCGATCCGCCCGCATCAGGCGTACGCCGTCCAGCAGCGAACGCGTATGCCCTTCCTGCGGGGCAAGCTGATGGATCAGTGCGGCCATTTCGGCCTGCCGGGACGTGTCCGGACGTGGCTTGCTCATGAAGCGAGTGACCCCTCGAATACGAATAAGCCATATTTTTGCATCAGTGAATGGATTTTCATAGATGACAAATAGGAATAGGCAACAACGCGATAGGCTTGCGCCTAGTCCGGGGTACGCGTCCTCTCTACGATTTCACCTTGTTCATCCCCCACCACGGCTTTACCCGCTCGCACTGGGCGACAAGGAGAAAAGATGGAATCGACTACGTCGAATATAAGCAAGGTCATTGTGTTGACCGGCGCCAGCAGCGGCATTGGCGAGGCCACGGCCCGGCATCTGACACAGATGGGCCACCACCTGGTCATCGGGGCGCGCCGTATCGACCGCCTCACGGCCCTGCAGGAAGAACTGCGCGCGCAGGGCGCCAGCGTGGATGCGATCGCTCTCGACGTCACCCGGCTCGAAGACCTTCAGCAGATCGCCGCCTTCGCCCACAAACGCTATGGCCGCATCGACGTGCTGATCAACAACGCCGGCGTCATGCCGTTGTCGCCGCTGGTCGCGCTGAAGGTCGACGAATGGAACCGTACGCTCGACGTCAACGTGCGCGGCGTGTTGAACGGCATCGCCGCCGTCCTGCCCGTGATGCAGACGCAAGGGCACGGCCACATCGTCAACGTTGCCTCGATCGGCGCGCATGCGGTCACACCGACCGCCGCCGTCTACTGCGCCAGCAAATACGCGGTGCGCGCCCTCTCCGACGGGCTGCGCCAGGAGACGGATTCGCTTCGCGTGACCGTCGTCAGCCCCGGCGTTGTCGAGTCGGAGCTGGCCGATCACATCACCGACGAAACGGCACGCTCGGCCATGCGCGAGTTTCGTCGCATCGCACTGCCGCCGCAAGCCGTCGCGCAGGCCATCGGCTATGCGATCGCGCAACCGGACGGCGTAGACGTCAGCGAAATCATCGTGCGGCCCACTGCGAGCCCGTATTGATCCCGCGCAATCATTCTCTTAAGGAATCCCTATGTCTTACGTAACCGCCTCCTCTCACGACGCACCGTTTGCCAGGCGCGTCGCCATCGTCACCGGCGCAGCCAGCGGTATTGGCCTCGCCACGGTCGAACTGCTGCATCGCCAGGGCGCGCGCGTGGTCGCCGTGGACCTGAGCGAGAACGTCAATACCCTCGCGCGCGACGGCATCGCACCGCTGGTCGCGGACATCGCGCAGGAAGCCAGCGCCACGCTGGCCGTGCAGACGGCCCTGGAGCAGTTCGGCCGGCTGGACATTCTCGTCAACAACGCCGGAATCATCACCAGCAAGCCGGTGGTCGAAATGCGCCTCGAGGACTGGAACCAGATACTGGCGGTCAACGCCACTGGCGCGTTCCTGTTCTCCCGCGAAGCCATGCGGCCGATGATGGCGGCCGGGTCCGGAGCCATCGTCAACATCGGCTCCTACGCCTGCTACCAGTCGTTCCCCAACATTGCCGCCTATGCGGCGTCCAAGGGCGCGCTGGCTCAACTCACGCGCACGCTCGCGCTGGAAGCCATCGGCCACGGCATCCGCGTCAATGCGGTCGGCTCGGGCGACGCCATCACCAACATCACCAATGCCATTCAACCGGACGGGCCGGCCTATCTGGCCGAGCACGGCCGCAAGGCGCCGATCGGACGCGCCGCCCGCCCCGAAGAGATCGCAGAAGTCGTGGCGTTCCTGGCATCGGAGCGCGCCAGCTATATGGTCGGCTCAGTGGTCATGGCCGACGGCGGCATGAGCGTCGCCATCCAGTAACGCCATGCACAGGAAGTCCCGGAACATGCAGCCACCCACATGTGTCAGGGTCGGGTTCATCACGGGCACCGCGCGCGGCATCGGTCTTTCCCCAACGGCGACGCCGATTTAGCCGACTGATTTCGCTGATGCGCGAATGCCGAAAAAACGGCTGATCCCCCACCAGGGCGATGGCCGTTTCAATTTGTCGAACCGTCACGCACTTTCCTCCTGCCCATACCCACACTCAGAAACAGGAACCCGAAAATGAAAACGCATTACCTGAAGCAAGGGTTGATGTCCGCGCTGGCTGCCGTTGCGCTGATTACCGCCACCCATGCCGCTTTGGCCGTCGAGCGCTGGCAGACGCTGCCGCCTACGCCAACGCCGCCGCACTATGATCGTTCGTCCCGTACCGAGCTTCGTGGCATCAGGCTTTACAACGCAGAGGTGGGACACGGCAGGCCGGTTATCCTGCTTCATGGCGGCCTGGCGAATTCTGATTGGTGGGCCCTGCAGGTGAAGGCGCTGCGCGTGAATCATCGCGTCATCGTGGTCGATTCACGCGGCCACGGCCGCAGCACGCGTGACACAACGCCGTACAGTTATGACCTGATGGCCGACGACGTCATCGCGTTGATGGACAAACTTCAGATCAGGCAGGCCGACATCGTCGGCTGGAGCGACGGCGCCATTCAGGCGCTCGACATTGCCATGCGCCATCCGGATCGGGTGGGCAAGATTGTTGCGTTTGGCGCCAACACGAATACCGGCGGCACGCTTCCGGACGCCGACAGGAACCCGACTTTCGCGGCGTTCATCGATCGCACCGGCAAAGAGTACGCGAAGCTTTCCCCAACGCCGAACCAATACCAGGACTTTCTCGCTCAGATCAGCAATATGTGGGCGGCTCAACCCAATTGGACGGACGACCAGCTCCGGTCGATCAAATCCGAGGTACTCGTGATGGACGGCGATCATGACGAAGCCATCAAGCGCGGCCACACGGAATATATTGCAAGCACGATTCCGCATGCGCGCCTGACGATCCTGCCTGATACCAGCCACTTCGCGTTTATTCAGGCGCCGACGGCGTTCAACCAGGCCATCGTGAACTTCCTGGACGATAAACAGTAAATCCATTTGCTGGCGATTTGCCGCCGTTCGCCAGCAAGTGAGACGCCACCTTCCATGTACTGCCCGACGCGCTCCATTCAGGATGGTCTGTCGTCGAATGCTGATGTTTTGGCACAAAAGTGCGGCAATGGGTTTGTTACCCAACCTTCAGCGGTTAATTCCCGCATGAAAATCATTAAAAGGCGTATGCAACGTCAACGAGGCGAGTGAATCTGTCGTTTACAAAAAATCAGGCTTGAAATCGTTCAACGGGTAAATAAAGAACGTTCAGCCTTATAGGCAGAAAATCTTGCCGATGTGGCGTCGCACAAATATTGTCACGATTGATTCACATAAAAACGTTATGGACGGCGCACAAACTGCGCGAACTACTCGACGCGAAGGCGGGAGCCCGGTACAGGCGGGCATGGCGGAAAGGAGCTGGCTGATTCGAAATTCGTACCGGAAAATGCAGACCGGCAGCGCATGCGATAGTCAGACGATAAATTTTATTCAAACACTCTGTTCAAGTGTTGGCTTGTGCCGTTAAAGCAACAGGGAACAGATGACGTGCATCGGACGCTGGTGCGACGCGGGGACCGAGGCAGATAATCGGTTTGTAAAGGAGAAAGATCATGGATACCAAGCCACTGAAGATTCCGACCCCGGATAAAGTCTTTTACCCGGATCCGGAACCCGTGGGCGTCGAGTTTCTGGGTGCCGAACTGCCTGAGCACGTTCGCGCTTTTTTCGACGAACAACGCAAGTCGTACGATCCGAAGTAATCGTGCAATTATGCAGTGCAGCATTGACTCGCGTGCAGCAAGTGCGCGCTAAATGCACGCGCCCTCATTATCGTTATAACTTCGCGTCCGACATTCGCGTCGCGACGGTAAATCGGCTCGCCTGATTACAACGATGCCGCGACACTCAGCCAGAGTGCGTGGATGCATGTGCGCTCTCTCTGTATGCCACGTTTGTCGTACCTTCGAGTGCATGCCCCGCGTGCGACTTCATCGTTTCTCCGCTCGCAGTTTCAGTCGCGCCGTAGTTTCAGCCGCGCAATACGCGTCGTCTGTCGGACATCATTTATTCTTCTTATTTTTCCTCAGCGGCCACCCGGCCTCGTTCACTACATGAATCGTTCGCATCGCTTCGGCGCGTCATACGCGCTCTCCGCCCTTGCACTCACCGCCAGCTTCGCCCTCGCCCCCGCTCCTGCCTTCGCCGACGGCGACGACATCGCGCTCACCAATCTGATTGCACTGGTTTCGCAGCGCCTCGCGCTCGCGGAACCGGTCGCGCGCTGGAAATGGGCCCATCACCAGGCGATCACCGATACGCCGCGCGAAAACGCCTTGCTCGCCGATGTGGAAAAGCGCGCTGCCGCGGCGAACGTCGACCCCGCGTTTGCTCGCGCGTTCTTCCAGGATCAGATCGACGCGAGCAAGGACGTGCAGAACGCGCTCTTTGCCACGTGGCGCAGCACGCAACCGCCACAGGGGCCCGCGCCCGATCTCGCCGCTAGCACCCGGCCGCAGCTCGACAAGCTGACGCAATTGCTCATGGCCGGCCTTGCGCGCGTGCAGCCGTTGCGCACGGCAGAGGATTGTCCGTCGCGTGTCGCGCAGTCGCTGGCTAGCTGGAAATCGCTGACCCGCTACGACTCTGCGCATTCAAGCGCCTTGACGCGCGCGCTCGGTCACGTGTGCGAAACGGGCGGTGTCGGCGCAACCGGGTGAACCCGGCAGCGCGACTCGGCAGGACGGTCCCGAGCCTCGTTCAGACGAGGCTCGATTCGGCGCTCGAAGCAGTATCCGACTGAGGCGCCTCGCCCGAGGCACCGAGCGGCATCACGCTCAGACCGCGCGCAAGACGACCCTGCAGGATGCGATAGGTCGATAGCTCGAACGGTCCCGCGAGAGCCGACGCATGCAATTGCGCGGCGAGCGCGAGCGACGACGCATGACCGAGGTAGCGCCAACGGTCGATCACATGAAAAACGCGCGCCGCGTCCTCGCGCTCCTCGAAAACGATAGCGCCCGGGAACGGCCACGGCGCATCCGCGGGATCGCCCTTCGTCACGCGCGGCAGGCGATTCTGACTCGGCCGCAGCGTCGCGATCCACTGGGCTTCGGCAAGCATCGCCCCCAGCTCGCCGCCGGTCGCGCGCCACTCGACCCGCCGCACCTGCTGCGCGAGCCGGATATCTTTCGACGAGCGCCGCTCGCCCGTGAGGTGCGAGCGCAGCCGCTGACGCACGCGCACGCTTCGTCCAACGTAAAGCGGCGCATCGCCTTCGCCATAGAACGCGTACACGCCGCAACCCGGCGGCGCGGTATCGAGCAGGTCTTCGGTGATGTCGCCGGCCAGCCGGTAGCGCCGCGTGGTGCGCTCGATCTGCGCGCGCAGCACCTCGGGCGGCACGAGTGCGGGCAAACGCTGCCAGAACTGCCAGATCAGGTCGGCATCGGCGAGCGCGCGGTGGCGATCGGCGGGCACGAGCGCGTGACGCTCGACGAGCGCATCGAGCCCATGGCGCTTTTCGGCGGGAAACAACGCTCGCGATAGCCGCACCGTGCACAGGACGTCGGGATCGAACGCGAGCCCCGCACGACGAAACTCGCCGCGCAGAAATCCGCGATCGAAACTCGCGTTGTGCGCGACGAACAGCTTGCCGTTCAGACGCTCGAAAAGCCCCGGGGCGATCGACTCGAAGGTCGGCGCGCCGCGCACCATTTCATTTGTGATACCGGTGAGTTGCTGGATAAACGAGGGAATCGGCTGCTGCGGGTCGATCAGACTGCTCCAGCGCGATACGCCAGCGGGCCCCACCTCGACCACACCGACCTCGGTAATGCGGTGCTCGCTCGTCGAGCCGCCCGTCGTTTCAAGATCGACGAAGACAATCGGTACATCCGGGGCCGGTTGCGGCGAAAACTGTTCAGACATGGGGAAAAAGAAGGCTTTAGACGCGTGACTTTGCGGCAAGTATGCACCAGTTATGTACCCGTTAGGCGTTGTGCATCCAGATTGCATCGCGCGACGCCTACGAAACCGGCAACTGGAGAACGAAAGCCGTTATACAAGGAGCCTGATTTGCGCGGACATTGAACGGGTGAGGAATAATGCGCCGGGCAGTCTACGGAGTAGTCCACAGGGTAGTCGTTAGGTATTCGTTATGCAGCAGTCAAAACAGAACTATTCAGGAGCAGCCAGGTTGCATTTTTCCGTTATATCCTGAGACCGGTATTTTTGAACCATGCGGTTACACAAATAAGCGGCAACCCCGAAAAACTGGCCGAAAAATAAAAACCCTCGCACTTCGGCGAGGGTTCTTTCCTGAAACTGCCGGAATCCAGGTCCCGGCGCAGCCGCCAAATCCTACAGCGGCTGGATATTCGCTGCCTGCTTGCCCTTCGGGCTCGTCTTGACCTCGAAGGACACGCGCTGGTTTTCCTTCAGCGACTTGAAGCCATCGGCGCGAATCTCCGAAAAGTGCGCAAAGAGATCCTCGCCGCCCGAATCCGAAGTGATAAAACCAAAACCCTTAGCATCGTTGAACCATTTGACGATACCAGTTTCCATTTTCTGCTTTCCTCAATGATTTATCAAAATCGGGCATTGCCCCCGGGTTGTTCCAATCCCGAATTCATCGGCGCTAATATCTGGCTATTGAAATGCAGTATCGCCCAATGAAATGCAGCCTTGCCGTTATACGGGGAACCTGGAATCGTCGTCAAGTAAACTTTTCGTATGCATTTAGCACATTAAGAGATAAAGACACAATCCGCATCAAAATAAGGATATTACGTCAATATTACCGGGGTAAATTTAACCCACGTCAAACAACGGGAAAAATTGCGGTATCACGTCAATTAAATGTAACGAAATCCTGGTTTCGGTAAGTGTTTGTCCGACTTGCTGCAGTGCATTCGTAATCGCATGATGCCAAGCAAGGGTAGCGATGCGCATCGGGAGGTTGCCATGCTGTTCAACGAAATTCGCCGTCTTCTCACCTGGTTTGCTCACTCGCGCACAAAGGCGGTTTCCAGTCAACCTGCCCGGGTTGCGGACACCCCCAGCGCTTTCGATTTCGATCCGATGTGGCACGGGGATCACTGGCAAAACCTGCTGTCCTCGCCGATGGACGCACGCCGTTACGTGATCGAAGACTGGAGCGTCGCGGCCGTGGTCGACTGGAACGAGGCCGACGGCACGGCGCCGGCGCATTAGGCGAATCTGCGAACACAGAGTCCACAGATAAAAAAAAGCGCGACTGGGAAGTCGCGCCGACAAAGGTTTGGAGATCTTTTTCGTCAACGAAAAAGTCTGCTTCGAAAAGCAGAACTTTCAGTATAGCCGCTATGCGCGATTTCGTTTATTCGCACTATTAACAACCATCTATTGCCGCAATAACAACAATCGTTTTTCCGTGTTTCTTCTCGTTGCTTTTTTGCATCGATTTGTGTCGCGAATCAACAACGCAATTCTCGCCGTTCTCCTTTCAAACTATCTCAATATCGCGTAAAGCCTTTATCCATAAGGCTTAAACAGCATTCATACATCGTTTCCTGCTGCGTAATACTTTATTGCGAAAATCGGAATGCCCACTTCCGGAAGTGCCTCTCTACACTCTGCCTAATCGGAAACCGGCGCGAATCTGATCGACGCGCTTCTCACGCGAACTCCGCTTCTCGCAGCGCCGCGTGAAGGTCTCCCAAGCCAGGGTTTCATACCTCTCTCGCTCTTGGAGTTATATCAATGAAGAAGACACTCATGGTCGCCGCCCTCACGGGCGTTTTCACAACCGCAGCGCATGCCCAGAGCAGCGTCACCCTGTACGGCCTGATCGACGCCGGCATCACCTTTACGAACAACCAGCACGGCCACAGCAACTGGCAAATGACGAGCGGCTCGGTCAACGGCAGCCGCTTCGGCCTGCGTGGCGCCGAAGACCTCGGCGGCGGTCTGAAGGCTATCTTCACGTTGGAAAACGGCTTCGGCATCAATGACGGCACGCTCAAGCAGAACAGCCGCATTTTCGGCCGCCAGGCATTCGTGGGCCTGTCGAGCGACCAGTTCGGCGCCGTCACCCTCGGCCGTCAATACGACAGCATGGTCGACTACGTCGCCCCACTGGCTCTGACCGGCACGCAATACGGCGGCACCCAGTTCGCGCACCCGTTCGACAACGACAACCTGAACAACTCGTTCCGTATCAACAACTCGATCAAGTTCCAGAGCGCAAACTACGGTGGCTTCAAGTTCGGCGCGTTGTACGGCTTCTCGAACCAGGCCGACGGCTTCTCGAACAACCGCGCCTACAGCGCGGGCGCGTCGTACAACTGGGGCGGCCTGAACGTCGCAGCCGCTTACCTGCAACTGAACAGCAACGGCGCGAACAGCGCGGCGGCAGCGTTCAACTCGGGTGGCGCGGTGTCGGGCGACAACACGTTCTTCGCGGCTCGTCAGCAGACGTGGGGCGCAGGTGCCAACTACGCGTTCGGCCCGGCAACGGTCGGCCTCGTGTACTCGCAGACGAACCTGCAAGGTCTCGCTGGCATCAGCCAGAGCGCATCGGGTATCTCGGGCGGCGTTGGTCTCCCGACCAACAGCGCCCAGTTCCAGAACATCGAAGCCAATGCCCGTTACGCTCTGACGCCGGCACTGAGCCTCGCGGCTGCGTACACGTACACGCGTGCAAACCTGTCCAGCACGCACGTGCACTGGAACCAGGTCGACCTGCAAACCGCCTATGCGCTGTCCAAGCGTACCGACGTGTACCTGCAAGGCGTTTATCAGGCAGCGAACGAAGGCTCGATCGTCAACGCCAACATCAATGGCCTCGGCGCAGCTTCGGGCAACAACAAGCAAATCGCTGTAACGGCAGGTCTGCGTCACCGCTTCTAAGAACTGCGGGGTTATTCGCAGTAGAAAGGCGCCGTTCGCGGCGCCTTTTTTGTGCCTGCGCTGCGCCCTGCCCGGGCGCTCAGCCACCGTGGCCTAACCGCCGTTATCGGGCGGTGGATATTTGACGTCGAGAATATCGATCGGCTGCGGGCCTGCCGGCGTGAACAACGTGACCGTATCACCAACTTTTGCCTTGAGCAGCGCACGCGCAATCGGCGAAATCCAGCTTACGTGGCCGATGTCCAGATCGACTTCATCGATGCCGACGATCGTCACGGTATGGTCTTCGCCATCTTCCGTTGCATATTCGACGGTCGCGCCGAAGAAAACCTGATCGACATTCTCCTGCCTGCTGCTATCGACCACTTCGGCGAGATCGAGCCGCTTGGTCAGAAAGCGGATGCGCCGGTCGATTTCCCGTAGACGGCGTTTACCGTAGATGTAATCGCCATTCTCCGAGCGGTCGCCGTTCGACGCCGCCCACGCCACGAGCTTGACCACATCGGGTCTCTCGACATCGATCAGATTCAGCAGTTCATCACGCATACGCCGGTAGCCGGCAGGCGTCATGTAGTTTTTGGTGCCCGCGGGTACATCGGGCTGAGCGACGTCGAGATCGTCGTCACTGTCTTCGCTCGACTCTTTGACAAAGGCCTTGTTCATAGTGATCCAGTAACAGCAGCAAGCTACAACAACGTCCTAAGATGGTTACACGATCAGGCCCGCGACACAAATCTCCGTGATGGACTTCCATTTTTTGAATCCATTGGCTATAATCTCGTTTCTGTGTGCGGCTGTAGCTCAGTTGGATAGAGTACTTGGCTACGAACCAAGGGGTCGTGGGTTCGAATCCTGCCAGCCGCGCCACCTTATTCAAGGGCTTCCCTCCAGGGAGGCCCTCAAGTTTTACCGGTTTCATTGCAGTAAGCATCACCTGTTTTTGCGTGCGGCTGTAGCTCAGTTGGATAGAGTACTTGGCTACGAACCAAGGGGTCGTGGGTTCGAATCCTGCCAGCCGCGCCACCTATGAAGGGCCTTCCA
>Ga0153988_1000143_pt1 | contig 17079 bp, 8 predicted proteins | sample TSNC072MetaG_FD_104742 | JGI IMG/M metagenome (GOLD analysis project Ga0153988, IMG submission 104742) | Attine ant fungus gardens microbial communities from North Carolina, USA - TSNC072 MetaG | ecosystem: Host-associated > Fungi > Mycelium > Unclassified | place: USA: North Carolina, Jones Lake...
AGAAAAACTCTGGACTCAATAAGTTGTTTTCCATTACAAGCATGCTCTAAGTCTGCATCAGTAGCAGACTTGGAGAAATAGGCCTTGAAGACTGCAATATGCTCTGGCTGAGGAGTTGGAGGGGCAGTGTTGGCATCAATTAATCCCCAGAGTATGTGGCTGTGAAATTCAAGTAATCACTATAGTACCACAACTGTAAGAATAAATTTACTACTTTAGAATTAATACATACTTTGATACCCTTGGCATCTTCAGGTATGTCAGCCTATTGAAGACAGTATCCTTACAAAGCTGGCTTTGAGGTAGATTTTGCAGATTGATCAGTAGCTGTAGATACTGAGATGGACTGTTGTTGTTATATAATAGATAATAAGTGCTAGTATTTTTATTTTGCCTAATGCTAATGAACCAATGTCTCTAGGCTTTGTTTATTTGCAGCTATTTTTTTATCTTGTATAGAGCTGGGTATAGCTTGAGTGGATCATACTGAATGGCAAGCTAGAGTTATATTTTTTGACTGTGTAGTATTAGATGTACTAAATGAAAATTAGTTAATACTTTTAGTAGAAAGTATCTTCATACTGAAGTTCTGCTTGCCCAAGTCTCAATCTCAATTCTTTTATCTGGTTCTGTAATACTACCTCTTGTGAAGAATTTTCCTGTTGTTGCTTTAACCATTTAAGTCTTTCTATATCAAGTTGTTCCTTAAAAGTTTGTTCAATTGTTGCTATCCAAGACTAGAAAATATCTTTAAGGTGCTGAAGATACTGTGGATTAATAGGAGAATATTCAGGTGGATATGTGTGAGAGTTATTAGGATCCATAGTATAAATAAGCAGTATTGAGAATCGAGTCAATATATAAATTATGATTTTAAAAAAATCAGGTCAGTGTGATAAGTGTCACGCATATAACTGGTATAGCCAGTTAATCTGACAAATCACTTGACATCAAACCTTGTGACTTCACTTGACAGTTGTTTGCCCATGGTGTCACTGTCACATACTTGACCAAGATATAGAAGGACACAACTACCTGTTCCACAAGATGTAGTGAATGGTCCATTTGAGAGATCATATCCAGCAAGAAACAGCAAATTTTGAAATTAAGACGGTCCAAAATTGGAACCTAAGAGACCATTATTCCCTATGTAATAGAGATAGTAGCTCTAAAGCTCTAAACGGATTGTGGTAATGATAGGTTTGTCATTGATTTAAGTGGAGTTCCCAGATTCCTTTTCTTTGTCTGTACTAGAAAACATGGCTCCCGATAAGCAATAAGGGAGGAAATTAGTAATGACTATCTGGGAAAGATGTACACATGACACTCAGCTGATACCAATTAGATAGGAAACTAACTATAATTATCCCAAGTTCATCTAGCCCAAACACTCAAAGCTAACTCATACTCGCCACATATAATAGTTCTTGAGTAGTCTATAGAAGGTGGCTTTCCATAAGGATCTTTTTTAAATCAGATTTCCATAAGGATCTGAGGATATGTGTGATGTTACATTGTCATAGGTGTTGTCTTTCAATCATCCAGAAGACAAGCTGCCTACATGTTGTACAATAGTCCTCATGGCCTGGTACTATCCCACAGTGTGGTTTTGGCCACTTTGAAGATAACAAGATTCAAAGTACAGAACTCACTTCTAAAGAAAGTAAACTCAGTGGCAACGAGATTACAGTTGTTTACTAAGGTGAAAATTTATGGTGGCTATAGATAAAGGTCCTCGGCATGAGTGGCATATAAAAACTATATAGTAGAAGAAGTGAAACTATATAGCTGTGTTAACAATGAAATGTAGAAGAGACGAAAATATGGAAGAGGAAAGTAAAAATAGAGATTACTATCATACCATAGTATAGTGTCACCTAAAGCCCCTTCAATAACTTCTAAGAGCAATAAATTTTTACATATACTGTTATGAACATTGAGTGGGACTATGGCTATTATCAACCATAGTCTGATAATGAATGGCTAGTAGATGAAATATTGGCATTGTTGGATGAAAACATTATGATATAGCAATACATCAAAATGTCCAAGGACTTACAGACTTGGAACTCTATAGACAGAACTCTTTGGAGAGATCTCAGACTATTAACAGAAAGAATACACATGTATGTCTTCAAACTTGAGGAGTACTAGACCAAACTAAGACCAGATAGAAACAACTGATGAATTAAATGTTTGGGAAGAAATACAGAAGGTATATGCACCTAAGACCAGATAGAAATAACTGGTCTTAGGGCTTACAAGATGAACACTTTATGTACAATACAAGTGTACAACTATTTACCTAAGAATAAACATGTTTCAGGTATTTTTGCATATGTCTCTCATTCTGGAACATAATGAGACAAGAGAAAAAATTTAATATAAATAACAAGAATGAAGATGATGTTCAGAAAATGTCATTTGGAATGCTAAAAATAGAGGAGGAGTAATAACGAAAGGTAAAGAATAAACTTCATCAACTATTTGTCAGCAACTGACTTAAGACCTTAATCCTAGGTTAGGATCAAGGGAGCTCTTCAGGATTAGAAGAGAACTTGATGTAAGGATAACTTCAGTACTCAAAGTGACATGAGAACTAAAGTGTACATTGTGCTACATAGTACTTTATATATGTGAAACTAGTAGCTGTTAGTGGCCCTTGAGAATATAGAATAGTGCCTCAAGTTACTACATGATTGATGGCACTAATGAGAACAATAAGAGATAAGTTCAAAAAGGACTTAGTACCAAAGATAGTATTGTTGTGAGTTTGCCAATCTAATACTTGATGGAGTTCTCAATCAATTGTTGTATACTATATGTACAAAGTACATTATTTGTCCTTATTTAATCTACAAGTACATTCCTTTATTGGTTCAACTCTGGCTTCTGTTACTTTTCCTAAGTTATGGTCAAGACAACTCATAACACTATTTTCTCTTCTATTTTGATCTCATTAACAAATGGGATAACATTGGACTAACCCATTATTAGACACTGACTTGACTTGTTACTTCTATCACTAGACTGTCACTTAGCTAGTCACCTTTAGTTACAAGTAGTGTTATCATATTGTAATATAGTCACAGTATCTATTAAAACTCTAGATGTGATAAATATTGAGTGGGACTACAACTATTATCAACCATGGTCTGATAATGAGTGGATAGTCAACAAGATATTGGTGTTGTTAGACAAAAACATTACAATGTAGTAATACATTGAATGTCTTGGACTCAGAATATTGGACTCATGGTATAGACAGGACTCTTTAGAGAAATTTCAGACTATTCTCCTTTCTATCTTTGGACTAGACTAAATGGGACAACATCAAACTAACCTATTATTAGACAATAACTTGGCTCTAACTTAACTTGTCATCTTCATTACTAATCTGTTACTTAACTAGTCACTTAGAGTTACAAGTAGTGTTACCACATTGTAACAATTATTATATACCTAGTTAGGATAAATACAGACTAGAAAGAGAAGAGAATGGCAAGTTCTCTCTTTCTGTATTCCTCTTGTAAATCTTTACATTAAGGAATTAGTGTCTAATAATGGGTTAGTCCAATATTGTCCTATTTAGCACAAGTCCAAAGATAGAAGAAAGAAATAGTCTGAGATTTCTCTGAAGAGTCCTGTCCATTCTGTGAGTCCATTGTCTCTTAGAGTTCTCAAACATTCAGTGCATTTACTACATAGTAATGTTCTCATCTAGTATTGCCAATATCTTGTTTACTAACCACTCATTATCAGACCATGGCTGATAATAGTTGTAGTCCTACTCGATGTTCATAATAGCAATAGTATATCTTTTTTCTTAGAGTAGCTATAAGTGAACAATGAGATATGGATGTTGTTAAAGAAGAATGCTAAGCTAGGAGAGCTAAGGAACAAGCACAGAGAGATCAGCAACCTGCTGCTCCTGTCTTAAATAAAGAAAGAGGAAAAAAAAGAACTAAATACCACTTAACTTCTACAAATGTTCCACAAAATCTTAAGGATGCTATACTTGATTTGTGCAGACATCAACTTACTAAGCAACTACTAAGGACAACTCAGAAGCATAGAGGAGTAGAAGCAAAAAGACAAGTGAAGGAGGTTCAAATCAATCAGATAATAGAGGAATAGAGAAATGAGGATGCAGATGCTCTTGATTATGAAGGACAGCAGAATAGAGATAGTAATGGGAACCTAAATGTGGATAGAAATATACAAGAAAACATTCTGAGAGTTGTAAGTAATATATTTCACTCATTGTTAGTAAATAAATATTAACTAGGTATAACAGGATGTTAGGGAAGGAAATATTCATGAGTTAGATGTAGAAGATAATGTGATCCAGGTATGATGATTTTTGTATACTAAAACTCTATATGCTTAACAGTTAAACTAGAATCAAGATGCCATTGTTCCAGATGATATCCCACTACCTGTTCTTCAGCCTATACCTTATCCACTAGCTAGACAGCCATTCTTAGAGAACAATGTCCAGTATCTCAACTTGGGCATGTTGACTGTTATCTGTCCTCACTGTCATACTCTTTACTTTGATTGTGAGAAGCTTGCATCTTCATGGGTAAATCTTCCCAAGTTTGGCATATGCTATTTACAAGGACAAATTCAACTACTTCCCCTTCAACTACTTACTGGAATTCTTCATAACTACTTAACTGGAAATGATTATCCCTCAAGAGAATTTCACAACAATATATGGTAGTATAATGTAGCATTTACTATGACTTCAATAGGAGTCAAAATCAACAACTCAGTCACTAGGTAATTAGGTCCCTACTGTTTTAAAATCCAAGGAGAGCTTTATCATCTCACTAGTGCTCTTCTTCCTCATGGTGATCAGACTCCAATGTATGTGTAAATCTATATTCTTGATACAGTAGATCAGCTCAATGTTAGGAGGACCAACAATAATAACCTGGATCCTATAGTGATGGATAATCTTCAAACAATGCTCTTGGATAACCACCCATATATTGGTCATTATTGTCATGCCTATGAACTCATTAGAGAAAAGCCAGTAGAGGAGCAGGAGAAAATCATAATTAGACTACATGTGAATTTGCAACAGGATTGTTATCGAAGGACTGTGATAGTTCTTAGTGATTATCCTAGATAGATGTTTAAGAAGAACTTAATGGAGTTCTTCATTGGATTATACTACTACTTATGTTATGAACATCGAGTAGAACTACAATTATTATCAGCCTTGGTCTGATAATGAATGGTTAGTAGATGAGATGATAGCAATGTGAGAAGAAACGTTGATAGCACAGAACAAAAACATTACTATGTAACAATAGAATGTCGAAACATCCTAGGAGACAATGGACTCGTGGTATGGACAGGACTCTTCGGAGAAACTTTGGACTATCTTTCTTCTCTCTATCTTTGGACTTGTGCTAAATGGGACAACATCGGACTAACCCATTATTGTAAGGGGACCCCTAACACGCCACTCCGGAGCCCGTTCCAGTCCTCTGGAGTGACCTAGAAGCCGATCTAATATTACTACGTAATATTGGGTCTTACTCCCATCATTCCAAGAGCACTCCGTTGCCACCTGGCACACTTTCCTTGTTCAAACCCTGGTTACCAATGCAGGGATGCAAAGACACTGTAGTATATAATGTAGATTGTTCCCTCCAGGAGCCTCATCTGATTCTCTAAGGAATCTCCTGGAGGTAGGTTGTAACAGTATTTCATTGACTATAATTAACTGAGGAATCTCCTGGAGCCTTCCACTCCGGTTGCCCTAACAATTATGTATATAAGAACTCATAGTCTAAGAATTAGACCTCAGACTTAACAACATCTCTTGTCACTGTCTAACTTTGCTTATTAAGCACTTTTGAATATCAACTCATCAATCACAAATCAAGTAAGTGACCATTTGTGATAGTACTATCATAGTTGTGCTATGGACCAGTAGTTACATACTGTATAGTTTACCACTACACCAAAAGGGCAATGTTAGCAAGGCTACTTGCTAACAAGGGTCCAGCTATTTATGTAGTTTATTTGAACAGGTATTTTGTTATACCTCCATGATACTATTTAGTAGTCACTTTTCTGTGACAAGATGACTGCTAACAACTAACAACATGCTATTCTAGGCTACATTGCAATTGCTTCTTCCAAGCAAATCCTTTACTCATGATTATCCTCCAATAATCCCCTTGTCATGCATGCCTCCTTAAATATAGCAAATACTTGGCCATTCCAGGTCCTCAGATGCTCCCAACTCTTTCTACCTTTAAATATAGTCAAAAGAAGTCATAAAAAGAACTGCTCTTTCTTTGATAGTGATACAAAGTACATCCTTCCAATCACCCTAGCATGTTGTCTTAGATGCCATGGCTTGTCTTTGGCATTCCAGGTATAGTATTGAGGAAGCTACTAGTAAGTAATGTAAGAAAGCTAAACTCCAAGCTGGAATAAAGCCAACTGCTCTTTGTTCAGTGATTGACAAAGAGAACTTGATAGAGTCCCCATTAGATTTGCTACACTATATATACAATTACTATTGTGGCTATATACCTTGTCTCTCATAGTCCTCATGTTCATCAGCTGACTTTTTTGTCACATACTGTGACTAAATGTGTGATGTGACCACTCTGTGACTGTCACATAATATTTCCCATGCTCCACCTTAGTAATAATCTAAAGGAAAAGAAAAGGAAAAGAAATATAAATATTGACTTAGCTGTTTTGCCAAGTCATGACAGATAAGGCCTAAACCATCATCATGTGTAGAGTTATAGTCAAACCAAGCAGTCAGCTGAGTCTTCTTACTTCATTGACAGTCTAGTATGCATGAAAGTTGACATAGTATTTATTGGGAAGATAAATAGGAAGACGTTAGACTGCTGGTAACTTTCTATACATATTAAATTCAAAGATTTTCCAGCAAGCTTCTGTTGGACTAATAAAGCAACCATCCAAATGAACCTTGATTTCATCCTGTATCCTACCACTAATCTCCATAGTTGCTTTGTCAGGACCCTTGTAGATGTACTTGCTCAGATACTTGATAGTTCCCAATCTAACAGCGATTTCAACATTAAGTGTCAGTGAGCCAACTGCTCTTTATCAGCATTTGACAAAGAGAACTCAATAGAGTTCCTGTTGGATTTACTACACTATATATACAATTACTGTTATGGCTATGCTCCTTTATCTCCCATGGTCTTTATGTTACTTATCAACTAACTTCTTCATTATATGCTGTGACTGTGATGTGGCTTCTATCACACTTTTATGACTATCATGTGATATTTCCCACACTCTACCTTAGTAAGAAAAGAAAAGAAAAGAAAAGAGATATTAAATAATAACTTAGTCGTTTTGCCAAGTCATGACATTGAGATGACAACCAAAGAGAAGAAGTTGAGGACAGTAAGGAACCATATATTGATTGGTAAATCTGGCCCCATTGCATTCAAAAACCAAGCTATTGTCAGGCCTAGCATAGAGTAGATAACTGTTCTTAGCCCAATCTGTTCTTTCTCTATACTCCTTGGGAAAGCATTTACTATATTTTCCATTGACTATATACTTGGCTTAGGGATTGTCAGTACCACATGGACTATACAGCATATATTTGGTGACTTTTGCATAGAGAAGTGGTTGTAGTTGAGGGTCAGAAAGTTAAGCTGAGATCATAGAATTTATGTGATGAGAGTCTTAAATGCAATGTCAAGGATAAAGGAAGATAAATAAGTGGATTGTTATGACTTGGCAAAATGGCTAAGTCAATATTTATATTTCTTTTATTTTCTCATCAATGGATGCACTATTATGCCAGACAGCTGTTTAGGCAATAAAAGTGATATTTTTCACCATAACAGTGAGAATAACTAGCTCGAGAGATAAGTTTGGCCCCCCAAAGATATTGTTAGATGCCCAGTCATGAACTCAAGCATACCACTTGAGTAGCAGAGTAGTGGCTGTGACTACCACTATAGAGACCTCATAAGTATTGTCCAGAGAATTTCATAACAGATCTATAACAGAACTTCTCTCTAGAGTGCTCTCGAGAGCAGAAAGGACCTTAGAAGATATTTTCTATAAGGATGATGTCATATCTTAGTGGCAGTGACTTATTTATAATATCTAGGTTACCATCAGAGTAGGGCCATCATTGCTGATGGCTAATTATAGCAAGAACTAGCAAGACGAGTTCTCTTGGGGACTGCATTGCAAACCTAACAAAAGGAGACTGAGGCTTGAAAATATGATGAGGTATAGAGGAGTAGTAGAAGGACTAGAGAGGTTAGGCAGAGAGGTCAGATAGAGAGATAAAAGAAGAGGTGTTTGATAAAGACAACGTGCTTGAGAGCAAGACAACTCAAGATCGCTGCCTCTCTCTACAGCCCATCAAAAGGCTCAAGAGCCATCTATTGTTCAGAGAAGAACCCCAGGAGTAGGATTAGAGGAGTGGGGAGTGGTAGCTAAGTAATCAGGAGAGGTACTATCTCATCATTTTACTCTTACTATCTTTGGGAATTTGGAAGTTTTCTTTGTTTCTTTTCTTTTGTTGTATCATTGCTTTGTAATCCTAATAAAATACTCTAGGGCACAGAAGGAACAAAAGAATACTCTTTCTCCTCTCTTTCTGTTACTCTAGAGCTGAAAGGCTATTTGAGTGATTTGAGGTTTTTCTTTTGTATCTACTTTATAAAAACTCTATAAAACTTCTCTTAAAGGGAGACTCAAGCCTCAATGGACTTGGGCATTTGCTTATACTAGGAGCTTATCACTTACTATATATCATTGGAGTAGGCTTCCAGTTGTACGGTCAGCTGAAGTAGAGCTTGCACGATAGTACGGAAGTTCTAGGTAGTACTGCTATATCAATGGCAAGCTAGGCTACTAGACTTAGTAAGGGCAGTAGTGTCATAGCACGAGATGAACACGTACCTTAGGGATTCTATTATGGTGAGAGTTCACTTGAGTGGATACTAAAAACAGTTCTTTTTCTTAGGTTTCTATTTAATATATTTTGGTTATTTCTTGGACATTCACCTTCAGTAAGCTCTCTATTATTCAATTTATCTCCCCAGTGCCTACTTGTTTAGTACACAATTGTGAAGTAGTTTGGAGATTTTATCTCTTTGACCTTGCTTTTACCTTTGTTTCATGATTAAACCTTTTGATCCCCATCAGTGCGAGAGAAAAGTGACTTATAGGGAAGTGTGGGATAAAAAGGAAGGGTTAGGGTTACTCTTCATGTATAAATAGTATACAGAATCTAATGGGAACTCTATTGAGTTCTCTTTGTTAATCACTGAACAAAGAACAGTTGGCTTAATTCTGGCTTGAAGTTTAGCTTTTTTACATAGATATGGGGAAGACCTCTCTTTTGGAACTCAATAGTATGGATATGAGCTATAGTAGTGCCAAAGAAACCATTATCAATGAGCTTGAGGAGTGCTTTCTTTTTTTACTCAAAGATCTATGATATAATGTCAGGATGATCAGTAGCTGTCTGACCAGGGAAGAGACTATGAATAATTTCTGGCCACTTGGGATCAGCAGTTATGGTAAGAAAGAGATCTGGTTTGTGAAAGTGTCTGTAAATGGTCATAATGTCCTGAAACAACTAGGTTATCAGCAGCCAAAGTCCGATAACCAGAATTAAGCCAACTATTCCTTTGTTCAGCATTTAACAAAGAGAACTCGATAGAGTTCCCATTAGATTCTGTACACTATTTATACATGAAGAGTAACCCTAACCCTTCCTTTTGTCCCATGCTTCCCTATGAGTCACTTTCCTCTCATGCATCCATTAAAAGAAATAAAAATGAAATAAAAATGAAAATAATACTAAATAATGACTTAGCTATTTTGTCAAGTCATAATATCACCCCCCTCTTAAGTTTCCTCATCTTGAGGAATTTTCCTACAACTTGTAATATGGATCAACTAAGTTGCCTATTTCATCGTCATCTTCTTTTGTCTACTCTCTAATCCCCGATTTTTCTTCCCTAATTCCTTCTTCTTCTCTCGCTTTCTTCCTTTCTGGTCATTTTTCCTTCCATTGCCTCCAATTTCTCTCCAGCCTACCCTAGTATTCTTGGTCATATCTCTTGTTTGACTATCTGAATAGTTTTCTTACTGTAAATCTTCCTAGTAATTCTCCTCTTCTAAATGTTTCTTCCTCGCATTCTTGTCTTGCCACATCTTCCATATCTCGCTGGTATTTCTTCTCAAATTCTTTGATTGCTTTTTTTGCATTTTTCAAATTCTCTCTTCCCTCCCAAGTATCTGACTCCACCATGAATCTCTTCCAGCATACCAAGTATTTGTCCTTTCCTCTTACTCGTCATTTGTTCAAGATTCTCTCTACCTCCCATTCTTCCTCTCCTTTGATTATCACTGGGGCTGGTTGCTCTTTCCTCTGCTCTTCTACTTGCTCTATATACTGTTGTATTCTACTGACATTTACTACTGGATGTACCTTTACTGTACTAGGCAATTCCAATTCTACTACATTCAATAATACAACTTTCTTGATTCTATAAGGCCTGACAAACCTCTCTGTCAATTTCTCTGTTCTTCTACCAACCATCTGATACTTTAGATCCTTAGTACTTAGCATTACTAAGTCTCCTACTTTGTAGTTGTCAACTTCTGCCCTCTTCTTATTTGCATATTTCTTCATTTCTTCTTGTGCTTTACTTAGTGCTGCTTTGACTTTCTCCTGTATCTCCTTCATTTTCTCAATAAACTTTTCTACCCCTTGATACCTCCTCTTCTTTTTTCCCTCAAACCCCATTCTGGGATCTTGTCCAAAATTTGCCTTGAAAGGCGACGTTCATATACTTGAGTATGCTTTGTTATTACATGCAAACTCTGTCGTTCCTAACCATTCTGGCCACTGTTCTTGCCTATGATTGATGAACATTCTTAAGTACTGTTCCAACTCCTGATTTACCCTCTCGGTTTGTCTATCTGTCTAAGGGTAGAACGCTGTTGACAATTTACTTTGAATCCCCAACATCTCATTCAGCTCTCTCATTAATCCTGCTATGAATTGTGGTCCCCTGTCTGATATGATACTCTTAGGCAGACCATGTAATTTTTACACATTGTCTCTGAACAACTATGCTAGCCCCTCTGCTAATGTTTTTTCCGTAGTAGGTATAAAATGCACCATTTTTGTTAACCTATCAACTACTACTAAGATCAAATTATATCCCTAAGCTAAAGACAGCTTAGTGATAAAGTCTGCTGATATATGTGTCCAAGGTTTTTCTGGAATTGAGTTAGGCATTAATTTGCCAGCTGGTTGCTCTGTGTGATTTTTATTTTGCTGGCAGACATCAAATCCCTTTACATACCACTTTACTTCTTTCGTAACTCCTGGCCACCAAAAATTTCTAGTGACCAATTCCACCATTTTCCATTGCTCCCATGCTCTTCTATCGGCATGTCATGATGCAGTCTAATTACCTCTGCTCTAAGCTTGTCATCTTTTGGTACATAGACTTTTTCTTCTTTGTATATTACATCATCAACTTCTCTCTACTCCTTGTCTCTTAACATCTTTATCCCTGCTCATTTCATTTCATCCACAGCTTTTACCACTTCATCATCCTTTACTTTCGACTTTCTAACCTCTTCTAGTAGGTCTATCCCGTCTACTATTATTTCTATTACCTCTGTTCTTCTTACTTCTATCTATTCTGGTTTTATCAACATTTCTGTCACAAACTTCATTCAGCCATATCTCCATCAATTCTTCAACAATTCTCACGGTCTTAAAGGCTACAGAAAGCCCTCAAAAAGACCTTTCAATCAATGCTAGTCATGTCTTGAGGTGATCAATAATGGCTGAGATATTAAGTAGATCAACTGGTAACCACCATGTTACCGTTTATTAAATCACTAATATCTCAGAAAATGCCACGATCAATGCTTCGGTTCTAGGCTCAGCAGAAGCCTTCTTCATAATGCTCAGAATGAGCCTAGAATGACCTCGAGGCAATTAATATTAGTAGAGATATGAAGGCCTCAATATTTGTACATAGACTTTATTAATTACCCATAGATAGTCATCTGTCCTTTTCTTAGAACAAAGGACAGCCTCCATATGGTTAGGTTATCACTATTTCTAGCACAAAGACACTACTATATGTAGAACAATAGATAGTAGCATGTGATGATCTGTCCTAGTGCACAGACCATCACAATTATGTATATAAGGACTTATAGTCTGAGGATTAGACCTCAGACTTAACAACATCTTTTGTTGCTTGTCTAACTCTGCTCATAAGCACTTTTGAATTCAAATATCAATTCATCACAATCAAGTAAGTAACCATTTGTGATATTATAGATGAAGACGGCGATCCCAAGTTGTCTTGCCCTCGAGTATATTATCTTCATCTAGTCTTCCTACTGCCTCTCTCCTCAGCTTCTCTGGTCTTTTCTTCTATTTCCTCTATGTCTTCTTGCTCTTCCAGATTCCAATTTCCTTCTACTTTTGTTGCGATACGACTCTACAATAGCTTGACTCTCTTGATCTTGCTATAATTAGCCATCAGTGATGATGGCTTGGATCTGATAGTAACTCTTCTATGAATAACACTGCTGGCTGCTGAGGTATAATGTTGCTCAGGTTGCATTAACTTGTCTAAGTCCACTTCTGTCCTCGAGAGTACTTCTAGAAGGGAAATCTGTTGGAAATCTGATACAGAGTGCCTGGGCAAGCATCTATGAGGTATATATAGCAGTGGTCACAGCCACTACTCTACTACTCAAGCTAGATCCTCAAGTCCATGACTGGGCATTTAGCAGAACCTCTCTGGGGGGCCAAGCTCTTCTCTTGAGCCGGTTATTCTAGTTATTAGGGTGCAAATTGTCACTTATTTTGCCTAAACATTTGTATAGCATGACAGTACTTTTCCCTCTGTGGGATGTACCGCTTTCTTTTTCTCCTTCTTTTAGCATCCATACTATCTCTATCTATTCTTGATCACCCCTTGCCTCTTGTTCTTTTCCACATGACATCCCTTCTCTCCATACCTTTCACACTACACATACATCACTATTACTTTTTCTGTGCACCATCCTAACTCCAGTAGATATGCTTCCTCTGGCACTCCTTTGCCATAATGTTTCTCTGCTCTTTTCCTCAATTCTTCTACCAAACTTCTCTTCCATTCTTGCTGTACTTCTCCCCTTATAGGGCACGCCAGCCTCTCCTTTTGCTGCACCTTTTGTGGCCTTTCTATATACACCGCTTTCTTCTTTCTCATCCACCATGAACACTCTTTGCATTTATGCCTCTTTTTCCCATACTTGAAACACTCAACCTCTACTACTCCTATTTTCCTTATCATTTTCTCTTCCACTCCACACTGCATTATTTTACTCCTCAATACTTCAAACTTATTATGGGGAACCACTGTCCCCTTTTCTTTTTCTTTTTACTTCCTGTAATTTTGGGCCAGGTGCCTGAACCCCTTATAGCTCCAATATTCTCTTTCTCTCTTTTCTTCTAGCCTTGTCCTTAATGAAGCAAGAGCATGCTTTTCTTTGAGCAAGTTGCTCATAAGGGAGTTATATTGTTGTAGAGACATTATGTTATATCTCTACAGTAGTATAGAATTAATGTTGAGTCTTGCTAGTTACAACTATGTCTACTGGGGCACAAGATCTTTACCCAGCTAGATGCCTACTGCCCTACTAACTACTGCCCTAATAGTACTTTGTCTATCACCCAACGAATGGGATCCCTAATCTAGACAGCCCTCTAGAGGTAACTGTTACTCTTCTGTATATACTAACTCACAATGGAGTCACAGCACAAAGTTTATACTGAGAAAAGATACAAGTATACTATTAAACACTGCTCATTTGTAAGGTCAGGTCTTAGAAATGATACCCGAGTTTGGTACCACTCTTCCATTTACTGTCCCTAACTAACAGTGAAGTCCCCTTAAGCCAAGGACCTAGCTATGTATAGAGGTGGTTATTAATCATGATGATCAGCGACCGAGGGTTGATTAGATGAGAGTTTAGATGAGCAAGGTCCAAGGTAGACAGTGCTCGTAATGTAGTATTGAGTTCTAGTATCAGCAGCCAAAGTCCAATGACCAGAATTAAGTCAACTGTCCCTTTGTTCAGCATTTAACAAAGAGAACTTGATAGAGTTCCCATTAGATTCTGTACACTATTTATACATGAAGAGTAACCCTAACCCTTCCTTTTGTCCCACTGATAGGGATCAAAGGGAATTTGATCTTGAGACAAGGGTAATAACAAATGAAAATATAATGGATCTCTGAGATGTTTTACAGTTGTGCACTAAACAAGTAGGCACTGGGGAGATAATCAAATATGAAAGAGAGCTTAAACAAAGGGTGGAATAAAAGGGGAAACTCGAATAACTGAAAGAAACAATAATAAAGAAACTTAAGAATCCACTCGAGATAGATCTCACTAGAATAGGATTTCTAAGATACGTGTTTGTCTTACGTTGTGACACTACTGCCCTTACCTAGTCTAGTAGTCTGGCTCACCGTCGATACAGCAGAACTACCTAGAACTCCCATGCCATTGTGTGGGCTCTTCTTCAGTTGACCGTACAACTGGAAGCCAACTCCAATGACACATAGCAAGCTATTAACTCCTAGTGTAAGTGAATGCCCAAGTCCATTGGGGCTCAAATTCCCATTGAGGGAGAGGATTGGTAGGTGTTTAGAAAGTAAAGTAGAACACTTAAAAAGCAGGGAACTTAGTCACTCAAAATAGCTGTTAAGCTCTAGAGCAACAGAGAGGGGTAATAGTAGGGGTACGATGCTTGAGTTCTCTTCTGTGCCCTAGAGTATTTTATTAGGATTACAAAGCAAGTGAGACAACAAAGAAATTAGAACAAAGAAATCCTCCAAATTCCCAAACATAGTAAGGCTACAATGATGAGACAGTACCTTCCCGAACACTAGGTGATCACTCTCTAGTCTCCTAGTCCTACTCCTAAAATCCCCCTCTGCACAATGGACGACTCTCGAGCCTATTGACAGACTATGAAGAAAAGCGGCAGTTGTACGCCATCTCGATCTTGGTTGTGTCGTCTTCCTCAAACTATCTCTCTCGATCTCTCTCCCTATTCTCCTTAGTCCTTGCTATATTTCTTCTATGTCCCTTTACTTCTCTGACCTCCAGTGTTTTTCTACTGCCGTTGTGATATGACTTCATGAGGTTTTGACTCTCTTGATCTTACTATAATTAGCCATCAGTGATGATAGCTCAGATCTGATCATAACTTTTCTTTAAATGGGACTGCTGGTGGCTGAGGTATAATGTCACTCAGGTAGCACTAATTCTGCTAAGTTCACTCCTATCCCTGAGAGCACTTTTAGAAGGGAAATCCATCAAAAATCCAATACAAAGTGCCTGGGCAAGCATCTATGAGGTTTATGTAGTGGTGGTCACAACCACTACTCTGCTACTCAAGCTAGGTACTCGAGTCCATGACTAGGCATCTAGGAAACATCTCTAGGGGGGCCAAGCTCTTCTCTCGAGCCAGTTATTCTGGCTATTAGGGTGCAAAATGTTACTTATTTTGCCTAAAGATTTGTACAGCGTGACACCGCACTTCCCTATGAGTCACTTTTCTCTCATACATCCATTGATAAGAAAAGAAAAGAAAAGAAAATGAAAAGAATATTAAATAATGACTTAGCCATTTTGCCAAGTCATGACATAGATCATAAACCTAGGACTTCCCACATGAGAAGAGAGAAGAATGAGTTTGTATCCCAAAGGCCCAATATCTTCTCCATCATGCCTATCATACACAGTAGCATCCTGAAGTCTCTAGTAGAGCTCAGATCTAAGAGTATGTTGATGTGTCCTAGCCCAGTTGAGTTTTCTCTGCTTACAATTTGTCCATGCATCAACAACAAACTGCTAGAACAGCTTTCCACCATAAAAGAGAGGTAGTTGAGGACTATCTCTAACATAAAGATGATAGGTATAGTAGCATGTATTAGATACCACCTATGAGCAAGCCTATTTCTCTCTATTTCTTTGCCTTGGATTTTCCCCTTGTTCTCTAAGTTGAGCCTCATGGATTGGAATTCTTGGATGCTACCTATTTTCTCCCTTTGGAAACAATAGAACATAATGAAGAGCAAAATATAAAGGACTGTTTTAGCTGATCTGTTCAAGTTGTCCTTTTCTAGTCTATAATACCATATTTCTATTATCCAATGCATGATGTACCCCATCCTCAGAAATGATAACTGCAATTTCTTCAACAGTAGATAGATTATGAGTTCTTTGATTCTTGTTATGAGAGCCCCAAAAAGGAAATAGTTTCCTGTGTGTTTGAATACCTAATCAGAAACCTTGAGTTATACAATGGGGTTAAGATATAAATAGTATAGGAACTTAGATAAATTAGATCATATGACAAGATCAGATGATCATGGAACATTCTGGAAGGACATGTGATTGTGGACTAGTAGGAGTACAGCCACTATAAAAATAGTATAAGTTGTTAAGACTCTAGACCTCACAGTTGAATATACGTTTCAACTTGAAGCCTATATCTAATACTTGATATCTTCACACTCCTTTATTAAAGGATCCGGTTAAGGTTTTCAGTAAAGTTATATCGGAGGAGAAATATTATTGAGACTTTGAGTAGCACTCTCGAGATTGTCCTAGGACAAGTAAGAGTACCGATTCCTCAGAGTAAGATTTTACAGAGGGAATACAGAAAGAGAGAACTTGCTGTTCCCTTCTTTTTCTGGCCTGTATTTATCCTAACTAGGGATGTAACGATCATTACAATGTGGTAACACTACTTGTAACTAAGAGTGACTAGTTAAGTGACATATCAGTGACAAGGTGACAAGTAAGTCAGAGGTGAGTCAGTGTCTAATAATTGTAAGGGCGACCGGAGTAGAAGGCTCCAGGAGATTCCTCAGTTAATTATAGTCAATGAAATACTGTTACAACCTACCTCCAGGAGATTCCTCAGAGAATCAGATGAGGCTCCTGGAGGGAACAATCTACATTATATACTACAGTGTCTTCGCG
>Ga0153988_1000144_pt1 | contig 17004 bp, 17 predicted proteins | sample TSNC072MetaG_FD_104742 | JGI IMG/M metagenome (GOLD analysis project Ga0153988, IMG submission 104742) | Attine ant fungus gardens microbial communities from North Carolina, USA - TSNC072 MetaG | ecosystem: Host-associated > Fungi > Mycelium > Unclassified | place: USA: North Carolina, Jones...
CCGCGCTCGGGCATCCCGCGTATAGCGCGGCGAAGGCCGGGCTCGTCAGCTATACGAAGGCGCTTGCCATCGAACTGGGCCGCTACGGCATTCGCGCGAACATCGTGTGTCCGGGTACGGTGAAGACGCAGGCGTGGCAGGCGCGGGTCGATAAAAACCCGCAGGTGTTCGAGGACCTGAAAAAGTGGTACCCGTTGCGCGACTTCGCGACGCCCGACGATATCGCCGACGCGGTGCTGTTTCTCGCCTCGCCGATGGCGCGCGTGATTACCGGCGTCGCGTTGCCGGTGGACGGCGGGTTGATGGCGGGCAACCGCTTGATGGCCGAGGAACTGACGCTCGAATCGTTTTGAGCCGGCGCCTTGAGCGCATGGGTCACTCTCCAGGCAACACAACACGCAGCAAGACAATGAGGGCAGCATGGCAGCAGTGCAACTGAGCGGCATCTTCAAGCGCTATGGCGACACGCAGGTCGTGCACGGCATCGATCTCGACATCGACGACGGCGAGTTCGTCGTGCTGGTCGGACCGTCGGGCTGCGGCAAGAGTACGCTGATGCGGATGGTGGCCGGGCTCGAAGAGATCAGCGGCGGCGATCTGATGATCGGCGGCACGCGTGCGAATACGCTCGCGCCGCAGCAGCGCAATATCTCGATGGTGTTCCAGAGCTATGCGCTCTATCCGCATCTGTCGGTCTACGACAACATCGCATTCGGTCCGCGGATTCGTAAGGAATCCTCGGCGAGATTCAAGCCACGCATCGACGCCGCCGCGAAGATGCTGAATCTCAGCGGCTATCTGGACCGCTTGCCGCGCGCGCTGTCGGGCGGCCAGCGGCAACGCGTGGCGATGGGCCGCGCGGTGGTGCGCGAGCCGTCACTGTTCCTGTTCGACGAACCGCTGTCGAATCTCGACGCAAAACTGCGCGTGCAGATGCGCACCGAAATCAAGGCGCTGCATCAGCGTCTGAAGAATACGGTGATTTACGTCACGCACGATCAGATCGAGGCGATGACGATGGCCGACCGCATCGTCGTGATGAACGCGGGGCGCATCGAGCAGATCGGCCGGCCGCTCGAACTGTACGACCGGCCCGCGAATCTGTTCGTCGCGAGTTTCCTCGGTTCGCCGTCGATGAATTTCGCCGAGGGCGTGATCGTCAATCGCACGCAAGGCGCGGGTCCTGCGTTGCAGCTCGCGGACGGCAGCGAGGTCGCGCTCGAAGGCGTGCCGGCGTCGGCGGTGATCGGCGCGAAGGTCACGCTCGGCGTGCGGCCCGAGCACATCGAGATCGCGACGCAGGGTCCCGATGCCGCGCTCGATGTCGAAGTGATCGAGCCGACCGGCGCCGAAACGCATCTATATGGGAAAATCGGCGGCGCCGCGTGGTGCGTGACGACGCGCGAGCGCTCGAGGATCGAGCCCGGCCAGCGAGTCGCACTGCGCTTGCCGGCCGAACACATTCACCTGTTCGATACGGAGAGTGGACGCAGGCTGGTCTGAACCGCGTGTTGCCGCTCGGGGTTCATTCAGGCCCACTCAGGCCGAACCAGCCGCGAGCGACGCGGGTCCCTATTCAACAGACCCTAAGGAACACCGGGTGTCCGCAGCGAACTTGATTCCCCATATCCGCGGCGCGCTTGCGAGTCTGCGGCCCGCCGAGCGCAAGGTTGCCGAGATGGTGCTCGCCGACGTCGACTTCGCGATGCGCGCGAGCATTACCGAACTCGCGCAACGCGCCGACGTGTCCGAGCCTTCCGTCACGCGTTTTTGCCGCGCGATCGGCGCGCATGGTCTGCGCGACTTCAAGATGCAACTCGCGCAGAGCGTGGCGGGCGGACTGCCCTATGCGTCGGCCACGGTCGCGCGCGACGACGACGTGCAGACCCTGATGGACAAGGTCGGCGAGGCGGCGATCGACGGCATCACGCACGCGCGCGGCGCGCTCGATCCGGCGGTGGTCGGGAGCGCGATTGCCGCGCTGTCGAGCGCGCGGCGCGTGTTTTTCTTCGGCGTGGGCTCAGGCTCGGGGCTCGTCGCGCAGGACGCCGCGCTGCGCTTTCTGCGCATCGACATCGCCGCGGCGTCGTTTACCGACGGCCATTTGCAGCGGCTTTACGCGGGCCTGATGGAACCCGGCGACGTGGCGTTCGCGATCTCGCATTCGGGGCGCAGCGTCGAGGTGAACGAGAGCATCCAGATCGCGAAGGAGCGCGGCGCGACGACGATCGCGCTGACCAACGTCGGTTCGCGGCTTGCCTGGCTCGTCGATATTCCGTTGCTGCTGCGCGTGGCGAGCCCGATCGATCCGAATACGCCGGGCGTGTCGCGGCTCGTGCAGTTGTGCATCATGGATGCGCTGGCGATCGGCGTCGCCTTGAAGGCCGGTCCGCAGACGCTCGAAAAGATGCGCCATGCGAAGGCGCGGCTCGGGTCGCATGAGCCGGAGGGGGCGGGGTAGATGTCGCTTGACGGAAAAGCGCCTACGTCCCCCCACTTTCCGCATCGTCCGCCGCCATCCACCCGAACCGTCGCGACAATCGCAGCGTGGCGGCACGCAAGATCCGCGCAGGCTGGCCCGACGGTTCGCAATCGAAGCTGCCGCTCGTCCCCATTACCGCAAGCACGACGCAGATGCTGCCCGTGTGATCGAGCACGGGCGCGGCGAGCGTGTCGATGCCAGGCACCGGACGGCTCAATGCGGTATCGATGCCGTTCGAGCGAATCTGCGCGAGACGTTGCGCGTAGCGGCTTTTTTGCGCGGCGATAGCCGTTGCGCTCGCGCCTGCGAGCCGCAGATGATCTTGGGCGAGCAGACCCGCGCGCACGTCGTCGGCGACATGCGCGGCAAACACGCGGCCAATCGCGGTATTGACGAGCGACATCACCGTGCCGACCCGCAAGCTCACATGCAATGGCCGTGCCGCTTCCTCGAGGCGCACGACGGTCGGCCCGAGCGGCCCGAGCACCGCCATCGCGACGCTCATGTCGGTCGAGGCTGCGAGATCGATCACTTCGGGCTCGGCCTCGCGCGTCGGCGAGAGGCGCTGCAAGCCGATCAAACCCAGTTCGAGCGCGAGCGGTCCGGCTTCGAAACAGCCCGCCGCATCGCGGCTCAGCAGGCCGATTTTCTGCAGACTCACGAGGTGCGGAAACGCTTTCGCGGGCGGCATGCCGGCCGCGGCCGCGAGATCGCGCAGACTCAACGGCCGCGCGGCGGTGGCGAGTGCGTTCAACAGGTCGCCGGTGTTGTCGAGCGCTTGAATGCCGCGCTGCGGTTTGGCGTTGGCGGCGTCGGGAGAGCGCGGGGCGGAATCGGTCACGATGGAAAGCGGGCTATAGGGATGAGGCGAGTGTCGATGCCGAAGACGCGGAAGAAGACACCGCGAGTTCGGCGCCGATCTCGCTCGCCGTGGCGAGCAACGCATGCGCAAGCGGGCCGTCGGCAGCCACGTCGATCGCGCCGGTCGAGCCGATTACCGTCAGCGCGAGTAGAAGGCGGCCTTCGCCGTCGAGCACCGGCGCGCTCAGACTGCTGATGCCGGGACTCGGCGCGTCGACACTGCTCTCGAGCCCGCGCGCGCGAATGCGCTCGAGCGTTGTCTCGAACGTGGCGCGTCCGGCGGGTGTCGTCATCGCGCGCTCGGCTGCGCCGGACTGATTCGCCCACATCGCGTCGAGCGTCTCGCGCGGCAGATACGCGCAAAACACGCGTCCCGTCGAGGTCGCCGGCAACGACATCACGGTGCCGATATGCAGATTGACGTGCAGCGGGAACCCCGCATGCTCGTAGCGGACGATGGTCGGCCCCTGCGGCGCGGCAATGCAGATCGCGACGCTAAAGCCGATTGCCTCGGCGAGCGCCGCGACGCGCGGCACGGCGGAGCGGAACGCGGGCTGGTTTTCGAGCCGCAGCAGACCGAGCCGCAGCGCGAGCGGCCCAGGCTCGTAACGGCCCGACAGTTCGTCGCGCTTGATGAGCCCCAGGCGGCTCAGGCTCACGAGGTAGGCATGTGCCTGGCCCGGCGCGATCTGCGCGGCACTCGCGAGATCGGACAGCGCAAGCGGAACGCGCGCGCCGGCGAGCGCGAGCAGCACGCGACCGCTCACTTCGACGCTTTGAATGCCGCGTTGCGGTTTGGCGGTTTCCGGCGCCGCATTGTCGGTGCTGTCAGTGCTGCCGCTGCTCAGGCGTGAGCCTTTGCTCCTCGCGCGGCCTGTAATCGCCGTACCGTTCGCGCTTGCCGCCGATTTCGTCGCTTTGCTCACATTCGCGTTCGTCCGTAAAAAGCGCTTCATGTTAATCGAAGGATTGTCTTCTCCCAAGACCTCGCCGGGCAGGAGCTACCCGATGGGCGGCTTTCCAGGAGCCCAGTCGATCGGGTGTTCGAGCGAGACCTGCAGGGGGCCGCGCAACTCGGGATGTACCGAAGCCTGGTTGAGGACGGCCATGCCGCCAATCTGCCGCAGAGTTTCGTCGGTCAGCGGGGCAGTCGGGTCGTCGGAGCCAAGCGGTACATTCATTGCCGATCCGCGCGCGATCTGCCGATCGATGGCTCTCTGGATTTCGTCCCGATGCACGGTACACAGCTGGAATCAGGCTATCCGCCGTTGCTTCCGGAGGATAGCGCACGCAGAGTCGAAGGAAGATACGCAGACGCGCCAGTTGTGCGTCATCCCTTGCTTAATGCACCAGGACTGACCGAGTCGATCATCCGGCGGCCTGCCTGCTCAGTTGGCGCGCCAGCGGGAAATAGCGAGCGGTATTCGCTGCGTAGATAAAGCGTGCAACGTTTTCCGGGCTCTATTGTGAGTTCAAACGACATGTGATCTTCGCTTTGAGTGATTCATATGAAGGAAGTAGGCAATGGCATAAAACTACATCGAAATTCGATGAAGAAAGGGCAGAAACGGTGAAGGTCACAGGCCGACTATTTATTTGTGTATAGCGATACTTTTAGCTATTGACAAATAAAACGTGACGGCCATACCATGCATTTACCCCGACACACCGGCGCAACGACCGAACATAAAGCGGGGCGAGACAAGCTTCCAATCCCGCTGGCCCTTCGGTCTTTCAACCGATGCGCTACCCCGTCTCGCCTCGCCCTCACCCCCGACGGAGACAAGCATGGCAAAGGCATTTGCATCGCAGGCCGATCTCGAAGCGAAGAAAGTCACGTGGACCCAGCTGTCCGAGAACGCCTATGCGTACACCGCCGAGGGCGATCCGAACTCAGGCGTCATCATCGGCGACGACGGTGTGCTGATCGTCGATACCACCGCGACGCCCGCCATGGCGCAGGACCTGATCGCGAAGATTCGCAGCGTCACCGACAAGCCGATCAAATACGTCGTGCTGTCGCACTACCACGCGGTGCGCGTGCTCGGCGCGTCCGCGTATTTCGCCGAGGGCGCGCAGCAGATCATCGCGAGCCGCGGCACGTACGAGATGATCGTCGAGCGCGGCGAAGCGGACATGAAATCGGAGATCGAGCGCTTCCCGCGCCTCTTTGCCGGCGTCGAAACGGTGCCGGGGCTCACATGGCCGACGCTCGTGTTCGAACAGGAAATCACGCTGTTTCTCGGCAAGCTCGAAGTGCGCATCGCGCATCTGGGCGCCGGTCATACGAAGGGCGACGCGATCGTGTGGCTGCCGTCGCAGAAGGTGTTGTTCTCAGGCGATCTCGTCGAATACGAAGCGGCCTGCTATTGCGGCGACGCGCAGCTCGAACAGTGGCCGGCCACGCTCGAAGCGTTGCGCGCGCTGCAGGCCGACAAGCTCGTGCCGGGCCGCGGCCCCGCGCTGACCACGCCGGCCGACGTCGACAAGGGCCTCGATTACACGAAGGATTTCGTCACGACGCTATTGCAGACGGGCCGTGAAGCGGTCGCGCGAAAGCTCGACCTGAAGGCCGCGATGGCGCATACGCGCGAGGCGATGGACCCGAAGTTCGGCCACGTCTTCATCTACGAGCATTGTCTGCCGTTCGATGTGTCGCGCGCGTTCGACGAAGCGAGCGGTATCGCGCATCCGCGCATCTGGACCGCGCAGCGCGACAAGGAAATGTGGGCCGCGCTGCAAGCCTGAGAGCGCGGGAACGCAGAAGCGGAAACATCGAAGCAGAGCGCCTGGCGCGGAAGCTGGCCGACGCGGAAGTACACGCGAAGCCGCGCTGTAGAGCGCGGTGGGACGGAGACACGAGATGAGCATCGACTACCAGGCGCTGTCGTTCGAATACCGGCCGTGCCGCGAGCAGTGCATGCCCGGTGCAGAGGAACCGGCGGCTTATCCGGTGATCGTGGTCGGCGCGGGACCGGTGGGCCTCGCCACCGCGATCGATCTCGCGCAGCAGGGCGTACCGGTGGTGCTCGTCGACGACGATTGTTCGCTATCCAGAGGGTCGCGGGCGATCTGTTTCTCGAAGCGCTCGCTCGATATTTTCGACCGCCTCGGCTGCGGGCAGCGGATGGTCGACAAGGGCATCAACTGGAACGTCGGCAAGGTGTTTCTGAAGAGCGAACTCGTCTACACATTCAACCTGCAACCGGAGGCGGGGCATCATCGGCCCGCGTTCATCAATCTGCAGCAGTACTACGTCGAAGGCTTTCTGCTTGAACGTGCGCAGGAACTGGCGAATCTCGAGATTCGCTGGAAGAGCAAGGTGGTCGGCGTGCAGCAGAACGGCACGCCGGGCGCGTGCGATGCGAGCGTTATGCTGAGCGTCGAAACGCCGGATGGCATCTATGCGCTGCGCGGCCGCTACGTGGTTGCTGCCGATGGCTCGCGCAGTCCGTTGCGCAACATGATGGGGCTTGACAGCAAGGGCGTTACGTTCCGCGACCGCTTCCTGATCGCCGACGTGAAAACGGAAGCGAAGTTTCCGATCGAGCGCTGGTTCTGGTTCGATCCGCCGTTTCATCCGAATCAGTCGGTGCTGCTGCATCGTCAGCCGGACAACGTATGGCGCATCGATTTTCAGCTCGGCTGGGACGCCGATCCCGCGCTCGAAAAAACACCCGAACGCGTGACGCCGCGCGTGCGCGCACTGCTCGGCGCCGATACGAAGTTCGAACTCGAATGGGTCAGCGTCTACACGTTTTCGTGTACGCGCATGGAGCGCTTCCGGCACGGCAACGTGTTGTTCGCGGGCGACTCCGCACATGGCGTGTCGCCGTTCGGCGCGCGCGGCGCGAATAGCGGCGTGCAGGACGCGGAGAACCTCGCGTGGAAACTCGTAATGGTACTTGGCGGCAAGGCGCCCGATGCATTGCTCGATACGTATGCGAGCGAACGCGAATTCGCCGCCGACGAAAACATCCGCAACTCGACGCGCTCGACCGATTTCATCACGCCGAAGAGCGCGGTGAGTCGTGTGTTTCGCGATGCCGTGCTGAAGCTGTCGCGGCACTATCCGTTCGCGCGTCAGTTGACGAATAGCGGGCGTTTGTCGGTGCCGGCCGTGTTGCGCGATTCGCCGCTCAATACGCCGGACGGGGACCATTTCGAGGGCGCGCTGGTGCCGGGCGCCGCGTGCGTCGACGCGCCGCTCCGGATGGATGGCGAGCCGGCCTGGCTGCTGCGGCAACTCGGCGAGCAATTCACGGGCGTGTTGTTCTGCGACGAGCGTGGCGTCGATCAGGCGACGCGGACCGCGTTGAACGTACTACGCGCGGCACCGATTCCGCTGAAGCTCGTCATCGTGATGCAGGGCGAAGTAAGCGACGATGCTTTCACGCTGACCCACCTGCCTGCGAATATCCGCGTGGTCCGCGATATCGAGGGGCTGGCCCGCACGCGCTATGACGCGAAGCCCGGCACGTTCTATCTGATCCGGCCGGATCAGCACGTCTGCGCGCGTTGGCGGCAACTCGATGCCGATGCGGTCGAGCATGCGCTCAGGCGTGCATTGTGTGTCGAAGGCGCGGCCGGGAGTATGCAGGCGAGCGCCAACGCGCGTGCAAGCGCGAATGCAATACCGGCAGCGCACTGAAGAAACACTGAAGAGAAAAGCGGGAGACAGATATGCCACTGAACACGCAACCGAATCTCGCGCACCCCGATGACTTCTACGCAGCGCTGATCGACATGCATCGCGGGCTCGACGATGCGCAGAGCCAGTCGGCCAATGCGCAACTGATTCTGCTGCTCGCGAATCATATCGGCGATGAAGCGACGTTGCTCGAAGCGATGCGCCGCGCGCGCGAGGGGGCGCTCGAAAGCTAATGCAAGGCGTGTGTTATGCGGCCGGTTGCGTCGTTCCCTTCGGCCAGCCGATCAGCCACGCTTTCGTCACCGGTTGCGCGACCGCGACTGCCGCGCGCACCTGGCCGCTCATCGGCAGATCGTGTACGTGCCACTCGCCGTGATGCGCGAGATCGAGCGCGACGCTCGCCGTCTCGCCGGAAAGCAGGTTCGGTTCGACAACGATCGACGTATCGCGCAGTGCACTGCGCAGGCTGCCGTAGCGTGCGAGCCGGTGCAGTCCCACAGGCGATGTGTCGAGCGCCGGGCGAAGCGGGGGCACCACGATGCTCAGGCCGAGCACCGTCTTCGCGAGGCCGATCACGATCCAGATGCCGCCATACACGATATCGACGACGATGCCGCGCCCATCGCGTGGATGACGCGCGCGCAGCTTGTCGTCGCCGTCGTCGTGCAACTCGACGTCGCGCGGCTTGCACTCGAACAGATGCGCGACGATCCAGCGCGCCACCACGCGCGCGCTGATAAAGCGCTTGCGTAGCGCCGCGTTCGGATGCATCCGCGCGCGCTCGCGTTCCGACTTCGACAGCCACGAGTCGCCTTCCTGCACGGACACCGGCAACCATTCGCAACGAAAGCGCCACAGCAGCAGTTCGCCGGCTGACGGCATGGCGGCATGGCGTGGAAAGTGGCGGCTCAGCGGACAGGGTGCGAAGGCGGGCGCGATGGACGGACGCGCGGCAACCGCAAGGTCCGCTTCCGGTGATATGGGCATCGATTGCGTCCTCAATGCATATAGGTGACGCGGCGAGCCTGCACGTCGAGTTCGACGCCGGCGTCGAGCAGATCGATCGCGAACCAGCGTAGCAGCTTCAGCACGCCGCTGGCCGAAGGCGCGGGCAGCCACTCGTTCAGCATGCGCAACGCGGCGCCGCTATGGGTTTTTTGCAGCAGCGCGATGGCCTGCAGGATCACGGCCTCGTCCTTGCCGAGTTCGGTCGCGCAGCGGCAACGCATGTCGAGCGGACGATAGGAGATGCGCATTAGCGAGCGCATCAGCAGATCGAAATGCTCGATGCCTTCCTTGCGCAAGCCGGCGTCGCTGAGGATGTCGTGCCAATGCAGGCTGCCGCGCACGGACGCGCAGGCCGGCCGCAGCCATGTGCGCACGGCGCTGAGCACGGTGTGATCGGGCGCGTAGGCGGTCTCGTTCGGATGATCGTCGATCAGTTCGGGGCGGCTGCTGTGTTGAGAGCGGAAGTTCATCGATGCTCCTGAATGGACGCAGTCCAGAAAGTCGCGCCGGCCGGGTGGGACGATGCCGCGTCGCAGGCCGGCGTAACGCGCAGGCGACGGTTCGGCGCCGACGCGGCAAGCGCGTCGGGTTTCATCGGGTGAGTTGTCGGTTGCATAGTCATGGGTTGAATCATGGGGCAAATTTCTTGTTAATGCAAATCATTCTCATTTGATGTGATGTGGATACGAAGTGGGCATTGGTGTTCGTGTTTTCGTTTAACGCAACTAACGGTCAATGGCGTGCGTTGCCCCCGACAAACTACATAGGCAAGCGGTCGAATCGCAAAGTCACGCAAGGGTCGTGCGTGGTGATGTCGGGCAGGGGGCTCTTACCGGCGAAGCATCAGGTATGCGATGAAGGCTCCGATCAGCACGACACCCGCGCCATAGAGAACCGGCTTCTTGCTGAGCACGTCGAGCCCGGAGACGGGAGCTCGTTTTCACCGTCGAGGTCCCAATAGTCAATACCGGGATCGCCTGTCAGATTGACGATGATGATGCCGGCCGAACCCAGAATCAGCACGAGCAACAGCAGGAAAACAGGGGTTGGCATGTCGAAGTCTTGGCTTATTCGGTTGCCCAATGCGTGAAGACGACTAGTTCTTCCTGATAGATGTCGTTTGCCGCTTCGCCGGCCATTCCGCCGAGGTTACTGCCAATATAAACGAGCGCCACCGCGCACGCGGGTTCAGCAGGACCGCACACGAAGGACACGGCAAAGCCAGCAAGTCCACCGCCAATCGTGCCGCTCGCGATGATGTTACCTTGTCCTTCGCTGCGATGACTTTACCCACTCGCACCTATTCCCGCACCACATCCCCCCGCCTACGCAAAACCGCAAGCAACGACACCCCATAAGGCAACGGCGCATGCGCGAGCCAATGCCGCTCGGCGCTGAAGACCCGATAAAGCGCATCGTTAAGCGCTCGCGGCGGAATCGCATCGCCGGTCGAGCGCTCGCGGCGCAGCAGCCGGTCGGCCCAGCGTGCGGCCACCGCGAGCGGATAGAGCAGCGTGTTGAAGTACGTGATGCGCTCGACTTCATAGCCGGCGTCGGCCGTGCAACGCATCAGCGAGTCGCGGCTATAGCGGCGGTGATGATGCAGATACACATCGTGCGCGCTCCATAGCCCCGGACCCGCGGGCACTGTCACGACGATGCGCCCGCCCGGCGTCAACAGGCGCTCTATGCCTTCAAGTGCACCGACATCATCGGCAATGTGTTCGAGGCAATCGAAGAAGCAAATCAGCTCGAAGCGCTCGTGCCCGAACGGCACGTCGTCGGGACAACGGCCCGCGCGAATGTCGAAGTGGCCGCCGGTTTTGCGCGCGCTCAACGCGCGCGCGGTCGGGTCCATTTCGAGGCCGCTTACGGTGCCGAAGCCGGCCAGCATGTCGAGGTTGCCACCAGTGCCGGAGCCGACTTCGAGCACGCGCGCGCCGTGCGGTAACGCGAGTCGTTCGAGCATCGTTCGCAGCACGTCGCGCCGCGCGCGAAACCACCAGTGCTCGGTTTCGGTCTCGGCCATTTCGAGGTAGGCGTCCGGGGACATGATGTTCTCCTCGTTCAATGACCGGCGACGCGCACGCGCGGTGCGGTCCGCCTGCGCATGAGCTCGACGCGCGCGAGGTGCGGCGCGCGCGCGTCGTGGCGCACGGTCGGCAGCACGGAGACTTTGCTCTTCGCCTGATAGCGGCGCCGCACGAGATACACGGGGCGCTCCTTCGACTCGTAGTAAATGCGGCCGATATATTCGCCGACCACGCCGATGCCGATCAGCTCGATGCCGCCCATGAACAGCATCAGCGAGATCGTCGAGGCGTAGCCCGGCACCGGGTTGCCCGACCACAGCGTGTGGCCGATGATGTAGCCGCCATAGAGGAACGCGAGCGTCGCGATCGACAGGCCGATATAAGTCCAGCTGCGCAGCGGCACGGTGCTGAAACTCGTGATGCCTTCGAGCGCGAAATTCCACAGCCGCCAGCCGGAGAACTTCGAATGTCCGGCGCTGCGCGGTTCGCGTTCGTATTCGACGATGACGGTCCGATAGCCGACCCACGCGAACAGGCCCTTCATGAAGCGGCGCCGCTCGGGAAGGTTGCGCAGCGCGTTGACGACCTGGCGGTCGATCAGGCGGAAATCGCCGACGTTCTCGGGCAGCTTCACTTCCGAGAGCGCGTTGTGCACGCGATAGTAGAGCGCGGCCGCCGTGCGTTTCGCGAACGTATCGCACAGACGGTTGGTGCGCTTCGCGGCCACCACTTCGGCACCCGCGCGCCAGTGCTCGACCATCACCGGAATCAGGCTCGGCGGGTCCTGCAGATCGGCGTCGATCGGAATCACCGCGTCGCCGAACGCTTCGTCGATGCCGGCCGTCAGCGCCGCTTCCTTGCCGAAGTTGCGCGTGAGGTCGATCACGCGAATGCGCCGGTCGCAGCTGTTTGCCGCGATCAGATGATCGAGCGTGGCGTCGCTGCTGCCGTCGTTGATGCAGACGATCTCGAAGCGCGTGCCCTCGATCGATTCGAGCACCGGCACGACCGCCGCGAAGAAACGCTCGACGGCGGCCTGCTCGTTGTAGAACGGCACGACGAGCGAGATCAATGGTTTGTTGACGTGGGTTGACATGGCGCTTCCCCGTTTAGCGAATTGTTTTGAGCGCGGGTGCGTAGGCGAGGGCGGTGCTGTTATCGCCGTGGTCCCCCTCGATGCGCGCGCGACGCACGATCATCAACAGCATCAGCAGTAGAGCGATCGGTCCGAACTGCGGCATCCCGGCCGTGCGGTTGAAGAATTCATAGGCTGGCAGCAGCCAGGCGAGCGCGATCACGCTTTGCTCGCCGCGCAGCCATCCTCGGTCGAGACCGAGCGCGCTGAGGCAGACGATCGCGATACCGAGCCACGCCAGTTCGTAGTGCCACACGTACGGATTCGCGATCAGCGTGGCGACCGTGAAGCTGGCCGCACGCAGGCGGATGTCGTGCGTGTTTCGCCACACCTGCCACGCGGCGGCCGCGGCGATCAGCGCAACGCCGGCTTCCGCCGCATAGGCCACGGCAAGCGGCACGCCGCTTTCGCGCAGCACCGCGAACGTGGTCGGCGACGCAAGCCAATAACCTCTGCATTGTTCGAGCAGCGTCTCGCGAGCGAGTGTCGTGTTGACGAGAAAGAGCTGCATCGACAGTGTGCCGCAGACGAGCACGCTCAGCGCGCCGAACAGCGCCGCGCTGAACGCGGCGGCGGCCAGCGTGCGCCATGCGCGCGCGGCGATCAGCACGAGCGGAAACAGCACGGCCATTTGCGGCTTGATTGCCAGCAGGCCGATGCAGAGCCCCGCGTACAGCGGATGACGGCGCATCAGGTAAAGCGCGAACGCGGCGAAGCTCGCAGTGAGCAGCGAGTTCTGGCCGAACGAGGCCGGCACGAATACGCATGGCAGCGCCGCGACGACGAACCATGCGAAGCGCGAGCCCCGGAAGCTATCGGTGAGTCCGGAGACACGCAACGTGCCGGCCGTAAACAACGTCACCCCGAGGCCGACGAACACGAAGTACATGACGAACGTCGGCAGCAGCGCAAGCGGCGAGATGAGCACGAGGAACGTCGGCGGATAGAGCCACGGCATCAGGCTGCCGCGACCGATATCCGGAAAGAGCGTCTGCTGGATGCGGTCGAACGAAGCATGGTCGTAGACCTGCACCGCCGAGCCGTGCAGCAGTCCGTATGAAGCGGACCAGAAAATCGAAAAATCGAAACCCGGGTGAGCGAACCCATGATCGGTGAAGCCGTGGCTCCAGAAGAACCACAACGACATGAGGACGACATACCCCACGACCATCGCACCGCTGTAAAAGACGATGCGCCCGGGCGTGAGCCAATGACGCACCTGGTCGTCGGCGCCGCGCATGCGCAGTGGTTGAGAAACGTACATGATCCCCGATCTCCGTGTGATCCGGATAAGGCCGCGAGGACCTTCCGGTCTTTCTGTTTGTTGATTCAGATTCCTAATCGTCAGCGTGCGACATCGAATGAAGAACGTGTCGTTTTGCACTGAACCGGTCAACTCATTGTTGGCGGAAATCCGTCCGACTTTCAAGCTCGCGTTTTCGAACGGGGGTGCCGCGCGCCGCCGATGTCGGCAAAAAGTGGCCGAATCGGCCGCCTTAATGTGCGCTAGCCCACCAACGCGTCTCGCCAATGAGACGTTTCGGACAAACGGCCCCTCTGGCGAAGGTCATTTTTGCGGTCAATTTCGTTTTTACCGGGTCAGGGAAAGTCCTGGGAAAAAATTCCCGAGTCCCAATTGGTGGGCCTCTACGCGGAAGGCGAAGTGTCCGGCGTGGCGCGAGAAATGTTGCGGAATCAGCACATTCAGGACGCGATTCTGGCGGCGCACGCGAGGGCGTTCGGCCGGGACCCGCATGTTTGCTGCATTCGTGCGTCGCTGGCCCCGTCCTTGCGTTAGGAATGGCACGAGTGCCGGCCTCGAGCCGACACCGAAAAATACACGGTACGGGGGAAGTATGAACAACCAGCTCACACGACTGAGCGATCGCCATCGCGACAGCACTGGCCATGCGCCGATGCTGTGCCTGCGGCTCGCGGCCACGGCGCATCGGTTTGTCCGCTGGCTGCGCCTGCGCACCAGCGACGCACGCATCTCGACCCATTTCTCCCGTTCTTCCCGGTTCGTCTCTCCCGGCATGTCGCCCGTGCGTGTCAACGCGCGAACGACGATGCATGGGCGGCGAAGCTAGCCTGTAGTTCGTCTTTATCCGCAGTGCCCGTAGTGCCTTCCCTCGAATCAATTCTGGTCAAGGGTTTTTATTTAGACATCCAAAGGGAGTCAATCATGAAGAACGTTATCGCTCAAGCAGTCCGTTTTGTTCGCGACGAAGACGGCGTGACCGCCATCGAATATGGCCTGATTGCCGGCCTGATCGCACTCGGGATCATCGGTGGCGTCACGACGCTCGGTACAAACCTGAAAGATATTTTCAGCAGTCTCGCTTCGTCGGTATAAGTCCGGTGCCGACGGACGAACGCTCCGATTCGTCCGTCGCTGCCGTGCGATGGCCCAGCACCGATCTGGGCGCCCCTTTTCCAATCCCGCTGCACCGGCGGCGCGGGTTGACTCACTGACTCACGATAGCGAGGCCATCATGACGCTGCCACCTTTGCCGCCGCATCCAGTGCCGCTCTGCGTGATCGTGCTGGTGATCGTGACCGCGAGCACGGACATCACGGCGCGGCGGATTCCGAACCGCGTGATCGCGCTCGGCTTCGCCGCCGCGCTGGCCGTGCAGACCTGGCTTCACGGCCCGTTTGCCGGCCCGCTCGAATGGCTGGCCGGCGCCGCCTGTGGCTTCGCGCTGCTGCTGCCGTTCTATCTGCTGCGCGGCATGGCCGCCGGCGACGTCAAGCTGATGCTGACGATCGGCGCGTGGGTCGGCGCGGCACTGACCTGGCGCATCGTGGTCGCGACGTTTCTGATCGGCGGAGTCTGGTCGTTGGCGTTCGCGTTGTACACGGGCCGCTTCGCGCGTTTGCTCGTCAATCTGCGGCAGCTGATGAGCGGCGGGCTTTCGGCGCCGCTGCGGCAAGCGAATCTGAATACGACGGAATCCATCTCGGTCGGTGCGATTCCATACGGCGTCGCAATTGCGGCGGGAACCCTCGGGATGCTGCTCGCGGCCGCGGTCTAGCCAGGCGTCTCCATGAACCATGCAGGAGTGTTGCCATGAAAAACAGTCGTGCTTTAGTCATGCTGACGATCGCCGTGCTGGCGGGCCTCGCAGCCGTGAGTTTCGCGTCGCGATGGTTGTTGCAGACGTCGTCGGGCGCGGTGACGCCGGTGGCGGTCGCCTCGGGCGACATCAGCCTCGGCCAGCCGCTCAACCCGAATCTGATTCATATGGTCAGTTGGCCCAGTTCGAGCGTGCCGCCCGGCGCGTTCGCCGACGGCAAGGCGCTCGACGGGCGCGTGCTGCTGACGAGCCTCGCGCCCGGCGAGCCGGTGCTCGAATCGAAGCTCGCGCCGCAGGGCACGAAGGGCGGCCTGTCGGCGGTCATCGGCGCGGGGCATCGGGCGATCACGGTGCGCGTGAACGACGTGGTCGGCGTGGCGGGCTTCGCCCTGCCGGGCAACTACGTCGACGTGATCGTCAATACGCAGGAAGCGGGCAAGGCCGACGCGCAGCAGAGCATTTCGAAGATCGTGCTCGAAAAGATCCTCGTACTGGCGGTCGCGCAGCAGGTGAGCCGCGACGACACCGCACCGAAGGTGGTCAATGCGGTGACGCTCGAAGTCACGCCCGAGCAGGCCGAGAAGCTCGACCTCGCGCGCAGCGTCGGCACCTTGTCGCTGGTGTTGCGCAACCAGATCGACAAGCAGACCTCGAGCACCGAGGGCGCGACCAAGCTCTCGCTGCTCGACATGCCGGCTTCGGCGCCGGCACCCGAGCCGGTGCATCCCGTGCGCACGCACTATGCCGCGCGTCCGGCGCCAAAGCGTGACTGCATCGGCGTGCTGTCGGGCGTGACGGGCAGTGTCGAATGTTTCTAGGGCGGCTGCGGCGCGCCGGCTGACGAAGCGCCGCGACCTGAATAACAAAGGTAGTCAGAAACGTCTCGATTCACATACTTCGAGCGACGGGGGCAGCAACATGAAAACAGAACAACGGTTCTTATCCGGCAGCGGTATGCGCTGCCGCGCGCTCGGCGGCACGCTGCTCGCCGCGGCGCTGTGCACCGGCCTCGCGGCCATGCAGGATTGCGCCGCGCAGAACATGCCAGGCGGCCAGATGCCGGGCTGGGGCATGCAAAGCCCGCCGCTGCCGGTCGGCCGCGGAGCCGTGCCGATGCTCGTCAGCAATGCGGCGATTCCGACCGCGATGGCGAGCGGCAGGGCGGTGGCCGCCGCGCAACTCACGGGGCCGAATTGCCGCGGCGAGATTCGCGACGAGTCGAACGTGTCGGTGCCGGTCGGCAAATCGGTTCTCGTGCCGCTTGCCGAACCGGCACGCAATCGCACGCTCGGCAACCCGGTGGTGGCCGAGGCCACGCTCGTCTCGCCGCGCACGCTCTACGTGGTCGGCATGACGGTGGGCACGACCAACATGATCGTGCAGGGACGCAGCGGCTCGTGCCAGATCATCGACGTGAGCGTCAGCGTCGATGCGGAAGGTTTGCAGCGCACGCTCTCGCAACTGTTGCCGAACGAGCACGGCATTCGCGTGTCGAGCGCGGCCGGTAACCTCGTGCTCGCGGGGCGCGTGTCGAGCTCGCAGGCCGCGCAGCAGGCGATGGGCATCGCGAGCGCCTACGCGGGCGCTCAGCCCACCCAGCAACAGCAGGCCAGCACGGCGAGTTTCGGCAACGGCGGCTCGATTTCGCAGCAGAGCGCGAGCGTCAGCAAGGGCTCCGATGTCATCAACATGATGACGGTCGATTCGCCGCAGCAGGTGATGCTCGAAGTGAAGGTCGCCGAGGTCTCGAAGAC
>Ga0153988_1000145_pt1 | contig 16927 bp, 19 predicted proteins | sample TSNC072MetaG_FD_104742 | JGI IMG/M metagenome (GOLD analysis project Ga0153988, IMG submission 104742) | Attine ant fungus gardens microbial communities from North Carolina, USA - TSNC072 MetaG | ecosystem: Host-associated > Fungi > Mycelium > Unclassified | place: USA: North Carolina, Jones...
ACAATTATGTAATTTATTTCTCCTAATAATTCTCCTAAAATTATAATTAGTAGAATAGCATAGTAGACTACTCTCCTCCTATTCTGGACTTCCTATAAGTACTGAGTAGTTACAGTGTATTCTCTCAGTTTGTAAATTAATGTCATTTGGTTCTAATACTCTCACTGTTTACTCCAGATTCTTATTCTACTTCATTAGGATCTCTTCTCTGACGACTTCCCTCTACTCCAAAATATGCAACCAACATTATGACTAGAGACTGGGGTGCAACACATAAGTTGAAGCTAAGGTTGTTCATTAAGTTGTACTTTACTCCGATGTCTTTTTCTTTTACCGGAGTCTTCTCTTAGATTTATACCATTGCTGTAAGGGCGACTGGGGCACAAGACTCCAGGAGAATCCTCAGTTATATTACAGTCTGTGGTTATGATACAACTCATCTCCAGGAGAATCCTCAGAGATTAGAATGAGGCTCCTGAAGAGATATTCTACATTATATATTAAGTTTACATTCCTTGTGTCAGGGTCAGCGTGATCAGAGCTATACTAGTATGTTTAAGTATTACTTTAGTAATACTTGAACAGGCTTAGGTTGCTCTGGGGCATCGTTATGCAGTTCCAGGGTAGAAATAGAGCTATCCCCTTACATTTACCCTCTCTTCAAGATTGCTACATTTCGGAGCAATGGACTCCGGATGAAAGATATTGTTGAACTCCACACATCGGATGTTTCTCGGAGCCCCCAGGTGTTTGCAATGGAACTCTGCTGTCAGTTCTGGTGCAGAGACTTCAGAGGCAGACTTCCAAGAATTGTGTTCGCAGCCATACCTTTTCTACTTGATAAGATACTGGAATCTTCTCTGGTGCCAACGACTGTCGAGTATCTCCTCTACTTCCCACTCTGCTTCTCCGTCAATGACTATGGGCAGTGGGTGGTCTTCTGTTCTCCGTCCTGTGATTGGGTCTTCTGGGGCCGGAGTAAGCTTCACTACGTTAAACACTGGATGGAGTTGCTTTATCCAGTATGGCAGTTTTAAGCGATAGGCCATAGGTCTGATCCACCATTCTACTACAAAAGGGCCAAGTTGTCAGTGCGAGAGTTTTTGTGAGGGGCATGTAGTCCAGATATCTGACATGTCAAGAAAAACTTTATTATCTGGGTTGAACACCGGAGCCAGAGTTTTTTGTCGGTTATAGTATCTTTTCATGTCATCCTGTGCTTTGCAGATTGCAGACTTTGCTTCTTCAATCGCTGTCCTCATCCTTTCCATGAATTCATTGACTGTCTCTAGACCAGAAGGGTTCTGTTAGGGTTCAAAGCCCATGCAAGAAAGCCGTCCGGTGTCGAGCAGGAACAGAGGCTGTTGGGTAGTGGTGTGGACATAATTATTGTGCTGGAATTCCACTATGGGTAATAGGTCGTACCAATCATCTTGCCATTTGTTCACAAATAGCTGGAGGTACTGGTCCAACTCTTGGTTGATGCACTCTGTCTGTCTGTCTGTCTGAGGATGCCAGACTGTAAAGGATGCTAACTTTATTCCTAGCAGACGGTAAAGTTCTTGGGTGAAATGAGCTACGAACTAAGGTCCGTGGTCTGAGATTACATACTTTGGAAGGCTGTGGAGCTTTCAGACTTGATGCAGGAAAAGTCTGGCTGCTTTTTCCGCTGTTACCGTCATATGCATTGGAATGAAGTGTGCTTGTTTCGATACCAAGTCCACTACTGTCATCACTGCATTGTGTTCAGAGAAGAGGGGGAGTTCCACAACAAAGTCTACACTGAGCATGTCCCATCGCGAGTCCGGAATCCAGAGAGGGTGCAATTTGCCTACTGGAGCCTGTCTTATTGGTTTTGTCCTGATGCAGAGGTCACAGGTGCTGACATACTGTCTGATGTACCTAGACATCTGCAGCCACCAGTAGTTCCTAGAGACCAATTCCAGTGTTTTCCAGTGTCCGGGGTGCTCAGCAACCTTCATGTTATGACACAGGGAGACCACTCGTCTTTATAAGTCTGTATTCCAGGGAACATAGATCTTGCCTCTGAACCGGAGTAGTCCTCCATTTTCTGACCATTTCGCGGAGCAGACCATCTTACCTACTGCTTGCTGGAGTTCTCTTGCTGCCTTTGCCACTGGCTCTTCCTGGTCACCCTTCTGGTTCTCTTGACAAATTTTCCTAAGGATGTCTCGTTCTGGTCCTTCCAGCTGAACTCCTGCGAGAGCTTGGATTGCAAAGAGCTCCAGTCATAGGAGGACCACGTCTTTGTTGTCGGAGGCCCCATTGCTATGGTCCAGTCTCCGCAATAACGCATCTGGCTTCCCCATAGAATATCCTGGGTGGTAGATCAACTTGAAGTCGAAGTGGGCCAAGTACAGGGACCAACGAGCCTAGTGACGGTTGAGTTTCTTAGCTGTCATGAAGTACTCCAGATTCTTGTGGTCCGTCCAGATCTCGACTAGGTGCCGGGCTCCTTCCAGAAAGTATCTCCACTCTTCTAGCGTGCAGATGATAGTGAGCATTTCTTTGTCATGGATCTTGTAGTTCTGTTCCACCAGAGACAGAGATTTGCTGTAGAAGGCCACCGGGTGCCATTTCTCCTCTCCAGAGGCAAAGTTGGAGCTGTCAGCCTCGATGCAGAAGGGCTCTGAGCCCTGAGGTGATACCAGGACTAGAGCAGTAGTCACTGCCATCTTGAGACATTTGAAAGCTTCTTGTTTCTTGACATCCCAGTTCTAGGCCTTGTCAGAATGAGTAAGGTCGAAGAGGGGTCTGGCTATAGTTGAGAAATCCCAGATAAATCGACAGTAAAAGTTAACGAAGCCTATAAAGGCCTGCACGTCAGTCCAGTTCTCTGGGGTGGGCCACTCGCAGACTCCGGCAACCTTAACCAGGTTCATCTCGACTTTGTTCTCCAAGATGACCAGTCTAAGGTACTCGATCTAGCTGCAATGGAACTCGCACTTCTCCAGGCGGAGGAATAACTTGTGTTCTGCCAGTATCTCCAAGACCCTCTGGACCACTTGTTCATGTTCTTCTTCTGTCTTCATAAAGATCAGAATGTCGTCCAAGTACACTACCACAATCCCTTTGGCTATGAGGGTCCTGAAGATGTCATTCATCATAGTTTGGAAGGTGGTAGGACTGTTAGTCATTCTGAAGAATGTCATGAGAGGTTCAAAGAGGCCGTAGTTAGTGCGGAAGGCTGTTTTCCATTTATCTCTAGGCTTGATGCGTACATTATTGAAATCCCAGCAGACATCCAGTTTTGTGAAGTACCTGGCTCTGTGAAGTTGGGAGACAAGTTTGGAGATGAGAGGGAGGGAGTATCTGTTCTTGACGGTTACGGCATTTAGCACATGATAGTCTTGGACCAGCTGGAGTGAACCATCTTTCTTCTTAATGAAGAACACAGGGGCTGCTATGGGGGACTTGGATGACCAGATGCATCTGGTATGCAAGTTTTTCTCCAGGAAGGCATCTAACTCAGCTTGCTCCAATAGGAACAGGGGGTAGACCTTCAACGACTTAGGCTCTGCTCCAGGGATCAGTTCAATAGCATGATCCCACTTGCAGTGCTCAGGCAGTATGTCAAAGTCTTTCTTAGCGAACACTGATTGGAACTCCATGATGTAGGTGGGCAGCAAACTAGTAGCAGCGAGCATCTCCTTACTGCGTCTGGCTCCTTCCGCAAGATGTTGGGAGGTTATAGTCATAGCCTGGAGGTCAACTTGGGTAAGCTCCAGGAAGAGGTGTGTAAGGAACAGTTGGTCTCTGGGCTCCCAATCGGGGCTGTATGTTTGTGGAGGTGTCTCTTCAAGGTCTAGCTCTTCTTAGAGCAGGGGTACAGGTCTGTCACAACACGATCGGAGGGCTCGGAGTTCAATCCTCTTCTGGCAGGTCTGCTCCTTCCATAGAGCACGTCCTCCTTTACACCAGAGTGGATAACAGGTCATTTCGACTTCTCTCTTTTCCTAGTCAATCTTGGGGTTATAGTCCTTAAGCCAGTTGTAGCCTAAGATCAGACTCTGTTTTCCAAGTCCAGAGACAGCTAAGAGTATCCTCTCAGAGTAAGTCTTGTAACAGAGAAGTATGTCTACGACTTCAGAAATCTGTCTAGCCTCATTAGGGGAACTGTCGACATTGAAGACCAGGATGTTACGTGAGAGGGTCCAAGTATTTATTCCTTTCGAACAAACAAAGTTCCTGTCAATGAAGCTTCCGGTTGCTCTACTGTCCAAGAGGGCTTTTGGAGTTCGCTTGTGTCCGTAGTTCCAATTTCCACTGGCAGGAGTAAGGAAGTCCCTCGTGCATCCAAGGCACTGATAGAGAGGAGCTTGGGCAGCCTCCTCTCCCACTTGGGCTTACAGAGCGGAGCAGAAGACAGGAGGAGGAAAGGTGGTGCATCTACTAGTTCACTGTCAATTGTATTGGGGTTCTCTATAGTCAATACAGTGAACTTATTTACTGGCAACTGGGGTGCACATATCGCCAGCTGCGCTATGCAAAATCCTCTTTCTCCTCTAGGGAATAAGACTCTTTAATCAGAACTACATCCTTCAATGCCAACAAATCTTCAATCAGCTCCTCCCGCTGTTCTGAGGTGAGTTGACGGACGTCCATGTGGTGGGGGCAGTCTCGGACTAGATGGTTTGCGTCTCTGCATCAGTAACATCCTTGCAGAGGCAAGGGTCTTGCTTTCCGAGTCACGTCAATGTCCATGGGAACTCCTACAGATAGAGCGGGTGGCAGAGGTTTTGGAGTAACCAGAAGGGGTGGAACGGGAGGCAGTCTTGCTACAGATAAAGGTAGGGGTTGGGCAGAGGCAGTTTTGGTCAGTGCAGAGGGGGCGGAACATGACATGGACTGAAAGGCCTCATTGACGAGGCGCACCTGGTCGATCCTCCATGCTGCTCTGTACCACGCGTCAGAGTTGTTATCAGCTGGTCATCTGTAGGGCATGGTGGCAATCTGGTTCTGGATGCCTAACCGGAGACCTCGTCAAAACTTCACCACTAGTGTCTGGGGATCTGTATAACCTGCATTGGAGACTAAGACCTGGAAGTTGTCCAGATAGTTATCTACCGTCTGACCTCCTTGGTGGTAGGAGGTGCTTTCCAGTATGTTGACTGCATCTGCTTCTGCATTAACAGGGAAGAAGTGAAGCCAGAATTGTTGCTCAAAATCTCTTCAGGTTTGGATAGGGAAAACGCCAGTGTCCGCTTCCTAATGAAACACATTTTTGGACTACTTGGCGATATGACCTCCTTTGAAGAACATGAGAGCCCAGAAAATCCTTTTTTCTTCGTCATGGAACTGCTCCGGGGCCAGGCAGATGTAGAGAGAGCAGGAGTTCAAAAATGCATGGCTGTTGTGATGTTCTCTACTGAAGTCTGGAGGACAAGAGAGCTTGGAACGTGTTCATTTCGCTGTTAGAGCAGGGGGCAGAGACACTGGAGGAGATGGTACAGGCGAGGGAGGTGTGTTTGGTATGGGCAGAGGGGGGGGATTAGCTACTAGCTGTATAAGCTGCTGTAGCTGCATAGTCAGGGCTGCCAGGGTAGTGTTGATATTGTTTTCAGAGACATTTTGTCTCTCCGTTAGCTCATGGAGATGATATTGCAGGTATCCTAAGGCATTGGTTATGCCTTGGGGGATGTCTGGAGGCAACGACATCTGGGGAGCGGAATTCTCAGAGGACTGGGTATGACAGGGGAGGGCAATCTATTGGGTAGCTGTCCACTGGAATAGTCCAAGGCTCTGTTTTAAGGATCTTAATCTGCTGTAAGGGCAACTGGAGCATAAGACTCTAGGAAAATCCTTAGTTGATATTACAGATTGTAATTATGATACAACTCACCTCTAGGAGAATCCTCAGAGATTAGGATAAGGCTTCTGAAGGGATATTGTAAGGGCGACCGGAATGGAAGACTCCAGGAGATTCCTCAGTTAATTATAATTTATGAAATATGGTTATAACCTACCTCTAGGAGATTCCTCAGAGAATTAGATGAGGCTCCTAGAGAGAATAATCTACATTATATACTACAGTGTCTTCATGTCCCTGTATCGGTAACCAGGGTCTGAACAAGAAAAGTGCATTGGGTGGCAATGGAGTGCTCTCAGAATGATGGGAGTAAGACCCAATATTATGTAGTAATATTGGATTGGCTACAGGGTTGCTCTGGAGCTCTAGAACGGGCTCTGGAGTTGTGGATTAGAGGTCCTCTTACATTTACCCCCCCTCCAAGGTTGCTGTGCCTTGAAGCAATGGTTCCAGGCTTAAAAAGAGTCTCGAAGTCTGTCCAGCAGATGTGTCTTGGGGCGGCTGGGTGTTTTTGGTAATATTCCGTGACAAGGTCTGGCGTCTTGACATCGGAGGCCACCTCTCAAGAGTTGTGCTCTCTGCTGAAACCTTTCCACTTAATCAGGAACTAGAACCTCCTCTGGTGCCAGTGACTATCCAATACCTCCTCTACCTTCCATTCCGGTTCTCCGTCGACAATAATAGGTGGCGGCGGGGCTCGTGGCTTCCTTCCTGGTATCGGATCGTCCGGAGCAGTAGACAACTTGACCACGTTGAACACTGGGTGCAACTGTCTCAATCCATAAGGCAACTTGAGTCGGTAGGCTAACGGCCCTACTTGGCACTCAATTTTGAAGGGTCCTAGTCTGCGATGCGACAACTTCGGAGACGGATGTGTCGTTTTGATATCTGACGCGTCTAGGTATACCCGGTCTCCTGGTTGGAATACGGGGGCCGGAGACCTTCTTCGATTGTAGTACCTCGTCATGTCTTCCTATGCTTTACGGATCGTGGACTTAGCTTCCTCAGTGGCAGACTCCATTCTCTTGGTGAATTCGTTGACCATCTCTAGGCTAGAAGGGTCTTGTCTCAGCTTGAAACCCATGCGAGGGATTCGTCCATTCGTCCTGTGTCCAGTAGGAACAGAGGTTGTTGCGTCGTAGAGTGAACGTGGTTGTTGTGCTGAAACTCCGCGATGGGTAGGAGGTCATACCAGTCGTCCTACTGTTCGTTGACGAATAGGCAGAGGAACTGGTCAAGCTCTTGGTTGATGTGTTCCGTTTGTCTGTCCATCTGGGGGTGCCAAGCTGTAGAAGAGGATATTCGTATACCTAGTAGCCTGTACAGTTCCTTGGTGAACAGAGCTACGAATTGAGGTCCGCGATCAGAGACGACACGTTTCGGGAGGCCATGGAGTTTCTAGACATAATGGAGAAAGAGTCGGGCTGCTCCTTCTACTGTGACCGTTGTGTGTGTCGGAATAAAGTGTACTCTTTTGGAGATAGCATCCACGACCGTCATGACGGCGTCATGTCCAGAGGACTCTGGGAGTTCGACCACAAAATTGACACTGAGGGTATCCCACCATGCATCCGGAATGGAGAGCAGTTGAAGCTCGCCAACAGGAGAATGTCGCCAAGGTTTTGTCTGGAGGCAAAGATCGCAAGTACTCACATACTGGCTGATGTACCTAGACATCTGGGGCTACCAGTAGTTCCGGGACACTAGTTCCAGTGTCTTCCAGCGTCCGGGATGTCCTGCGATCTGGGTATCATGGCAAAGGGCTACGATCTGCCTGTGTAAGTCTGGACTCTGCGGTACATATATCTTCCCTTGGAACCGGAGTAGGCCATCTATGTTCAACCACTCTGAGGAATGTACTGCCTCGTTGGCGGAGCTCCGGAGCTCTTGTGCTACCTTAGCTATGGGTTCCTCTTGGTCTCTGTTCCTGTTTCCCTTGCAGATGTTGGACAAGATCTTCTGCTCTACACCTGTCAGTTCCACCCCTTTCAGAGCACATACCGCAAGGAATTCCGGTCGCAGGAGGACTATGTTCTCATTGTCCGAGGCTCTGTTTCCATGATCAGCTCTCCTCAACAGTGCGTTTGGTTTGCCCATGGTACGTCCCAGGTGGTGGTGAAGCAGGAAGTCGAACCTAGCCAAATGCAAGGACCAACGGGCTTGATGATGGTTAAGTTTCTTGGCCGTCATGAAATACTCGAGGTTCTTGTGATCGGTCCAGATCTCTACCAGATGGGTCGCTCCTTCTAGAAAGTGCTTCCACTTTTCTAGTACACGGATGATGGCTAGCATTTCCTTGTCGTGGATTTCGTAATTCTGCTCCACGGAGGACAAGGACTTATTGTAGAACGCTACGGGGTGCCATTTTCCGTCCACTGTTGACTGCTGAGACAAGACTGCTCCTGTGGTAAAGTCCAAACTATCTACTTCAACCCGAAAGGGCTCCAAGTCCTGAGGGAACATCAACACCGGAGCAGTGGTCACCGCCATCTTGAGGTCTTCAAAGACCGTCTGTTCCCTTCCACTCCACATCCAGACTTGTTCGGAGTGTGTTAAGTCGAAGAGGGGTCGAGCTTTGGCGGAGAAATCCTGGATGAACCTTCAGTAGAAGTTGACGAAGCCCAGAAAAGCCTGGACGTCCGTCTTGTTTTCCAGAGTAGGTCACTCTCGGACTCCCGCAACCTTGACTGGATCATGGAAACTTCGTTTTCCAAGATGACTAGTCCTAAGTACTCGATTCGCTCCTTGCAGAACTCGCATTTCTCCGGGCGGAGGAAAAGTTTATGTGCCTGTAGGACCTGTAGCACCCATCTGATAGCCTTCACATGCTCCTCTTCCGTCCTAGTAAAGATCAGAATGTCGTCCAGGTAGACCACCATGATACCTTCTGCTATGAGGTCCCAGAAGATGTTGTTCATCATAGTTTGGAAGGTGGCCGGGCTGTTAGTCATGCCAAAGAACATTACCAAGGGTTCGAACAGGCCTCGATTGGTCTGGAAGGCTGCTTTCCACTCATCTCCAGGCTTAATGCAGACATTGTTGAAACCCCAATGAACGTCCAGCTTGGTGAAGTATCTGGCTCCACGGAGTTGCAATATGAGTTCGGAGATCAGTGGGAGGGGGTACTTATTCTTGACCGTCATGGAATTGAGTGCTCGGTAGTCCTGAACCAACCGGAGGGAGCCGTTCTTTTTCTTGATGAAGAATACCGAGGCTGCCATGGGAGATTTAGAAGGACGAATTTGCCCGGTATGCAGGTTCTCTTCCAGGAAAGAGTCTAACTCCTTTTGTTCTACCAGAGACAGGGGGTAGACCTTCAATGACTTGGGCTCCGAGCCTGGAATGAGCTCAATCGCGTGGTCCCACTGCCTATGCTCTGGGAGGATGTCGAAGTCTTCCTTTGTGAACACCAATTTGAATCCTTTAACACAGTCGGGTAGGGTAAGAAGTTTCTTCTGCATCTCCGAGGCTTAATGGGCTCCTTCCGCAAGTTTCTGGGAGATCATAGAGGTGGTACGAAGGTCTTCTGCAAGTTTCTGGGAGATCGTAGAGGTGGCACGAAGGTCTTCCACAGCAGATTCTGGGAGAATCCTTGTCATGAAGAGTCTGTCCCCTTGCTCGTATTCAACCTCGTATATCCGGAGAGGGGTCTTGTCTTCTTCTGAGTCTTCCGCATATTCTGGAGGGGGTCCAGATCGACAGACGTTGATGGCTCTGGCCTCCATTTTCCTCCGCGACGCTCGTTCCTTTCGTATCATGCGGCATCCTTCACATCGAGGGAGGTACCTATTTATCTGCACTTCTCTGGTTTGTCAATTGACCTCTGGATTATGGTCCTTGAGCCAGGTGTAGCTGAGGATCATGCTCTGCTTCCCGAGGTTAGAGACGGCAAGGAGCGTCCTTTCGGAGTGGGTCTTATAATGGAGGATTACATCCACCACTTCAGAGATTTGTCCTGCTTTGTTAGGGGAGCTGTCTACGTTGAACACCGGTATGGGATGAGAGATGCTCTGGGTACTAATACCTTTCATATGGACAAAATCCTTGTCTATGAAGTTGCCGGTGGCTCCGGAGTCCAAAAGTGCTTTGACGGAATGCACCTCGCTGGTGTCGGTGGTACCGATCTCTATAGGCAGGACGATAGACGTTTCGCAGGCGTCAAGGATGTTGGCAGAGTGTCGTCTGGGGAGTTTTTTTTTCCCATTTGGGCCTCCGGGGCAGAGCTGTCCTGGCCGGAGCGGAGGGGGAGAGAGGGGGTGCGTCTATAGGTTCACGAATTTCTGTATTGACTTCTTTTACGTCTAATATAGCGAACCTATTAACTAGCAGCGACCAGAGCGCACTTTTCACCAGCCGCGCTAAACAAAATCCTCCTCTGGGGAGGAGCCAACTTCCTCTTCTGCTACTGCATCTTTCAAGGCCATCAAATCTTCGATCAATTCTTCCCGTTGCTCTGTGGTTAACCTTTGGACGTCTAGACGGTGAGGACAGTCCTTTACGAGATGGTTGGGCTCTCCGCATCGATAACATCCCCACGGAGGTGTAGGGCATGTCTTTCGGATGATGTCCACGTCCATAGGTATCCCTCCGGATGGTACAAACAGAGCAGGTCTCGGGGGAATAGGGGGCAGAGCGGACTGAGGCAGGCAGAATATTAAGAGAGGGGCAGGCCAGGGCGGAGTGCGTAGGTGCCGTAGTCGTTGACCAGAGCATGGATTGAAAAGCCTCATTGGTCAATCACGCCTGGTTGATCCTCTGGGCAGCTATGTACCAAGCCTCCGGATCAGTGTCAGCAGGTCGTCTGAAGGGCATGGTGGCGATTCGGCCCTGAATGTTTGTCTTGAGGCCTCGGCGGAACTTTACCACAAGAGTCCAGGGGTCAGTGTATCCAGCGTCGGAGACCAAGGTTAGAAAGCGGTCCAGGTAGTCGTCTACCATCCAGTTTCCTTGGTAGTACGAGGAGCCTTCCAGAGTATTAACGGCATCCGCTTCTGCATTGACCGGGAAGAATTGACTCCGGAACTGTTGTTCGAAGTTGGCCCAAGACTGGATAGGGAAAACGCCGGTGTCCACCTCCTGGTAAAAGAGGTTCTCAGACCACCTTGCGGTATGTCCGTCTTTGAAAAAGGCGAGTGTCCAAAAGATTTTCTCCTCATCACAGCTGAACTGCTCTGGAGCCAGGCGTAGGTATAACGTACAGGAGTTTAAGAAGGTTCGACCAGAAGTTCGTTCACTGGAGAAGTTAGGCGGAGAAGGGAGTTTTGGCCTTGTCCGCTGTTTGGTTGGGGCAGACGGGGCCAGGAAAGGAGGGTCGACAGGAGAGGAAGACGTTGTTATTGGAGGTGAAGCGACTATCAGAGCGGGGGCAGGGCTGGTCATCAGTTGAGTGAGCTGTTGTATTTGGGCTGTTAGACCTGCAAGGGTATTGTTAATAATGTGTTCTGAAGCGTTCTGACGCTCAGTTAACTCCTGGAGATGGTGCTGCAGGTAGCCTAAGACATCGGCAACGGCTGGGGGGGTATCTGCAGGGAGCAACATCTCTTTGGAGTAGGGTGATCAGGGGGCTGGAGTTTGTTAGCGGAGGGCAACCAGAGGGCGGCTGTTCACTGAAAAATTCCGGGGCTCTGACAATAGGATCTAATTCTGCTGTAAGGGCGACTGGAGTGGAAGACTCCAGGAGATTTCTCAGTTAATTATAATTTATGAAATATGGTTATAACCTACCTCCAGGAGATTCCTCAGAGAATTAGATGAGGCTCCTGGAGGGAATAATCTACATTATATACTATAGTGTCTTCATGTCCCTGCATCGGTAACCAGGGTCTAAACAAGAAAAGTGCGTTGAGTGGCAACAGAGTGCTCTCAGAATGATGGGAGTAAGACCCAATATTACTATGTAATATTGGATTGGCTACAGGGTCGCTCTGGAGCTCTAGAACGGGCTCCAGAGTTGTGGATTAGGGGTCCCCTTACAGATATTCTACATTATATATTAAGTTTACATTCCTTGTGTTAGAGTCAGCGTGATCAGAGCTATACTAGTGTGTTTAAGTATTACTTTAGTAATACTTGAACAGGCTTAGGTTGCTCTGGGGCATTGTTATGCAGTTCCAGGGTAGAAATAGAGCTATCCCCTTACACCTCTCTTGGTTTGAGCTCTGCTGAGAAGTTATCTTGTTTTTGGTATACTCTGAAGATATTCTTGCAGCTTTTCACCTGCATTTTGTAAATTCTCTTCAGGTTCCCATATGTCGTCTCCTTGAGTGTATCCTTTCCATCTGACAAGGTATTTATTCTTTCTATACCTTTGTCGTAAGTTCAGAATTTTTTCTACCTCCTATTCTTCCTGGCCCTGTATCAAGGTTGGTGGTAGGGAAGTGGCTTTCTGGCCACAGATGGTGGACTCAGAGTACTGAGTTAACTTGCTTGTATGAAAGACTGGGTGCAGTGCCCAGTAACGAGGTAGCATCTTAAGCCGGAACATAACCAAGGACAACTTTTCTATTATTTTGAATGGTCCTTTGTACCAGGGTCATAATGCTCACTCCATAGTCTGGTAATCCTTCAAATTGAGTAGCACTTTGTTGCCAACTTTAAATGGGATGCTTTGGACTTTCTTGTCATAGTACCACTTTATTCTTTCTACTGCAAGAGTAAGAGCTGCTTTTGCCTGCTCCAAGGCTTCTTGTCTTTTATATGTTAGGTTATTTAAGTCCCTTTGCAGTGACTCTTTGACTAGAATTGGACCTGCTCTTGGATGTCTGCCATATTCAAGGTAGAATGGACTTTCTTTGATTCCTTTGTGTGCTTGATTGTTGTATGTGAATTCTGCACTTGGTAACAGATCTAACCAATTACTAAAATTGTAATTGACATAGCACCTAAGATATTGCTCCAGAGCCTGGTTTACATATTCTGTTTGTCCATCTGTTTGTGAATGGTATGCTGTCAACATAGTAGATTCTATTCCTAAAATTTTGTACCATTCTTGGAATAGCTCAGCCGAGTATTGTATTCCTCTATCCGAAATGATTTGTAGGGGCAGTCCATGCAATGGATAAACCTTGTCATAAAGTAACTGTACCATATCTTTGGATAAAAACTAATTATTTATAGGAATGAAGTGAGCCCTTTTGGTAAGCCTGTCGATAATAACACAGATAGCATTGTAACCATTTGATTCTGGAAATTGAGTGATTAAGTTCATAGAGATTATTTCTCAAGGCCTGTTAGGTACTTTGTTAGACACGAGTGGTCCAAAAGGTTGCTATGGGCAATTTTTCATCTGCTAACACATATCACAACCTGTAACATATTTCTTGACAAATGTAGTCATCCCAGGCCACCAGTAATTTCTGGAGACCAACTCATAGGTCTTCTACTGACCTGGGTGTCTGGCAGATGGAAAATTGTGGTACATCTGAACGATCTATTGTTGCAAAGTGTCTTCTATACTATGAGGGATATATATCTTCCCTCTGTACAGGAGTAGTCTGTTCTCATAGTTCCAGTCTTACAAGGATTTTTCAAATTCTCTAGGACCAGACTCGAGTAACGACTTATTGTCATGACTTGGCAAAACAGCTAAGTTAATATTTATATTTCTTTTCTTTTCTTTTTCTTTTATCTTGGACTTACTACACAGAAGGGAGTGTGGGAAAGTGTCATATCACAAGTGTCACATCACATGATGTCACATGATAGATCACATGATAGGCATGGGAAAGTAGTGCACAGACCATGTAGTAATTGTATAAGTAGTATAGAGAATCTAACAGGAACTCTATCGAGTTCTCTTTGTCAATCGCTGAACAAAGAGCAGTTGGCTTTATTCTGGCTTGGAGTTTAGCTTTCTTATACTTATAGTCTTTGGTGACTTTGTCTGACAAGAGTGCAGCTTTGACCTCCTTTAGGATTATCTCATCATTTATTGGTGATTCATGAGTAGCCTCTAGTGCATTGATAGCGAAGAACTCAGGTTTTAGCAACACCTGGTTTGTATTATCGAGGTCTATCCCCATCTCATGATCTGCTTGTCTAGACAAGGGGTCTTCTGCCTGCATCGTCTTTCCTCGTTTATGATAGAGTACAAAGTCAAAACAAGTCATGAATAATGCCCATCTTGCTTGTCTCCTGGTCAGCTTTTGAGCTGTCCTGAAAAATGTGAGGTTCTGATGATTTGACCAGATCTCAATTTTATGTGGATGTCCCTCCAAATGGTGTCTGTATTCTTCTAGTCCCCAAATTACCACAAGTAGTTTCTTGTCATAGATTTTGTAGTTCCTTTCATGGACATCTAATGACTTGGAAAAAAAAGCTACTGGGTGCCACAGGTTAGTTTGCATGTCTTTTTGCAATAAGACTGCTCCTGTTGCAAAGTCGCTGGTGTTGGTGGATAACTTAAAGGGATCTTCGTCATTTGGTACTCTCAGGACTGGGGCTATGGTAAAGGCCTTTTTCAGTGCCTCAAAAGCATTTTGTTGCTTAATGCCCCAATTCCAGGTACAATCCTTTTTGGTCAAGTCGGAGAGTGGCTTTGACATCTTGGCAAAGTTCTTAATGAACCTATGATAAAAATTCACAAAGCCTAAGAATGCTTGTACTTGCTTGACTTTAGTCAGTACTGGCCACTCTAGAACTCCTGAAAGTTTTTCCTTATCTATCTGTACTTTATTTTCCAATATTATTATGCCCAAATATTTGATGCTACTTTTCTCAAAGAAACATTTCTCTGCTTTAGCGTAAAGGTTATTAAATTGGAGCCTTTTCAGCACTTTCTTGACCAATTGCCTATGTTCCTTTAAACATGTCCCAAATATTAGAATGTTATCTAAATACACCATTACTAGTTTAATGCGAATCAAGTCTCCAAGTATATCATTTATCATACTTTGGAAAGTCGCTGGTGCATTGGAGAACCTAAAATACATAACAGTTGTCTCAAAAAGGCCTCGTCTTGTGATAAATGCTGTTTTCCATTCATTCCTTTCTTTGATGCAAACATTGTTATATCCCCACCTCAAGTTGATTTTGGTAAAGATTGAGGCTTTGCTAAGTGATTCAATCAAGTCGGCTATTCTAGGGATTGAATAGTGATTTTTGACAGTAATTGCATTGAGGGCTCTATAATCCATGAGGGGTCGTAAGCTTCTATCATGTTTCTTTACAAAGAAAAATGGAGCTGCTATCAGGCTAGTAAATGGACGGATGTATCCTTTTCTAAGTTCCTCATCGATCTATGTGTCAAGAGAGTTTCTTTCTGCTAAAGATAGTGGATAGACCTTTGCTAGCTTGGGAAGCTTTGTGCCTTTCATGAAGTCAATAGCATGGTCATATGGTTTCTGTAATGGCATTCTCTCTGACTTATGCTTTGAAAACACATTTCCATACTCATGTAACTATTCTGGCACATAAGCCTTCCAGGTCTTTGTGTCTTCATAATCTGAGTCCCCATATTGGTCTCGATTGTTGAGTATAGTTGCAATCATCATCGCCTGTTGATAACTGCCTGGGTCAGTCATGTCTGCCTAGCTAAGAATGTGGTTGTTGGGATCCTCATCTCCTATGTTGTCCAATGAGGGAAATCCACTGACATTTATTTTGAGGTAAAGCTCATTAGCTTCTGCTTCTATATCTCGTATTTTACAGACTTTATTAGCACATGTATTCAGGTACCTGGTGAACTCCCATTGACCTTTTTGCCAATTGATATTTGGATTATGCTTGTACAAGTACGAGTAGCCAATCATCATCTCTTTATTCCCTAGATTGGTGACAAAGAGGTATTGGATCGTCTTATGAGATCCAATTTCTACATAAGCTCAGACATATTCAGTTATTTGTTCCACCTTGTTGGGAGTGCCATCCACATTGATTACACAATATGGATTTGCTAGTTTATGTGTTACCAGGTTATTATTTTCCATGACGACTCTGTCGACAAAGTTCATAGTAGCTCCCAAATCAACTAAAGCCTCGGTCTGTACTTTTTTGCCATATACCCAAAGTGTAACTGGAATTTTAAAGGTAGTCTTGTTATGCACTATATTATTACAAACTTCTAGTACTACTTCCAATTTTTGCAGACTAATAGGGGGTATACTATCCTCTGACTGTAGATCATAGACATTATACTCTACAGTCCCAAGGGAAAATCCAATTTGGGAGTCCTCTTTTCCTTCCCACTTGGAGGAACAGGATCAGGGATTTCCCCAATTGATGTGCTATTTACATTGATGTCCTCAGGAGGGGATTCTGGGTTGTTACTTTCTTCCTTCAATAGCTTTATCAGCTGTGCTCTAAACGACTGATTTTTATTTTTACTTGGACCTGGTGGAGACAGTTTCTGAGAAAAGGTTTTATGAGGACATTTGTTCTCATTGTCAGGCTTGTCGTAATAGTCTATAGTATTATGCGATTTTGTCTTATTCTTAAAGCCTTTTCCAGTGCATATCTGATAGTATTGCAAGTTCTTCCCCTCCTTTTTCTGAATCTCATTTATTTCCATTGCATCTGGGTCCTTCTTTCCTCCACTTTTCTCTCCATTTGTCTCTGGACCAAATATTGTGCCCTAGGCCTTGTCTAGATATAAGGCCTTATATGCTTGCATTAACAATTTTAGATAGTCATTCCATGTCTTAGGAGATTGATTTGTGATTTTATATATGATGAGCGCATTTCACAACTTGTCAGGAATGACTTCTTTTATTTTGCCGATATGAACTTCGTCGCTATAATTGACAATCCTTGCCAATGTTCTGTATCGTTCAGCATACTTGATAAAGTTCTTTTTTGCTAGGTCTTTGTTGACCCAAAGCGCCATTAATTTCTTCTTTGCTCCCTCCTTGTCATCTCATTGTCCGTAAATATTTTTTAATTCCTGGGCAAAGTTGCCCCAGGATCCAATACCTTGTTCTGCTTGTACCTTATCATAATATGACTTCATATATGTGCTGGTGGGAGTATGTAATCTAGTAAGAGCACACACAATTTTCTGGTTATCTATAGTAATACTGGACGCTGAACAGTATAGAGCAATCTAGCTCAACCAATCATGCAAATGCATCTTGTTTTCAGAGTCTGCAAATGTTGGTGGCT
>Ga0153988_1000147_pt1 | contig 16892 bp, 16 predicted proteins | sample TSNC072MetaG_FD_104742 | JGI IMG/M metagenome (GOLD analysis project Ga0153988, IMG submission 104742) | Attine ant fungus gardens microbial communities from North Carolina, USA - TSNC072 MetaG | ecosystem: Host-associated > Fungi > Mycelium > Unclassified | place: USA: North Carolina, Jones...
TCTACGAACTAAGGAACTAGGATGTAACTACTGGAGTACTTATACTAAGTCCAGAATAGGAGGAGTACAAGTAACTAGTCTACATCATGATCCTATAGGAGTAAACAACAGGAGTTTAGGAGCGAAAAATTAGTAATAATATAAAATATAAAATAAATTATATTATTAAATGGGTATTTTCTGTCATATGACAATTCAGAGTAGAAGTGTCACAGAAAAGTAGCTACTAAATAGTGTCATGGAAGTATAACAAAATACCTATTCAAATGAACTACATAAATAGCTGGACCCTTGTTAGCAAGTAGCCTTGCTAACATTGCCCTTTTGGTGTAGTGGTAAACCATATAGTATGTGACTACTAGTCCATAGCACAACTGTGACAGTACTATCACAAATGGTCACTTACTATTTGTGATGGGTGCTTTGATACTTTAAAGAGTTCAAAAATGCAAAGTTAAACAAGTGACAAAAGATGTTGTTAAGTCTGAGGTCTAATCCTTAGACAAGGAGTCCTTATATACAGATTTGTGATGGTCTGTGCACTAGGACAGATCATCATATACTACTACCTATTGTTCTACATATGGTAGTGCCTTTGTGCTAGAAATAGTAATAACTTAACCTTATGGAGGCTGTCCTTTGTTCTAAGAAAAGGACAGATGACTATTTATAGGTAATTAATGAAGTCCATGTGCAAACATTGAGGCCTTCATATCTTCACTAATATTAATTGTCTTGGCATCATTTTAAGCTTATTCTAAGCAGTATAAAGAGGGCTTTTCTGATGCCTAAAACCAAAGCTTAGATCATGGTGGTTTCTGAGATATTGGCAGTTTAATATATGGTACCATGGTAGTTACCTACTGATTTGCTCAATAGCTCGGCCAATATTGTTTTCCTCAAGACATGACTGGTATAGATCAAAAGGTCTTTTTAAGGGCTTTCGAGTGCTGTTAAGACTGTGAGAATCATCAAAGAATTGATAAAGATATGACTGAATAAAGTTTGTGACACTTATCACAGTTAAATTCCCTTTTTCCCCTTTCAATGTCATGAGTCATATAAAGCTATTTGAATCTGTGACTCTTGTAGCTAAACCAAGAGTCATCAAGGCTTCCTCTAAATCTGATATGGCTATCATTTGGTTTGATATCTGGGACTCTCAAAACAAATCTAAAGCAAAGCTGCTAATAAACCACTCTTTCAATTTTGGCAGATCCATTGCTACCATTAGGGCCACCAACATGAATCCTGGGGTTTTTCAATATCACAATTGCTGGAAGTAGGGTCACTCTACATTCTTATGCCATGCCCATTGTTCAAAATGTCAAAAGTACAATAAATCTCACAAGTTGGAGCACCATAGAGATATGGTGTATGTCATGACTTGGCAAAATAGCTAAGTCATTATTTATATTTACTTTTCTTTTTCTTTTCTTTTGGACTTACTATACAGGAAGAAGTGTAGGAAGGTGTCATGTCACAAGTGTTACATAAGTCACAGCCACATGATAGGAAAGTCACATGATGAGTGCGGGAAAGTGGTGCAAAGACCATGTAGTAGTTGTATAAATAGTATATAGAAAATAATGGAAACTCCATCAAGTTCTCCTTGTCAACTCAGACTTGGAGAATGATTAAGTTATGTCACAGTTCCTTATGACCCACAGCCACAATGTCCCTGAAAGAAGATGTCATCTGCTTAGTCATGCTATTTACAACCATTTTCTATCCTTTGTACTGATTTACTAAGATCCCTAGCTATAAGCTAGCACATTGATGTTGACACTCTAGTTTTGTCCTCCACCTAGTAGACTCATTTGGAATCCAGTTGAAATTGTCCTCGTTATTCTCAACCCCAGTCCACTACAAGTAAAAGGGCAATTGGTAAAGGTTAGTCCAGCTAGTTAGCTGAGACTACACCCAGTTACTCTAGAGTCCCTACTTGACAAGTTATCTAGGCTAAGTCACTACATAGCCTCCCTAAGGTGTCAACCTTTACACACCATAGTACTGACTCAACTGGAAAATACAGTTAGTTGATCACTCATGGACCCTCCACACTTAGTTGCTCCCTTGTCTGCATCTCCAACACTAAATCTTACAAATGTGATGCAATCCAAGTGTGCACCTAGTCAAGCTTTCCCAGCCTGCTGTCCTCTTTGAAGCCTGTCTGAGTTGCACCTGCTATTCTCTTCTAGATTGAATTCTGGGTATATTCTGTGTTTTTCTTAAGACATTCTACTAATTCTGAACTCTTATACTCATTAGATTCACATTTCACAATTTCAGAAACAGTGATGATGGAGGTAAGTGCCAAGAGGTTCTCTTCTATTCTCTTTGCTCTCCAGATACTATATTAAAGTTTTTACAAATGTCTGAAACTCAAGAAACAAAAGATAAAAAGAAAACTATTACTACTTTTAGGATTCCCTCAGCCTCTTCTTATTCTAAGTCCCCCCAAAGTTCTATTGCTTATACATTCCTCTTCTAGATCCTTCCCATCAATAATGTGTTTCTATTGCTGTTTTCTTCTAGAATCTTCTCTATCCTTCATTGTTTTGCACTTAGTTGTTGGCTTGTAATTTAGAACTCCTTAGTTACCTGTTAAGTATTAGTAAGCTCCAACCACTGTCCAAATTTCCTGAGTTGTGTCCTAAGTGTTATTTATCTAAATATATCTAATCTGATACCATCAATGCTTATTTGCAATCAGAGGCACATCTGTTTAAGTATCACACCCTTGTGACACTCCCTAATGCTATAACACACACCAACCAATACCATCAATTACCTCAGCTCCTACCCCCTCAGATGACTAAGTACTATGTAGTTCTTATCAGTATTTAAGTTAGCAACCCAGCAAGTAATACCTTAGCCTCAATATTGACTAGGTCATACCTCTTGTAATTAACTCTTCTAAGTTCATTTATATTTCCCTTCCTTATCATTTTTGTGGGCAAGGCACAGAGAGTGACACAACCCCTTAGTTGAGGTCAAGCCCAGTATTCCCAAAGTACAGCCTGACATTAAGTTTGTCTTGGGTACACTACTGGCTCTAGAGCTCAAGTCTTTCATCTCTTTCAGGGTATATCTAATACAAAGTAGATCTAGAATGTTGTCATCCAATAATTCTTTCTATAACCTAATGCTAGCTCATCTTGCTTGCCTCCTGAGGTCTTTTTATGAGCTCTAGGTCCATTTCTATCTGCTTACTGTTTTATATATCCATTGGGTATGTTCTAAGAACTTATAATGGGTTCTAGAGCAAATTTTGATTACAAATTTGTTGGTATAAAGTATATCAGATGCTACTTTCCACAGCAAATTTGCTTACAGCATAACAATGTGGACCATTGTTGGAAGGGAGCAAAGTAACCTGATAGACAACACTATTTGCTATTGCACAGACTATTGTAGAAAGGGAGCATAGTAGACTGACTTCAACACAAACTAAATAACACAAAATTAGTAGAAAGTTCAAGATAGGCTGGAGGCCTAAATGAAAACCTTATTAGAGTAGGCTTTTAAAACTAACCAAATATCTTATTATTTTGTTTATTTTATTACTCAGTCAGTTTTGATCCAAATCACATGACTTATGGGCTCATCTCTAGGGAATTGATTCTTGCATAACATATATTTAGGGTTCATACATTTAGTTGTATTAAATGATTAATTTAAAAACACTAATATTTGGAAACTACCATACTATATAGGACTAGAGTGAGACACAAGGAATATTAAAAGACTTTAATCTATAAACTAAGAGACTACAATGTAACTACTGAGTACTTATACTAAGTCCAGAATCAGAGGAGTTTAAGTTATTAGTCTACACATGATTCTATAGGAGTATACAAGACAGGAGTTTTTTTTTCTAAAAAAAAATCAATGATTTATTACATGGGGCTCATAGGCAGACTGAGATAAGACAGGAGTCTAGGAGCAAAAATTAAATATTAAATGAAAATAAAATGAAAATGAAAATAAATAATAAATAATACTATTTTATACTCTGGAGTTTTTTCTTTTATATATTACAAAATCACTCCAACCACAGTTCTCTTATACTACTCCTACACTCCATGACAAGATAAATAAAGGCATATGGAATAAGAAGAATTTTTTTTTAAATCAACAGTTTATTGCATGGGGTATAGAGGCAGACCATGGCAAGTATATGGTATCTACTTAGATAAGGAGAAAAGGAAATTATAGAGAAAGAAAAAGAGAAATAAAAAAAAAAGTAGAGAAAAAACAAGAAAGAGAGAAAGGTGGTAGTAAAGGCTGTGCTTCTACTCCATAGAGCCATGCTGCAATGGGTCTTTATCTGTTATTGAAACTAAAGGCTCCAGGGTCGTTCATAAGAAAATGGACAAAGCTATTGATGATGATGATGCATGGCTGCATGGAAGAGTCATGAATGTCACATTCCACGACAATATGTTTACAAGTTTGAGCTTTGGCTTTACCACACAGGCAGCTGGCAGGAAGATAGTGGAAGAATCTGTCTGTATTTACCAATGGGGGCATGTCTAGTAGTCATGTGAGTGAATCAAGCACATAAGAAATTTGTGAACCCTATGACAGAAAGCTACAAACCACCCTTAGCATATGTTGGTTTAATGACTCATTGTTTTTCATCTTGAAAATTCAAGAAGTAATGGTCTTTTTTGAGACTGCTTGCAAAAGACATTTGCCATTCACAAAGGGTGTCATTACTTTCTTTCTTTTTGCTAAATAGATGTGAGTTTTTGCTAGGAAATGTAGGGATGATTCTGCTTGCTTTAACTTGATTGTCAACAAGTTGATGTCTGGGCCATTTTGCTTTGCTGGAGCAATACCAGAAGTGGATTTTATTCCTGCTGTCTTTGCTAAGATGGGTTTTAATTGCAGATACTAGTAGAATAAACATATCCTGAAGGGGGTTGACTTTGGATTCCAGAATTTTTTTTGCTGTGACAATAGAATCATGTAAGGACTTAGTTGTGACAATTTAATCCCACTTCTTATCTGAGTTGACAAGAAGAACTTGATGGAGTTCCCATTAAATTTCCTATACCATTTATACAACTACTATATGGTCTATGCACTATCTTCCCATGGTTCCCATGTGACTTAGTCATGTGATGTCACCTGATTGTGACTTGTAACCCTGTGACTCTGTGACACTTAGTCACGTGATACTTTCTCATGCTCTATCCTTGTGTAGTAAGTCCAGAAAAAAAAAGAAAAATAAATAATGACTTAGCCGTTTTGCCAAGTTATGACAAATCAGTAATGATGATAATGTTATGGATATTGTTTAGTTCCATGATGGGTATAAGACTAGTGTGAATGGCCATGAGTTCAGCCTTGATTGATGTGATGTTTACAGAGTATACTTGGATTTGTTTGATAATAAAATTGTCAGACCAGATGTGAGTGACCACTGTAGCAGCATGAGATTTTTTTATGCTGCCATCTGCAATAACAGTAATGCTATTAGGTGAGATTTGAGATGACCTGAATATATGGTTAAGATTTTGAAGGTGTTGATGCAGGTCCTCATCAGATAAAGAAGAAAGAGAATGAAAGCTAATTCTACTAGAGAAATGATCAACTATCCTTGAACCTGGAGAAAAAAAAGAATGAAGGGGATTGAAATAGCTTCTAACACTGTTAAGGCATTCATTGATGTCTTTGATGGAACTCTTAAGGTTGGCTTGTTGTTTTACAATAAGTTTGGAAGTAGCAACTCTGTGAGGAGGCTGATTCTTGAGTGTCAAGTAGAGAATTAATGGCATGTGAGAAAGGGATAGATGCATAGTGTAAGTGGTGTCTGCCATTCAGTTTCTTGAGGTAAAGGGTGATGGGAATAAGGCCTGCTATGGTCTCAATACCTTTAGAGGGTGATGTCTGAAAAGTACCTGTGATCCAGAGAGCTACTCTTCATTGTATTTTCTTAAGTTTAGCAACATTTTTAGTGATGGGAGTACCTTTGAAGAACTATAGCTAGAACCCATAGAGTATGATTGGCAGTACACATGTCCTATATAGGAGACGTTTTTGAATGGGAAGAAGACCTCTTGAAGAATTTTCATGGTGTTGAGGATAAAGAGATATTTCATTGCATAGAAGTGTGTATGGTATTGGAAATTTAATTTGTGATCAAAATAAAAACCCAAGTATCACCAGATAGGTTTAGAAAAGATAATGGGACTTCCTACCAAAGAGAGGTTATGTCACAAACTTCATTTGGCCATATCTCCATCAATTCTTTAATGATTCACACAGTCTTAATGGCTCCCAAAAGCCCTTGAAAAGACCTTTTGATCGATACCAGTCATGTCTTGAAGCAGTCAATAATGGCTGAGATATTAGGCAGATTAACAGGTAATATAAGGGAACCCCTCACACATGACTCCGGAGCCTGTATTAGTCCTCCAGAGTGACCCTGCACCTGATCAAATATTACTACGTAATATTGGGTCTTACCCCCATTGTTCTAAGCACACTCTGTTGCCTCCTAACACACTTTTATTGTTTAGACCCTGGTTACCAGAAGTAGGGATGTGAGAACACTATAATATATATAATGTAGATTATTCCCTCCAGGAGCCTCATCAATTCTCTGAAAAATCTCCTGGAGGTAGGTTGTAATATTTCATAAACTATAATTTAACTGAGGAATCTCCTGGAGTGTTCTGCTCCAGTCACTCTTATAGTTACCTGTAAGGGGACCTCTCACACATGACCCTGGAGCACCCCCATTGCCTCCCAACACAATTTTATTGTGCAGCCCCTGGTTACCAAAGAATGGAATGCAAGGACATTTTAGTATATATATTGTAGATTATTCCTTCTAGGAGCCTTATCTAATTCTCTGAGGAATCTCCTGGAGTGCTCCACTCCGGTCGCCCTCATAGTAGAATTAGATCTCATTACCAGAGCTTTAGGGATTCTCAGTGGACAGCCGCCCTTAGGTCGCTCTCTGCTAACAAACTCTGACCCTCTGATTACTCTGCTCCAAGGACAATGTCACTGCCCATGAACACCCCCCCAGGCATAGCCGATGTCTTGGGCTACCTACAGCACTATCTCCAGAAGCTGACAGAATGACAGAACACTTCGGAACATGCTATAAACACCACTCTCGTGGCCCTGACTACTCAAATACAACAAATTACCCAACTTATGACCAACCCCGCTCCTGCACCAACTGTCGCTCTGTCTCCAGTACCCACCTCTCCCCCTCTGGTTAGACCTCTCTCCCTTGCTCTGGCTGCTTTGTCTAAACAGCAAGCAAGGCCAAAACTCCCCTCTTCCCCAGACTTCTCTGGTAAATGGAGTTCCGGACAAGCCTTCCTCAACTCCTGCATGCTGTATTTGCACCTGGCCCTAGAGCAGTTTACTTGCAATGAGGAAAAAATCTTCTGGACCCTCGCCTTTTTCAAGGATGGACGTACTGTGAAGTAGTCCAAGAACCTCTTTTGCCAGGAGGCAGACACTGGCATCTTCCCAATTTGATCCTGGACCGACTTTGAACAACAATTCCAGAGTCAATTCTTTCCGGTCAATGCAGAAGCGGACGCCATCAACACTTTGGAGGGGTCTTTGTACTATCAAGGAAACTGAACAGTGGATGATTACTTAGATAGTTTCCTGATCTTAGCCTCAGATGCCGGATACATGGACCCCCAGACCTTGGTGGTCAAATTCCGCTGTGGACTCAAATTGAATGTCCAGAGTCAGATCGCCACCATGCCCTTCAGACGACCTGCAGACACTGATCTGGAGGCCTGGTATGCAGCAGCCCAGAGGATTGACCAGGCATGGTTGGCAAATAAAGCATTCCAATCCACGCTCCGCCCCTGCTTGACCAACTCCTTTCTCTGTACTCTGCTCTTCTCCAGCAGCTCCGCCTTCCATTCTGCCAAAACTCCCTCTGCCTCCACCTATACCGTCTGGCGGAATACCCATGGACGTAGACACAGTCCAGAAAACACGCTCTTTACCTCCGTGAGATTACTATCAGTGTGGAGAGGTCAACCATCTTGTAAAAGACTGTCCCCACTATTTGGACATCCAGAGGTTAACCACAGAGCAAAGGGAGGAATTGATTGAAGATTTAATGGCTCTGAAGGATGCAGTAGAGGAAGAAGAGGTTTGTTTAGCCCAGGAGGAGATTTTGTTTAGCGCAGCCGGCAAAAAGTGCGCCCCGCTCACTGCTAGTTAATAGGTTTGCTGTATTAGACATAGAAGAGGTCAATACAGATATCCGTGAACCTATAGATGCACCCTCTCTCTCCCCCTCCACTCTGGACAGGACAGCGCAACCCCAGAAGCCAAAATGGGAAAAGAGGTTGCCCAAACGACTCTCCATCACCACCCTCGACGCTTGTAGGACGTCGATCATCCTTCCAATAGAAGTCAGCACCACAGACACCAGCAAGGTGCATTCCGTCAAGGTGCTTTTGGACTCTGGAGCTACGGGCAACTTCATAGATTGAGACTTCGTCCAAATGAAAGGTATTAACACCTAGAGCATCTCTCGTCCCATACTGGTGTACAATGTGGACGGCTCCTCCAACAAGGCAGGTCAGATCTCTGAAGTGGTAGACGTAGTCCTCCATTACAAAACCCACTCCAAAAGGATGCTCCTCACTGTCTCCAGCCTCGGAAGGCAAAACATGATCCTTGCTTATACCTAGCTTAAGGACCACAACCTGGAGGTCAATTGGCAAACTGGAGAAGTGTAGATGAACCGATGCCCTCCTCAATGTGAAGGATGCCATGTGATATGAAAGGAACAAGCATCGCAGAAGAGGATGGAGACCAGAGCCCTCAATGTCTGCCGGTCCAGACCCCCTCCAGAGTATGTGAAAGACTCGGAAGAGGACAAAGCCCCTATTCGGACTTGTGAAGCTGAATATGAGCCAGGGGACCGACTCTTCATAATCAGAATCCTTCCAGACTCTACTGCAGAAGACCTACGTGCCACCTCTACAACCTTCCAGAAACTTGCAGAAGGAGCCCGTCGATCCGCGGAGGCACAGAAGGAACCTTTCATTCTGCCCAACTGCATCAGAGGATTCGAGTCTGTATTTGCCAAGGAAGACTTCAACATCCTCCCAGAGCACAGGCAATGGAACCATGCCATCGAACTCATTCCAGGTTTAGAGCCTAAGTCGTCAAAGGTCTACCCTCTGTCTCCAGTGGAACAAAAGGAGTTGGACTCCTTCCTAGAGGAGAATCTGTGCACCGGATGAATCCGCCTCTCCAAATCCCCCATAGCAGCTCCAGTGTTCTTCATCAAGAAGAAGAATGGCTCACTCTGGTTGGTTCAGGACTATCGTGCACTCAACTCTATGACGGTCAAGAACAAGTACCCTCTCCCACTGATCTCTGAACTCGTGTCCCAACTCTGTGGAGCCAGATACTTCACCAAGCTAGATGTCCATTGGGGTTTCAACAATGTTTACATTAAGCCTGGAGACGAATGGAAGGCGGCCTTCCAAACCAATCGAGGTCTATTCGAACCCTTGGTAATGTTCTTTGGAATGACTAATAGTCCAGCCACCTTCCAAACCATGATGAATGACATCTTCCAGAACCTCATAGAGAAAGGTATTGTGGTGGTCTATCTGGACAACATCCTGATCTTCACCAAGACAGAGGAAGAGCATGTGCAAACGGTCCGACGGGTGTTACAGGTCTTGAAGGAGAACAAACTCTTCCTCCGCCTGGAGAAGTGCGAGTTCTACAAGCAATAGATTGAGTACTTGGGTCTGGTCATCTCAGAGAACAAAGTCTCCATAGATCCAGTCAAGGTCGCAGGAGTCCGAGAATGGCCTACTTTAGAGAACAAGACGGACGTTCAGGCTTTTCTAGGCTTTGTGAACTTCTACTGGAGGTTCATTCAGGACTTTTTTGCCAAAGCTCGACCCCTCTTTGACCTAACACGCTCTGAACAAGTCTGGACATGGAGCAGAAAGGAACAGGCAGCTTTCGAAGACCTCAAAACAGTGGTAACCACTGCTCTGGTGTTGGTGTCTCTTCAGGAATTGGACCCCTTCCAGATCAAAGCGGATAGCTCGGACTTCGCTACAAGGGCAGTCTTGTCTCAGCAGTCAACGACAGACAAAAAATGGTACCCTGTAGCGTTCTATAGTAAGTCCTTGTCCTCTGTGGAGCAGAATTACGAAATCCACAACAAGGAAATACTGGCCATTATCTGTGCGTTAGAAGAGTGGAGACACTTTTTGGAAGGAGCAACCCATCTGGTAGAAATCTGGACCAACCACAAGAACCTCGAGTATTTCATGATGGCCAAGAAACTTAACCATCATCAAGCTCATTGGTCCTTACACCTGGCTAGATTCAACTTCTTGCTTCATCACCACCCCAAACGTACTATGGGCAAACCGGATGCACTGTTGAGGAGAGCTGATCACAAAAATGGAGCCTCCAACAATGAGAATGTTGTCCTCCTTTGACCGGAGTTCCTTGCAGTGCATGCCCTGGAAGGAGTGGAACTGACAGGCGTGGAACAGAAGATCTTGTCTGACATATGCAAAGGAAACTGGAATGGAGACCAAGAGGAACCCATCACTAAGGCAGCACGAGAGCTCTGATGCTCTGCCAACAGGACAGTGCACTCCTCGGAGTGGTTGAACATAGATGGCCTGCTCCAGTTCCAAGGGAAGATATATGTACCTCAAAGTCCAGACCTACGCAAACAGATCATAGCCCTCTGCCACGACACCCACATTGCAGGTCATTCCGGACGCTGGAAGACACTAGAACTGGTGTCCTGGAACTACTGGTGGCCTCAGATGTCTAGGTATATCGGCCAGTATGTAAGTACCTGTGATCTCTGCCTCCGGATAAAACCCTAGCGACACTCTCCAGTTGGCGAGCTTTAACCGCTCTCTGTTCTGGACGCATAGTAGGATACACTCAGTGTCGATTTTGTGGTTGAACTCCTGGAGTCCTCTGGACATGACGCTGTCATGACTGTCGTAGATTCCATCTCCAAGAGAGTACACTTTGTTCTGACGCACACAACAGTCACAGCAAAAGGAGCAGCCAGACTTTTTCTTCACCACGTCTGGAAGCTCCATGGCCTCCTGAAGCATGTTGTCTCGGACCGCGGACCTCAATTCATAGCTTCATTCACTAAGGAACTGTACAGGCTACTAGGTATACAACTATCCTCCTCCACAGCTTGGCACCCCCAGATGGACGGACAAACAGAATGCATCAACCAGGAGCTCGACCAGTTCCTCCACCTATTTGTCAATGAACAGCAGAATGACTGGTACGACCTCCTACCCATTGCGGAGTTCCAGCACAACAACCACGTCCACTCTGTGACGCAGCAACCTCTGTTCCTACTAGACACTGGACAAATTCCCCATATGGGCTTTGAGCCAAGCCAAGTCCCCTCCAGACTAGAGACGGTCAACAAATTCATGGAGAGGATGAAGTCCACCACTGAAGAGGCCAAATCAGTGATCTGCAAAGCACAGGAAAACATGACGCAGTACTATAATCGAAAGAGGACTCTGGCCCTCATGTACAAACCAGGAGACCGAGTATACTTAGACGCGTCAGACATCAAAACGACACGTCCGTCTCCGAAGTTGTCATATCGCCGACTAGGACCCTTCAAAATAGAACGCCAAGTGGGACCGTTAGCCTACCATCTCAAGTTACCTCATGGAATGAGGCAGTTGCACCCAGTGTTCAACGTCATAAAGTTGTCCACCGCTCCAGAAGATCTGATCCTAGAGAGGAAACCGCAAGCCCCACTGCCACCCATTGTCGTCAATGGAGAAGAAGTGTAGGAAGTAGAAGAGATATTAAATAGTCACTAGCACCAGAGGAGGTTCCAGTTCCTGGTCAAGTGGAAGGATTTTAGCAAAGAACACAACTCTTGAGAGGTAGCCTCCGATGTCAAGGCACCAGACCTTATTGTGGAGTACTATCAGAAGCACCCAGCCGCCCCAAGACACATCCGCTGGACAGACTTCAACGCCATTTTCAATCCTAGAACCATTGCTTCGAGATGCAGCAACCTTGGAGGGGGGGTAAATGTAAGGGGACCCCTCACACATGACCCCGGAGCATCCCCCATTGCCTCCCAACACAATTTCATTATGCAGCCCCTAGTTACCAAAGAATGGAATGCAAGGACATTTTAGTATATATATTGTAGATTATTCCTTCCAGGAGCCTTATCTAATTCTCTGAGGAATCTCCTGGAGGTGAGTTGTAACATATTCCATAGTATAATTTAACTGAGGAATCTCCTGGAGTGCTCCACTCTGGTTGCTCTCACAGTAACCATCATGGTACCATTTATTAAATTGCCAATATCTTGGAAACTGCTATGATCTAAGCTTTGCTTTCAGGCATCAGAGAAGCCCTCTTCATACCTCTCAGAATGAGCTTAAAACAGTGCTGAGGTGATTAATATTAGTGGAGATATGAAGGCTGTAAAGGGACATCTAGGGTGATGCTTAGTAAGTTCTGAGGGTCTGATCTATTAGTGGCCCAGTGACAGATTGTGTATCGTATTCCCACTGTTCTTAACCTCTTCTGTCTGTGTCATGTGGTGCAATACCTATTATTAGTTATTCTAGGACATTCTGTTGATTATAGGTCAGTTGCCATGGTACTGTGTGCCTGACTATCTAGTGTAGTATATATACTAGTAAGTATATGTAGATATACCCCCACTTGAATCTCAACTTAGCTTCTGGGACTATCCATTAGCTTGAAGAGTGATCATCTCTGAGTGGTTCCCTTACAAAAGCCTTAATGTTTGCACATGGACTTCATTAATTACCTATAGATAGTCATCTGTCCTTTTCTTAGAACAAAGAACAGCCTCCATAAGGTTAAGTTATTACTATTTCTAGCACAAAGGCACTACCATATGTAGAACAATAGGTAGTAGTATATGATGATCTGTCCTAGTGCACAGACTATCACAAATCTGTATATAAGGACTCCCTGTCTGAGGATTAGACCTCAGACTTAATAACATCTTTTGTCACTTGTCTAACTCTGCCTATAAGCACTTTGAATCTATATTCCAACCCATCACAAACCAAGTAAGTGACCATTTGTGATAAGTTAATAGAATGGTTTGGAGGATAATAGGATCTTGTAAAGTGGAATATTTCAGTTTTGTTGTATTCCATGATGAGGCTGGTGTTGAGGAGGACTTTTGACATAATGTTATAACTACAGAGCAAAAAAGAGGAAAAAAGTGAATAACTCTTTTCCTAAGAAATTAAAAAACTATCATCACCAAAAAATATTCTTTATAGGTATTTTGTCTTTTAGATTTTTTATTTTTTATTTAAAAGTTTTTATGATTGGAGCTAGATATATAGCAGAAAGGATAGGGGAGAGGGCTGAGTCTTGGTCTATGCTAACATTGGTACTGAACAAAGGGGAAGAGAAACTATTCCATGAATATGTAGTTGATCAATTGGAATGATAGCTGTTAAAAAAGCCTATAACATGAGTGTTAAGACCAGCTTTCTTAAGACAAGAAGAGAGGAAATTGTGGTTTAGAAAAGGAAAAAATTGAGCAATATCAAATGCTATAATGCTTGTGTGGCACTGCTTGAGCCATCCTGCATAAGCAAGATGAGTGAGAAAGATCCCTGCATCTATGATAGAGCATTGTCTGATGCCACCTAATTGATTAGGGTTCAGCAAGCCATTGGCTGACATATGGAATTGAAGCCTATTACTAATAACTTTCTCAATGAGCTTGCCAGTCATATTGAGAAGGACAATGGGTCAGAAGGACTTGGGTATGTTATAAGAGTCCTTATTCAGTTTGGGAATAACAACTATATTAACTGATTTGAAGTGGGAAGGCTAGTGCTCTAGATTGATACAAGCATTAGCAATCTGCACAATTTTTCTGAGGCATGTATCATTGGAAATGAGAGGTTTTAGGTGTCTCCAAGAGATATGGTCTGGGCCTGGAGTAGATGAAGAGGAGCACTTAGCTATTATATCTTTAAATTCCTGATTGGAAAAAGAAAGCCACTCAATAGAATTTGCTTAAGGAAGATCATTGAGGAACCTAGCATTGATAGGTTTATTTTCAGCCAAGTTGTAAGAGCAGTGTAGAGCATTCCACAGGTCAGATAGCATATTGCAAGAGTGATTTTTGAATGAAATAGATTTGACCACAGAAAGGGACTTTTTCCTTATCCAATTTATCAGGTCCCAAGGTCTCTTGTTTGATGATGCTATTTCATGGATCCTTTCATCAAAGAATTTTCTCTTGGTGTCTCACACCATTGACTTGTATTCTTTCCAGCTTTGAATATCTCCTAATTTGGGATATCTGTTAAGGTAGTTAGTATAGTCTTGACTCCACTATATCTGGAATGCTTTGTGATGTGTCTAAGTTTGGAATGTTGATGCCATGCATTCTCAAAGATGGTGGCTAGCTATTGGACCAAATTTTGAAGATCTTCCCTGCTTCTGATAGAAGATATGTTCAAATTTTCTATACCTTGAATTATAGAGTCGACAAAGTTTTTTTCTTCTTTACTATATTTTTTAATAGACTGGATATTGATGTTGATGTTAATGTCTTGGATGTTTATATCAATGATAAGAGGGATATGGCTTTCATGATTCAGGGTGATGAGAGTGTCAACCAAACCTATTATTATTAGGGAGTAAGAAGATGGGGTCTATAACAAAGTTAAAGTCATGTGGATTGTCTACATATCTAGTAGGACCTGGGTTTGAAGGGGAGAATAACTCTAAACCTAAGCTATCAGCAATAGTAATGAGGTCATCAGTATGGATAAAGTGGTGGTGGAAATTCGGATCCCAGTCACTGTCTCTTATGTTGAAGCCACCTGTCATGATTACTGTGTTACTGATGTTCTCAATGCTTTTGCAAAGGAATTAGAGAGCAGTTTGATTGCTCTCTGAATATATGTTGATCATAAAGTTCATATCTCAATCATTATGAAAGGCTAAGACATTAATGTCATGATGGTTGATAATGTCTAGCCAGAGGGAAAACCTCATCTTTGAGAGCTATTTGTTGACATAGGTAGCAACCCTAGGATAGTTATCTTGTGTTGGGTCATAGCAGATGAACAATGTCCATTCAGAGTAGTTGGGAGTACCATAAAGGAGGTCTTCCAATGGATTTGTGTGGCTAGGGGTTTGACATATGAGGAACTTGGGTAGTTCTTGAATAAGTATGATGTTGGTTAAGTTTTTTTGAGATTCTAAAATAGTGTCAGTTAAGATTTTATTTTTCTTAACATTCTGAGAAAAAATCCTAAGGTTGTGCTTAATTATGATTTGTTACCACCTACAGCTAGGTGAATTGAGTTAGCCCTTGTTTCCTGGGCTTCTTGAGCTTTCTTGGTATGCCACTCACAATTGAATCGATGTTTCCAGAAAGAGTACTTATTATTATCAGCTATATGTTCACTTTTGCAGTTGATGTATTTGAAAGTATGGGAGCATAGCTCTTCCTGAGCAATTTTGAGCCTAGGGGGATTGAGCTTGGAGTTGGCCTTACAGCACTATGCTGTAGCAACTTAGCCTAAACAACTTAATTACCCTCTAAGTCTAAGTTGACAAGAAAAACTCGATAGAATTCCTATTATTTTCTGTACACTACTTATACAACTACTACATGGTCTGTGCACTACTTTCCCACACTTATCATATGACTTATGTAACACTTGTGACATGACACCTTTCCACACACCTCTCTGTGTAATAAGTCCAAAAGAAAAGAAAAAAAAGTAAATATAAATAATGACTTAGCTGTTTTGCCAAGTTATAATAGGCTATGTGATGATGATCTAGAGAGATATTACTCTTGTTTCAACAACCAACTTATTTTATTTTACCTAAAGCTGTATATAATACCTAATTTCTACTTTTATTCAAAACCTTTATTTCAGCTATCTTCTCTTGAGCCTTTAGCATGCAATTGGGAGCTGGTACTGCATATTCTTGTTTGTCTCAGTATGTAATTCCATTTTGCACCCTTTTAACATAACAATAAGCAATGTTGTACATTAGGTCATTCTGCTCCCTTTCTATACTAGTAGTTTGCACTGTTGTAAGTCAGGTCACTCTGCTCCCTTCCTCCAACAGTAAGGTCATGGTCAGCCCACTTTGCTCACTGTCTGTTCCAATTTTATTCTAATTTATCCTGATTTATTTGAATTTTGTAGAGTTTTTGAGTGAAAAGAAAGCTATTAGGTAAAACTTAGTCATGATTAGGTGAAGCTTTGTCATGCTCACTCAGCAGCCATCATCCCACATTCAGTACAGCATACATACTAGACAAGGTTTTTATCTGGGCCTCTGGCCCTTCTTAAACCTTTTACTAATTCTGTATTATTAAGTTTGTGTTAAAGTCAGTCTGCTGTGCTTTCTTCCTACAATGGTCTGTGCAGCTGCAGATAGTGTTGTCCATCAGGTCGTTTTGCTCTCTTCCAACAATGGTCTGCGTCACAGTGAGCAATATTGTGCGTCAGGTTGCTCTGCTCCCTTCCTTCACTGGTAATTTGCACTGTTGTAAGTCAGGTTGCTCTGCTCTCTTCCTACAACAGTAAGGCCACAGTCAGTTTGCAAATTGTACGTCAGGTTGCTCTGCTCCCTTCCTTCACTGGTAATTTGCACTGTTGTAAGTCAGGTTGCTCTGCTCTCTTCCTACAACAGTGAGGCCACAGTCAGCTCACTTTGCTCACTGCCTGTTCCAATTTATTCCAATTTATCCTAATTTATTTGAATTTATTCTGAATTTATTTGAATTTTGTAGAATTTTTGAGTGAAAAGCAAGGTCATGTGACAAAGTTGCTTGGTCAGTTCTGAGTCAGCAGCCA
>Ga0153988_1000149_pt1 | contig 16799 bp, 15 predicted proteins | sample TSNC072MetaG_FD_104742 | JGI IMG/M metagenome (GOLD analysis project Ga0153988, IMG submission 104742) | Attine ant fungus gardens microbial communities from North Carolina, USA - TSNC072 MetaG | ecosystem: Host-associated > Fungi > Mycelium > Unclassified | place: USA: North Carolina, Jones...
AGACAGTGAGCGCCAATGCGAGACACGGCCAAAGCAGGCCCAGCGGATGACTGGTCATAGTCCCCCTCGCACTCTGAACCATGAGTCCCCACGACGGCGTTGGTGGCGTAACACCCAAACCCAGAAAACTCAGACCGGATTCGAGAAGAATTACTGCGGACACGGTCAAGGAAAACTGCACTAGGAGAGGCGGGAAAATGTTCGGCAGTACCGTTCCAAAAATGACCCTCGTACTACTAGCACCCAACGCCGTCACCGCTTCAACAAACTCCAGCCGCCGAGCTGACAAGACCTCCCCATACGTTATGCGAACAAAGTTCGGTGCGCTCAAAACAGCTAACACCAAAGCGAGCGTCACTGCCCCCGGACCTACAAACGTCACGACGAGCAGCGCAAGCAGGATCGGCGGGAACGCTAAAACAACATCCGTCAGGCGAAGGGCTGCAACCTCTGCCAATCCCTCGTAGTACCCTCCGAGCAATCCAATAAGGATACCGACGATCGCCGACAGGATTGCGCTGCTAAACGCTACGACGAGAGACGTACGGGCACCATAAAGCAATTGCGCGAGCACATCGTGACCCAATGCATCCGCGCCGAGTGGATGAGCCCACGACGGTTCAGCGAAGCGGTCTGCAATGTGCATAACAGTGGGATCGCTAGACGTGACCAATGGAGCGGCAATTGCAAGGATAATGATGATGCCTATGCCAAGCGCAGCTCGCGCGACACGCTTCAAATCTCGATCGGATTCCATTTTTAGCGAGCTCATTTACTGCGTGCCCTCGGGTCAAGAATCGGGTAGATCAGATCTACGATCAGATTGATAAGAATAAAAAGTGCCGCGACCACGAGTACCACACCTTGCACTTCCGGATAGTCCCGAAAATCGACAGCTGTCACGAGCATCCCACTCAGTCCAGGCCAATTGAATACATATTCAACAAGAACCGTGCCACCGATCAAGGCCCCCATCTGAAGTCCCGTGAGAGTAACCACGGGTCCCAGCGAATTACGCACGATGTGCCGTCGCCATACCGCCCGCTCGGCCAAACCTTTCGCACGAGCCGTGCGAACCCAGTCTCTATCCTTAACTCCAAGCACCGTCGACCTCGTCATCCTTAAAACCATCGCAGAAAATCCGATTGCGATAGTGATCGCCGGCAATATAAGCGCCTGAAAATGGCGCCACGGAGAATCAGCGAAGGACGCGAATCCCCCCGCGGGAAACCATCCGAGATATTGTGAGAAGATGAGCATCAAGACCGTCCCGGTAACGAACACCGGCACTGACAGGGCCAAGCCAGACACCCATTTCAGGAACCGGTCTACCCATCCACCCAGTCGCCTTGCGGAAATCACGCCGAGAGGAATTCCAACGCAAACCGACAACAGCGTAGCTGCCCCCACCAACTCGAGGGTCCGCGGAAGTCTGTCTTCAATTACCTCGGAAACTGGCGTATTGTCTTGGAACGAATAGCCCAAGTTGCCATGCAATGTCCGGTCGAGATATGTTAGATACTGCGTGACGATGGGTTTGTCCAACCCCATCTTCTGCCTCAACTCGACGACGGCCTCCGGAGGAGGCGCAACGCCACCACTCGATAACAACATTACGGCGGGATCACCTGGGACCAGAAACAGCAAAAAGAAAACCACAGTGGCCACTACATACAGCAGGACAACTGCCATGGCCAAACGCTTCAGAATATAACCAATCATCTTGCCACCTTCCGAACAAACGCTGCAGCCGCAGCAGTCAAACCGTGGTGTTTTGCAGCGTTACAGCGGTGTAGAGATCCAGGTTGCCGGGCAGGCTCTTGAAACCCTTAACGGCAGGTGTGTATGCGAACGCTTCCACGCGATAAGCGAGCGTCGACACCGGTACGTCCTTCGCTGCCTGCCGCTGTACGGCATCATAGATCTGCTTGCGCTTTGCGGGATCGACTTCCTGACGCCCCTGCGCGAGCAACTGGTCCAGGACGGCGCTCTTGAAGCCGAACGAACGACGGTAAGAAGCCGGCCCAGAGCCGATAAGCGAGGTCAGTCCGTCGGGGTCCAAACCGTCCAGGCCACCACCATTTACGGCCAGTTGATACCGCCCTTGGTTGCCGAGGCTGACGCGCGTGCCCCAGTCGGGCAGCGACAGTTGTACGTCGAAACCAACCGCGCCGAGGTACTGCTGGACGATCTGCGCGATGTCGCGATGCATTGCGTACGTCGACGTTGCTAGCAGGTTGATCTTTTGTCCGGTCACCTTCGCTTCCTGCAGCAACTTCGCTGCCTGGTCAGGATCATATGGCCACAGGTGTTGCAGGGATGGATCATAGAACTGTGACGTCTTCTGGATCGGCAACCCATCGAAAGGGCTGCCCTGACCAAAGAACGCCCCCTTCACCACGTCCTCCCGCTTCACTGCATGCGCGATCGCAGCGCGGACGCGAGGGTCGTTGAATGGCGCCGTCGAACAGTTGAAGCAGAGATACATGAACGCGCCTTCATTGGTTTCCACTCGTACGTTCGGGTTGCTCTTGAGGCGTTTCAAGTCTTGCCAGGGCACGTATTCGATGATATCGACGTCACCCGACTGCACTGCGGCTACGCGCAGAGTCTCGTCCGCATAGACGACGAACCGCATCGAAGCGACCTTGGGCAGACCAGGTCGGTAGTAGTACGGATTCTTCTTGAAAGTCAGCGACACTCCGCGATCCATTGCCTCGAGGATGAACGGACCTGCTCCGAGTGGCTGTCCGAGTAGTGGATCCTTGAACTTCGGCGACACAATCGGCGCATCCGGCCGAGCCAGGGTGTCCGGAAACGCTGGCGTTGGCTTCTTCAGCGTGATCTTGACGACCATCGGATCGCTGGCGTCGATGGATTCGATTCCGCGCATCTCGTTGATCAGGTACGCGGTTGAGTCTGGAGCGGCCATCTGCTCGAGTGAGAATTTCACATCCGCCGAGGTCAATGGGCTTCCGTTCGAAAACTTGACACCCGGACGAAGCTTGAACACGTAGGTTCGATCCCCTTGAAGGGAATAGCTTTCCGCGATCTCAGGAATGATCGTTCCTTCCGCCGAATAAGTGAGAAGCCCCCTATAGATTTGCAGCTTCACTGTAGCAGCTGCTTGTCCGGCATATTGAAAAGGCTGAATATTCGGCGGATATGCGGAAAGGCCATACCTCAAGGTTTTGCTGCTGCTCTGTGCAAATGCCCCTTTCTCGCCTACCAACGCCCCTGCTGCCGCAGCCAAGCCCGAAATAAGGAATCGCCGACGACCGCCCGACAAATTTTCGGGTTCTTCAGATGAGATGTAATGTTTTTCGATCATGATGTCTCCTGTCCCACGCTGTGTTCGTTTGTGGATTCAACGGGTTAACATATTCCATGTTTTTTCATGTCGGTTTCGACGTCTTGGCTGCTTTTAAAACAAACGACCACACCCACGAACTTCGCCGACTAAAGAACGTGCTCCAGCAGGCTAAGCACCTCAGGCTAAGCACCTCCGCAACAGGCCGATTAGATTCTCGTCGCTCAGATTCTAATGCCGCAGTTTGTTCGCCGATTCGGACCGCTGGAATCAATCAGGCGAGAAGTCTTATTTCGGACATGCATTCGGACTCGACGTCCGTTCATCAAACTCTAAGGTTCTATGGATGCTTGATCTCTATGCGGATGACGTCGCGTAGACCGCACCGCCTGGCCGCTACCGCGATTTGCCGAGGAAATACGTGCTTTCCCCCGGCCGTTCACATTGGTGTCCGTGCTGTCGATCAGGCAGTCAAACCCGCCTTCTTCAGCGCCTCAGCAAGGCGCTGCGGTCCGTACTGCTCCTCGGCCGTGGCTGAACTCAGGATCCCATCACGCAGATCCAGCGCGAGTGACTCGATTGACCGCTCTTCGGCATTCCCGAATCCACCACCGCCAGGGGTCTCAATTCGGATACTTTCTCCAGCCTTTAATTTGATTCCATGAATTTTGGACTCGAGCGCCTCCGCCTTATCAGTTCCAAAATTTTTGGTGATGCGTCCTTTGCCTCCTTCTCCCCCACCACTTACACCTTCAGCGCCTCGTTTGTGTCCGTCAGAGCGGAAAGAAACCTCAGTGTCATCGTATAGTGCACGTACCTGCCGCACGATTCCCAAACCACCGCGCTGCTTTCCAGGGCCACCAGAATCCTCAGCGAAACCGTACGCGTCAACAAAAAGCGGAAACTCATGTTCGAGTGCCTCAGTCGGCATATTCAGCGTATTCGTTACATGCACGTGAACCGCATCCATCCCGTCATGATCATGGCGAGCACCCACACCGCCCCCAATCGTCTCGCCCCAGACGTACATACGGCCATTTGCCGAATGCCCGGAAAAAGCGATGGATGGGAGAATATCGTTACTGGACGCCATCGCCCGATCATCGGGAAGCGCGGGACGCATTGCGCCAAAGATCGCGCGAGCCACCTTTTGACAAGTGATGCTTCGTGCGCTGACAGCGGCCGGGAACACAGGGTTCACGATCGTGCCTCGCGGAGCTTTGATCGTCACCCCTTCGATTAAGCCGCTGTTTGCCATCAGGTCCGGATCGAGCAAAGCCTTCACGCAGTAATAGACCGTTGCATTCAGCGCGTTTTCGGCGACGTTCAGACCACCACGAGCCTCACGCCCGGTTCCTGTCATATCAACCGACAGCTTGTCGCCGTCGATGATTACTATCGCCGTAATGGGGATCATATCCCCACCAAAGCCGTCGTCATCAAGGTAAGTCGTGAACGAGTATTCACCATCGGGCATGGACAGGATCCGCTTTCGAAGCCGGTCCTTCGTGTACGCAAGGACCGCGTCAATCGACTGCTGAACCCCCTCCTTCCCCATGCGACGGACCAGTTCATGCACGGCCGCCCCACCCCGGATATTCGTCGCCACCTGGACCTTCAAATCGAGAGTTCGTTCCTCCGGCAGCCGCGAGTTCGCTGCGATGACGCTCAGCAGGTCTTCGTCAACCTCGCCTGCACGGGCGATACGGATGACCGGGAGACGCAGCCCCTCTTCAAAAATGGATTTGGCGTTGGCAGACGTTGAGCCCGGGATGGGGCCACCAATATCCTCGTGATGGCCGATGTTCGCCGCAAACATGAACGGCCGGCCGTCTTCAAAGATCGGCGTGACGATCGAGATATCGGGCAGGTGGGTCCCGCCGGCAAGATAGGGGTCGTTACAGATGAAGGCGTCACCCTCCACCATTACATCTAGGCTGTATCGCTTCAGAACCGCCTGCACGCTGCCAAGCAGCGAACCAAGATGAAGCGGAATATGCGTGCCCTGCGCAATCAGCCGTCCCTGCGCATCAAATAGCCCGACAGAAAAGTCCCGCCGCTCCTTGATCTGCGACGAAAAGGACGAGCGCATCATGTTGATCGCCATATCCTCCGTAATCGTCAACAGGCGGTTACTGAAGACTTCCATCGCGATGGAATCGAACTTCTCTGCGTGTGCGGGCGCGGGGCGCGCTGTATGATCTTGAGACATGGTGCTTGTACCTGCGTATGAGATGTTGAGCGGAGGGTGCCGCAATCGCGGCAGCCTCAATCCACCACGATGTTGCCAAACTTGTCGAGCTGCGCCTTTTGCCCCGGATGAACTACCGTGGTCGAACTCATCTCTTCGATGATGACCGGGCCGGGCAGCACCTCGCCCACCGGCAGGAGCGAGCGCTTGTAGACCTTTGTGTCCAGCCAGCCCTCAGCGGGGCCAAAGTAGACTGAGCGGCTACCGAGCAGCGCCGACGAGAGGGATCCGCTTTTGATAGGGGCAGTCAATGCGGCATTCGGCACAACACCGATTGCCTTCAGCCGGCAATTCACGATTTCCACATCGACGTCGTCGATTGCATAGCCGTACTGGTTCAGGTGCGCCTTGTGGAACAGGTCAACGAACTCCTCGAGACCGTTCGGGTTGATCTCCGCGAGATCCACCGGGATGTCGTGGTTTTGCCCCACGTAGCGCGCGTCGAGCGAGAGCGCGAACCGGCGGTTCTCTGGCTCGATCTTTTCACCTTCAAGCCAGCGCTTTCCCTCAAGCTGCAGCTTCTCTGCCGTTTCGCAAACGGCGTCCCAAGTGGCCTTGTCCGCAATCGCAAGCTGGGTACGGACGAAGTCACGCGAGACGTTGGACACAAGGGCGCCCCGTGCACACATCGTCCCCGGCTCAATTGGCACGAGCACGCGAGGCAGACCACATTCACGTGCAACCTCGCTGGCGTGAAGCGGGCCCGCTCCACCAAACGCCATCAGGGTAAATTGCGCCAGATCATGGCCGTGCTCGGTAGAAATCGCCCGGATGGCACGGCTCATGTTTGCGGTCGCAATCTGCACCATTCCATACGCAGCCTCGTCGACACTGATGCCGAGCGGGTCTGCGATACGCGCCTTGATTGCCGCATGCGCCTGCTCCCGGTCAATCGGCATTCTCCCCTCAAGCAGGGCAACAGGATTCAGGCGTCGCAGGTAGATGTTCGCGTCCGTCAGGGTCGGTTCGATACCGCCTTTCCCGTAAGCGACCGGGCCCGGCGAGGCACCGGCGCTGCGCGGCCCCACCTTCAGCCCCCGTGCGTCGTCCACATGCGCAATACTCCCGCCTCCGGCACCGATCACGTGAATGTCAATCATCGGCACCTTCGCCGGATAACCTGCCACCAGACGGTTGGGCGTGAACTTGGGGCGGCCCTTTTCGATCAGTGATACGTCGGTACTGGTTCCGCCTACATCGAATGTAATGAGGTCCGTAAAACCAGCCGCCGTACCAACGGCTGCCGCACCTGTGACACCCGCCGCCGGCCCGGACAGGCAGGTCAGCACAGGCAGCTCTTCCACCGACTTCAGCGAAAGGAGGCCACCGTTGGAGTGAACCGTCAGCGGCTCCACGGGAATGCCCACTTCTCTGACCCGCCCTTCGAGGCGTTCAAGGTAGTTCTTCATCGGAGGACCGACATATGCATTCAGCACTGTTGTCGAGGTACGCTCGTACTCGCGAAATTCAGGCAGTACGTCAGACGAAATACTCACGTACACACCCGGCATAAGGTTCTGCACAATCTCCTTGGCCCGCTTCTCATGCTCAGGGTTACGGTATGAATGCAGGAAGCTGATGGCGACCGACTCAACACCGGTCTCACGTAACGCTTTCACTGCATCGGCCGTTTGCTCGAGATCGATGGCCTCAAGAGCTTCTCCCTTGGCATTCATGCGCTCATCAACTTCAACTCGCCGGTAACGTTCAACGAGTGACGGTGGTTTGACGACCGAATAGTCAAACAGCGCCGGACGGGTTTGCCTTCCGATCGCAAGTACGTCACGGAAGCCGCGCGTGGTAAGGAGACCTGTCGGCACACCACGGCGCTCGATAATCATGTTGGTTGCGACCGTCGTGCCGTGCCCGAAGAATCCAACCTGCGAAGGGTCTGCTTCGAAAATGCGAAGCATTTCCTTGACGCCCTCTGCAATCGCCACCGACGGATCATGTGGCGTCGATGAGACCTTGAAAAATCGAAACTCCGCCTTCTGCATGTCGATCAAAACGAAGTCCGTAAAACTCCCGCCTACATCTACGCCAATCCGAAACATCAGTGTTTCCCCCTATAAATCGTTTCGCGTACGCCCATGATCCGTCGCGACACCCAAGCCAGCATGAATAAATCTTAAGTGTCCACAATCCATAGCGTCAAAGTCGTTTTTTTGCGGCACCTATTTCAGAAGGTTATAGTGTTGCAACTCCCTTTTTGGAGTGCTAGGCATTGGAGCGTCTAGATATCAATGGCGAACTGGAAAACGTGGTGACGCTCGAAAATCCCTCACGCAGAAAATAAAACGCAAACCTTTACCCTCCCGAAATCAAATTATTATCTCGATAAACCTACCTATTAATAAAAATTATTATCTATTAAATATCAGACCACAAGACATTTATAATTTCTCAAATAGGCACCATTTTAATCTGTTCTGCAAGTTTCAAGGGGCGCAGATTTTCTGCCTGGTGACATGCTGTATCAAGCCGACCAGCCAACTGACTTCGGTGGACAGAGTCGCAATGAACCCATACGGCACCGAGTAGATCGGGTGCAGAATAGGTCGGCCAAACACCAACCTCCTGTGTCCTGAGCCCTGCGTATTTCGCTTTTTTCTGGCCGCGGGCTCCCTTAAGTGAAGGAGCAGAGCCCATGGCCTCCCTCATCTTGAAACGCAAGCGCTTGGAAAAGCTCAGACAACTTCGCGGCAAGCGGGTCACCGTACTCGACGTCAATTTCAAGCTGTTTTGATAGTGACTGTGTTTCTACGCCCCGAATGCTTCCTCGCATGAGGGCTTTCCCTATCCCACATTGCTTACATCCGCAAATTGAGTTCTGGTACCCTACAACCTCACGCCGAAAAAATTGCCGTCGTATTCTGTAACGTTATACCCAACACTCCGAATCATGCGACATCAAGTCAACCTTCGCCAGATCGAGGCCTTCAAGGCAGTCATAGAGAAGGGAACCGTCAGTGCTGCGGCAGATGCTCTGTTTGTTTCCCAGCCGGCAGTCAGCAAGTTAATCGCCAATCTCGAGGAGGACTGCGACTTGCGGCTCTTCGAGCGCGTCCGGGGCAAACTGGCCCCCACCAAGCACGGTATGCGACTCTATGCGGAGATCGACCGAGTATTCGCCGGTCTGAGGCAGGTTGAACACGCCATCGAATCTATTCATAGAGACGATAAGAAGCAGCTCAAGGTTGGCGTGTTTCAGGCTCTTTCAGGGTCGTTCATCAGCAAAGTAACGAAGAACTTCCTGAAATACCATCCGGATGTGTGGTTGAACGTGCACACTCGCGACTCTCCCATTCTTGCTGATTGGCTGAGTTCCCAGCAGATCGATGTGGGTCTCATCAGCCGTCAGATAGACCACCCGCTGGTTGAACGCGATGTCCTGATCGAATACCCCCTTATGTGTGTGCTCCCTCTCTCGCATCCTCTCTGCGCGAAGCAGGAGATCAGCATCTTGGATCTCAACGAAGAAGCTTTCATCGCATTTATCGAAACCGAATCAACCGCTACTCGTCGTCAGGTCGACGCCCTGTTCCAGCAGTACGACGTACGCCCCAGAAATGTTATTGAAGCCAGCACAGCACTTACAGTCTGCGAGATGGTTGCAGAGGGTCTGGGCGTTTCCCTTGTTCATCCACTATTCGCAGATAGCGTGAAAGAGCGCGTTGCCTTCAGGCGGTTCAGTCCCAAGACGCCCTTCGGATTCCAGCTCTGCCGAAATCTAAGCTCACAAAACGTACAGTTGGTCAACGACTTCATTCGCGAGGCCAAGCGCGTGGCGGATGAGACCTCTCGCGAACTTATGGCGAGATACTGACCATTGTGAATAAACCCCGGCATGTTGCGCACTTGGAAATCTCCCTTTTTTATGCACCTCCAAAACTACGCAATCCTACCTATTCAATCGCATTGAAAAGTAGGCACTCTGCGTGATCTGGACTTTCGTCGAACATGTAAGCTCACGATAGGGTCTCGTATCCCCTCATTAGCCAGCCTGAACAATTCGTTTCAGCGCGCGAATGAACTCAGGCTGCCGACGGCGCAGCGGTTTTGAAGCCAAACAAAGCGACGAGAATCAGAGCATAAAAAAGCCGCAGCTTGCACACGATCATTCGCAGGTTGTGACCGGCGCCACACAACACTGCGTGGATCGCATCGCCCAACGAACCCTTGAGTCAATTGCGATCGAGCTTGCCGTCGGCCTTCATGTGGCCGATGGCCGCCTTGATCGCGCTGCGACGCCGGATCATTGCGCGCAGCCCGCGCGTGATACCACGTCGCAAGCCTGGGTGATAGACCTTCACACCATCGACGGCGACTCCCTTGTAGCCGCGGTCGACGACAGCAATCTCCGGCTGATGTCGCTGAGGATCGCGGCCTATTCCAACGCTTCGGCCAGCGTGTGCCCATCGTACGGATTGCCCGGCATCGAGCGCGCTCCCACAACCAGGCCCTCCCGGTGCGTCGTCGTGATCGACACCTTCACACCGAATTCGTAGGGCTTGCGCGCTTTGCCCTTCGCCAGGCACTCGACTTCCGGCGCGTACAGCTTGTTCCTGTCCTTCTGCTTCTGCGACAGAATCCTCTTCGTGCGGCCGATCAGGTCTTCCAGCGCCGCTCGGCTTTGCCGCGCGACGTCATCGAGTTACCGTTCGACGTCACGCATCACACGGCCCACGCGCGAGCGCAAGGTACGCAGTGCCTTCTTCATCCGCCTGTACTGCTTGGCATGCGCGTAGCGGCCAATCTGGCTCGCCAGACGCGGCGCCTCGCGGTTGTAGTTCTGCCGCAGTTTCAGGCCGTGCCGGGCAACCGCCTTCACCAGATGTTCCCGGCAGCGTTCGAGCAAGCGTGAATCGGTCGGATGTGCAATGGCCTTCTCCATCACCGTCGTGTCGACAATCAAGCGCTTCAGGCTCGCGTTCCTGATGACGTTCGCCCGTTTCGCCGCTTCGATAGTCTCCGCCAGCAGCTCTTCAACACCTGCTTCGCCCAGCCGCTTGCGCCAACGCGTCAGGCTCGACAGATCGACCGGCGGCTTCGTCTGCAAGTACGTCTCGCCAGTGAACACTTGCCAATACGGGTTCTCGAGCCACTGCCAGACCACGTCTTCGTCCGACAGGTCGAAGGCATGCTGCAAGTACAGCAATCAGACGCGGCGAGCTCGCCGGCCGGCCCCGCAGCGAGACGAAGCTCGCGCTCATCGCCTTGTTCAGCCGATCCCAATCGGTCGGATCGGCCAACCGTACCAACGAATGCTTCAGGTGATCTGCTCGCGCAGCGGTTGGCGGAAGAAATCTCCCTCTGGCACCGGCGTCTTCGGATCCATCCAAACCTCGTCAGAATTTGCAGGAATTTCGCGTCAATATGCCCGCCCTTTGCAAATCCCACAACACCGTTTCAGCTCTCGAGCCTTGCTATACAAGCCTTGGCGAATTGTTCAGGGCCGACTATTTAGCTACCCTTCGATTGGAGCAGGACAGCATCTGCAACAGGTCAAGCCGTGCATCGCGTCGCCATTGGACCCAGCGCCCAAGTCAAAGGAGCGGATCCAACCGGTGGATACGACATGAGAAAGACTGCGTGACCTGCGGAAGTTTTGCATTCACCAGTTGAATCCGCAAGGTATAACCGGACAGAATGCAACAATACAAAATCCGACTTTGACACCAAAAATTCGTCCCCATACTCTGGCGTCCTGCAAGCACACTATGGATTAAAAGCAGTGCGAAGCAGGTGAGATACGTCTATGCCTAGGAACTTATCACCCAGACATTTTCGTGTCCTTCATTCAGCAGTAATGGCGTTAGACAGAGCGCTCTGCCAAAAGCTTAGCGACTAGACTAATTTGATCTCGACGGCTACATCACGCGATCGACCCTGTCGATTGTCTTCCATAGAGATAAACGGTTTGGATACCATATGAATACAAAAATCACTATCGCACTGCTTTCTTCGTTCATGGCCGTACCAGCACTAGCACAAAGCACCGTAACACTTTATGGATTGGTCGACGAAGGTCTCGACTACGTAAGCAATATCGGTGGCCATAGCCAGTTTCAACTTGCAAGTGGCTTCCTTCAGGGGAGCCGCTTTGGCCTGCGTGGATCCGAAGATTTGGGCGGTGGACTCAAGGCAGTCTTCCAGATCGAAAACGGCTTCAATGCCAGCAACGGTAAGCTCGCACAAGGCGGCCTGATGTTTGGGCGACAAGCATGGGTCGGTCTCGCATCGGACCAATACGGTACTGTCACATTGGGCCGTCAATATGATTCCGTAGTCACGTACCTCGGCCCGACGACTGCGAATGGGAATTGGGGCGGCACGTTCTTCGCGCACCCGTACGACAATGACAACACGGACAATTCGTTTCGCGTCAACAACACCATCAAGTACGCAAGTCCAGTGCTCGCTGGCATCAAATTTGGTGGCACCTACAGCTTCAGTAACGACACGAACTTCGCGAACAACCGAGCGTACAGCTTCGGCGCGCAGTACAACACGGGGCCGCTCCTGATCGCCGCTGCATTCCTGCAATCGAACAACCCGTCGTCGACGGCAACTGGCGCGATCACTAACGGTGGCGACGAGAACTTCGTGGGGCAAACGCTGCGCGTTTTCGGTGTGGGTGGCACCTATACGTTCGACAGCGCTCAGGTCGGTCTCTCGTACACAAATACCTTCGTAGCGAGCCCGACATCGTCGGGATATGTTGGCAACATCTCTCCCGCTGCTGGTACGCTCAACAATCTGCGCTACCAGAACTTCGAGATCAACGGCAGATACTTCTTCAAGCCTGCTTTCTATCTTGGCGCTATGTACACATATACCAAGAGCAATTACAACACTTCAGTCGACAAGCTGAACTTGAATTACCAGACGGTAGGCCTCATGGCTGATTACGCACTCTCGAAGCGTACCGATGTCTACGTCGAAGGCGTATACCAACACGTCGGTGGTGACCGCACTGGGAGCAACCTCGACTACGCGTTCCTTTTCAATGGTCTATCTTCCAGCCGGAACCAGGCAGTCACACGAGTTGGGCTCCGTCACAAATTCTGACCACACCTCGCCGGTATACACATCGGCGCCGAGCACTGCAAACCTAAACGGCGCTTGGGGGTGGCCAATACAAGGCTAATGGCTTCTCCGGGATTTGGCACCTTCGGGTGCCATCTTTTTGAGAGCCCGGATCCTGATATGACCTTCGCAGTCAAGTACCGCCCGCTTCTGGAATCTGTGTGGGGCTACGCAGCCCTGTAGTGTCGACGGTGGATCACCTAACCGCGTTGCCAGTTCCAGACCGCCGGCGCCGCCCCGTTACTATCTTCCCGCCTCGATAATCGAGGCTTTGGCCAGCCAGGCCCGGCATGATTCCCGCCCTCAGTCACAGTCATGATCCGGGGGTGTTGTCACCGGGTCTGGTGGGTGGCTGGTGATCGCTAATAGGGGCTCGGCCGGATATTCCAAAGCCATCCGTAACGTGGATGCCGAAACTTGCCACCGTTGTTGCAGGCCAACTCGTTCAATCTGCACAAACCTCGATGCAAGAATTCCAACAACATGACGCCGTCGATGTCTTCATTGGTGTCGACGTCGGTAAAGGCCAGCATCACGCAGTAGCACTGGGTCGGAATGGCAAGCGCCTGTACAACAAGGCGCTGCCCAACGACGAGACCAGGCTGCGCGCCCTGATCGCCGAACTCAAGGTACATGGCCGCCTTCTCTTCGTCGTCGACCAACCCGCCACCATTGGCGCATTACCGGTGGCTGTCGCCCGGAATGAAGGCGTTCTGGTTGCCTATCTGCCGGGACTGGCGATGCGCCGCATCGCTGACCTGCATGCAGGTGAAGCCAAGACCGACGCCCGCGACGCCGCAATCATTGCCGAGGCCGCCCGGTCAATGCCGCATACACTGCGCTCGCTTCGGTTGGCTGATGAACCGCTCGCCGAGCTGGCCACGCTGTGCGGCTTCGACGACGATCTCGCCGCTCAAATTACCCAGACCAGCAATCGCATTCGAGGCCTGCTGACCCAGATTCATCCCGCACTTGAGCGCGTTCTCGGATCGCGCCTCGACCATCCCGCCGTGCTTGATCTACTCGAGCGCTATCCGTCTCCAGCCGCACTTGCAGCGACCAGCGAGAAGACACTCGCCAACCGCCTGATCAAGCAACACGCCACGCATGAGCAAAGGATTGGCCGCCGAAATCGTTCAAGCGCTGGGCGAACAGCGCCGTGATCGTGCCCGGCAAGCAAGCCGCCACCATCGTCATGCCGCGCCTGGCTCAGCAACTCGCCACCTTACGCAAGCAGCGCGATGAAATCGCCGCTGAAGTGGAGCGGCGGTTGCTCGCTCACCCTCTTTGGCCGGTCCTGACCAGCATGCCGGGAGTCGGCGTCAGGACCGCCGCCAGACTTCTCACCGAGGTCGCACACAAAGCATTTGCTTCGGCAGGTCACCTGGCGCTCAGGCTCATCCATCCGTGGCGAGCATCCGTCCAGGCGCGGCAACAAGGTGCTCAAATGCGCCTTGTTTCTATCTGCCTTCGCGGCCTTGAGAGACCCCGTCTCACGGGCTTACTACGCACGCAAGGTCCAGCAGGGAAAGCGACATAACCAGGCCCTCATCGCACTGGCACGGCGACGCTGCGACGTCCTGTTCGCCATGCTGCGCGACGGCTCCATTTACCAACCCAAGTCAGCCCCTAACGCTTGACGAAGGACATAGGGGCATCCCCCCCAATCACAATACGGTGCATACGTGCCTCGACTCAGTTATAGCCGAGTATCGCTACTGAGGACACTTCAGGCCCTTCGTTGGCGTTACTTACCAAGGAAGACATCGGTGCTTTCAGCATCATCAAATACTGCGAATCTGGTTTGAAATTCTTAGAATTAGCGTCAGCTACGCCCTGACCTGCGGCAGCCTGCGCAGCCGCGATTTGAAGCACCGGATTCTGAATGCTCATCATATTCTCACCTTTAGCAGGCTGTTGAAAAGTGCCTCGTCATGAAGTCCGAGACAATGTTCAGGAGTGTTTCTCGTACGATTTTCAGATGAAATCCAGCTGCGCAAGTCAGTTTGTGCAGGCAGCGCGCCCGCGCGGCGGTGCCATGCGCCTCAGCCCGTGCGCCACGGCGGCTCATTACACCGCTCCCGTAAGAACCGCGTTCATTATTCGCGCCATGCGCGTAAGGTTGCTCGCCACCATCGTGAGCTTGAAGTGCCGGTCGACCCGTTTGATTCTGCGATACACGGTCTGCCGGATACGGCCGACCGTTTGCCCCAGCCGAAATGCTCCTCAATACGCTTGCGGATGACCTGGCTCATTTGGTATGCCGAAGCGACGTTTCCCCGGCAAGCGTCAGCGTAATGCCATGGCGAACCGGCCACGCCTGTTTGTTAGATTGCTCAATGTATACCGCAGAAACATACCAGCCACGTTCTTAGCACGCACTTACCCCGTGACAGTACGAAACAAGGGGGCGCTAGAATAGATTGGTGCCCCCTCCATTTTCGACAAAGAATTGTGCGAATAGTCAGTTAGGTCTGACCTTCGAATCCCTTCAAGACATTCGCAACATTGATGCCGATCTCGTCGGTCATATATCCACCTTCCATCACAAACAGAGTTGGCTTACCGAGCTGCTCGATCATCTCTCCCATCCGCAAATAATCTTCGCTCCGCAAACGGAAATAACTGATTGGATCGTGCTCGAATGTGTCCACCCCTAGTGACACCACTATCGCATCCACACCATGGTTTTCTATCAAGAACAACGCATGCTGCAAAGCTGCAGCGTAAGCTTGCCAGTCTGTTCCCTTGGGCATCGGAATGTTGACGTTATAACCTTCGCCAACCCCCGAGCCACATTCTTCAGCGTGACCCGAAAAGTAAGGGTAAGAGACCGACGGTTCACCGTGAATCGACACAAACAGAACATCTGAACGGCCGTAGAAGATATCCTGTGTTCCGTTCCCGTGATGAAAGTCGACGTCAATCACAGCGACCTTCGTTGCACCACGACTGATCAGGTGTTGCACCGCGAGCGCAGCATTGTTGAGATAGCAGTATCCTCCCATGTATTCACGGCCTGCGTGATGGCCAGGGGGACGACACAACGAGAATGCAGCTCGCTCACCCTTACTCACCGCGTCAGCGCCATGAATGGCTGTGTTGGCGCTCGAACTGACTGCTGTCCAGGTGCCAGCATTCATTGGCGTTCCAGCATCCATCGAGAAAAAGCCAAGTTTTCCATCAATGAATTCTGGTATCAGACCACTTGACGGAAGCGATTTCACAGGCCATACAAGCGGCAATGCCTGACATGTACGACCAGAAGCACACCACTCCGTCCACGCGTCTTGCAGGAAATGCAGATAGCGCTCACTATGGACGGCGGGATAGGCGTACAGATCGAACTTATCCGGACAGACGACGCTACCCAATCCACTTCGTTCAACTTGAGCCAAAACTGCCTCTGCTCGAAGGGGTTTCTCGAACGAATCGAGTATTTTCCCATCCTTCAGTTCAACACCGTGATGCAAGTTATGATCAGTGCTATAAACGGTCAACATGGTCAGTTACCTTCCGAAAATGACTTCGACCTCTCCGATAGTTCGATATATCGCTGCTATCCCAGAAAATTACGCCCGGAATCACTTCCGAAGAAGAGGTCTGCTCTGATACTTTGTTCGCCGTACGTCCAGAGTCCTGAGATGACGCATACTAAGCCGGCAACACCGACTCAGTATGCGGACACAGATGTTCGGTGTCAAAGTAGCAATTTTTCTGGCTTCATTCCAAAGGGTTATACCTTTCTCGCTCGTGCTCTGACCCACTAAGGTTTCGGGCGAGGACATTTGGAAGAAACTTCAATTCCCTATCTTCCAGACTTTAGAAGTTATGGTGAATACCAACCCGCACGACAAGCTGGTTCGGTGATGACGACGCAGGGATATTCGAGTTAACCGCGACGGCCGGCTGCCCGAGCGAATTGATTCCGTGCGCATGCTGATAGGCGCTCGTGATATACACCTTTGTTCTCGTCGACAGGTTGTACACCGTACCCAGCATCAATTGCTCATATCTGGCTTCCGGTGACCTGCCCCCTTCATTAGGGCCAACCGGCTTCTAGCAAAGTTCTTTTAACCCAGCTCCTGGAATGCGGCAGGAGCATCCGTTGTTGCCCGATGTTTCGCCGCGAACTCTGCTGGCGAAAGG
>Ga0153988_1000156_pt1 | contig 16687 bp, 15 predicted proteins | sample TSNC072MetaG_FD_104742 | JGI IMG/M metagenome (GOLD analysis project Ga0153988, IMG submission 104742) | Attine ant fungus gardens microbial communities from North Carolina, USA - TSNC072 MetaG | ecosystem: Host-associated > Fungi > Mycelium > Unclassified | place: USA: North Carolina, Jones...
CGCCGCGGCGGGGCTCGTCGGCATCGTGCTCGAACGGCTCGTGCTCAGGCATTTGTATGGACGTCCGCTCGAAACGCTGCTGACCACCTTCGGCGTGAGCCTGATCCTGATTCAGGCAACGCGCATGCTATTCGGTGCGCAGAACGTGCAGGTCGTCAATCCGTCGTGGATGAGCGGCGGCGTGACCGTGCTGCCGAACCTGATCCTGCCGTACAACCGGCTCGCGATTCTCGCGTTCTCGCTGATCGTCGTCGCCATTGCGTGGGCCGTGCTCACGCGCACGCGGCTCGGCCTGTTCGTGCGCGCGGTCACGCAGAACCGCCGCATGGCCGCCTGCGTCGGCGTGAAAACCGCGCGCGTCGATTCGTATGCGTTCGCGTTCGGCGCGGGCATCGCGGGGCTCGGCGGCTGCGCGCTGTCGCAGATCGGCAATGTCGGGCCCGACCTCGGCCAGAGCTACATCATCGATTCGTTCATGGCGGTCGTGCTCGGCGGCGTCGGCCAGCTTGCGGGCACTGTGCTTGGCGGCTTCGGGCTCGGGCTCGTCAGCAAGGCGATCGAGCCGTTCTGGGGCGCGGTGCTCGCGAAGATCGCGGTGCTCGTCCTGATCGTGCTGTTCATCCAGAAGCGTCCGCAAGGCATGTTTGCCTTGAAGGGCCGCAGCGCGGAGGCTTGAGATGACATCGGTAATTTCATCGGCTGCTTCGTCGGCCACCCCGGCGACCACCTCGGCGGCAAGCCCGTCTTCCGCTGCGCCGTCGCGCGGCGGTGGCACCGGTCATGTGCCCGGCACCACGGCAGGCAGCGGCGCGGGCAGTGCACGCGATGCCAACACCGGCTTCGCGCTTGGCCTGCCGCCGCGTCCCGCCTTGCTGTCGCGCCACGCGTGGCTCGCGCTGATCGCACTCGTCATCGTGTTCGGACTCGGCGTGCCGTTCGCGGCGCTCGTGATTCCCGAAACGAGCGCGCTGCATCTGTCCGCCTACGCGATGACGCTGACCGGCAAATTCATGTGCTACGCGATCGCGGCGCTCGCGCTCGATCTCGTCTGGGGCTACTGCGGCATCCTGAGCCTCGGCCATGCGCTGTTCTTCGCGCTCGGCGGCTACGCGATCGGCATGTACCTGATGCGCGCGATCGGCCACGACGGCAAGTACGGCAGCGATCTGCCCGACTTCATGGTGTTTCTCGACTGGCACCGGTTGCCGTGGTACTGGCAGGGCACGCAGCATCTCGGCTATGCGCTGCTGCTCGTCGTGCTGGTGCCGGCCGTGGTCGCGTGGGTATTCGGCTTCTTCACGTTCCGCTCGCGCGTGAAAGGCGTGTACCTGTCGATCATCACGCAGGCCATGACCTTCGCCGCGATGCTGCTGTTCTATCGCAACGAAACGGGCTTCGGCGGCAATAACGGCTTCACCGACTTCAAGCGCATCGGCGGTTTTCCGATCACGCATCAGGGCACGCGCGCTGCCTTGCTGCTGATCACGTTCGCGGTGCTGATCGCGGCGTTCCTCGGTGCGCGCGCGATCGTCACTTCGAAACTCGGCCGCGTCGTCACCGCGGTGCGCGACGGCGAAACGCGTCTGATGTTCCTCGGCTATAGCCCGCTCGCCTACAAGCTGTTCGTGTGGACCGTGTCCGCCGTGCTGTGCGGCATCGCGGGCGCGCTCTACGTGCCGCAGGTCGGCATCATCAATCCGGGCGAGATGTCGCCGGGCAATTCGATCGAAATGGCGATCTGGGTCGCGGTCGGCGGACGCGGCACGCTGATCGGACCGATCATCGGCGCGTTCGCGGTGAATGGCGCGAAGAGCTTTTTCACGGCGAACTTTCCAGAGTACTGGCTGTTCTTTCTCGGCCTGATTTTCGTGCTGGTGCCGCTGCTGCTGCCGAACGGCATCATGGGGCTCGCCGAACTGCTGACGCGCAAAAGGAACCGCGCATGATGAACGAAAACCCGATGGTTGCCGATCTGGCCTTGCCTGAAGAGCCCGCCGAAACGTCGCTGAGCGGCGTCGCGAACATGGGGCACGCGGTCGTACCCGGCAAGATCGACGTCTCGCACGGCACGATCCTCTACCTCGAAGACGTGACCGTGAGCTTCGACGGCTTTCGCGCGCTCAACGCATTGTCGCTCGCGATCGACGCGGGCGAACTGCGCTGCATCATCGGCCCGAATGGGGCGGGCAAGACCACGATGATGGACGTCATCACCGGCAAGACCGCGCCCGATGACGGCAAGGTGTTTCTCGGCCAGTCGATCGACCTCACGCGCATGAACGAGCCCGCGATCGCGCGCGCGGGCATCGGCCGCAAGTTCCAGAAGCCGACCGTGTTCGAACAGCATCCCGTATGGGAAAACCTCGAACTCGCGATGCAGGCCGACAAGGGCTGGCTGGCCTCGCTGCGCGCACGGCTCGATCGCGAAGCGCAGGCGCGCATCGAAGCAACGCTCGCGCTGATCGGGCTCGAAAGCGAGGCGCGGCGGCTCGCGGGCGAGCTCTCGCATGGACAGAAACAGCGCCTCGAAATCGGCATGCTGCTGATGCAACGCCCAGCCTTGCTGCTGCTCGACGAACCCGCGGCCGGCATGACCGACGACGAAACGATGCAGCTCGCCGAATTGCTCAACCGGCTGCGCGGCACCTGCTCGATGATGGTCGTCGAGCACGACATGGAGTTCGTCGCGGCGCTCGCGGGAGAAACCGGCAAGGTGACGGTCATGGCCGAAGGACGCGTGCTCGCGCACGGCACGCTCGACGAGGTGAAGCAGAACGAGACCGTCATCGAGTCTTATCTGGGCCGCTGAACGACGATTCGACAGGACATCAGGAACATGCTCGAAGTAGACCGACTGAACCAGTACTACGGCGGCAGCCACATTCTGCGCGACGTGCAGCTCAGCGTGCCCGAGGGCAAGCTCACCGTGCTGCTCGGCCGCAACGGCGTCGGCAAGACCACGCTGCTGCGCTGCCTGATGGGCGTCGTGCCCGCGAAGAGCGGCGCGATCGCATGGCGCGGCACGCCGCTCACGAAGCTGCCGACCCATGCGCGCGTCGCACAGGGCCTCGCTTACGTGCCGCAGGGCCGCGATATCTTTCCGCGTTTGACCGTCGAGGAAAATCTGCTGGTGGGCGCGGCAAGCCGCAAGGCACCGAAGCAGATCCCCGCGCGCATCTACGAACTGTTCCCCGTGCTCAAGGACATGCGCGGACGGCGCGGCGGCGATCTGTCGGGCGGTCAGCAGCAACAGCTCGCGATCGGCCGCGCGCTGATGAGCGAGCCGCAACTGCTGATTCTCGACGAGCCGACCGAAGGCATCCAGCCGTCGATCATTCAGGACATCGGCCGCACGCTGCGGCAACTGGTCGAGGACATGGGCCTGACGGTGCTGCTCGTCGAGCAGTATTACGACTTCGCCAAAGCGATCGCCGATCGCTACTGGGTGATGAGCCGAGGGGAGATCGTCGCGGGCGGCGCGGGCGCGAATATGGAAGCGGATGGCGTGCGCGGGTTGATTGCGGTTTAACATGGCACTCGTTTGATCCGCTCCGTTCCATGCCGTCGCTCGCCCATCCACTCGCATGTCGCTTCACGAAAACCACGCCACGCTCGTCACCGCGCAACCGGCCGCTCATGAGGCTGCCCATGAACCGTGGCGCGCGCGGCTCGAACTCGGCTTCACCGGCGGCGACGGCCGCACGACGCTCGCGCACCGTCTGCACGATGGGCCATTACGCGTGCAACGCCCGCTCTACCCGGAAGGCCGGGCGATCTGCCATGCGGTAATCGTGCATCCGCCTGGCGGCATCGCAGGCGGCGACCAGCTCGACATCGACGTCGCGCTCGGCGCGCGCAGCCATGCCGTGCTGACGACGCCGGGTGCGACCAAGTGGTACAAGTCGAACGGCCGTGCGGCGCGGCAGCGCATTGCAGTGCGCGTCGGCGAACACGCGAAGCTCGACTGGCTGCCGCAAAACAACATCGTGTTCGATCATGCGAATGCGCAACTCGATTTTTCGCTGACGCTCGCCGACGGCGCGAGCGCGATCGGCTGGGACGCGACGCAGCTCGGGCGCCAGGCGGCCGGCGAACGCTGGTCGGCGGGCAGCCTGCGCGCGGTGTCGCGCATCGTCGGCGCGCGCGGCGAATTGCTGTGGTTCGAGCGCGCGAGCCTCACCGCGAACGATCCGCTGCGCGACGCCCCGCAAGGGCTGGCCGGCTTTCCCGCCTACGGCGCGCTATGGGCCGTAGGCGCCGCGTGCGACGACGCGCTCGCCGAATTGCTCTCCGCGCAACTGCCGTTCGACGATACGCTGCGCGCCGCCGCCTCGCGCGTGACGGACGGCGTGCTGCTCGTGCGCGCGGTGTCGCGCTCGATGGAGACGCTGCAACAGGCGCTCACGCGCTGCTGGCTGCAATTGCGGCCGGTCGTGCATGGCGTCGCGGCGGTGCCGCTGCGAATCTGGTCGACCTGAGCGCCTAAGCGCCTGAGCAGCGCGCGCGAAGACCCGCACGCTTGCACCTGGCCGACCCGGCAAGCTGCCCGCCTCGGCTTTCACCTTCACAACGCCGAACGCGCACCAACGTGGCGCACACACATGCCCCAAACCCGTGCGCAAGCGCGTCGCGCGTGCCGTACATCGAGGCCGCGACGCGATGGCATACGGCTTGCATTGCATTGCGCCGCCGTATTGTGCTGCTGGGTGGCATCGCGACCCGACGGCCGCCCCCTGCCTGTAAGCCCACCGTTAGCATGACTTGATACCGTGACCGATTGATCCGGCATGGCCGCATCGTCCGCAACGCGACAGGCCACGCCACTACGACCGACCTCACCGCAAGCCCCTATTTGCAAGCCCACATCCGATGAAGCTGACACCTCGCGAGAAGGACAAGCTGCTGATCTTCACCGCCGCGCTGCTCGCCGAACGGCGCCGCGCGCGCGGCCTCAAACTGAACTATCCGGAAGCGGTCGCCTTCATCAGCGCGGCGCTGATGGAAGCGGCGCGCGATGGCAAAAGCGTCGCCGAGGTCATGCACTACGGCACCACGCTGCTTACGCGCGCCGACGTGATGGAAGGCGTGCCCGAGATGATCCCCGACATCCAGGTCGAGGCGACTTTCCCCGACGGCACCAAGCTCGTCACGGTGCATCATCCGATTCCCTGAACTTCTTACCGTCAAGGCAGGCTCCATGGCAGGTTCCATGATTCCCGGCGAACTCCTCATCGACGGCGGCGAGCACGAACTGAACGCGGGCCGCGCGACGCTCACGGTGGTCGTGTCGAATACCGGCGACCGGCCGGTGCAGATCGGCTCGCACTACCACTTCTACGAGGTGAACGAAGCGCTGTCGTTCGATCGCGACGCGGCGCGCGGCTTTCGCCTGAACATCGCGGCCGGCACCGCCGTGCGCTTCGAGCCCGGCCAGGAGCGCACGGTCGAGCTCGTCGAGCTGGCGGGCGAGCGGGTCGTCTACGGCTTCAACGGCAAGGTGATGGGCAAGCTGTGAGGTACGCCAGCCGCGCCCGTTCGCTTCGGCCGCTTCTGGCCTCGCTTCTGGCCTCGCTTCTGGCCTCGCTTCTGGCCTCGCTTCACAGTCTTGCTTCACAGTCTTGCTTTACGGCCTCGCTTCATAGCCTTGTTTCATAGCCTTGTTTCATAGCTTCCCTTCGCAACCACGCTCCGCAGCCTCGCTTCGCTTAGCCGCCCATTCCGGACCCACACCATGACACTACGCATTGGCCGCCGCGCATACGCGGAGATGTTCGGCCCCACCACCGGCGACCGCGTGCGCCTCGCCGACACCGAACTGCTGATCGAGATCGAACGCGACTTCACGACCTACGGCGAAGAGGTCAAGTTCGGCGGCGGCAAGGTGATTCGCGACGGCATGGGCCAGTCGCAGCGCGTGCATGCCGAGGTCGTCGATACGGTCGTGACGAACGCGGTGATTCTCGATCACTGGGGCATCGTGAAGGCCGACATCGGCATCAAGGGCGGCCGCATCGCGGCGATCGGCAAAGCCGGCAACCCCGACATCCAGCCCAACGTGACGATTGCGATCGGCGCGTCCACCGAAGTGATCGCGGGCGAAGGGCTGATCGTGACGGCGGGCGGCATCGACACGCATATCCACTTCATCAGCCCGCAGCAGATCGAGGAAGCGCTCGCAAGCGGCGTGACGACGATGCTCGGCGGCGGCACCGGCCCCGCGACCGGCACCAATGCAACGACCTGCACGCCGGGGCCGTGGCATCTCGAACGCATGCTGCAGGCGGCCGACGGTTACCCGATGAACCTCGGCTTTCTCGGCAAGGGCAACGCGAGCCGGCCGCAGCCGCTCGTCGAGCAGATCGCGGCCGGCGCGATCGGCCTGAAGCTGCACGAGGACTGGGGCACGACGCCCGCCGCGATCGACAACTGCCTTGCCGTCGCCGACGACACCGACACGCAGGTCGCGATCCACACCGACACGCTCAACGAAGCGGGCTTCGTCGAAGCGACCGTGGCCGCCTTCAAGGGCCGCACGATCCACACGTATCACACCGAAGGCGCGGGCGGCGGCCACGCGCCCGACATCATCAAGGTATGCGGCGAAGCGAACGTGCTGCCCTCGTCGACGAATCCGACGCGCCCCTATACGGTCAACACGCTCGAAGAACATCTCGACATGCTGATGGTGTGTCATCACCTCGATCCGTCGATTGCCGAAGACATCGCCTTTGCCGAATCGCGGATTCGCCGCGAGACGATCGCGGCCGAGGACATCCTGCACGATCTCGGCGCGCTGTCGATGCTGTCTTCCGATTCGCAGGCGATGGGGCGTGTCGGCGAAGTGATCATTCGCACATGGCAGACCGCGCACAAGATGAAGGTGCAACGCGGCGCGCTGCCCGAGGACAACGCGCGTCACGACAATTTCCGCGCGAAGCGCTATGTCGCGAAGTACACGATCAACCCGGCGATCACGCACGGCATCGCTCATGAAGTCGGTTCGATCGAACCGGGCAAGTGGGCCGACCTCGTGTTCTGGGAGCCGGCGTTTTTCGGCATCAAGCCGTCGCTGATCCTCAAGGGCGGCATGATCGCGATGGCGCAGATGGGCGACCCCAACGCATCGATTCCGACGCCGCAGCCCGTGCACTATCGCGAGATGTTCGCGACGCGCGGCGGCGCGCTCGGCCGCACGTCGCTGACCTTCGTCTCGCGGATGGCCGCCGGGGCAAACGTCGCCGAACGCTATGGTTTGCAAAAGCGCATCGTCGCGGTGCAGAACTGCCGCAACATCACGAAAGCCGACATGATCCACAACGCGTGGCGCCCGAACATCAGCGTCGATCCCGAAACATATCAGGTGGTCGCCGACGGCCAGTTGCTCACCTGCGAGCCGGCCGCCGTGCTGCCGATGGCGCAACGTTATTTCCTCTTCTAGACATGCGTACTCTCGACAAACTTCTCGCGCCGCATCTGAAGCTCGCGCCCGTATTGATCCGGCGCGCCCCGACATTGACGCTCGCCTTCGACGAGCGCCGCAAGAGCCGTCTTGCAGCGACGCTCGACAACGGCGAGGAAGTCGCCTTGCTGCTGCCGCGCGGCACCGTGCTGCGCGACGGCAACGTGCTCATCGCCGACGATGGCGGTCTCGTGCGTGTCGTCGCCGCGCACGAAGCCGTGCTCTACGTGCGCGCGCCGGATGCGTTGACGCTCACGCGTGCCGCGTATCACCTCGGCAATCGTCATACGCCGGTGGAAGTCGGCGCCGATTATCTGAAGCTCGAATACGATCCGGTGCTCGCCGACATGCTCACGCGCATCGGCGCGACGGTCGAGCAGGTGTCGCTGCCGTTCCAGCCTGAGGCGGGTGCGTATGGCGGCGGACATAAGCATGGTCACGACGAGACCTTCGCCGAGGACTATGCGCTCGCGCAGCAGGTGTTCGGAGAGCATCATGGGCCGGGGCACTCGTATGAGCATGAGGGTTGCGCGCATTCGCATGGGCACTCGCATGAGCACTCGCAAGCGCATGCGCACGGCCATGAGCATGGCCACGATCATCAGCATGGCGAGGCGTGTGACCATGACCACGCGCACGACGACACATGCGGCCACTCGCATCACCCACACCCTCATGCGCATCGCTGAACTCACGGCACTGCTGCATCTCGCGTCGCCGGCGCTGCCGATCGGCGCGTTCAGCTATTCGCAAGGCCTCGAAGCGGCCATCGAAGCGCAATTGATCACCGACGCAGACTCCGCGCGCGACTGGATCGCAAGCGGCCTGACCGATGTGCTCGCGCGCGGCGAGTTGCCGTTTCTCGCGCAGCAGATGGCGCGCTGGCGTGCGCACGACGCAGCCGGCCTCGCCGACGCCAACGGCGAATTTCTCGCGAGCCGCGAATCGGCCGAACTGCGGCGCGAGACGGAGCAGATGGGCTGGTCGCTGCGGCAGTTGTGCGTGTCGCTCGAATGGGGCGATGCGTCCCGACGCGCGACGCTCGCCGCGCTCACGCCGCTCGCGCAGCCGACCGCGTTCGCCTTCGCCGCCTATGCGCACGACGCCGCCGCCGACGCCGCGCTCGCCGCCTACGCGTTCAGCTGGGTCGAAAACCAGGCCGCCGCCGCACTGAAGGCGGTGCCGCTCGGACAGCTCGCAGGCCAGCGCATCATCGTCGCGCTGCGCGGGCCGATCGAAGCGGCCGTCGCGCGGGCGCTCGCGACCTCGCGCGAGGACATCAACACGTTCGCGCCGCAGCTCGGCATTCTGTCGGCACGCCACGAGTCGCAGTATTCGCGGCTCTTCCGCTCGTAACACGCTCACACGATCCATCATGAACGCACCTCATCATCCCGCTTCCCCCGCCCGGACCCGCACAAAGAAACTGCCGCCGCTGCGCGTGGGCGTCGGCGGTCCGGTCGGCTCGGGCAAGACCACGCTGCTCGAAATGCTGTGCAAGGCGATGCGCGACCGGTACGACCTCGTCGCAATCACGAACGACATCTACACGAAAGAGGACCAGCGTCTGCTGACGGTGGCGGGTGCGCTGCCGGCCGAGCGGATCATGGGCGTCGAGACGGGCGGCTGCCCGCATACGGCGATCCGCGAAGATGCGTCGATCAACCTCGAAGCGGTCGATCGCATGCTCACGCGTTTTCCCGACGCGGACATCGTGTTTATCGAATCGGGCGGCGACAATCTCGCGGCGACCTTCAGCCCGGAACTGTCGGACCTGACGATCTACGTGATCGACGTGGCGGGCGGCGAGAAAATTCCGCGCAAGGGCGGCCCCGGCATCACCAAGTCGGATCTGCTCGTCATCAACAAGACAGACCTCGCGCCGATGGTCGGCGCGAACCTCGACGTGATGGCGTCCGACGCGACCAAGATGCGCGGCGAGCGGCCATTCGTGATGTGCAATCTGAAGGCGCTCGAGGGCCTGGATGAGGTGGTCGCGTTTATTGAAAAGAAGGGGTTGTTGAGGGTGTGAGAGCGCGATGCCTCACTCGCCCGGATGGCATTCGCGCAGGAATGCCATCATTTCGCTGCCCTCTTTCGATAGATAAAAGCGCACCATCTTTTCGTTGAAATCGGCCACGCGATGAGCGGGTACGCTGATTGCGTCGATGCCGTTCGCCATCAATACGCCGTTCATCATGAAGCGCGAGGTGCGCTCGTTGCCGTCGAAGAAGAACTGTTGCAACGCGCCGAACAGGAAGAACGCGCAACCGCGTTCGAAGGCATTGGGAACCTGCTCGACAAGCGCACGGGTACCTGCGGCAAAAACGCGGTTCAGTTCCGGAGCGCCGGCTACGGTGGGCAGCGGCCTGTAGCGTCCCGCCTCGCCCAGCGCTACGTCGGGGGTGTAGCGCGTTTCCTCGCCTTCGCCGCGGAAAAGGCCCCATTCGAGTGCTTCGTTGCGCGCGACGAGACGATGCAGGTCGCAGAAAGTCGTCTTGTCGAGTGCGAATTGACCGCTCTGGACGATCGTCAGCAGACGTTTCGAACTCTCGGCAAGATTGAGGATTTGCTCCTGGTCGGAGATTTTCCTGCCGCCGACCGTAACGCCGTCGAGCAGCGTCTTCACCTCGGGAAACGTAAAAGGATTTCCTTCGAGCACACTCGCATCCCAGACGAATTCCGGCAGCATGCGATGAAAACGGAAGCACACCCGTTTGATCGAATGGGCCGGAATGTCCTGGGGAATCGCGGCACGATCCCATTGAAAGCCGAGTTCGGTGAAAAGCGTCATCGCAAGCTATGAGAGGCGGTTCGAGTCATGGGCGCACGGATAGGTGAGCCGGTTTTCGGAGAATATATAACTTATTGGTAAGCAAGGGGTTAAGTTGCATAGCATGTGCTACGCCTCACCCGCGCTCCACCCGCACCCTACTCCGGCAACACCGCCGTCAACACATCCACCGTTCGCGCCGTCGCTCCGCTGTGCCGTGCGGCAAACGCCGCCGCCGCGCCACCCATCGCCAGCCGCCGCGCCTTGTCGCCAAACAGTTCGCGCAACGCACGCGCCAGATCGGCCGGGTCCTGCACCTGCACAGCGGCACCGGCCGCGACCGCATCGGCGGTGGCCTGCGTGAAGTTGAACACGTGCGGACCGATCAGCACCGGCACACCAACCGCACACGCTTCGATCAGGTTCTGTCCGCCGAGCGGCAACAGACTGCCGCCGATAAACGCGAGATCCGACGCCGCATAGTAAGCGCCCAGTTCGCCCATCGAATCGCCGAGCAGCACTTTCACGTCCGCGGGCAATGGCGGCACGCCGTCGTCCACGGTTCGCGCCGCCGACGCGAGCTTCGCATCGGGCGCCCAGTTCGAGCGACGTGCGAGCCGCAAGCCCGCCTTCTCGACAAGCCCCGCGACCTCGTTGAACCGCTGCGGATGACGCGGCACCAGAATCAGCAGCGCATCGTCGACGCCAAGCGCCGCGAACGCTTCGAGCACGAGCGCCTCTTCGCCCTCGCGCGTGCTGGCCGCGACCCACACGGGCCGCGTGCCGATCGCGGCGCGCCACGCGTGGCCACGCGCCGCGAGTTCGGGCGGCGTGCTCATGTCGAACTTCAGATTGCCGAGCACCGCGACGTTGCGCGCGCCGAGCGCGGTCAGCCGTTCGGCATCGGACGGGCTTTGCGCGAGCACGCGCGCGAAGCCGCCGAACACGTCCTTCGTCGCGCCGCCGAACTTCGCCGCGCGCTTGTACGAACGCGCGGACATCCGTGCATTGGTCAGGACGAGCGGCACATCGGCGCGGCGGCATTCGTCGATCAGCGTCGGCCACACTTCGGTCTCCATCACGAGACCGAGCGACGGCCGCCACGTGCGCAGAAAACGCCGCACCGCGTGCGGCATGTCGTAGGGCAGATAGCAGCGCAGCACGCGGTCGCCGAAAATCCCGGTGCCGGTCGCGCGGCCGCTCGGCGTCATATGCGTGAGCAGGATGCGCGCGTCGGGACGCGCCTTCATCAACGCATCGATGAGCGGCTGCGCGGCGCGCGTTTCTCCGACCGACACCGCATGCACCCAGATCAACGGCGCGCTGTCCTCGGGCAGGCGGCCTCGCGCATAGCCGAAGCGCTCGCCGATATGCTCGCGATACCCGCGCTCCTTGCGCGAACGGATCAACAGACGCAGCACGGCCAGCGGCGCGACGAGCCACCAGAGCGCGCGATAAATCGCTCTTAGCATCGGCGCCCCGCATCGTTCGCATCGCTTACGTGGATCGAATGATTCACGCGGCGCGTGTGGTTCGGGCGCTTCACGACAATCGCACCCAACACACCGCCCGCGCGAGTCACGCGACTCGCACGACCCGCCTCGATCTCGCACCGTGACAAACGAACCGGCGCGCCCCGCCAGGCCATCAGGCAAACTGCGGCGCTCAAACCAGCGCCCTGCCCTTCAGGCGTTCGAGAATGCCGAGCGGCGCGCACTCGGGCTGCGCCATTGCCTTCACCGGCAAGAAGAACGTCTGTTCCAGCATGAACTGGCCGGACATCACCGCATGCGCGGCCTGATCGGAGAAGCACACCCACACGCAGCCCGGCGGAAACCGCATGGTCTCCTGCGGGCTCGTCTTCTGATAGTCGAGGTCGGCCTTCATGCCGTCGTGCAGATTGAGCATCAGATGGTCGTACTCGCTGCGCGGCGACTTGGTGACGTGCAGCAGATTCAGCAGCCATGCCGAGCCCGGCATCTGCGGCTTGATGCGCGGCAGGAAGCGTTGCGCGATGTCTTCGAACGGCTCGCCGACGCGCCACACGCGCGGTTCGCCATGCGGATTGACGTTCGTAAACACGCGCAGGATGCGCTCGCCGTAATTGGGCCGCGACGGAAACGCATCGATATGCAGACGGCTATCGTCCTTGCGCCACGAGCTCTGACGCGTGGCGACCTGATGCAGCCGCAGGCTCGTGGGCGCGACGCGCAGCTTGCCGTCGTATTCGGGGAACAGCCCGTCGACGAGCGTGCGCGCGTTGGCCTGATAGCGCGCGACCAGCGCGCGCACGGCCGACTGCGTGACCGCGTCGCCGGCCACGCCGTGCAGCGCGCCGCCATCTGGTTCGAGGCTGATGTTCTTGCGGTTCGGATCGGCGAGCGCGGGGTCGAGCAGCGCCTGCTCGCCGCCTTCGATCGCGAAGCGCAGGTTCGGGAAGTACAGCACCTTGCCGCGCTCGACGCCGGCGAGCAGCGTCTCGCGCGGCACGGACAGGTTACCGCCGTGCCAGTCGGCGCTCGCTACTTCGATGATCTGGGTTTCGTTCATGGTCGCCCTTGAGAACAGCCGGTGCGCAAGGCGAAGCGCACCGGCGGATTGCGGCGGACGCGGATCACGGCAGGCCCGGCTATAGAAGACCGAAACCCGCCAGCGCCGACTTGACCTGTTGCAGCGTCGGCGGTTGCCCGGCCGCGCCGAGGTTGACGACGTTCGGCGACCAGTAGCCGCCGGTGCGCCACGCAGTGGAGAAATTGTACAACTCGACCGTGGGCCGCTTCAGCGCCGCGGCGATGTGCACCAGCCCCGTGTCGACCCCGACCGTCGCGGCCGCGCCCTCGATCAGGCCGACCACGGCCGGCAGCGACAGCTTGGGCGGCACGATCGCGGCCGCGCCGAACTCCTTCGCGAGCCGCTCGCTGGTCGCGCGCTCGGCCTCGCTGCCCCACGGCAGCACGATCGACGCGCCGCGCCGCACGAGCGACTGCCCGAGCTCGATCCACGCGGTATCGGGCCACTGCTTGTCGACGCGCGAGGTCGCGTGCACGAACACGACGTACGGCACCGGCAGATTCAGATTCGCCTGCGACAGCGCGAGCGCCGCGCGGCTCGTATCGATGCCGAAATCGATCTCGTCGGTCGGTTGCGGCGCGGGGTCGCCGAGCGCCGCCGCCACCAGTTGCCGCGTGCGTTCGACCACGTGCGTGCGCGGCTCGATCGGCACGCGCCGGTCGTAGAAGAAGCGCACCGGCCATTCGAAGCCCGCGCCTTCGGTGCGGTTCGCGAGACCGGTCACCGGTCCGCGCGCCATGCTCGACACCCAGGCGGTCTTGATCAGCCCCTGGCAGTCGATCACGAGGTCGTAGTGCTCGGCCGCGAGCGCGCGGCGAAACGCGCCGATCTCGCGCCAGTTGCCGACCGACAGGATGCGCTTGCGCCAGCGCCGTAGCGACACCGGAATCGCGCGCCGCACGCCGCTGACGAGCTCCACGAGCCCGACGAAGCTCTCTTCGACGAGCCAGTCGATCTGCGCATCGGGATGGCGGCGCCGGATGTCGGCGATCACCGGCATGTTGTGAACGACGTCGCCCAGCGACGACACCCTCACGATCAGTATCTTTTGCGCGCTCAAGAGTGGGAAAACCGGCTATCCGGCTCGAAGATGCGTTGATAAAGCCCCGAACCCGGCGCGGCGCGCCAGGCCCCCGACAGGGCAGAGGACGGCAATTCTAGCGCGCCGCGTGGGCCGCGCATAAAAACGTCACATAAGAATGCGATGGAGGCTCCGCCTCGGCGCGACATGAAAAACGCGGCGCGGTCAGTACAGCCCGCGCCGCGTTCGATGGCGACGGTGCTTCGATCTGTTGCGACCAGGACCGCAGCACCGCCGCGCAGCCGTCAGAACGGCAGTTTCGCGTCGGCCTTCTCCGCGAGAATCACGCGGCGGAAATCGTCCTGGATGCGCTTGAGCGCCGCGTCGTTGTCGGCCTCGAAACGCATCACGACGACCGGTGTCGTGTTCGACGAACGCGCGAGACCGAAGCCGTCCGGATACTCGACGCGCAGGCCGTCGATCTTCACGACGTCGTCCGCACCGGTGAACTTCGCGTTCTTCTGCAAGCGCGCGATCAGTTCGAAGTTCTCGCCCTCTTCGAGCTTCAGTTGCAGCTCGGGCGTGGAGTGCGAATTCGGCAGCGAGTTCAGCAGCTTGCTCGGATCGGCGACGCGCGTGAGGATTTCGAGCAGACGCGCGCCCGTGTACAGGCCGTCGTCGAAACCATACCAGCGGTCCTTGAAGAACACGTGGCCGCTCATTTCGCCCGCGAGCGGCGCGCCGGTTTCGCGCAGCTTCGCCTTCACGAGCGAGTGGCCGGTCTTCCACATCAGCGGCTCGCCGCCCTTGTCCTTGACCCACTTCGCGAGATTGCGCGTGCACTTCACGTCGTAGATGATCTGCGCGCCCTTGTTGCGCGACAGCACTTCTTCGGCGAACAGCATCAACTGACGGTCCGGATAGATGATCTGTCCGTCTTTCGTGACGACGCCCAAGCGGTCGCCGTCGCCGTCGAACGCGAAGCCGATTTCGGCATCGGTTTCCTTCAGCGCGCGAATCACGTCTTCGAGGTTTTCGGGGTGAGCCGGGTCCGGGTGATGGTTCGGGAAGTTGCCGTCGACTTCGGTGAAGAGTTCGACGAGTTCGCAGCCGAGCTTCCTGAACAGCTTCGGCGCAAGACCGCCGGCCACGCCGTTGCCGGTATCGACGACGATCTTGATCGGGCGCGCGAGCTTCACGTCGCTCGCGATACGCTCGAGATACTCGTCGGCGATGTCGTACTCGGCGTACGAGCCGCTGCCTTGCGCGAAGTTTTCGTCGACGATGCGCTGATGCAGCGCGAGAATCTGCTCGCCGTAAATGGCCGCGCCGCGCAGGACCATCTTGAAGCCGTTGTAGTCGGGCGGATTGTGGCTACCGGTCACGACGATGCACGAATCGACGCGGCGCTCGCCGCCCGCGAGCTTGAGCGGCACGCTCGCCGCGAAGTAGCCGACCGGCGTGGGCACCATGCCGACGTTGACGACGTCGACGCCCGCCGCGCGCAAACCGTCGGACAGCGACTGGATCAGTTCGGGACCCGACAGGCGTCCGTCGCGCGCGACCACGACCGCGTCGCCGCCCTGCGCACGCACTTCGCTGCCGAACGCGCGTCCGATGGAACGCGCGGTCTCGGCATCGAGCGTCTTGCCGATGACGCCGCGAATGTCATACGCCTTGAAAATGGATTTGGAGATCATGTTGGCTCACTTGCGTGCAATGGAAAATTTTGACCTGCGCACCGTCGGCAACCGGTAAAAATCGCGGTAAAAACCACGCTAAAACCGGGCCTTGCCTCGCCGCGATGCACCCTTGCCGGAAGCGATCCGGTTCCAACTTATAATTGCGTTCTTCTGACCAGCCTGAATAACGCCATTCTAATGCTTAGACGCCCTCCTTTTGCAAAGTTGCCGCGGCTGCCGGCCGGGCGGGCGAACATGCGGGGCGCCGCGCAATGCGGCCGCGCCGGCGCGCAACGGCGAGCGGCCAACGGATGCTGACGCTCAAACGTTTCGCCAATCCCGACGTCACGCGCGCGTTCACGAACATCATCTGGCTCGGACTCGAACGGCTCACGCAGATCGGCGTCGCGATCGCGATCAGCGGCATGCTCGCGCGTTACTTCGGGCCCGACACGTTCGGCAAGTGGCAATACGCGAACACGCTGCTGCTCGTGCTCTCGCCGATCACCTGGGTCTGCGGCGCGGAAATCCTCGTGCCGACCATCGTCAATCGCGCGCCCGAACAGCTCGGCACCGTGCTCGGCAGCGCCTTTGCATTGCGCTTTTCCGTGTCGGCCATCGCGCTCCTGCTCACGTGGCTCGGCATCGCGCTGCATCTGTTCGAGCCGCTCGTCGGCGCGATGCTTGCCGGCCTCGCGGTGACCATGCTGTTTCGCGAACCGTTCGTCGGCATCATCAACGCGTGGCTGCAAAGCATGACCTACAGCAAGCCGCAGTTGCTGACCAGCATGAGCACGGCGGTGCTCAAGGCCGGCCTCGTCTATCTGCTGGTGCGCGCGATGGCCGCGCCCGCGCGCTTCGGCTGGCTGTGGGCGCTCGAATCGGCGGCGATCGGCGCGGTGCTCGTGCTCTACTTCATGCGCCGGCATGGCGGCAAGCTCGGCTGGCATGTCGACCGGGGCTTGTTCAAACACTTCGCGAGCGCGGGTACGGTGTTCTGGCTCGGGCTCATCTGTATGTATCTATTCCTGAAACTGGACCGGCTCATGCTCGAACGTGCGATTTCGTTCGCCGACCTCGGGCGCTATTCGGCCGCGCAGCAGTTGAACGAAAACTGGATCACGCTCGCGCTGATGCTCGCGCAGACCATCGCGCCGGCCTTCGTCTATCGCGTGCAGGGC
>Ga0153988_1000157_pt1 | contig 16683 bp, 10 predicted proteins | sample TSNC072MetaG_FD_104742 | JGI IMG/M metagenome (GOLD analysis project Ga0153988, IMG submission 104742) | Attine ant fungus gardens microbial communities from North Carolina, USA - TSNC072 MetaG | ecosystem: Host-associated > Fungi > Mycelium > Unclassified | place: USA: North Carolina, Jones...
AGAAACGCGACGACAAACCCGACCAGCGACCACATCGGCAGCGTGAGGCCGAGAATCGGCGGATAGGCGGTTTCGCACAGGCCCGCGACCTTGAACACGCCCGGCAGCCAGTGCGCGGGCGGCAGGCTGTCCACGATCGGCTGCAGCGCGTCGAAGCCGCAACTGAAGCCCGGATTGGCCTGCACGTACACATGCCGCACCGCGGTGACTATGCCGCCCAATGCCGACAGCGCCGCGAGCACTTCAAGCAGACGCACGCCGCGCCAGTTGTTGAAGCGCGCGCCGAGGAACGCGAAGATCGCGATCAGCAGGAAGAAGTAACGCTGGATGATGCACAACGGGCACGGGTCTTCGTGCAGGAAAAACTGCAGGTACAACGCACCGCCCACGAGGGCGACGCAGATCAGGCCAAGCAGAACCAGCAGGGAGCGCTCGCGGCGCAGCATCGCGGAGTCGTTGTTCATCGGTCGTAGGTTTGTCTGGGACGGAAAAGGCAGGTGCCCGCGATTCTAGCGCGAACCCCCGTCGTGCCGCTTGTCGGGGCGCCTCGCGCTATCCCACGCTCAACGAATCGCGTTCAGCACCGCCTCGGCCGCGCGGCCGATCGCGAGCAGCGCGTCGTCGGTGTGCGGCGCGCCCGCCAGCATCAGACCGACCGGCGCGTCGCCGCGCAGATGGCACGGCAGCGACAGCGCGCAGCTATCGAGGAAGTTGAACGCGCTCGGATTGCGCAGGATCAGCGCGTTGGTGCGGGTGAACGTGTCGTCGTCGTGGAGCAGGTCGGCGAGGCGCGGCGGCACGACCGGCACGGTCGGCGCGACGACCGCGTCGCAGTGCTGCCAGAGCGTGCGCGCGGCTTCGTCGAGCATGGCGGCGCGCTCGGCGAGCAGGTCCAGATAGTCGACGGCGCGGGCCGATTGCCCCTTCATGATGCGCGCGAGCACGCGCGGATCGTACTGCTCACGATGTTGGTCGAGCAGCGGACGGTGCCACGCATAGGCCTCGATCGACGCGAAGCTGAAGCGGTTGATCTCGGGCAGGCGCTCGAGCGGCGCGAAACGCACCTCGCTGACGATCGCCCCGGCCGCTTCGAGGTGCTTGAGCGCGGTGTCGATCGCGCGCGCGACCTCGGGCTCGACGCCGTCGGTGACGAAGTGGGTCAGCACGCCGAGGCGCACGCCTTCGAGCGGCCGCGCGGCCGGAATGCGCGGTTCGAGCCCGGCGAGGATTCGATCGACCAGCGCGCAGCAGGCGACCGAGACGCCGATCGGCCCGAATGAATCGAGCGTCGACGAGAGCGGCACGCCGCCCTGCTTCGGGATGCGCGCGGCGGTCGGCTTGAAGCCGGTCAGGCCGCATAGCGCGGCCGGAATGCGGATCGAGCCGCCGGTGTCGGTGCCGAGCGCGATCGCGGCCATGCCGTCGGCGACCGAGGCCGCCGCGCCCGACGACGAGCCGCCCGAAATCCGCTCGTCGCCTTGCACGCCGCGCCGGTACGGCGAGAGCGGATGGCCGTAGTGCGGGTTCAGCCCGAGCCCGGAAAACGCGAACTCGCTCATGTTGGTGCGCCCGACGAGCACGGCGCCGGCCCGCTTCAGACGGGCCACGGTGATGGCGTCGGTCTGCGCGGCGGGCGCGTCGGCGAGCGCGATCGAGCCCGCGCGGGTCGGCTGTCCCTCGATGTCGAACAGGTCCTTGATCGACACCGGAATGCCGGCGAGCGGCGAGAGCACGGTGCCGGCCGCGCGCAGGCGGTCGTGCGCGTCGGCGGCGGCGCGCGCGGCCTCGGCGTCGACGTGGATGAACACGGATGCGCCCTGGCCGGCCGGATCGGCGATCCTGTCGAGCGCGGTTTCGACGAGCGCGCGGCTCGTGGTGCGGCCGGCGGCGAGATCGGCGGCAAGCTGGGCAAGCGGCGGGAACAGCGTGAATTCAGTAGCCATGATGTCGGTGGAAGTCCGGTAAGCGCGGTGGTCGCGGCACGGGTCGAGCCAGCGGGAATGTCGTCTGCATTGTAGAGCACGGTTTTGCGCGGGCACGGCGCGGCACGCAGGGCGCGCCCGCGCTTCGCTCCTGGGCCGACGCGACGCCGATGCCGGCGCAACGGAATCGCCCCGGTCCGTTTGTTAAACTGCGCTGGGAAATTACTTTTTGTAAGGAATGCGTTCATGCACCATGGCATTGGCTTCATTCAGGATCTGGCCGTCGTGATGGCGCTGGCCGGCGTCGTCACCGTGCTGTTTCATCGCCTGAAGCAGCCGGTGGTGCTCGGCTATATCGCCGCCGGCGTGATCCTCGGGCCGTACACGCCGCCGTTCCAGCTGATCCACGACGAGCAGACGATCCAGACGCTCGGCGAGCTCGGCGTCGTGTTCCTGATGTTTTCGCTCGGCCTCGAATTCAGCCTGCGCAAGCTGTTCAAGGTCGGCGCGACGGCGATCGTCGCCGCGCTCTCCGAGATCGTGCTGATGCTGTGGATCGGCTACGAGATCGGCAGCGCGTTCGGCTGGAGTCCGATGGATTCGCTGTTTCTCGGCGCGATCCTCGCGATCTCGTCGACGACGATCATCGTCAAGGCGCTGTCCGACCTCGGCCTCAAGCGCGAGGGCTTCGCGCAGCTCGTGTTCGGCATCCTGATCGTCGAGGACATTCTCGGCATCGCGATGCTCGTGCTGCTGGCCGGCATCGCGCAGACCGGGCAGTTGTCCGCCGGGCTCGCGGCAGTCACGCTCGGCAAGCTGCTGCTTTTCATGACGGTCTCGCTGATCGTCGGCGTGCTGCTCGTGCCGCGCGCGCTCAATTACGTCGCGCGCGCCCACAGCGACGAGATGCTGCTCGTGTCCGTGCTCGGCTTCTGCTTCGGCTTCTGCCTGCTGGTGGTCAAGCTCGACTACAGCATCGCGCTCGGCGCGTTCCTGATCGGCGCGATCATGGCCGAGTCGCGCCATCTGCATCGGATCGAGCATCTGATCGCGCCGCTGCGCGACGCGTTTTCGGCAATCTTCTTCGTGACGATCGGCCTCATGCTGAACCCGGCCGTGATCCTCGACTACGCGTGGCCGATCGCGGTCATCACGTTCGCGGTGATCGTCGGCAAGATCGTCTCGTGCGGGCTCGGCACGTTCCTCGCGGGCCGCGACGGACGCACGGCGATGCGCGTCGGCATGACCGTGTCGCAGATCGGCGAGTTCTCGTTCATCATCGCCTCGCTCGGTCTCACGCTGAAGGTGACGAGCGCGTTTCTGTACCCGATCGCGGTGGCGGTCTCGGCGCTGACCACGCTGACGACGCCGTATCTGATCCGCGTGGCCGATCCGCTCACGCGCCGCCTCGCGCGCGCGATGCCCGCGACGCTCTCCAACGCGTTCGGGCTGTACGGGCAATGGCTGCGCAGCCTGAGCACCGGCAGCGGCGAGCCGACGCTGTTCGGCATGACGCGGCGGATCATCCTGCAGATCGCGGTGAATCTCGCGCTCGTCGCGGCGATTTTCCTGACTGTGTCGTATAGCGCACCGCATACCGGCAAGCTGCTCGGGCACTGGCTCGGCGACGAATCGTTGCAGCGCGTCGTGCAGTGGAGCGTGGCGCTCTTCGTGTCGCTACCGTTTCTCGTCGCGGTCTATCGCAAGACGAAGTCGCTCGCGCTGCTGCTCGCCGAGGTCGGTGTGCAGCCGGCGACGGCGGGGCGCTTCACGAGCGCGCTGCGTTATGCGATTTCCGATCTCGTGCCGATCGTCTCGATGCTCGGCGTGTTTCTGCTGGTGGCCGCGCTGTCGGGCAGCATCCTGCCGCCGACCGGTCTGCTCGTCGCGGTGCTGGTCTGCGCGGCACTGCTGCTCGCGCTCGTGTGGCGCTGGTGCGTGAAGATTCACGCGTCGATGCAGATTGCCTTGCGGGAAACTTTCGACGAGCAGCCGGACCCCTGAAGCGCGGGAGCAAGATTGTGATGCGGGCATGTGACGCCGCTGCATGTCACGCTTCGTAACAATGTGAGCAATTGTGTGCGGGTTTGCCGGGCCTGCCGCGCTGACGGATAATCGGGGCATATTCATTCGTTCGCGTGGAAGGCGCCCGTCTGACAGTCATGAGCGAAAACAAACCCGAAAACGCCGGCACGACTGGCGCTTCCTCACCGGTGCCGGGTTCGCCCGCGCCGTCCGGCACACCGACAACCCACGCCGCGCCGCCTGCAACGGCGGCCTCGTCACCCCCATCGCATGAAGAGGCTCCCCAGTCGCCGGCCACGGATTCCCCGAGCCCGGCCGACGCGGAAGCGGTCGTGAGGTCGTCGACCGACGACCCGCTCAGCGCGTCGTCGGTCACGCCCAGCGATCCGCGAACGGTGCGCCAACGCGACGCGGCCGAGGCTCGCAGCGCCGCCGCGGCGTCGACTGCGCAGCAGGAAGCCGCGGTTCACGAGCGCGAAGCACGCCGCTCGGGTGGACATGCGGCGTCCCTGGAGACGGGCGCGAAGGCCGAGGCGGCGCAGCAGCAGTCCACGGCGGCGGCGTTCGCGAGCGCAACCGCTGACACCTCAGGCGCGCCGGACGCAGCCAGCGCCACCACAGGCGATGCCGCCGCCGCTGGAGATGCCCCTGGCGCCACCGCGCGCCCGGCCGGCGCGCCGCCGCCCGGGTTCGGCGCGGCACCCGATTTCAGCGCGACCAATCCGCCGCCGCCCAATGCATTCCCGCCGTCGCCGCCGCGTTATCTGAAGCAGAGCGATTCGGCGTGGAGCGTGTTCGGCCGCATCATCGCGGCGCGTGCGCGGCAGCTGTTCGATCGCGCGGGCCAGCGGATCACGCAGCGCACGCTGCGCATCGGCGTGTCGGCGCGCATCTTTCATCCGGAGCCGGGCGCGAAGGGGCTGCGCGGCAAGACCTTGCAGTATCTCGAGGAATCGATCGCGCACTGGGTCATGTCGCGCGACGTGATCGTGTTCATGATTCCGACGGTCGGTCATCAGGGCATGCTGCACCCGAGCAACATCCGTTTGCGCGACTACGCGAAGCATCTCGACGGCCTGCTGCTGCAAGGCGGCGCCGATGTTTCGCCGCAGACCTACGCGGAAACGGCGGCCAGCCATGAGTGGCCCGGCGACCGTGTGCGCGACATGTACGAGCTCGAACTGCTGCACGAGTTCATCGAGTCGGGCAAGCCGGTGCTCGGCGTCTGCCGCGGCTGCCAGCTGATCAACGTCGCGTTCGGCGGTACGCTGTATCAGGACATCGCGACCGATGTGCCAACCGCCGGCGCGCACGTCAACGAAAACTACGATCAGCACCGCCACGGCGTCCATTTTCCGGACGGCTCGACGCTGCTCAACATGTTCCCGGGGCGGCGCGACGCGATCGTCAACTCGATCCACCATCAGGCGGTGAAGACGCTCGGCCGCGATCTCAATATCGAGGCGGTATCGGCGTCGGACGGCATTATCGAGGCCGTGCGCTACCGGCGCGCGCCGTTCGTGATGGGGGTGCAGTGGCATCCCGAGTTTCATCGCGCGGGCGGCCCGGAACTGCTCGATTGCACGCCGTTGCTCGATACGTTCCTGCGCGTGGCGCGGGAGACGCGGTTTTAGGGCGGTTCTCCGCTCGCGTGTGAGGGGCGGTGCGCTCTGCGTTTTCGTCGCCGGTCTGTTCGACGCGCTGTCGCGATATGCGATGGCGCGTTTTTTCTTCTGGCGTTGCTGGCGTTGCTGGTGTTGCTGGTGTTGCGCCGTTGCGGTCTGCGCTGCCGCCGCGCCGATGGTCTGCGTGTTTGCATGGGCGGCCGGCGTGCGTTCGCGCTTGCCGGTTTTTATCGGGATAGTCAGGAATCCAAGGCGTTGCCCGGTCGCGATCAAGATGCGATGGCGGTTTCGTGACCTTGCGAATCCTGCTTGAATCTTTCCTGATCGACGTATCTCGATTTCCACCCTATTCGAGACAGCGCGAGACAGCGGCGCGGTACTTCGCCTTGTCGCGAATCCGCGCGATAATCACCGGCTATTCTGGATCGGCGTGGAGCAGGCAGTATGAGGTTTTCCCTGGTAATTCGACGCGCGCTGCTGTTCGCGAGCGCGTATGCGCTCTGGCATGCCGGCGCCGTGCAGGCGGCGCAGGACGGCGGCACCGCACCGGTGGCCGGCACGCGGCTCGCCGTGAGCGAACTGACGCCGCAACCCGGCGACGCTGCGTCTGCAAATGCGGCGAGTGCGCCCACGGCTGCGGATGCCTCGGCGACAGCGGGCGGTGCGCGAGGCGACGTCGCCGAGCTGATGCAATTGATACACGACTCGAACCTGAGCGAATTGCGCACCACGTACAACGGCAGCTACGGCGCAAGCCTGCTTTTCTATCCGGCACGCATGACGTACTACGTCGCGCTGTTTCAGGACAAGCATTTCTGGCGCGTGATCCAGTCTGACGATGCCGGGCGCGCGGAAGCCGTCTACGCCGATTTCGCGCAGCAGACGGCGCGACTCGCCGACGTCGAGATTCGCCGCACGCAATTGCAGGCGCAGACCGCGTATCTGCAGGGCATCATCGCGACCTCGCAGGAACAGGCGCAACGCTTGCGGGCCGATGTCGACGTCGCGCGTACGCAGCAGGCCAAGGTCGACGACTATCAGCGGCAGGCGCACGGCGAAGCGCTCACGTTGAGCGCCGAGCGCGACAAGGCGCAGGCGCAGCTGCGTCAGGTGCAGAGCGAGGTCGAGCAGTTGCGGCAACAGACCGAAGCGGGTTTGCCGGCGCAGAAATAGGAGCATCGGGTCGGCGATGAACCCGACCATGACCAAGCCCGGCTCTATGGAAGAGCCGGGCTTTTTTTATCCCGACCAACCGATCGACTCGAACCGCGCGGCTGAATCCCGCCAGCGGATAACGTCGCGCGGACGTTCCGCTTATTTCGCGAATTGCTCCGGAATTTCGGTGACGCGGCGCTGCGAGATGCGAGTCATCCACTCCGTGCCGTTGCTGGTCGACGCATCGTTCGATGTGACCGGGCGCGGTGGTGGCGCGATCTCGTGCACGGGTGTAGTGGCGGTCGTGGTGATGGCGGCGTATTCGTCGCGGCTAAAGCGGGCTTGTGCCGGTAGCGAGTCCGTTCGCATAACCGGGTGCGCGTGCAGTCGAGGCGAAGTGACCGGTGCGGCACGCGTGAGCGCAATGCGCGGCATGCCGTGTGATGGCGCCATTTGCGCAGCGCGGCCGTGCTCTGACCTGTGATCCTTTCTGGGGCGCGGCATATTGCCGGGATGCCGCGCGACCACGTTGCTCGAACGGATCGAGTGAGCGGGGTTTATTGGCACGCTCCGTCTTGCTGCTTCCCATATCGGCGCGGTGACAGGCGGGACGCTCGGTGGAGCAACAACCTCGGCAGGCATCGTTGCTGGCGTAGCAGTAACCGGAGCCGGAGCGTTGACGTCGCCCACATCCCGCGTTTGCCGATGCGCAACCTCATCACGCGCGCGATCCTTCCCAGGCCGCACATCGCGCACATCGTGACTGGCCATAAGTATGTCGAAGGGTTTCAGCAGCGCGCTTGCCATTCGAGCGGGCGCGAGATGCGGGTCCATCGCAATCCACGCAAGCATCGCCGCGCCGCTGACCATACAGACACCACCCGCTACCGCAGCCCGATGCCGTGAAGCGCGACGTTTCGCGTGTCGGGACGGACGCACCCTGAGCGGGATTCGCATCGGTTCCTGAGCGAATGTCCGCGGAACGTCGGTACCGATTGCGCTGGAGATAATCGTGGGCCGCGAAACCTCAGCGGCTCGCGTAGCGTTGACCGCAGGTGCGGCCACGCCCGGCCTGTCGAGCGGCTGCCACGCGCAGCACACGAACATGTCCTTGTCTCTCAGGCACGCGGTGCGCAGCAGCGCGACACAGAGCAATTCGAGTTCCGTGCGCCAGGCCTCGCCGGGCGGATGCGCAGACCAGTCGCGGCCGAATGGCGCGGGCAAATGGGCGAGCGGACGCAGGCGTGGCAGCGCGTACGCGCCTTCGATCAAGGTGAACGGAGTGCTAGGCATCGGTTTCTTCCCGCACCCGACGACGACGGAGCGCCGGTGGGCAGTCGCAGAATCTGTGGGAGCCGATGGCGACTCGGAGCGAGCCTAGGCTCGCCATCGGACATCACGCGATCCGGATTGATTCGGATACCTGATAACGACGTGATGTGAAGGCGTAACCCGAAGGCGTAACCCGACGGCGTGCCCCGATGAAACCATCGGCAAACAGAAAATGATGCCTCGAAACAGACCCTTTTGACGTTCGGACTTCTCCGAAAATGATGTCCTATGCGTTCAGGGACTCAGCCGGTACACATACCGCAACGCCGTGATGTCGACCCCGCCCATATGGTCCGGCTCCGCGCCGACGAACTGCCAGCCTTGCCGCTCATAGAAGCCGATCGCCGGCGTATTGCCCTCGAGCACGTACAGATACAGCTGCGTTTCGCCTTGCGCGCGCGCCCAGTCTTCGGCGGCGCGCATCAGCAGCTTGCCGACGCCGATGCCCTGGTAGCCGGGCAACGCGTGCAGGTTGTCGAGCAGCACGCCCCACGCGGACTCGGGCTGTCGCTCGACGCACACGAAGCCGGTCGGCTCGTCGCCGAGCTCGGCGATCAGCACGGTGCGGCGCTCGCCGCCCGGCGCATCGAGACGCGCGGCCCAGTAGGTGGCGCGTTCGCGCGTGACTTCGCCATCGAGAAACGCATCGGGCAACAGGCCGCGATAAGTGGCCTGCCAACTGGCGCTGTGAATCGATGCAATGAGCGCGGCGTCCTCGAGGGTCGCGGGACGCAATGAAAGAGCAGGGGTGGTTCGCATCGGGGTAAGAATCGACTCAATGGTGTTGCACGAAAAGTTTACCGCGCTGCGTGCCGGTGTCGCGTAAGCAAACTGTATGCGTTTCGCGGCGGCGTGTTCAGCAGTAACATTACGTGGCGCGGGCCCCGCATGAATCACGATGTTTACCCTGATACCGGCTGTGCATCGCGAACAGCAAAATGCGGCGCCCTCGCGCGCGCTTTTCCGGTATCGTTCGTGGCATCCGCTTGCCAAACGCAGGGGATCGTTTCAACTGCCTGACCGCGACTGTCGCCTACTATCATTGAACAGCACGGCGGGCTCACACGAGAGTGTCATGTCTACTGCGACCCACGCTACTTCCGCTACCGAAGAATCCAAGGTCAAGACAGTTTTCCGCGTCGTCAGCGGCAACTTTCTTGAGATGTACGACTTCATGGTCTATGGCTACTACGCTTCGGCGATTGCCAAGACCTACTTCCCGAGCGGCAACGATTTCGCCTCGCTAATGCTGTCGCTGTCGGTGTTCGGCGCGGGCTTCCTGATGCGTCCGCTCGGCGCGATCGTGCTCGGCGCCTACATCGACCATCACGGCCGCCGCAAAGGCCTGATTCTCACGCTGAGCCTGATGGCGCTCGGCACGCTGACGGTCGCGTCGATCCCCGGCTATGCGACCATCGGCCTCCTCGCACCGGTGCTCGTGCTGCTCGGGCGGCTGCTGCAAGGCTTCTCGGCCGGCGTCGAGCTCGGCGGCGTGTCGGTGTATCTCTCCGAGATCGCGACGAAGGGCAACAAGGGCTTCTACTGCTCGTGGCAGTCGGGCAGCCAGCAGGTCGCGGTGGTGTTCGCGGCGCTGATCGGCGTGTTGCTCAACAAGCTGCTGCCCGCCGACCAGATGTTCGCGTGGGGCTGGCGCGTGCCGTTCCTGATCGGCTGCCTGATCGTGCCGTTCCTGTTCATCATCCGCCGCTCGCTGCAGGAAACCGAGGAGTTCGCGGCGCGCAAGCATCGTCCGAGCATGGGCGAGATCATGAAGTCGATGCTCGCGAATTACCCGATCGTGCTCGGCGGCATGGGCATGGTCATCATGACGACCGTATCGTTCTACATGATTACCGCGTACACGCCGACCTTCGGCAGGGAAGTGCTGAAGCTCTCGGCCATCGACACGCTCGTCGTCACGGTTTGCGTCGGTATCTCGAACCTGATCTGGCTGCCGCTTTCGGGCGCGCTGTCGGATCGTATCGGCCGCCGTCCGGTGCTGCTCGTGTTCACGATTCTGACGATTCTCACTGCGTATCCGGCGCTGCAATGGCTCGTTGCCGATCCGTCGTTCGTGCGTCTCCTGCTCGTGCAATTGTGGCTGTCGTTCCTGTACGGCTGCTACAACGGCGCGATGGTCGTGGCGCTGACCGAGGTGATGCCGGTCGAAGTGCGCACCGCCGGCTTCTCGCTCGCCTACAGCCTTGCGACGACGATCGGTGGCTTTACGCCGGCCATCGCCACGCTGGTGATCCACGTGACCAGCAACAAGGCGGCGCCGGGTCTGGTGCTCGGCGTGGCGGCGATCTGCGGCCTGCTCGCGACGCTGTTCCTGTATCGCACGCCGGAATCGCGCAATCAGTATCGGGCGGCCTGACGAGGTCGGCCGGTCGTCTGAAAACAAAAAGCCCCGCGTAGGCGGGGCTTTTTGTTGGGCGGCGCGAGGGGGCGGAGCGGTTGCGATGCGTGTTCCTGCGTTCCTGCATTGCCGCATTCCCACGACTCCGCGCGCTCGCCGCTAACCGTTGCGCAATGCCTTTGCCACCGTATCGGCCACGTCATCCCATGCGCCGGGCCGCGGCTGACGCACGAGCGTCGCGCCCGCATACCATGGGCTGCGCGCGTCGTCTTCGAACCAGCGCCAGTCGGCGGCGAACGGCAGCATTAGCCAGAGCGGCTTGCGCAGTGCGCCGGCCAGGTGCGCGATCGACGTGTCGATCGATACGACCGCGTCGAGCCGCTCGATGATCGCGGCGGTATCGGCGAAGTCGCCGATACGTTTGTCAAAGCGATGAATCGAGCTCGCGCGCGGATGCGCGTCGAGCGCCACGCGTTCGGTGTCGCTCAGGTCGGGTTGCAGCACGATCCAGTCGATGCCGTCGAGCGCGAACAGCGGTTCGAGCGCGGCAAGCGGCATCGAGCGCGTTTCGTTGCGCTGGATGCGTCCCGACCACGCGAGCCCGATCTTGCGTTTCGCCTGGCCGCCGAGCGAGCCGCGCCATTTGCGGCCATACGCGGGCGGCACGCTCAGATACGGCGTGCGGCCCGGAATCGTGTCATAGCGCGTGCCGAGCGCGAACGGCAGGCTCAAGAGCGGAATCTGCAGATCGGTGGCCGGGCGCGGCTGGCCGCGCGCGATCAGCGTCACGCGCCACGTTCGCGCGGCGGGCGCGAGGAGCGGCAGCAATGACGGCTGCACTTCGAGCACGACGCGCGCGGCGCGCTGCGCGACAAGCGGCACGAAGCGCACGAATTGCAGCGTGTCGCCGAAACCCTGTTCCGCATGAACCAGCAGCGTACGGTCTTCGATCGGCTCGCCATGCCAGCGCGGCAAGGTCTCGATGACGGGCTGCGCGACCGTTTGCAGCCGCCATTCGTATTCGGGTAGCCCGCGCGCGAAATCGCGCATCGCGAGCCATGCCAGCGAGCGGTTCATATGCGCAGCCGCAAGATCGGGGCGCAGACGCAACGCCTGATCGAAGGCACGCACGGCGGCCGCCTGTGCGCCGAGCGCCTGGTGCACGGTGCCGAGCGCGAGCCACGCGAGCGCGAATTGCGGATCGAGACCGACTGAGCGCTCCAGGTACGGCTGCGCCTCGGCGGGCCGGCCGAGCGCCGCGAGCGCATTGCCCATGCCGTAGATCGCAGGCGGCAGATTCGGCTGCAGGCGCAGCGCCGCCTCGAACGACGCGACGGCGTCGGCATGGCGGCCGGTGGCGTCGAGTGTATTGGCGAGATTGAAGTGCGCGGCGACGAAGCGCGGCTCGGTGGCGAGCGCGGCCTCGAAGCAGGGCACGGCTTCGGCCGGCCGGTCGAGCGCGTTCAGCGACATGCCGAGGTTGTTCAGCGCGCCCGCGTGGTCGGGGCGCAGCTCGAGCGTGCGCCGGAACGACGTGATCGCTTCCTCGTGACGCCCGAGCGCGTGCAGCGCGTTGCCGAGATTGTTGTGCGAGGACGCGTCGTCCGGTTGCAGGCGCAGCGATCGCTCGAACGCGTCGGCGGCGTCTTCGTGACGGCCCACCGACGCATAGGCATTGCCGAGGTTGTAGTGCGCCATCGGGAAGGTCGGCGCGAGCGTGAGCGCATTGCGGAACCGCTCGATCGCGGCGTCGACCTGGCCGAGCGCCTTCAATGCATTGCCGAGGTTCAGTTGCAGCGCGGCGTCGCCGGGACGCAGATTCACCGCGCGCCGCACGAGCGCGGCCGCTTCCTCATGCTGGCCTTGCTGATGGCGCAGCACGCCGAGCAGGTGCAGCGCGTCGACGTGGCTGGGATCGTGGTCGAGCGTGGCGCGATAGCCGCGTTCGGCTTCGTCGAGGCGGCCGTCACGATGCGCCGCGAACGCGCGGTCAAAAACGGGTTGCATGACGGGGGATGGCATTCGGAGCGGACGAGGGCGCATTTTCCCATACTTGCGCGGGCCGACCCGGATTTGCGCGGGGCGTGGACTTATCTCGTGAGCCCATTTTGTGAACCCATCGCGCGGACGCATCCTGTAGCGCCGCGCCTGGCGTCCGCGCGCAGCCACGCGATTGATGCAGCGCACCCGTGCGCGGCTTGTCGGCGGCGTACACTAGAACGCATTGTTGCCTCCGGAGTTCCGCATGGACGCTGTCGCCTACGACGCGTCGCCGGTGCTGATCGTCGGGGCCGGTCCCACTGGACTTGCCGCAGCGATGAGTCTCGCGCGCGCTCATATCCCCGTGCGTCTGATCGACAAGGCGGCGCAGCCGAATCCGCATTCGCGCGCGATCGGCATTCAGGCGCGCACGCTCGAACTGCTCGAACAGCATCGGCTGATCGAACCGTTTCTCGACCTCGGCCATCGCGCGCGCGTCGCCAATCTGTTCTCGAACGGCATGCGGCTCGCGCAGCTCGATTTCGATCCGCTGCACACGCGCTATCCGTATCTGCTGTTTCTCGATCAGTCGGTGACCGAGCGGTTGCTCACCGAGCATCTGGCGACACTCGGCGTGACGGTCGAGCGCGGCACCGAACTGACCTCGTTCATGCAAGGCTCGGCGAGCATGCAGGCGACGCTGCGCCGCGCGGACGGCCACACCGAAACGCTGCGTCCGTCGCACCTGATCGCGGCCGACGGCGCGCACAGCCTGATTCGCCACCGGCTCGCGCTGAGCTTCGAGGGCAAGACCTTCGGGCAGACGTTTCTGCTCGCCGATCTGCGCGCCGAAACCGACTGGCCCGACGACCAGTTCCATATCTTCGCGTCCGGTGAAGGTCTCGTCGCGCTGTTCCCGATGGGCCACGGCCGCCATCGTTTGATTGCCGATCACGCGGCCGTGCTGTCGAGTGCCGCCGTGCCGGCAGCGCCCAGCGAGCCGCCGCCGGGCCCGCCGCTGAATCTGCCGCCGCCGCCGTCGCTCGAACAATGCAAGACGCTGATCGCGCGGCGCGTGCGCGAGCGCGTCGATGTCTCCGATCTCGCGTGGTCCTCATATTTTCACGTGAATAGCCGCATGGTGGATCGCCTGCGCGTGGGCCGCATCTTTCTGGCCGGCGATGCCGCGCACGTGCACAGCCCGGCCGCCGCGCAGGGCATGAACACCGGCATCCAGGAAGCGCTGAATCTCGGCTGGAAGCTCGCGCGCGTGATTCGTGGCGCCGCGCCCGACCGGCTGCTCGATACGTACCATCTCGAACGGCATCCGATCGAGCGTGACGTGCTGCGGCAGACCGGCTTCATCACGCAGATGGCCGAAGCCGGTCACGGCCCGCTGAAGCTGTTGCGCGAGCGCGTGATGCCGGTGCTGGCCGCGCTCGGGCCGCTGCGCGATGCCGCGCGCGCGACGATCAGCGAACTGTCGGTCCAGTACCGGCGCAGTCCGCTCACGCTCGAACGCGTGCTCGACGGTGGCCCGCGTGCGGGTGAACGCGCGCCCGATGCGCTCGTGCATGTGGTCGATGGTCCGCTCGGGCGTGCCCCCGGGGTCGGCTGCATTTTCGATCTGCACGATCCGGCGTTTTTCTCGCTGTTTCTGCTGGTGCCGCCGCTGCCGGTCGACGGCACGCCGCTCGATCCGGCAGCGAAGCATGCGCCGCCGGCCGACCCCGAGGTGGAGAAGCTCGCGGCCGAAGTCGAGCGCCTGCTGCCGGGCGCGGTGCGGATCTGGCGCATCACCGATACGAGCGGCGACGGCGCGCCCGCGCTCGCCGAATCGTATGGGCGCACGCGGCCGTCGTTCTATCTGGTGCGGCCCGATGGCTATATCGGCGCGCGCGGGCGCACCGGCTCGGATCTGCACGGCCTGTTGCGGCACTGCGAAGCGTGGTTCACGGCGATGGGAGAGATACGGGAGCGGGTGGCGTTGTGAGGCTCGTCACTTGTTGAGTTGAGCGTCGACAGCGATCGCGCATGCACATGCCGACGCGCGCAACCTCGTTGCGCGCGCGGCTCATGCGAAAGCGTTCCGGGACTGGACCCGGACCTAAACCGCCGCCGGTGTCTGCGCTGGCGTCAGCTTCTCGCGATACCTGACGATCGCCTCGCGCGTGAAGTCCGACAGCGCGATGTCATACGTATCCGGCGCTTCGTCGAGCGTCGTAAGCAGCGCGCGTCGCATGCGCGGTTCCCAGAAGCGGTGGATATGGTCGGCGACGCCGCTCAGCGCTTCCTCGTGATCGGGCATCGATTCGAAGAAATCGCCGATCCGGTTCGCCATGTCGATCAGATTCCGATTGTCCATGGCTCGCCTCACTTGCTCGAGGTGACGGCGGGCGCATTGGCCGGCTCGCGCTGCCTGAGCAGTTCGAGCTGCTCGCTATTGAAGCGCGAGTAGTCCTTCTGCCATTGCGACGGCTGCTCGACCGGCATCACCTGCACGGCGGTCACCTTGTACTCGGGGCAGTTGGTGGCCCAGTCGGAACTGTCGGTGGTGATGACGTTCGCGCCCGATTCGGGGAAGTGGAACGTCGTATAGACGACGCCAGGCTGCATCCGCTCCGTGACCTTCGCACGCAGCACGGTCTGCCCCGCGCGCGATTCGATGCCGACCCAGTCGCCGGTCCTGATGCCGCGTTCTTCCGCGTCGTGCGGGTGCAGTTCGAGGCGGTCCTCGTCGTGCCACAGCGAGTTCTCGGTGCGGCGCGTCTGCGCGCCGACGTTGTACTGCGAGAGGATGCGGCCCGTCGTCAGCAGCAGCGGATATTTGCGCGTGACTTTTTCAGGCGACGCGATGAACTTGCTGATCACGAACTTGCCCTTGCCGCGCACGAAGGTGTCGATGTGCATGGTCGGCGTGCCGTCGGGCGCGTCTTCGTTGCACGGCCACTGGATGCTGCCCATTTCGTCGAGCTTGCGGTACGACACGCCGTGGAAGGTCGGCGTGAGCCGCGCGATTTCGTCCATGATCTCGGACGGATGCGTGTAGTCCATCTCGTAGCCGAGCGCGCGCGAGAGCAGCAGCGTGACTTCCCAGTCCGCGTAGCCGCCGAGCGGCGGCATCACCTTGCGCACGCGCGAGATGCGGCGCTCGGCATTGGTGAACGTGCCGTCCTTTTCGAGGAACGACGAGCCGGGCAGCAGCACGTGCGCGTATTTGGCGGTCTCGTTCAGGAAGATATCCTGCACGACGATGCATTCCATCGACGACAACGCCGCCGCTACATGATGCGTGTTCGGGTCCGACTGGACGATGTCCTCGCCCTGGCAGTAGAGGCCCATGAAGCTGCCGTGCAGCGCGGCGTCGAACATGTTCGGAATGCGCAGGCCCGGTTCCGGTTGCAGCGTGACGTTCCAGGCGTCTTCGAACAGCGAACGCGTGACCGTGTCGCCGATATGGCGATAGCCCGGCAGCTCGTGCGGGAACGAGCCCATGTCGCACGAGCCCTGCACGTTGTTCTGGCCGCGCAGCGGATTCACGCCGACCCCTTCGCGGCCGACGTTGCCGGTTGCCATCGCGAGGTTGGCGATGCCGATCACCGTCGTCGAGCCTTGCGCGTGTTCGGTGACGCCGAGGCCGTAGTAGATCGCGGCGTTGCCGCCGGTCGCATAGGTGCGCGCAGCTTCGCGCACCTGCTGCGCGGGCACGCCCGTCGCGGCTTCGGTCGCTTCGGGCGCGTTCTCCGGCAGCGCGACGAACGCGCGCCATTGTTCGAACGCGCGCGTTTCGCAGCGCTCGGCGATAAACGCTTCGTTAAGCAGACCTTCGGTGACGATCACATGCGCGAGCGCGTTGACGATCGCGACGTTGGTGCCGGGGCGCAATTGCAGATGATGCGAGGCCTTCACGTGCGGCGTATCGACGATGTCGATCTTGCGCGGATCGACGACGATCAGCTTCGCGCCCTCGCGCACGCGCCGCTTCAGACGCGAGCCGAACACCGGGTGGCCGTCGGTCGGATTCGCGCCGATCACCATGATGACGTCGGCCTTATCGATCGAGGCGAAGGTCTGCGTGCCCGCCGATTCGCCGAGCGTGGTTTTCAGGCCATAGCCGGTCGGCGAATGGCAAACGCGCGCGCAGGTGTCGACGTTGTTGTTGCCGAACGCGGCGCGCACGAGCTTCTGCACGAGGTAAGTCTCTTCGTTCGTGCAGCGCGACGACGTGATGCCGCCGATCGAATCGCGCCCATGCCTGGCCTGGATGCGGCGGAATTCCGAGGTC
>Ga0153988_1000158_pt1 | contig 16642 bp, 14 predicted proteins | sample TSNC072MetaG_FD_104742 | JGI IMG/M metagenome (GOLD analysis project Ga0153988, IMG submission 104742) | Attine ant fungus gardens microbial communities from North Carolina, USA - TSNC072 MetaG | ecosystem: Host-associated > Fungi > Mycelium > Unclassified | place: USA: North Carolina, Jones...
CCAGTTCCTCGGCAAAAAGCCGCCGCGTCTCGAGCGCGCGCTCGGGGTCGCCGAGCGATGCGAGCGTGCCCGCCGCGCCGCCGAACTCGACCATCAACGCGCGTGCTTTCATCTGCTGAAGGCGCTCGGCATGACGATTGAGCGCCGACAGCCAGACCGCCGCGCGAAACCCGAACGTCACCGGCAGCGCATGCTGAAGATGCGTGCGGCCCGCCGTCACCGTGTCGGCATGCTTGAGCGCGAGTTCGCGCAACGCCTCGCGCACGTCGTCCAGCTGCTTTTCGATCAGCGCGACGCCGCGCGCGCATTGCAGCATCGTGGCGGTGTCCATGATGTCCTGGGTCGTCGCGCCCCAGTGCAGATAACGGCCCGCCTCTGCGCACATCTCGCTCACCTGCTTCACGAGCGGAAGGATCGGATAACCGACGATCTCGGTTTCATGGCGCAGCTTCTCGAGGTCCAGCTTGCCGAAATCGGCCTTCGCCGTGATGTCGCGCGCGGCGTCGCCGGGAATCAGGCCGGCCTTCGCCTGCGCGCGGGCCAGCGCGGTTTCGGCGTCGATGCAGCGACGCAGATACGCCTCGTCCGAGAAAACATCGCGCATCTCGGGCGTGCCGAACATGTCGCGGAACAATGCCGAATCGAAAACAGTCGTTGCCATGGCGGGCTCCTTGAATGCCTTTATTGATTTCGCGCTTTACTGAGCGACTTACTGAGCGATTTATTTCGCGCTTTACTTCGAGAGCCGCGCCAGCCACGGGCGCAGACCGTCCTTCTCTTCGAGGCCGAAGCCTGCCGCGTCGGTCGGGCGCACCAGCCCGCCGCCGATGCCGCATCCGGCCGGATAGCCGCCGAACGGCTGGAACACGCCTGGGTACGCTTCGCAGCCACCCAGTTCGAGACCGACGGCGATATGCAGGTTGATCAGATGGCCGCCGTGCGGATACGCCTGCGCCCGGTCAAAGCCGTGACGCTCGATCAGCTCGATCATGCGCGCGTATTCGGTCAGGCCGTACGCGAGCCCCGCGTCCATCTGGAAGATGTCCTTGCCCGGACGCATGCCGCCGAACAGCGCGAGATTCTTCACGTCCGGTACGGAGAAAAGATTCTCGCCGGTCGCGATACGTCCCGCGTAAGCCTGCGCGACCTGCCGGTTCAGATCGAAATCGAGCGGATCGCCGATCTCTTCGTACCAGCGCAAGTCATACGGCGCGATGGCTTTCGCGTAGGCGAGCGCCGTCTCCAGATCGAAGCGGCCGTTCGCGTCGACGGCCAGACGCTGGCCTTCGCCCGCGACCGCCAGCGCCGCTTCGATACGGGCGAGATCCGTCTTCAGGTCCGCGCCGCCGATCTTCATCTTGAACGCATCGAAGCCCATCGCGCGATAGCCGCTGAACTCGTCGGCGAGACGCTGCACGCTATCGTCCGGATAGTAGTAGCCGCCCGCCGCGTACACGTTCACGCCTTCGCGCTTGCCTTTGCGGCCGTAATGGCGCGCGATCGTCACATAGGCCGGCTCGTCGCGCAGCTTCGCGTTCAGGTCCCATACGGCGAGTTCGATGGCGCCCGCCGCCGCCGCGCGGTCGCCATGACCGCCCGGCTTTTCGTTGCGCAGCACGGTCTTCAGCACCGCTTCCGGATCGAACAGCTCGCCGCTCGCGTCGAGCAGCGTCTCGGGCGCCGCGGCTTCGAGGCGCGGAATCATGCGGTCGCGCAGGATGCCGCCCTGCGCGAAGCGGCCGATCGAATCGAACGCATAGCCGATCACCGGCTTGCCGTTGCGCACCACATCGGTTTCGAGCGCGACCAGCGACACATCGTGCTCCGCGAAACTCACGAGCGCATTCGCAACATTGCCTTCGAGCGGAACTGAAATTTCCCTGACTGACGTAATACGCATCATTTTTCCTTTGAGACTCCGAATTCAGATGACCTTGCCGGGCGCAACGCCGAACACGCGCTGATATTCGCCGCGCGCCTTGCTCTCGTCGAACTCGCCGGTGGACTTCGCGATCACGAGCGTGGCGACGCTATTGCCCATCGCGTTGCAGATCGACACCGCCTGCGAGGTGAAGCGGTTGATGCCGAACAGGATCGGCAAGCCTTCGACAGGCAGGATGCCCGACGCGGTAACGGTCGCCGCGAACACGATGAACGTGCCGCCCGACACCGTCGCGGCGCCCTTGGACGTGACGAGCATCAGCACGAGCAGGCCGAGCTGCTGATGCAGATCGAGATGCACGCCGTACGCATTCGCGATGAACATCACGCACAGCGACATATAAACCGAGGTGCCGTCGAGATTGAACGCGTAGCCGGTCGGCAGCACGAGACCCGTCGACTGGCGCGAGCAGCCGAGCCGTTCGAGTTTTTCGAACAGACGCGGCATCGCGCTTTCCGACGAGGCCGTCGCGAACAGCAGGAAGATCTCGTCCTTGAAGTAGCGCAGATAGCGAAAGATATTGAAGCCGTAAATCCGCAGGATGACGCCGAACACCACCACCACGACGAAGGCCAGCGTCAGATACATCACGACGAGCAGGTAGCCCAGCTCGATCACCGCGTTCATACCGCTGCTGCCGATCGCAAACGCGATCGAACCGAATGCGCCGAGCGGCGCGAACTTCATGATGACGTCGACGAACTTGAAGAAGCACTCCGACATGCGCGACAGTCCGCCCTCGACGCTCGCGCGCGAGTCCTTGTTCAGCATCAGCAGCGCAGCGCCGAAGCCGATCGAGATCACCAGCACCTGCAGCAGCGAACCGTTCGCGAACGCGCCGACGAAGTTGTCGGGAAACAGCGTGAGCAGGAAGTGTTCGAGCGACATCGGCCCAGCCTTGCCGTATTGCGCATGCACCGCGGCGGCGGCTTCGCTGCTCTGCGTGAGATGCATGCCGAGGCCCACGCCCGACATATTGGCCACCACCATGCTGATGGCGAGCGCGACGGTCGACACGATCTCGAAGTAGATCAGCGCGCGCAGGCCAATGCGCCCCACGTTCTTCAGATCGCCGGCCGCCGCGATGCCGAGCACCACGTTCAGAAACACCAGCGGCGCGACGATCATCTTGATGAGGCGCAGGAAGATGTCGCCGAGCACCTTCATGTCCACCGCAAGCTTCGGCGCGATGAAGCCGAGCGCGATGCCCGCTACGATGCCGACCACGATCTGCACACCGAGCCGCGCATAGAACGGCGTCTTGCGGCGCGCCTGCGGCGGCTCCGCTTCCAGGTTGGGGTGATTCGCACCCTCGCCATACACAGCCATGCCCATCTCCTTTCACGACGGCTTTCCAGGGACTGGATAGCCGCTTAATATGTCCGTACTTTATGAATATGTACGGACTATATTGAGACATGCGGAACGGGTCAACCAGGGGTTTACACGCACGAAGCGGGCAGCGCGGCACCGGGGCCCGCTTGGGGGTCCGCTTGGCAACGCCGGCGCGCGCGGCTAGCATTAGCCCGCCGCGCCATGCACGCGGCCCAGGGAAAGCAAAGAGGAAGAAGGAAGATTCAGATGAAACCGCGATATGCCGAGCTGGCTGAGCAACTCATTCAGGCTATCGGAGATGGCACGTTCGAAGTCGGGTCCGCGCTGCCGAGCGAACTCGACCTGTCGGCGCAATACGGCGTAAGCCGCGCGACCGTGCGCTCCGCGCTGGAGCGCGTGCAGGAACTCGGACTGATTTCGCGCCGCAAGCGCGCGGGCATTCGCGTCGAGGCGAGCAAACCGCGCGTGGCGTTCGAGCAGTCGCTTTCGAGCGTCGAGGATCTGGTGCAGTTCGCGGTCGTCACCGAGCGCCATGTCCAGTCGGTGATGGAGATTTCCGCGAGTCCGTCGCTCGCCGCGCAACTCGGTGTCGCCACCGGCTCGCGCTGGCTGCGCACGGAAATGCTGCGCGTCGATCCGACCAAACCGGACCGGCCGATCTGCTGGACCGATGTCTATCTCGAACCGGCGCTCGGCGCGGGCATCCGGCGCGAGCTACGCAAAAGCTCGGGACTGATCTGCGAAATGGTCGAGCAGCGCTTCGGCCGCGTGGTGCGCGAAGTGCGCCAGGAAATTCGCGCGATCGGCGTTCCCGCGCGCGTGGCGAAGCAGCTCGGCGCGACAGCCGACGAGCATGCGCTGGAAATCACGCGCCACTATATCGACGAGCATGGCATCGTCTTCGAGGCCACGGTCAGCGTGTTTCCGGCTGACCGCTTCACCTATGCGCTGCAATTGCGGCGTCACGACTGAGCGGTCGCGCCGGACGCGCGCGCCTTGCGCAGATTTCCCGCCTTTGCCCACGCGTTTGCCCACATTAGCCGCGTTGCCCGTCGGCAGGCGGGCTCTGCCGCTTCAGGTCACTTTCAGGTCACCTTCAGCGCCACGCCCTCGTCATCCGATGATTTCATCGTCATCGGCTCGACCGGGCCGACAACGAACAGATACGCACCGGCGCCAATCACGCAGAAGGCGCCTGCCGTTACGAGCGGAATCAGGAACGAGCCGTGGGTGATCGTCAGCATCACGCCGATGAACGTCGACGTGAGAATCCCCTCCACGTTCGACGCCGTGTTCTGAATCGCGCTGATCGTCGCGACATGACGCGGCACGCAGCACAGATCGCCGCGAACGGCGCGTCAGAGGATGCGACGCAAGCACTGTTTCACGGCGGCTTCGGCTGTCTGGTGGAATTCGCCGGCGACGCCTCGCGCATCGACTGAGCGAAGCCGCTGCACGCTCGCGTACGCTACGCCGACGCGAGCCGTTCTGTCTGCCGTTTGAAGACCGGCGACACGCTGCTGTTGCGGCCGAGTTCGTCCGCGGCCAGTTGCAGCGCGGCGCCCAGTTCTTCCATGCGCGCCTCGGTCAGACGCGTCATCGGCCCGGCGATGATCAGCGTGCCGAGAATCTCGCCGCGCGGATCGCGCACGCACGTGGCCATCGAATTCATCGCGGGCAGGAAGACGTTGGTCGTGATCGCGAAGCCGCGTTTCTTCGCCGCCTTGACGTGAGTCAGCACGGCCTTGATCGTGGTCGGCGCCGCGGGTCCGAAATTGGCGGGATTGGGCAAGCCCTGCTTGCCGAGCAGGCGGATCGCATCGTCTTCCGACTTCGTGGCGAGCCATGCATAGCCTGCCGCGCTGCACCAGATACGCACGGGCGCGCCCATCTCCGGATCGTAGCGCAGGCCTTGAGTCGCGCCCTGGGCCTTGGCAACGTAGACGAGCTGATCTTCGTCCAGCAGCGCGAGGCGAACCAGTTCGCCGCTCTGCGCCGCGAGACGCTCCAGCGTGGGCTGTGCAATGTCGGTGATGCCGCCCGCGCTGAGAAAGCGCAGACCGAGCGACACCACCTGCATCGTCAGCGTGAATTCATCGTGCCGCTCGTCCCTGCGCACGTAGCCCTCTTCCATAAGATCGGCGAGCAGGCGATGGGTGGCCGACAGCGGCGCATTCGCGGCAACCGACAACTCCGACAGCGTGCGGCCGGCCGGATAAAGGGAAAGCTCTTCAAGGATGCGGAAGGTCCGCTCGATGATGGCGCTCACGACGAATCCTCTCCTCAATGGTCAAGCGGATGAAAGCGTATGGAATAGTATGTCGAAGTTCTTTCCAAATTGGAATAGTCTTACAGGAAAGGGCTGCGAGCTTTGCCTGCGCGCCGGGTCTCACGAGGCAGGCTGACAGCGCCCCACTGCCTCGAAAAACGAGGTGACCAGCTGCGTGCCCTGCCGTTCGCGCAGACAGCAGACATGAATATGCGTCGTGATGGGGTTGCCCTTGATCCTGACCTTGTGCAGCCGCCCGTCGGGAATGTATTCCGACTCCGACATGGTGCCGACGCCGAGGCCGCGCGCAATCGATTCGCGCAGCGCTTCGCGGCTGCCGATCTCCATCGAGATGCGCGCCTTCAGGCCGATCTTGTCCAGCGCGTCTTCCAGCGCCCGGCGCGTGGTCGAGCCCTGCTCGCGCATCAGCAGCGGCACTTCGGCCAGTTCCCGCAAATCGATCTCGTCGCGTTGCGCGAGCGGATGCGCCGCGTTCACGCAGGCGATCACGGGATAACGCGCATAGGGCTGCATATAAAAGTGCTCGTTTTCGAGCGCGCTCGCAATCGCGCCGACATCGCACACGGCCAGCACGCCGACGTCGCACACGTAGTTGTCGAGGTCGCGCAGCACGTCTTCCGAATTGCCGAGCGTCACCGACAGGTTCATCGCCGGGCGCAACTCGTGATAGGCCTCGATCATGTCGATGATGTGATACGGCCCGACCGCGCCGATCTTCAGCGTGCCGTGCACGAGTTCGCCGCTGTCGCGCAGCAGCGAACTCGCGTCCCCTTCGAGGCTCGCAATCTGCCGCGCGATGGTCAGAAACTCCAGGCCGACGCTCGATAGATCGACGCGCCGGCCACGCCGGTGAAACAGCTGCACCGCGTATTCCTGCTCGATCGCCTGGATTTGCGAGGTGATCGTGGTCTGGCTGGTCGACAGCGCCTTGGCCGCCGCCGTGAAGCCGCCGTACTGGACGACGGCGAGAAAGGCGCGAATCTGTATCAGTGTCATGGCGTGTTCAATCTATTTTTTCGGTCGATTCACCGAATTTTTTCGGAAATTTCGATCATATCCGCGCCATGTGACAGATTTATTCTGCCGCCGCCCACGCCTCGCGAGCGCTTTGGGGAATACCCTCAAAACTCGGAAACAACTTGCAAAATGGAAGTCACTTCCATAATATTCGGCGCATGTAAAAGTGCGAACCGCGAGCGCGACATGCGCGCCCGGCGCTTCTTCGTCACCCGCACAACAGGCAAACAGGAGAAAACCCTATGACCGCCAGCACCCACGGACTACTCGCAATATGGAGCACCGTTCAGGAGTCGTTCGAAACCGATTATCTGCACTGGCTCACGCGCGAGCACATATTCGAACGGGTCGGGGTGCCGGGTTTCGTCTCCGGCCGCGCGTACCGCCGGCGCGATAGCGCCCCGTCGGAATACGTGATCGTGTACACGCTGGAGAACGCGTCCGTCATGGCAAGCGAGGGATATATCGCACGACTGAACGATCCGACGCCGTGGACCCAGAGTGTCATGCCTCACCTGGGACAGTTTCGCCGCGGCGGCGGCACGGCGATCGCGCGCGCGGGCCGGCCCGGCGCTTTCGGCGCGCGCCTCGCGGTCGCGCGCTTCGACACGTTGCCCTCTTCGGTCACGCAGGAAGCGCTCGACGCCGTCGCGGCCATCGATCGCGTCACCCAGACATGGGTCATGACCGTCGCGCCCGATGCCACCTCGATTGCCACCCGTGAAAAATCGATGCGCTCGGGCACGGAAGGCATTTTCAACGGCGTCATGGCGGTCGAGGCATTGGACGACGCCTCGCTGAACCAGGCGACCCACGCGGCCCAGGCGTTGACACGTCACGACTGCTGCTTCGAGCCGTACGATTTCGTCTTTTCCTTTAGCAAGACTCATTAATTCCAGGCACATGCCGATGCACGGCCATGCCGCGTCGCCATCCAGGTCTCGCGTTGCGGCATGCCGCACACCCAGGCCCATGACAATTCAGGAGACAGCATATGTCGGACGTCAATGTCGGACCGTTTGCCGGAGACGCGATACAGCAGGCCCAAACCCTCGAGCTCGCGGTCGTCAAGGCTAGAAACAGGCTGGTGCCGTTCCTGCTGCTGATGTTCGTCCTCGCGTTCATCGACCGGGTCAACGTCGGCTTTGCCAAAGCGCATCTGCAAGACGCAACGGGCATCAGCGACGCTTCTTATGCGTTCGGCGCCGGACTCTTTTTCATCACGTATTTCCTCTTCGAAGTGCCGAGCAATCTCGGCCTCAACCGTTTCGGCGCGAAGATCTGGATGTGCCGGATCATGGTCACCTGGGGCATCATCTCCACTGGCGCGGCCTTCATCAACGGCAACGTCTCGTTCTATCTCCAGCGGCTCCTGCTGGGCGCGGCCGAGGCCGGGTTCTTCCCCGGCATGGTCCTGTTCCTGACTTTCTGGTTCCCCGCGAAATGGCGTTTGCCGATCATCGCGCTGTTCTATTGCGGCACACCGCTCTCGTTCGTCATCGGCGCGCCGATCTCGAGCGCGATCCTCGGCATCGGTGCGCATCTCGGTCTCGCGGCGTACCAGTGGATGTTCGTCATCGAGGGGCTTGCTTCGGTCGTGGTCGGCATCTGGGCGTTTTTCTATCTCAGCGATAAACCGGAAAACGCACCGTGGCTCGATCAGCGCGAACGCAGTGCGCTGACGGCGGCCATCCAGGAAGAGGAACGCAAAAAGATCGAGGCGGGCCCGCACAGCATACTGGCCTGCCTGCGCGACGTCGGACTGCTGCGCTTCATCATTACGTACATTCTGATCGTGATGACCAATACCGTGATCCAGTTTTTCATGCCCTCGCAGGTCGCGAAGCTCATTGGACAAAACACCGGCGCACTGGTCGGCGTGATCGTGGCGCTGCCGTGGTTCTGTGCGCTGATCGCCGTGCTGGTATTGCCCTCGCTCGCCAACAAATATCAGCGCAGCCGCTGGTGGGGCGCCGCCGGACTCGTGGCGGCCGCCATCGGCCTGCTCGGCTCGCTCTCGCATTCGCCGACGCTGGCGGTGGCCGCGCTGTGCTTCTCGCTCGCGGGCCTCTATGGATCGCAGCCGATCTTCTGGCAATCGCTGACGAAATACCTCGGCGGGATGTCGGCCGTCGCCGGCATTGCCGCCGTCAACGCGATCGGCAACCTCGGCGGATTCTTCGCGCCCAATATCCGCTCGATCACGGTATCGCTGTTCGGTTCCGCAGACCTTGGCACGGTTGCGCTGGCGTTCACGACGTTCCTCGGCGCCTTGCTGTTCCTCTTCCTGCCGCGCGGCGCGGCAATCACGAACGCAGCCGATTGAGCCGGCACGATCGCGTGGCGTAGCGTGGCATCGCGCCACGCTACGCCATCGCGCGTTTGACCATCGCAGACCTCAGGTATCGACTGGACATCATGGAAAGACAGTATTCCCTAGCCCACCTCACGGTATTGCATCTTCCCCCCGTGGATGCCATACGCGTTGCCGCCTGCACCGGCTACGACTGCGTCGGCCTGCGCCTGATTCCCGCGCTGCCCGGAGCCGCTGCTTATCCGTTGATGAACGACCGCGACATGCTGCGCGAGACGCTCGCCTGTATGCGCGACACCGGGGTGCAAGTATTCGACGTCGAGATCGTGTGGCTATACGGAACGTTTGCGGTCGACCACTACAGCAGCTTTCTGGAAACGGCGGCCGAACTCGGCGCGCGCAGCATTCTCGTCGGCGGCGGCGATCCCGACGAGCAGCGCCTCGCCGATTCCTATGCGAGGTTCTGCGAAGCGGTCAGGCCGTTCGGGCTCAATGCCGATCTGGAATTCATGCCCTGGTCGACGGTCCGCAATGCAGCCGACGCGCAGCGCATCGTCAAGCTCGCGGGCCGGCCGGCCAATGCAGGCATCCTGATCGACGCGGTCCACTTCGAACGCTCCAATACATCGATCGAAGACATACAGGCGCTGCCCGACGATCTGCTGCACTATCTGCAGCTATGCGATTGCCCGTCCGGCATTCCGCCGACGATGGACGGCGTGATCCATACCGCGCGTCACGAACGTTTGCTGCCAGGCGAAGGGGGCATCGACCTGAAGGCGTTGTTGTCGAGCACGCCCACCGGCTTGCCGATCTCGATCGAACTGCCCAATGACTTTCGCATCCCGGCACTCGGATACGAGGAATGGGCACGACGCGCGCTCGTTGCGGCGAAGAGCCTGTAACGAGCCGCCTGACCAAGCGCTGACGTTTTCGCACGCGGTGAGCCGGGCGGCCACCGCGCGCATGCTCAAAAAGAATGACATGACGCCGCCATGACATCGCCCTGTGCACCGGTCACGCGAATAATCATAATGAAATGACTTCGGCGCAGAATGAAGTTTGCCGAAGTCCGCGCGAACGAAATCATGCGGGGCGCCATCTCCTCGGCCTATGTGCGGCCCATGCATGGCGCGGGCGCGATTCAGCGCTCACTTCACGGCGTTTTTTAAGCATCCTCTGAGCAAAAATCGGCTGCACACGCTCTGCACGCCGAGCCAGCTTCTGGCAATCTTTCATTAGCAGCCGGTCGTCGCAACCTAACGCGGCGCCGGGCATTTCGCCGTCAATGCCGGTTCACCCACAGACCGGGCAGGCGCGGTTTGTCATCCTGTCGATTCAGGCGTCCGAAGGAGTTCGCCATGTCGGTCTATGTCGATGAAGGGTTCCGGCCCTGTGTCACGGAATGCGCGACGGTCGCGTTCCGCGTGTGCTGCGACGATCGCGCGCAGATTTTCGAGGTCAGCGCCGATGCGCTCGTCAAGTTCTGCGGCGCGGCAAGCCGGCGCAAGCAGGACCTGCTCGTCGCGTTCGAAGATGCGCAGCAGGAAATTCTTTCGGTCGCCGCGCAAAGGTGGAAGTTCGTGCCGACCGAATCGGTGCGGCTCGATCTCGACGAATTCCGTTTGATCAGACATTAGGCGCCGTGGCACCACGCGCATCGGCCAGTGCGAAGGCGAAGCGCGCGGCGCCGCTTACAGTCGCCTTGCCTTAAGCGTTTCTCCCAGGTGCGCGCTTACTGCTGCACGTCGAGCACCAGAAGCTGCGCGCCGTCGGCCACCTGATCGCCGACCGCATACAGCACCTCGGTAACCGTGCCGGCCGCCGGTGCGCCGATCGTGTGCTCCATCTTCATCGCTTCCATCACGATCAGCGGCGCGCCCTTCTCGACCACCGCCCCCGCTTCGACCAGCACCGCGATCACCTTGCCCGGCATCGGCGCGGTCAGACGTCCTTCGCCGCCTTCGGCGTCGGCGGCATGCGCGAGCAGGTTCTGCCATTCGAACGCGAGCGCCTCGCCATAACAGAACACATGGAACGTGTCGCCATCGACGAACACGCGGCCCGTCACGCGCGCATCGCCCAGCGTCGCGCGGAATTCGTGCGCACCCGCGCCGGCCGACCACGTGAAGCTTTCGCGCACGCCGTCGTGTTCGAGCGTTTGCGTTTCGCCGTCGCGCGCGAACACGGCCGTGAATGCATCGTTGCCTTCGTGCTGGCCGCTGTCGTCGAGAGCGCGCCAGCCGAGCGTCTGCGTATAACCGCTATTGAGCCGCCAATGCGAGAGCGCATCCCACGGCGAGGCGCCGTGCGCGATGCCGCCCTCGCGCGTGAGCAGCGCCGCGCAGGCGAGCGCGAGCGCTTCCCTGAAGGGCTTTTTCACCGGCGCGAACAGCGCATCGTGATGACGCTCGATCAAACCCGTATCGAGATCGCCGCTCGCGAACGGCTCGCTCGCGACGATGCGCTGCAGAAACTCGACGTTCGTATGCGGCCCGACGACCTCGCACGCATGCAACGCACGCGCGAGACGGGCCAATGCTTCCTCGCGCGTCGCGCCATGCACGATCAGCTTCGCGATCATCGGATCGTAGAACGGGGTGATCGTATCGCCCTCGCGCACGCCGCTGTCGATGCGCACCGGCGCCTTGCGGCCGGGCTCGCCGAGACCGGCCGCGTCGATCTTGAACTCGACGCCCTCGGGCATGCGCAGATGCCTGAGCGTGCCCGTGGACGGCAGGAAGCCGCGCGCCGGATGCTCGGCATAGATGCGCGCTTCGATCGCGTGGCCGTCGAGCTTCAGTTGCGGCTGCGCGAGCGGCAACGCCTCGCCCGCAGCCACGCGCAATTGCCATTCGACAAGATCCTGCCCCGTCACCATCTCCGTGACCGGATGCTCGACCTGCAGGCGCGTGTTCATCTCCATGAAATAGAACTCGCCGCTGCCGGTCATGATGAATTCGACCGTGCCCGCGCCGACGTAATCGACCGCGCGCGCGGCGGCCACGGCCGCTTCGCCCATCGCGCGTTTGATGTCGGCGGCAAGACCCGGCGCCGGCGCTTCCTCGAGCACCTTCTGATGACGCCGCTGCACCGAGCAGTCGCGATCGAACAGATAGACCGCGCCGCCGTGCCGGTCCGCGAACACCTGCACTTCGACGTGACGCGGCCGCATCAGATACTTTTCGATCAGCACGCGATCGTTGCCGAAACTGCTGGCCGCCTCGCGCTTGCACGACAGCAACGCGGCCGCGAAATCCGCGCTGCGTTCGACCACGCGCATGCCCTTGCCGCCGCCGCCCGCGCTCGCTTTCAACAGCACCGGATAGCCGATCGCATCGGCTTCGCGCCGCAAGAGCTGCGGGTCCTGATCGTCGCCGTGATAGCCGGGCACGAGCGGCACCGCGGCCGCGTGCATCAGCGCCTTCGCGGCGGCCTTCGAGCCCATCGCGGCAATCGCCCCGATCGGCGGCCCGATGAAGACGATGCCGGCTGCTTCGCAGGCATGCGCGAAATCTTCGTTCTCCGACAGGAACCCGTAGCCCGGATGCACGGCTTGCGCGCCGGTCGCGCGCGCAGCCTCGATGATGCGCTCGATGCGCAGATAGCTTTCCGCCGCCGTCGAGCCGCCGATATGCACCGCTTCGTCGCAGGCGGCGACATGTTTCGCGTTGGCGTCCGCGTCGGAATAAACGGCCACGCTCGCGATGCCGAGCCGCTTGCAGGTCGCGGCGACGCGGCAGGCAATCTCGCCCCGGTTGGCAATCAGGATCTTGTTGAACATGAGTGTCTCGATGAAGTGTGCGGTTCGGGGCCAGCTTGCGGTGTCAGCCGTGCCAGGACGGCGCGCGCTTGTCGAGGAACGACGCGATGCCTTCGCGGCCTTCCGCGCCGGCGCGTGTGCGCGCGATGCGCGCGGCCGTGTCTTCGATCAGCGCGTCGTTCAGTTCGCGGCCCGCGACGTCCTGCACGAGCCGCTTGCAGGCTTGCACCGCTTGCGGTCCGTTCGCGCACAGTGTTTGCGCGAGTTGCGCGACGCTCGCGTCGAGCCGTTCCGCGCTGACCGCTTCGCTGACCAGACCGAGACGCCATGCGGTCGCGCAATCGAACGCTTCGGCCGTGACGAAGTAGCGTCGCGCGGCCTGCTCGCCGAGCGCGCGAATCACGTAGGGTGCGATCGTGGCCGGAATCAAACCGAGCCGCGCTTCGGAGAGGCAGAAATGCGCGCTGTCCACCGCCACGACGATATCGCAGGCCGAGAGCAGGCCCATGCCGCCCGCGTACGCGTCGCCATGCACGCGCGCGATCACCGGCTTGTTGCAGCGATACACGGCTGCCAGCATGTTCGCGAGTCGCATCGCGTCGGCGCGGTTCTCGTCGTCCGAATATCCGGCCATCTGCTTCATCCAGTTCAGGTCGGCGCCCGCACAGAATGCCTTGCCGTTCGCGGCCAGCACGACCGCGCGCACGTCGTCGCGCGTATCGAGCATCGTGAACGCCGAGGTCAGCTCGGCGATCATCGTTTCGTTGAACGCGTTGCGCACGTCCGGGCGATTCAGCGTGAGCGTCGCGACCTGGCCGGCCACCTCGAGCTTCAGCGTTTCGTATTGCATGCGTAGTGCTCCCTTGTAATACGCCCTCGTAGTACTCCGTTCTCGCGTCGTCGCGGCACGCGCCCTCACATTCTGAACACGCCGAAGCGCGTGTCTTCGATCGGCGCGTTCATCGCGGCCGAGAGGCCGAGACCGAGCACGTCGCGCGTTTGCGCCGGATCGATCACGCCGTCGTCCCACAGACGCGCGCTCGCATAGTACGGGTGCCCCTGATGCTCGTATTGCTCGCGAATCGGCTGCTTGAACGCCTCTTCCTCTTCGGCGCTCCACGCGCCGCCCCGGCTCTCGATACCGTCGCGCTTGACCGTGGCCAGCACCGACGCGGCCTGCTCGCCGCCCATCACCGAGATGCGCGCGTTCGGCCACATCCACAGGAAACGCGGCGAATACGCGCGGCCGCACATGCCGTAATTGCCCGCGCCGAACGAGCCGCCGATGATCACCGTGAACTTCGGCACCTTCGCGGTTGCCACCGCCGTCACCATCTTCGCGCCGTTTCTCGCGATGCCTTCGTTTTCGTATTTGCGGCCGACCATGAAGCCCGTGATGTTCTGCAGGAACACGAGCGGAATCTTGCGCTGGCAGCACAACTCGATGAAGTGCGTGCCCTTGAGCGCCGACTCCGAAAACAGGATGCCGTTGTTCGCGACGATGCCGACCGGATGCCCCCAGATATGCGCGAAACCGCATACGAGCGTCGTGCCGTAGCGGGCCTTGAATTCGTCGAAGGCCGAGTCGTCGACGATGCGCGCGATCACCTCGCGGATATCGAACGGCTTTCTCGTATCGACCGGAATCACGCCGTAGATGCTCTTCACGTCATGGCGCGGCGGCGTCGGCTCCTGCAATACGAGCGGCACCGGCTTCACGCGATTCAGATTGCCGACGATGCTGCGCGCGATCGCGAGCGCATGCGCGTCGTTCTGCGCGAGATGATCGACGACACCCGAAAGACGCGTATGCACGTCGCCGCCGCCGAGGTCTTCGGCGCTCACCACTTCGCCGGTCGCCGCCTTCACGAGCGGCGGACCGCCGAGAAAAATCGTCCCCTGGTTCTTCACGATGATCGATTCGTCGCTCATCGCCGGCACGTAGGCGCCGCCCGCCGTGCACGAACCCATCACGACCGCGATCTGCGGAATGCCGGCCGCCGACAGATTCGCCTGGTTGTAGAAGATGCGGCCGAAGTGGTCGCGATCAGGGAACACGTCGTCCTGATTCGGCAGATTCGCGCCGCCCGAATCGACGAGATACACGCACGGCAAGCGGTTCTCGCTGGCGATTTCCTGCGCGCGCACGTGCTTCTTGACGGTGACCGGATAGTAAGTGCCGCCCTTGACCGTCGCGTCGTTGCAGACGATCACGCACTCCTGCCCGGCAATGCGGCCAATCCCGGTGATCACGCCCGCGCCCGGCGCGTCGTCGTTGTACATGCCGTAGGCGGCCAGTTGCGAGAACTCAAGGAACGGCGTGCCCGGATCGAGCAGTTGCGCGATGCGCTCGCGCGGCAGCAGCTTGCCGCGGCTCGTGTGCTTGTCGCGCGCGGCCTCGCCGCCGCCCTGCGCCAGCAGTTCGACCTTCGCGCGCAGATCGGCGACGAGCGCTTCGAGCGCCGCCGCGTTCGTGCGAAAGTCGTCGGAACGCGGGTTCAGCTTGGATTCGATGATCGGCATGAGGTAACTCCAGGTTGCCGCTTTTTATGGGCCGACTATGGGCCGACTTTATGGGCCAACAAGCACGCCGCAACGCGCGACACGATGACGCCGCACGCATGCGCACCTGCATCACAAGGTCTCGGCAAACAGCTCGCGCCCGATCAGCATGCGGCGAATCTCGCTCGTGCCCGCGCCGATTTCATAGAGCTTCGCATCGCGCCACAAACGCCCGACCGGATACTCGTTGATATAGCCATTGCCGCCGAGAATCTGGATCGCCTCGCCGGCCATCCACGTCGCTTTTTCGGCCGTGTAGAGAATCACGCCCGCGCAGTCCTTGCGCACCTGGCGCACGTGCCCGCTGCCGAGCGTATCGAGCTGGCGGCCCACCGCGTACAGATACGCGCGGCAGGCCTGCAGCGTCGTATAGAGATCGGCGACCTTGCCCTGGATCAGCTGGAATTCGCCGATCGACTGGCCGAACTGCCTGCGGTCGTGGATGTACGGCACGACCGCGTCCATCACCGCGACCATGATGCCGGTCGGGCCGCCCGCGAGCACCGCGCGTTCGTAGTCGAGGCCGCTCATCAGCACTTTCACGCCGCCATTGAGCTGGCCGAGAATGTTTTCTTCCGGCACTTCGACGTCCTGAAACACGAGCTCGCCGGTGTGCGAGCCGCGCATACCGAGCTTGTCGAGCTTCTGCGCGACCGAGAAACCCCTCATGCCCTTCTCGACGATAAACGCGGTAATGCCGCGCGAATTGGCTTCCGGGTCGGTCTTCGCGTAGACGACCAGCGTGTCGCAATCGGGACCGTTCGTGATCCACATCTTGGTGCCGTTGAGCACGTAGCGATCGCCCTTCTTCTCGGCGCGCAGCTTCATGCTGACGACGTCCGAGCCCGCGTTCGGCTCGCTCATCGCGAGCGCGCCGACGTGTTCGCCCGAGACGAGCTTCGGCAGATACTGGCGCTTCTGCGCGTCCGTGCCGTTGCGATGAATCTGGTTCACGCACAGATTCGAATGCGCGCCGTAAGAAAGACCGACCGAGGCCGACGCGCGCGAGATTTCCTCCATCGCGACCATGTGCGCCGTATAGCCCATGTTCGCGCCGCCGTATTCCTCGGCGACGGTCATGCCGAGCACGCCGAGGTCGCCGAACTTGCGCCACAGGTCCATCGGGAACTGATCCGTGCGATCGATTTCCGCCGCGCGCGGCGCGATTTCTTTGGCGGCGAACGAGGCGATGCTGTCACGCAGCATTTCGATCTCTTCGCCGAGCGGGAACTGCAAACCGGGCAGATTGCGCATTGCGGTATCTCCTGAGTTCGTTGGCGGCCGGGCGCGGCACGCGCATCGCACGCCCAAACCACGCACCTCGCACGCCAAAACGTGTCAACGCGCATTTCACGCCAGATTGACGTATGCGTCAATAGGTATTTTTGAGCGCGACTCAGAAATTTTCGAACCGGCCTC
>Ga0153988_1000160_pt1 | contig 16533 bp, 18 predicted proteins | sample TSNC072MetaG_FD_104742 | JGI IMG/M metagenome (GOLD analysis project Ga0153988, IMG submission 104742) | Attine ant fungus gardens microbial communities from North Carolina, USA - TSNC072 MetaG | ecosystem: Host-associated > Fungi > Mycelium > Unclassified | place: USA: North Carolina, Jones...
ATGTGTTTCAACTTGAAGCCTATATCTAACACTTGATATCTTTATACTCCTTGTTTAAAGGATCCAGTTAAGGTTTTCAGTGAAGTTATATCAGAGGAGAGATATTAACGAGACTTTGAGTAGCACTCTTGAGATTGTCCTAAGACAAGTAAGAGTACCAATTCCTCAGAGTAAGATTTTACAGAGGGAATATAAAAAGAGAGAACTTGCTGTTCCCTTTTCTTTCTGGTCTGTATTTATTCTAACTAGGTATTGTGACTACGTTATAATGTGGTAACACTAGTTGTGACTATAGGTGACTAGTTAAGTGACATTCCAGTGACAAAAGCGATAAGGGTGACAAGTTGAGTCAGTGTCTAATAATGGGTTAGTCTGATATTATCCCATTTAGCACAAGTCCAAAGATAGAAAGAGAAAGATAGTCCAAGATTTCTCTGAAGAGTCCTATTTGTTCTGTGAGTCCATTGTCTCTTAGAGTCTTCAGACATTCAATGCATTACTATATAGTAATGTCCTCGTCTAATATTGCCAACATCTCGTTTACTAGCCACTCATTATCAGACCATGGTTGATAATAGTTGTAGTTCCACTTGATATTCATAACACTTGCCCCTTCTGGATTTCAGTAGGATTATATTTGAGAGGAAGAAGTAAGAGTAACAAGCAAAGTGGAGTTTTCCTAAGGGAGAACAAAACTAAGGTAAATTACAATAAATGGGATTATTTAAATAATTCGGAAGATTCCAGGATGGCTAATAGTCAGGTGACTAAGCCATGCACATGTGTTGAAAGGATACAAAAGGGAATTGCATACTGGGACAAACAAGATAATGATGTGCCAGCTCCCAATTGTGTACTAAAGGTCTGAGGGAAGATAATCAAAGTTGAAGGTTTATAAATAATTAGAGAAATAAGAATTATACATAGCTCCAGTAAAATATATGTTGGTGGTTGTAAAAAGGATCATAAGATCTCTCTAGATTGTTGTCACATAGTCTCCCTAAGGTGTCAACCTTTATACACCATGACAAAAGCTCCTCTGGAAAATACAGTTAGTTGATCACTCATAGACTCTCCACACTCAATTGTCCCCTTGTCTGCACCCCCAATACTGAACTTTATGGGTGTGATGCAATCTAAGTATGTACTTAGTCAAGCTTTCCCAGCCTGCTATCTTCTCTGAAGCCTGCCTAAGTTACATCTGTATCTTCTCTCTAGATTGAGTTCTGGGTATATTCTGTGTTCTTCTCAAGATATCCCCCTGGTCTCAGTCTTCTTACTCTCAATAGATCTACATTCATGATTTCAGAGACAGTGTAGATAGAGGTAGGAGTCAAGAGGTTTTTCTCCGATCCAACTGCACTCTGAATACTATATTAAAGATATTACAAAGCCCTGAAACTCAAGAAATCAAATATAAAAGGGAAACTATTACTACTTTTAGGATTCCATCAACTCCTTTTTGTCCTAAGACCTTCTAAAATTCTACTGATGATACAGCCCTTTCCTTTTCTTTGTAATAACGCATTCCCTTACCAAGTCTTTTCCATCAAAGATGATGCATTTTCATTACTACTTCTTTCTAGAATATTCTCACATCTTCCCCTATTATTGTCAGGATAGCTAACTCCTGAGCCAGAATAAAGCCAACTGCTCCTTTATCAGTATTTGACAAGGAGAACTTGATAGAGTTCTCGTTAGATTTGCTATACTATATATACAATTACTATCGTGGCTATGCACCTTATCTCCCATAGTCCTTATATCCATTAGGTGATCCCTTTGTCACATTCTGTGACTGTGACTTCATTGTGACATGACATTCTGTGACTGTTATCATACCTTTGTGACTCTGTGACTAGTCATGTGATAATTCCTGCACTCCACCTTAGTAATAAAAGAAAAGAAAAGAAATATAAATAATGACTTAGCTGTTTTGCCAAGTCATGACACCATCCCCCTCTCAAGGTTCCTCATCCCGAGGATTTACATTTCATAGTAGAGGTCTACCATGTTGCCCATTTCATCTTTATCTTCCTCTAATGTTCTTCTTTCTCCCTTCCATTTTTTCCAGTTTCTTTCTAGCCTTCCCCAGTATTCCTGGTTATACTATTTGTCTGACCATCCAAATAGTTTTCTTGCCATGAATCTTCTTGGCAATTCTCCTCTTCTAAATGTTCTTTCCTCTCTTTCTTGCTGATTTACTTCTTTCATGTCCCTCCAATATTCTTTCTCAAATTCTTTAACCGCTTCTTTTGTATTTTCTAAATTCTCTTTTTCTCCCCAAGTGTCAGATTCTACCATGAAACCTTTCCACCTCACTAAGTATTTATCCTTCCCTCTTATTCACCACTTATTCAGGATTTTCTCTACCTTCCATTCCTCCTCTTCTTTAATTATGACTGGAGTTGGTTGTTTCTTCTTTTGTCCTTTTACCTGCCCTATATATTTTTGTATCCTACTAACATTGACTACTGGGTGTATTTTTACTTTGTTAGGTAGTTCTAGTTCTACTGTATTCGACGATATGACTTTCTTGATTTTATAAGGCCTTACATACCTCTTCGTCAACTTCTCTGTCCTTCTCCCAACCATTTGATATTTCAGATTCTTAGTACTCAGCATCACTAAGTCTCCTACTTTATACTTATTGACTTCTGCTCTCTTCTTATCTACATACTTTTTCATTTTCCCTTGTGCTTTCCTTAGTGCCACTTTTGCTTCCTCCTGAATTTCCTTTATTTTTGTGACAAATTTCTCTGCTCCCTCATATTTCCCCTTCTTTCTTATTTCAAACCCTATCCTAGGATCTTGTCCGTAATTTGCTTTGAAAGGCGACGTTTTAGTACTTGAGTGTGCTTTATTGTTGTATGCAAACTCTGCTATTCCTAACCAGTCTGGTCACTGTTCTTGCCTATGGTTGATAAACATTCTTAAGTACTGTTTTAGCTCTTGGTTGACCCTCTCCATTTGTCCATCTGTTTGAGGGTAGAACACCGTCGACATTTTACTTTCAATCCCCAGCATCCTATTCAGCTCTCGCATTAACCCTGCTGCAAACTGTGGTCCCCTATTTGATATGATACTTTCAGACAGACCATATAGTTTCCACACATTGTCTCTAAACAGCCTAGCCAATCCCTCTGCCATCGTCTTTTCTGTAGTCGGAATAAAGTAGGCCATTTTTGTTAGTCTGTCGACTACTACTAGGATCAAATCATATCCCTGTGCTAAGGGCAGTTTGGTAATAAAATCTGCCGATATATGTGTCCAAGGTTTTTCTGGAATTGAATTTGGCATTAATTTTCCTGCTAGCTGTTCTGTGTAGTTCTTGTTGCGTTGGCAGGCATTGCACTCCTCCACATATCTTTTCACCTCCTTAGTGACTCCTGGCCACCAGAAGTTCCAAGTGATCAGCTCCACTATTTTCCACTATCTCCTATGTCCTCCTACAGGCATATCATGATGTAGCCTAATAATTTCCATTCTAAGCTCATCATCTCTGGGTACATATACTTTTTCCTCTTTGTACATTACACTGTCAACTTCTCTCCACTCTTTATCCCTTAGCATTTTCACTCCTTCCTGCTTCATTTCTTCTACTGCTTTTACTACTTTATCGTCCTTTACTTTGGACTGTTTGACCTTCTTTAGTAGGTCCACTCCTTCTACAATGATTTTTACCATTTCCATTCTCCTTGCTTCTAGCCACTCAGGCTTTATCAACATCTGGTCTTTATTGTCTCTCTCTACTCCCACTTCCTAGTCTAGTCTCCTGCTGAGACTATCTGCTTTCCCTATTCTACTTCCTAGAATATGCTTTAGCACGAAGTCAAACCTAGATAAGTATAGGGCCCATCTTGCTTGTTTATGGTTTAATTTCTATGCTTTCATGAAGTATTCGAGATTCTTGTGATCTGTTCATATCTCAAATTTAGTTGTCGTTCCTTCCAAGAAGTGCCTCTATGCCTCCAAACACCTGACTATAGCTAACATCTCCTTATCATGTATCTCATAGTTCTGTTCTGTGTCACTTAGAGATTTTGAAATGAAAGCGACTGGTCTCCACAATTCGTCAGAGCATTTCATTAATAACACTTCTCTAGTAGTATAGTTTGAAGTATCTACTTCTATCCTGAATTCTTTGTCTAAGTTTGGGGCTACTAATACTGGTCTTGTTGTGAAGATCCTTTTTAGTTTGTCAAATGCCTTTTGTTGCTCCTGCCTCCACTGCCACTTCATATCCTTCCTCGTCAGTATATTCATTGGCCTAGCTACTTGAGTGAAATTTTTAATGAACCTTCTGTAATAATTTGCAAGGCCCAAAAACTTTCTGATATCTTTTATATTCTTTGGTTCTAGTCAACTAAGTACCCCATCTATCTTCTCTTTCTCTATTTCTACCCCGTTGGGCCCTATGATCATTCCTAGAAATCCAATCTTCCTTGCTTTCCACACACATTTCTCTGGCTTGACATATAGGTCATTTTCTTCTAACCTCCTCAGTATTTCTTCCACAATTTCATCATGCTCTTTTTTTGTCTCTGTTCCTACTAATACATCGTCTACAAACACCGTGACTTTTCCTTCATTTATCAAGTCCCTTAGAATTTCATTCATCATTGCCTGAAATGTAGCTGGCGAGTTTGTCATTCCAAAGAACATGACTATTGGTTCAAAGGAGCCCACATATGTTGTAAACACTTCCTTCCACTCATCTCCTTCCTTGATCCTCACATTGTTGAAACCCTACCTTAGATCCATCTTAGTAAATATTTTCTTGCCTCCCATATTATCTATTAGGTCTGTGATTAAGGAGAGCAGATAATTGTTTTTTACTGTCTGGTTGTTCAGGTTATGGTAGTCCATCACTATCCTCTTACTTCCATCTTTCTTTCCTACAAAGAATACTGGCAACGTTTAAGGGGATTTTGATGGTCTGATATACCCCTTTCTTAGTTAGTCTTCCACAAATTTCTAAACTTCTTCTCTCTCATTCTTGGAGAGAGAGGATAAATTCTTCCTTTTTGTGGTTTGAATGTCTCTTTAAGGTCTATGGCATGATCCCAAATTTTCCTTGTAGGCATCCTTTCCAACTTCACCTTTCCAAATACCTTCCTCCACTTTAGGAATTTTTTTGGAACTATTTCCTCAATTTTCCTGTGGTTCACTTCTACTTCCTCTTCTCTTTCCCAATCTTCTTTATTATCTACTGCCCATCTGACAATTTTCTCTTCTTCTAGGGTTACCACTCTCTTTTCTTTCCTTATCTTTTTTCTTCCCTTTTTTTGTTTTCTCCACATAATAGTGGGCATCTCATTATTTTGACTTCTCCTGTTTCCCAGTTAATTTCTGGGTTATGACCTTGTAGCTAAGGCATTCCCAAGATTACTTCTGTCTTTCCCAAATCACATATATCCATCTTCATCCTTTCTACATGGCCTTTATAGTACACATTTACTTCTACCCAATATGTAATTGCTCCTACACTATTATTCATGCCATCAACATTTCTTACTGCCACTGGTCTATTCAACTTTTGCAGCTTAAACCTATATCTTGCTGCTGTTTTTCTATCCATAAACATCTCTGTCACACTACTGTCTAGGAGTACCTTTACTGTTATGCCTTTGTGGGTGTTTATCTTCTCCAGTCCAATGCTTAGCCATACCTCTCTTAACATCTTAAATGTCCTCCTTACTTCTCTTTTGCCACCCCCTTCTCTTGCTGCACTTTTTGGAACTCTTATCTATGCGCTGCTTTGCTGCACTTTTGCCATTGTAGGCCGTGCTGCTACTTCCCAGTTCTACCATGGCTTCTTTTTCCCTGTCTTACATTTAGGGCACAAAATCTTCCTCTCTTCCAATTTCTTTCCTTTAATTGTGTCATTCCTTCCATACTTGACATACTCAACCTTATATCCCCCTCCATCTTTTCTTTATTTCCATGCTTCTAAACACCTTCCATACCATAGATTCCTCAGCTGCTTTTCAGAGATAAATCCTTGTCCTCGATTTTCCTCTGTCCTGGTGTCTTTATATTCACATCCCCCACACTTTACAAATGTTACTATCATCTCTTTGGTTTTCCATCCTCTTTCCTCTAATGCTGTGCCTTTTGGAGGCATACCCTATACGCTGCTGTGCTCCTGTACCTTTCTCCGTAGGGAGTGCGCTGGCCTCTTTTCTTGCTGTGCCTTTTGTGGCCTTGCTACACACGCCGCTCTCTTCTCTACCCCACATTGCATCACCCAACTACTCAATACTTCAAACTTATTTTGGGGAATAGCTTTCCCCTCTTCTTCCCTTCCTATATTCCTGTAGTTTCGGGCCAGGTGCCCGAACTTCTTACAGCTAAAACACAGCTTCCTCTTCCTTTCTTTAAGCTTTTCTCTCAGTCTGGCAAGAAATTGTTTCTGTTTGAGCATGCTGCTCAGGATAGAGTTATATTGTTCTAGAGACATAGTGCTATATCTCCAGAAGAAGGTATGGATTTAATAATTTGATCTAGCTAGAGTTACGTCTGTTGGAGCACAAGATCTTTACCCAACCAGACACCTACTGCCCTACTGACTACTGCCCTAATACTATGGTTAGACTATCACCTCACAAAGAGGATCCCTAATCTAGATGGCCTTCTAGAAGTAACTGTCACTCCTCTGCATGTACCAACTCACAATGGAGTACAGCACAAGGTTTATACTAAGAAGGGTATAAGTAGTCTTCTAAACACCGCTCATTTGTAAGATCAGGTCTTAGAAATGATACCCGAGTTTGGTATTACTCTTCCACTGTCAATCCCTAACTGATTGACAAGTCCCCTTAAGCCAAGGGCCCAGCTATATATGAAAATGACTAATAATTATGATAATCATCAGTTGAGGGTCGATCAGTGATGAGAGTAAAGATAGGCAAGGTTCAAGGTGAACGGTGCCTGGAAGTGATAGGATTGAGTTCTAATATCAGAATAGCTAACTCCTGAGCCAGAATAAAGCCAACTACTTCTTTATTAGCGTTTGACAAGGAGAACTCAATAGAGTTCTCATTAGATTTACTATACTATATATACAATTACTATCATGGCTATGCACCTTATCTCCCACAGTTCTCATGTCCATTAGGTAATCTCTTTGTTATATCCTGTGACTTCACTGTGATGTGACTATTCTGTGACTGCTGTTGCACCTTTGTGACTCTGTGACTAGTCATGTGATAATTCCCACACTCCACCTTAGTAATAAAAGAAAAGAAATATAAATAATGACTTAGCCATTTTGCCAAGTCATAACACTTACTGGGTATCCCCTCTAAAGATTTCTTATATGGAAAGGAAAATATTATCTAGCCCCCTTTATACTTCTCTTCAGCTTCTTGCAAGCAACAGGCAACTAAGATCAAATTTGAGAACTTAGGAAACAAATAAAGGACATACTGCTTGTTTTTACTTGGCTGTTATTGTTACAAGTTCTTAATGCCCAGTATTCAAATGAAAGGTATATTTATAACCAGACTAATGTTAGAAGACTACTAATGGGTTTTCTATATATATATATGATACTACTTTAGGCAGCATGGGACAGGATCATGGCAGTCATAAGATAAGTTCATAATATTATTCTCTTTTTAGGATTGTGTTCTCATGATTTCACTATGGATTTTTGGAGAAATTTGAATAGTAGACATTTGGATGGTCTTTGTGAAATTTAGAACACATTTGTTGGGTCCCTTGTAGAATATTGGTGTGATCTTCCCAAGTTTGTTCTTCCTAGGGCTGTCCCTGTCATGACTTGGCAAAACAACTAAGTCATTATTTAATATATCTTTTCCTTTTCTTTTCTTTTATTACTAAGGTGGAGTGTGGGAAGATATCATATGACAAGTCACAGAGTCATAGAGGTATGACAGTGGTCACAGAATGGTCATGTCACATGGAGTCACAGTCATGATATATGACAAAGGAGTCAGTTAACAAGTAACATGAAGACCATAGGAGATAAAAGAGCATAGCCACATAGTAATTGTATATATAGTATAGTAAATCCAATGGGAACTCTATCAAGTTCTCTTTGTCAAATGCTGATAAAGAGCAGTTGGCTTTATTCTGGCTCAGGAGTTGGTTCACTGACAGTCCCCTCCATTTGACTAGATACTAGAGTCTTTTACCTCTCCATCAAGAATCTAATATTTCTTCAACTTCTAGAAGCCTTTCAGTATCCATTACAAGGGTAACATTTGTGTTTGCATATTCTTGTTATTGTTGGAATGTAGGTCAAATATATAGTTTGAGAAATGCTTCATTAATTATTAGGTAAATGTTTTTTCAAGTTGCTGGAATTTTGAGTTTATATGCTGTATTACTAACCTTCCTGATGATTGGAAAGGGGCCTGCTCGTTTGAAGAATAATTTTTGGGAAGGGCAATCAGTATTATAGTGGGTTCCATTTACCCACACCAAATTTTCTATTCCAAATTCATGCCTGTCTCTCTTGTGAATGTCAAATTTCCACTTCATGGTTTTATTTGTCCTTTTTAGAGCCAGTTCTACTTCTTTTCTCACTCGACTTATCCCTTCTAGGAATTCATCTACTGATGGGACCTTCTCTTTTGTTCCTTTGACCTCTTTCCCAGTATTTGGGTATCTCTCTAGTTTAATGAAGAAGGGAAATAAGCCTGTACTTGAATGGCTTCAGTTGTTGTATGCAAATTCGGCCAAAGGTAACTATTCTAACCAATTGTTCTGCTGATAGCTAACATATAGGCACAAATATTGTTCTACTTCTTGGTTAACTCATTCAGTTTGTCAGTTTGAGAATGATAAGCTATGGAGGGGTTTTATTTGATTCCTAATCTGGAGCATAATTTCTTTATGAAATTAGATACAAATTATGGACCTCTATTACTGATGACCTTTCTAAGTAATCCAATATCTTTGAATACTCAGTCCCATAGGATTTGTGCTACTTCTCTGGATAAAATTCCCATGCTAATTAGTAAGTATTGAGCTATTTTGAAGAACTTATCAACCATGACTAGAATTCTATTGTATCCTAATGACATTGGTAAGGGTCCTATTAGGTCAATGCTGATGATGTCCCATAGGTCTGACAGTACTTCATTTGGGTATAGGGTATTTGTTCTTTTCTATCTGTTGGGTTTATTAGCTTGACAACATTCATACCCTGCTATATATCATTTGACATTATTCATCAGTCAGGACCACCAATAATTTCATGTTATGAGCTCATGCATTTTAATATATTCTGGGTAGCCTACCAACTCATGGTTATGATGTCATTGTAGGATTTCTTCATGAAGGATTACCAAGTCAGGCACATATATTCTCTCTTTCTATATAAAAACTTTTTCTTCTCTTTTTCAATCCTTCCTTTTTTCATCTACTACTACTTTTATTTCTTCTTTTACAAATTCTTCTGTCTCTTCTATTTCCTTCCAAAACTCTCTCTTATTCATTATTACAGATCTAAATCTTTCTTTCTTCAGTAAGGTCTTTTTGTTATTGTTACTTTCTCCTGAGTCATGATCTGGCCTCTACTATGAAGCCTAAAATATATTCAGGCCTAAAATTAACCAAATTTTGCGAATTCATACCCCAAGAAGCAGGACTAAGATAGAATCACCTGCTAGATAGCAGAGAAGGCATAAAGGACTTCAACACCAAAAGCTGGCTACCTAACTACGTAGTAGTATACTTAGGAACATAAGATTACTACCATCAACAGGCCAATCACTCAAGAACTAGCAGAGTTGAGCCTATAGCCCCATAGTGTCATTGCTAAGAGAAAACAGCTTAGTCAGGAAAAAAAAGCCTTATGTGGAAAAGTCCAAAAAGATGCCTATCACAAGAAACAGGACCAGTGGCCTGGCAGGAGATAAGAATAGCTGCAACATCACTTGATCAGTGATGGCCAAGAATAGGAGCACGTCAAGAACTGATCTACTACAATCAAAAACAAAGAAGTAACAAAGAGTCTCAGATGTTAAGGATGGAATTATGGAGAGGACAAAGAAGTGGAGTAATATATAAAGGTACTCTCCGGAATGGAATAATGTACTATGCCAGAGGAGAATATTACTTAGCGACAGTATAAACTCCAAAGGAAGACTCTGGTGGAAGGTAAAAGACGTCAAAGCAGATATACGACTTAATGAACAACCTTGGCTTCAACTTATGTGTTGCGCCCTGGTCTCCAGTCATGAAGTGGTTGTGTATTTTGGAATGGAGAGAAGTCATCGAAGAAGAGGTCCTAAGGAAGTGAACTAGGAATCCAGATTGGACAGGGAGGGGGTTAAAACTAGATGGCATTAATTTACAGACTGAGAAATTATACTGTAACTACACAGTACTTATAGGAAGTCTGGAATAGGAGAAGAGTAGTCTACTATACTATCTTACTATTATTAATTTTAGGAGAATTATTAGAAGAAATAAATTACATAATTATCATATTTCTGGAATATGACATTAGAGAGTAGTAGAAACAACTTCTGAAACTTCCTAGACAGAAAAGGAAAGAGTCAGGTCCTGAGTTGCTGAGATAAGCCAAAGGGAAAGATTGTCATGGGATTGGTGGTAGGCAACCCAGTAACTCAGCAAGAGTAGAGTGGACCTGGCAAAACTAATAGGAAATAATCAAAAAAAGACAAGGAGGCATGGAATTCCCTATTACTACCAGAACAATTGTTGTAATAATAGATTATGACTGGGTTTATTATTTTCTCTATTTTTCTGTATATTTCTTTTGTATTTCTCTAAACCTATAAAACCTCTACTTAGTAGAAAGAGAGCAAGTAATCTCAGTTACTTTTTTCCTCTATTTGGGTTTTCAAAAAGTGGAAATCTATTTTTAGAGTGATCAGATCAGTGATTAAGTTACTTCAACTCAAGACTGAGTCAAACCAAAGAGACTACAGGACAAGTGACTTAGCTACAGAAGCAATGTCATAGGAGCTCTAAGACAAAGTTTAGCATTGCTAGGGAGTCAAGTTATACAGGGAGGATTCAAAGTCACATATCTAATCACATAGTCAAGAGTGCTACTGTAAGGATAGTCTGATCGTATAGCCAGAGAGTGCTACTGTGAGGACAACTTTGAAACGGGGCATTAGGATAACACTAGATAGGTAAAACTTAGGCACAGGGCCAAAACAGTAGTCTAGAATCGAGTTTCGAGTTTTGAACATCACTGCTATCACAGTACATTGGTAAAACTTTAATTTTACAACTTCCTTTCACTGTCAACTTCTGAATTTATTTCCCCATGAATTTGCATAAGGGACACTGTACTAATATACAGTATCAACTAGGATGCTTTCCTTAGGAGATCACACACCACATCCTTATTTAAGCTTTTATCTTCACTGCTACTTAGACAGTAGTAGAGAAAATTCTATTTAAAAAGAGAACAGAAAAACCCCTAGCATAAACAGTCTCTTCATTACAAGAGGGTATCTGCCCTTTTTATTGTGCTTCCTGGCTTGTAAATCAATTTGAAGTTGTAATCTTGTAATTTAGCTAGTCAGTGAGCTTGACAACAATTCAATTTTTGGAGACTTCTAAAGTATTCTAGGTTTTTGTGGTTGGTCCACACTTTGAATTCATTCCTTCCTAAAAGGTATTGTCTCCAATGTCTGATTCCTATCATTATTACCAATAACTCTTGATCATAGATCTCATAGTTTCTCTCTGTTTCATTTAGAGCTTGGAATAGGAATGATATAGGTTTCCATGACTCATCTGGTTGTTATTGGATGAGTATCCCTCCTATGGCATATTCTAAAGTATTGACCTCTATTCGCAATTTATATTCTGGGTTGGGGATTGCAAGTGTTAGAGCTGATGTTAAGGACTTTTTCAACTTTGCAAATGCTCTTCTTTCTTCCTTACTCCACTTCCAAGCCTTTTTCCCTGTCAGTTCTGTTAGAGGTTTGGCAAGTTGTGCAAATCCTCTAATGAACTATTGGTAAAAGTTGCAAAATCCCAAAAATTGGCAGATTTCCCACTTATCTTTGGGTTCAGGCCAATCTATGACTCCCTTTACTTTGATTGGATCAACTTTGACACTATCTTTTAAGATGATAACTCCTAGATATTCAACCTTTGTCTAGTGGAATTAGTATTTCTTTGTTTGGACCAAGAGTTTGTTGTCGTTCAAGATTTTCAGTACCTTCTTTATAATGTCAATATGTTCTTCCATTGTTTTGAAGAATATTAGTATGTCATCCATGTATATGACTATTTTCTCTTGACTAATCAAGTCTTAGAATAAGGTATTTATTATCAGTTGAAAGGTTACTAGAGAGTTGTATAACCCAAAGTACATCACTAATAGCTCGAATAGTCCTTGATTAGTCCTGAAGGCAGCCTTCCATTCATTTTAATCTCTTATTCTTATGTTGTTGTAACCCCATTGAATATCAAGTTTAGTAAAGTAGCATACTCCTTTAACCTTGTCAATCAGCTTCTAGATTAATAGTAAAGGGTATTTGTTCTTGATTGTCACTTCATTCAATCTCCTATAGTCTTGTACAGGTCGCAGGGATCCATTCTTTTTCTTCACAAAAAAGAATGGAGCAGCACAGGAGGATTTAGAAGGTCTGATACATCCTGATTTTAGATGTTTGTCTAGGAATTTATTGAGCTCCTCTTGTTCTCTGGGGCTAAGTGGATATATTTTGCAATCCTTTAGCATTGCTCCTGGAAATAATTCAATTGCATAATCCCAAGGTCTTTGGGGGGTAGTTTGTCAAACATTTCTTTGTCAAATACTATTTCCTTGAAGCTCCAATACTTCTTTTGGATTGTTTCTTTGGATTGTTCATTGCTTTGTTGTGTTCTCCTGATATTTATCTCTTCCCTCCTCCATGCTTCTTCTTTCAAATTTATAAATAATAACTTTTCTTCTTCTAAGTCATTTGGATCATCCTTTGCATCTTCTTCAGTATCCTCTAGTTCACTATCTCCCAAAACTTGTCTGTACCAATGCTGGCATTTGTCTAGTAGTACCTTTGACTCTCTCTAGTTAATGGTTGGGTTATGTTTTTGGGGCCATTTATAGCCTAAGAATAGGTCATGTTTTCCTAAACTGGTTACCAAGAATTGAATTTGTTCAATGTGATCTTCAATTGACATAATCATTTCCACATATTCTGTGATACTTCCTGATTGGTTAGTAGACCTATCTGCATTATAACAAGTGATGGGAAATAGCAATTTGCATGTGTTAATTTGATTCTCTTCAATAAATCTTTTGCTAATACATAAGCTTAAACATTCTGAGTTTATAAGAGTCTTTTTGTAAAACGATTTCATGGTATCCTGTGTCATCACCCTAACCTTAATATCAAGTTGTTTATCTCTTAGTTTCCTGATAATTGAAGGGTTCTCCAGTGACTTTAGTGCTACTAGGACTTCATTATCTGTCATTTCATTAAGTTCTTATACTCTTTTCCTGGAGTACTCTACTTTTCTTGATTGGTGTGACCAGACCTTCAGGATATCTGTTACTGTATTTTTGTCATTCTTTCTTAATCTCTTTGCTACCCATTTTGCTGAATATCCTCTTGTTGTCTTGAATTTTCTAGCACCAAATTGATTCAAAATTTTGTTTATTGATTTGTCAGGTAAATATATCTTTGAATCTATTACAGGTGTAGATGAGTTGGTGCTTACTCCCTGCCCTTTCCAAAACTCTTTATCTGCTCTTTTACCCATTCTCTCAACTCTGTTTCTAATATCTTATCTACTGATCTTTCTGATTCAATCCTCCTTTCAAAGAATTTTCTCTCTTTTTTTGGCTCTGGGCACCTTGTAGTGATATGACCCTTAACTCCACAATTAAAGCACATGCCTTGTTTTCTCATCATATCAATGTCCATTGTATTAGGATCTCGCCTTGGAACTACTAGAGTTGACCTGTCTTCTCTTTTAACCTCCCCTTGTATTGCCTTTTTTCCATCAATAAATTGTCTTTCCCAACCAAAGATTCCTTCTGCTGATCACTTGGCTCTCTCAAATTCTACTGCTTTGAAGTACTAGGCATCTAGTGAGCTTATTTTGTTCAACTGTCCTACTTCTACTAGCTTCCTGGCTAAACCTCTGTTTAATCTATCTTAAAAAATCTCCACCAATGCTATTTTGTTGTATTGGGTCAGATTCTTCCATGTGTAAAAATCCATCTAGTAGTCTTCAATCATCTAGTTTCCTTGTTTGAGTCATTTCAGGTTTTCAATTGCATTGGATACTGATTCATTAGTAAAAAAGAAATTAGCCATGTATCCAGCCATTTCTTTCCAGTTGTTGAATAGTGGTTTATTGGAAAATTGTTGTATTTTTTCTTCGTCTGGTTCACTCTTGTTATCTTCTCTTTATCTTCTTAGTTCCATCTGAAAAGAGATGAAGGCTTTGATTACTGTATCAACCCATTTCTGGGCTTGATTCTCTCTTCCCCCCATTATCTTGCTTAGAGCAAATTCAATTTTCTCCTATTTACTGTCAATGTTCCAATTGTTGAAGTATAGTGTCATTCTTCTATACTAGTTTGCTATGTCATTTGAGTTTCCTTTGAAATCCTTGGGACTTTCTGTTCTGAGCCTTGTTTTTGGTTGTAGTTCTTTCTTTACTTCTTCAACAAACTCCTGAATTGAGTTGGTCACTTTTTCTTTCTTATTCTTGGAGAGTGCATTCCATTGAGTGAGTAGGTCAGATTGGAAGAATAGGGTAATAAGGGTGGTAATGAGTGCAAGGATAGTTGCTTTAGGTATCATGATAGTGAGTTATGAAATGTTAGTCTTATATTACAAGTTCCTAATGCCTAGTGTTCAGACAAAAGGTATATTTATAACCAGACTAATGTTAGAAGACTACTAACAGGTTTCCTACATATATATATAATACTACTTTAGGCAGTATGGGACAGGATCGTGGCAGTCATGAGATGAGTTTGTAACAGTTATCTTGTATAGGATTGTATAATTTGTAGAGGATTGCATGACTATCTCATAGACTACTATTGTCTAAATACAATGGTTGTCTCTCTTAGACCTTGCATTGTACAGCTAATGTTTGAAACTGTTTGAGGAGTATTGCATGATCATCAAGGCCTTTGGTCATCTCACATTAATTGATTTACAATAGCTCTTGGTTCAGATTCATGCAGATTCTACTGCCTTTCTGTGTGTGTATATTGTTTATTGAACCACATGGCTAACCAAGGTCCTGTCAAGGTCTTCCTACTGCTTGTTCATAAACTAATCTTAGAATAATTCAAAAATAGCAAGTGTGGTTCAATTTGAGAAGAAATCAATATTTTGTTGCTTTTGAATGATTACAGAGATGGTCACCTTGCAGGAGTGCAAGAGCCCATACTGAGAGGTTGGACCACTAGAGGTGGGGATGGTACTTCTGAGGAGATGAGGTTATACCATTGTCCATGTTATTTAGGGATAGACAGATCATCACCCTGGGAATGGCCTGAGATAGTTTCTAATTTTAGATCCGAGGAACACTTCATCAGAAAAAGACTCAAAACATACTACCCCACCCACCTCCTCGGTCGTCTCGAGTGTTGAGTTTGATGTAGGAGTTAACTATTCCTGGTCATGTCTGTGGTACCTTGGGCATCAGCACTTGAAGTATAAGGAATTCATCACGTCTGTGTCGAAAGAGGAAAGAGAAGATGATTATGATTGTGATGATGTATACAGGGTTGTTAGCTTTGTTTTATGGAAGAAAGGTAGGTTCTTTGTGCGGGTATGTCAATAGAGCAAAAGTGATGAGTCAATGACTGATATGGTGGTCAATGAATATGAATGAATACTTGTGCTTCTATACAAACTTGAGTTGGTCTTGTTAGTCACGACAGAGATCAGCAACAGAAAGGAGAATTGCTCTTGCAGTGATATCTGGCTATCAAATGGCTAATAAAAAACTAAAGAAAGATTATCATTATTACTGCCAACTTCTCTGAGACGATCAAGCCAAACATGGAATGCTAAAGATGAACGGAGGAGAGGGGGGATGGGTAGTAGGATAAGATTCTTTGATGATGATGGTACCGAATAATCAAGCTATTTGGAAAAGACTCGCACGGACCTCAGAAATCAGAAACGAAAAAACAGTGGGATAGGCGAACGGGATATTAAAAGAAGAATACGAAACAAGATATACCGATATTAGGGAGAAAAAAGTCCATAGATGGATAGATGATGATGGTCCCCCCCCGTCTCCTAGCACACGTCACGTCTTCCTGAAAGCAAAAAAAAGTGGTTCTAGATCCTTGAAGTTGTTCAAACTACATTCTCTGAGATGAAATGCGCACACTGCAAGGGCTCGATAAAAGTCGAAAAGACACACCTTGACCATTCCCCCCTCCGTACATCCTCGCCACACCATACACACACATACCCCAGAGATGCATTGCAAAAGGAACGCGTATATAAACTTGTCCACACGCACAGGAGAAACAAAGCCGCAAAAGGAGAGAAAGATAGAGACAGGGAGAGGGAGAGGGGGACA
>Ga0153988_1000161_pt1 | contig 16508 bp, 11 predicted proteins | sample TSNC072MetaG_FD_104742 | JGI IMG/M metagenome (GOLD analysis project Ga0153988, IMG submission 104742) | Attine ant fungus gardens microbial communities from North Carolina, USA - TSNC072 MetaG | ecosystem: Host-associated > Fungi > Mycelium > Unclassified | place: USA: North Carolina, Jones...
GCAAGACTACGACGGCATCGTAGCCGGGGCACCGGGCGCCGCTCGCGTGCCTGCGCATCTTTCTTATCAGTGGGCATGGGCCGCGACGCAGCAAGACCAGACGACCAATCTCACCGTTGCCAAGCGCAAACTGTGGGCCGACTATGTCATGAGCGCCTGCGACGGGCTCGATGGACTGAAGGACGGCGTTATCGGCCGACCGGACATGTGCAAGGTGGACCCGGCGGTGATTCAGTGCAAGGCCACCGACGCCCCCGATTGCCTGACAGCTGGACAGGTCAGCGCGCTGAGAAATATCTACGCTGGACCCAGCAACCCTGTGACAGGCGCACAACTGTCCTACGGATATCTGCCCGGCACGGAACTCGATTTCTCGACTGCGGCGACTACGCCGACCTCCGCACCGCCGTTTCCTTTCCCGTTCCAGTGGGTATGGGGCGTGAACTGGGACTGGAGAAGCTTCAACTGGGCGAGCGACGTCGACGTGATGCACAACACGCTGGACTTCGCAGTGGACGCATCGAATCCTGACCTCTCCGGATTCGCGGCGCATGGCGGGAAGCTCATCGTCTTTCAGGGCCTCGCCGATGGCATCCAGGTGCCCGGAGCAGCCATTGCATACCGCCAGAATGTCGAAAAGGCGATGCCTGGCCAGTCCGATAAATTCATGAGGCTCTTCACTGCGCCAGGAATGGATCACTGCAGCAAGGGCGTTGGACCGAATGTCTTCGGCAACCTCAATCCGGGATTCCCGATTGCACCGGACGATCCCACTCATGACCTGTTAGCCGCTGCACAGTACTGGGTTGAGAAGGGCCGCGCGCCCGATCGGATCATCGCGGCAAAGTATTCCAACAATTCTCCGACCGGCACCATTGAACGGACCATGCCTCTATGTCCGTGGCCGAAAGTCAGCAGATACAACGGCGCGGGCGATGTGAATTCGGCCGATAACTTCAGCTGTGTCGATCCCTCGTAGCGAATATAGCCCTTGATCCTCGAGGTTCGAGCGGAGCCTATGCGGGCGACCTATCTGATGACGGGACGCCCGCTTCGTCACGTGCATTTCGGCTTTGGTCAGGACGCGATCCGGAACGCACAAAGCAGCACTCCAAGTGCTCTAACATGCTCCGACAGATCTCCCCGCATTCCGAACTATTGAACTGCATGAACCCAATTCATGTCGACCATTATTGTCCCGAATTTGACGTCAAATAATCGCGCTCCGATACTCGATTCCACTCTGCGCCGCAGAGCTCGCCAACATAAGAACCATGGTGGCAAGCGAATCGGTTCACGCTGAAACGATGGACTCAGCTAAGGGCGATGACAGCCATGATTGCACGGAGACACAACGCCTTGAGAACAAACAATGTTCGCGCTGTAGCGACCCAGGGTCTATAGAAGAGTTTGCCCGTGCTGCTCGTTTCGTCAACTCTCGCTGTCATGCTGGCAGCGTGTGGCGGCGGCTCTTCCGTTACTTCGGATCCCACAATTGCCACGACTGCCGACGGAGCCGTACAAGGCTCCGCGAGCAACGGCGTGGTCGCCTACAAGGGTATTCCCTTCGCCGCTCCGCCGGTCGGCGCGTTGCGCTGGAGGCCGCCACAGCCGGTAACCGCATGGAGTGGCGTGCGCCAGACCACGTCCTTCGTTCACGACTGCATGCAAACGAGCGGCCCGAATTCGGGGCTGGCGGTCACTCCGTCGGAAGACTACCTGTACCTGAACGTATGGCGCCCGCAAAACAGCAACGGCAAGAACTTGCCCGTCATGGTCTGGATTTACGGCGGTGCATACGTCATTGGTGGTACGTCGATGCCGGCCTATGACGGCACGCAGTTCGCCAAAGAAGGCGTGGTCATTGTCACTGTGAATTACCGTCTTGGCCGATTCGGCTTCTTCGCACATCCAGCCTTAACAGCCGCTGCCGCGCAATCCGGCGAGTCGTTGGCCAACTACGGCTACATGGATCAGATTGCCGCGCTGAAATGGGTACAGCGCAATATTGCCAGCTTCGGAGGCGACCCGGCGAACGTGACTCTCTTCGGAGAATCGGCTGGGGGCGAAGCAATTCACAATTTGCTGACGTCACCACAGGCATCGGGATTGTTCGCCAAGGCAATCATCGAATCAGGTAATGGACGCGTCAACCAGTACTACGGGCGCACTCTCTCGCGCAACACAAAGACAGTCGGGGCATCGGCTGAAGAACAAGGCTCTGCGTTTGCAGGAGGATTCGGCATCGCTGGCACCGACGCCAGTTCGTTGCAGGCTCTGCGCGCGCTCTCGGCAGACGAAGTTCTCGACGAGCTCGACGTTACCACGCTGAATGCCCCGCATAGCCTCGCTACGTTTTCGGGCAGTTCGATCATCGACGGCAAACTCGTAGTTGACGAACCGGAGAACCAGTACAAATCTGGCCAGTTCGCGAAAGTGCCGCTTCTGCTCGGCGTCAACAATGCCGACCTTGGCTTTGCGACTCGTGGGCTCACAACGAAGGAACAGGCCTACGCGATCTTCGGTCCGCAGAACCTGAGTGCGGCTGCCACGGCGTTCGACTCCACGGGCACGGCGTCCGTTTCTACAGTAGAGAATCAGATCGCCCGTATCATCACCATGGGCGAGCCGGCGCGCTTTGTTGCACGATCCTTTACGTCGCGAGGTGTGCCGACTTATCTCTACCACTTTTCGTATGTGGCCGAGTCCATGCGCAGCAAGGTCAGCGGTGCAACACATGCCGCCGAGATTCCCTATGTGTTCGACACGCTTTCTTCAGCCTATGGCCCGGCAGTCACGAGCCAGGACGAGCAGGTAGCGCGCAGCATGATCGCCTATTGGACGGCGTTCGCCAAATCCGGGAATCCCTCGGACGCAGGACTGACTGCATGGCCGGTGTACAACGCCGCTCTCGACAATCAGTTGGAAATCACCCCGGCGGGCACTTTGCAGGTTAATCAGCCCAATCCCTTGAAGGAGCAAATCGATCTCGTTGAGCCGCTTAATGAGGCTAACGAAACAGTCAATCGCCAGTATCAGTAACGGCGAAAAGGCAAGGTCGAAGACGTGGCCGACTCAGCAGGTTCATCTGGGTTGGCGTGCCCAATCCACGCCAACCAGACGCCGACCGCTCTATCATCATGGAGGATTTCCTTTTGCGCACCATTCCGCCCACGTCGCCCTTATATGTGGTCATGCCTGGCATGCTTTCTGCGTTGCCGCCCTTAGGCACCGACACAGGTGCTATTCGATCCGTTTTCCGATCAGCGCGGACGCAAGCCTGTTCTGCTGTTCGGCATCGCTCTCTTCGCCATTGCCGGTTTCGGGTGTGCCGTCACAAACTCGATCACCCCGCTTCTTCTTTGCCGCATGCTGCAAAGCATAGGCAAGCGTCATCATCCTCTTTCAAAAGCAACGAATTTTCATCGCGATATACCGACCTTCGTTTGAGCCCTCTCCAACTCCAGCGCATGCCGAACGTATTATGAGTGATCGAAATCGTGCCATATGCCGGATTTCCATATCCCGGCAAGGTGACTAAAAATCTCGTCTGGATACCGAACGACGCACGAAGGATGACTGCGTGGCTAGCGCAGGCAACATCATCATGAGCCTGCAACTCACCATGGCGTCTGCGAGGGAAGAATAAGCCGTGAAAGGACTCCCCGCGATCGGGTATTAGCTTTCCGCGTGTGGCGTTCCTTTCGATCACGGAACGTCCGGGCGACTGCTCATCGAGGAACACACACGTCACTTATTGCGTAACCAGCGCAAGTACACGCAGCGGGCTGCCAGAGCCTCCCTCTATCTTCAGCGGCGCAGAGACGATCACGATGCCCGTAGCCGGTAGCTGGTCCAGATTCTTGAGGCACTGCAAGCCATAACGATTTGAACCGTGCATCAGCGTGTGACACGGATACGGCACGGGCCACGTATACGACTGGCCCGCGTCGGTATTGATCGTTTCGACGCCAAAGCCGTGCGCCTTGCGCTCGTGAATCAGCCACTCTACTGCCCGCTGCGTCGGCCCAGGTGTATGTGCACCGTCCTCCCGCAAGTTCAGGAAAGCAGCGGGATCCGTGCGCTTCGACCAGTCCGAACGCAGTAGCACCCATGCGCCAGCCGGGATGCGGCCGTGTCGGGTTTCCCAGGCTTCAAGAAATGCAACGTCCAATAGCCAGTCCGGATTGGTGGAGACTTCCGCGCTCGCGTCGATCACGACAGCCGGTGCGATGAAATTTTTTACGTCGATGGTGTCCACGGCATTCTGCGCGTGATCTTTACCCGTCACCCAGTGAACCGGTGCATCGAAGTGCGTGCCTGTGTGCTCACCGCACGAAAAGTTGTTCCAGTACCATCCTGGCCCTTGTTCGTCATATTGACTGATTTTCTCCATCTTGAACGCCCAGACCTGCCCGAATTGCGGCGGCAGTTGCAGGGCCGGAAATTCCGATGACAGCGTTTGCGTCAGGTCTACGACACGCACGCGACCGCTCACCAGATCGATGGTAAGTTGCTCCAGACTGTTCGTCATGTTGTGCTCCGTTGGAGGTCAATCGTCAATCAATGCGCCGCGGTTCTCCGCATTGCCCGTGGTTGGTATGAAATCATCTTCGCGTCTAAATTAATTCATAATCATGGTTAGCCCATTTCCCCGTACGCCTTTCAAGTAGACGAACGCATACGCGTGGTATGTTTCCGTCGCCACGAGCGCAGCTCCGTTTCGAATTGCAGGCGTTTCCCACGTATGAGCCATTCTCCCGTCAGCAACTTTGTCGACAACTACACGCCCGCGTTGCTCGCACAGGTCAGCTAATTGATCTCCAGCTTCAGGCTGCCTTTGGCCTGCGCATCCTGAACCTTGCCGCCTCGTCAATGCCGAAGTAATCGGCTGCGCCGCCGCCTCGCATGATCGGGCGAGCAGCCGTCGTCACATACCCGTCTTCGCCGAGCAACGCGCGCGCAACATGCACGCCGACGACCTCGCCCGTTACCATCCAGGTATCCAGCGCACCGCCATCCGCACGGTGCAACTGCATCACTTCGCAGACCCGGCATTCGAACGAAACCGGGCTTTGTGCGACGCGCGGCGGCGACACGATACGCGAGGGCGCCGGGTCGAGGCCGGCGAGTTCAAACTCGTCGACATCGGCCTGCACCTCCGCACTCGTGAGGTTCATCGGCTCGGCCAGATCGCGAGTAACGAGGTTCCAGACGAATTCGCCGCTGTGCTGCGCGTTGCGGACTGTATCCTTGAAGCCAACGCTGGAAAAGGCGAGCACAGGCGGAGCATAGTTGAAAACACTAAAAAAACTATACGGCGCAAGGTTGAGCACCCCATCGGCGCCACGTGTGGATATCCAGCTGATCGAACGCTCACGCAAGCGCATGCCGCGCGAGGGCCGCGTTCAACTTGTGGCCATGCTCGTCGGCAAGAGCGGCGTCGCGCAATTCGCGTAACGTTGCCGGCGCCAGTCGCGCACCCGCCTTCTGTACTACAGCCATCAGCGTCTGGTAGTTCTTCAGCCCACGTGCATGCGTATCGCTATAGCCCTTCACGAGCCGCTGGCATTGCGCGATTTCGGCGGCCAGAGCAGGATTGTGTTTCGCCGTCTCCACAATTTGCGCCAGCCACGCTTCAATACGCTCGTTCTCAAGCTGGTAGCGCAGTGTGCTGCGGCGCATGCCGCGCAGACTAGCTACGGCGTAGAGCATCAAATACCCCGGCAGCGAGCTCGTCCTGATGACGCGTCCCGACTGGGTCCATCGTCGCACGAACCGGTTGAGCCAATGCGGTTTTGCCAGCCAGCGACCGAAACGAGCCGGTAGCGTCTCGCAGATCTCCTCGATACGCGGATGCATGAACTCGTTAATAGCCAGCAGCTGGTCCGCCTGGGCCTGCACTTCGCTGCGCACGCGCTCGAAGCGCGCGCCGCGGGTTTTCAGATCCGCCACGCGTATCGTGTCCTCGTACGACATCCAGAGTGCAAGGTGTCGCGCGCTTTCACGCAAGAACACGGGCTCCCCGACTGGCAATGCGCTACACAGGGCGACAAGCCGGTCCAGATACAGACCCGCGTAAGCGGGATCCTGATAGTCGATCAAGCGGCGCACGCCTTCGAATACAATCGGCTGAACTGAGGCCGGCAATTGCGTGCGTACGCGCTCGACCAGCTGCCTCACGGCCGCATGGCGAGGTGCGGGCTCGATGCCAGCCGGCGCCTCCTTGCCCGGCGTCTCGTCAGCGCACGCGCGGTCAAAAGCGAGTGTGAATGCTCGCAGGCTTGGCTTGATACCAACGCCACCGCGCTCGATCGTCTCCTCAAACTCGCGGCGGCTGAACGGCAGTACGCCCGTGCCAGCGAGCGCACCAAACAACACGGCGCTGATCACGCTGCCACTCTCCTGCGCAGCCTGCGCCATGTCGAAGCGCACGTAGCGTTTGGCTGCTTTACTGGCGTGTGCGATCAGCGTTTCGCTGTCCACGCGGCCATCGCCCATCGCGGCCTTTTCGGCGATAGAGTAGACGCGGTGCGTGGACGAGATGAGCGTCGTGCGCTCTAGAGTCACGAGTCCGCGCTGTACTGCGCGGCCCGCCTCCATGAGCTCCGATGCAAGAACGACATCCACGTCACCCGGCAACGGCATCAGCGCGAGCACGGGTTCACGGCTTTCTCCCGATTGCAGCGGAAATAACTCGACGTAGTAGATGGTTGCGCCCGTACGCTGTGCGACGCCGGGAACTGAAGTGGTCTGGGCGCGATAGCCATTGTGCTCGCCAAGGTCGACGATCCAGTCGGCCAGCACACCACCACCCTCACCGCCCATGGCGAGGATCGCAATCTTGATGGGTTGCAGTTTCATCGTGTATTTCCTGTATCAGAATGCGTAGCGTGCGCGGCGCTGTGCCCCACGGCGCTGCAACCAGCCGATCACCGCGTCGCGCGCACGCTGCCGCAGCCTGTCCGCCCGCGTCGGATTGCTGATGATCTGCGCGCGATAGAAGGACGGGCACAGCACCGCTGCATGCGAGACCTCCCCGCACAATCCGCAACCTACGCAACTGTCGAGCACGCTGGCCACCGGATCGGTGCGTAGCGGGTCCGGATTGGGTTTGATCGACAGCGACGGGCAGCCGGACAGACGGATGCACGAATGATCGCCCGTACAGGTATCGGAATCGACGCCAAATCGCTCGCGCACCACGCGCTCGCCTGCTGCAATTGCCTTGCGCTGCCGGGGCTTCTCGCGGCGCTGCTTGTTGAGCATGCACTCGCTTTGCGCAATCAGCACTTTCGGCCCCTTCGCAGAGGTTGTGAGCGCTTCCTTGAGCGTCGCCTTCATGACCTTCAGGTCATAGGTGCGTCGCACCGTTTTGACCCATTTCACACCGACACCGCGCACGGCTGCCTCGATCTCGTGACCCGTACTGCGGGTCGCATTCACTGCCGTCGAGGAGAGGATGTCCTGGCCGCCTGTCGCCGACGTATAGTTGTTATCGACCACGACAGTGAGGTTATCGCTCTTGTTGAAGACAGCGTTGGCGATGCCGCTGGTGAGTCCGTTGTGCCAGAACCCGCCGTCTCCCATGACCGAGATGGCACGCTTTGTCGCGGGCGCGTTCAGCGCGGCGGCGCTTGCGCTGCCAAGGCCGTATCCCATCGTCGTGGCACCAAGATTGAACGGCGGCAGGATCGAGAACAAATGACAGCCGATATCTGCACTCACGTGATGTGGTCCGATCTCGCGCTCGAGCAGCTTCATCGCCGTGAAGATCGGTCGCTCCGGACATCCGGTGCAAAAGCCTGGCGGCCGCGCGTGGACGTTCTCGTCGAGAGCTCGAATGGCATCGGCGTCGGTCTGCACCGCTTGATTCTCGCTTTGCGCCTCCGGAGATTCCGCAACCGCTACCACGGGAATCACCCTGCGCCGTACCGGCTGCGGCTCGAGCAAGTCGTATTTCTCAAAGAAGGTCCGCAAGCCGTGAACCACCGTCGCGGTGTTGTATTCGCCCGCGAGCGGCAGGATGTCCTTGCCGTGCAGCGCAGCGGCGACGCCTCGCTGACGAAGAATCGCACTCGCGTTCTGCTCGACAAAATTAGGCTGGCCTTCCTCGATCACGAGCACAGCACGCTTGTTTTCGCAGAAGCGCTCCCATTCAGAATCGATTAGCGGGTATGCAACGTTCATGACATACAGCGGAATTTGCGATTCGCCGTAGACGTCGGAAAGTCCTAGCCGCTCGAGCGCGCGCAGCACTGTGTTGTAGCTGCCGCCCTGCACCGCGAGGCCCACGTCGTGCGAATCGGCTCCAAAGAATTCATTGAGCCCGCGAGACTCGATGAATTTGACAGCGGCAGGCCAACGCTCGTGGATCTTTTCGCGCTCATGAGCGAAGCTCGCGGGCGGCAGAACGATACGGTTGACGTCGCGCGCAGGGTTTTCGAGTGCGTCCCTGATCGTGAAGGAAGGACGTTTGTTATTCGAAGCAATGAACTGGCCATGCAGATGGCAGGCGCGAATACGCAATTGCAGCATGACGGGTGTGCTGCTCGCCTCGGACAGATCGAAGCCATCCTTGACCGCCTGCACGATGCAAGGCAGGTTCGGACGCGGGTCGAGCAACCAGATCTGCGACTTCATCGCGAACGCGTGGCTACGCTCCTGCATGATCGACGAACCTTCACCGTAGTCTTCACCGACGATGATCAACGCGCCCCCCGTCACGCCGCCTGACGCGAGGTTCGCAAGCGCATCAGAGGCAACGTTCGTCCCCACCGTCGCCTTGAACGTGACAGCGCCGCGCAGCGGATAGTTGACTGACGCGGCCAGCGAAGCGGCTGCCGTCGCTTCGCTGGCACTGTTTTCGAAGCGGATGCCGTGGTCGTGAAGGATGTCCTGAGCATCTGCCAACACATCCATCAGGTGCGAAATCGGTGCGCCCTGGTACCCTGCCACGTAGGCGACCCCTGACTCCAGCAGCGCCTTGGTCACCGCAAGAATGCCCTCTCCGCTGAACACCTCACCCGCGCCCAGACGCAGCTTCTTCACTTCCTCTACGAACGACCGCTCGGCCATGACCGCCCTCTTACGTGATGTCCCTGTCGCCCACGACGCGCAAAGCAAATCGTCGCACCAAAGTTTGGTATAACTTAACTCTAAATATTTCAAAAATCATATTTCACCCCGAACGTTAACCGTCTTGCCCAGGGATCGCTGCGCGCCGCGTGGCCGCTGAACGATCAGCATGACGATGAGTTCAAGGACATGGTCATACGCTTGCCGTGAGCACAACGTGCACGGTATGGCGAACGGCACCAAGCCTTGCATCGAACGCGAGCCGAACCGGTTTGTCAAAGTGGTGGCGGCAGTGAACGGTTGCATTTCTGCTTCATCGACGGGCCATGCCACTTGTTACACGTGTCAAGCCACCGGAACCACCACCGCCGCCTCGCTTTCCATCCTTGATAGTCAGATGCCGAGAACTGCATTGTTGACCGGCTCGACCAGATCCAATTGAGCCTTGAGTGGATCGGGTTGCTCGGACGCCGCGACACCGGTTGATGTGAACTCCAGTAATCCGTTCGACGACGCGTCGTTGGCTGGCCATGACGCGCGACTGCTTCCGTTTGGATTTCCCGTCCTGGCGAAATCGGCCCAATAAGCATTCGCCAGTTGGGCGACACGCTCATCCTGATCTGTTACCTGAGTACCATATGCTGCGGTTAACGTGTCGAAAACGTAAGGAATCTCGGCCGCGTGTACCGCACCAGTGACGGTGCCTTGCAGAGCTTGCGCGACGTACGAGAATCGATATAGATATGCGGTCGATCCTTGCACATTCACGACCCGAGCGACGAAACGTGCGGGTTCGTGCATCAGTTCTACACGCGCGATCTGATTGGCAACAGCAGAAACACTCGCGCTGCCAGATGGATCGAAGGCGGCTCTCGCGGCAGCAAGATTTTGCCCGCCGAAAACCGAAAAAGCGTCGTCCTTGGTAGCGGCGGGCGCAGGAATGGCAAGATCCGCATTATTGGTGCCGACCAGTAGCGAGACGTGGTTGAATTCCCCCCTCGAGTACAGCCTTCCCGGTTCGTCAACAACCAGCTTCCCGTCTATCATTGGGCCAGCAGACCAAGTTGCACTGGCGGCAGACACAGTACCGAGGTTCAGTCCGCTGACCACCTGGTCAGCGGATAGTGCACGTAGTTTGGTCAGCGCACTGGCGTCAGTGCCGGAGATGCCCATGCTTTGCGCAAATGCAGTACCGAGTTGCTCGCCCGACGCGACATTACCCGGGCCGGTTGCGCTCAGATACCGACCATACGTCTGGTTAACCCTCCCACTGCCCGATTCGATTATCGCCTTCTGAAAAAGTCCTTTCGCCAGCGGTGATGTAATAAGTGAATGGACCGATTCACCGCCGGCGGACTCGCCGATTAGCGTCACGTTATTCGGATCTCCGCCAAAGGCAGCGATATTGCGTTGTACCCACTGCAATGCAGCGATCTGGTCCATGTACCCGTAGTTTCCAAGCGGCTCGCTCGACTGCGAGGCGGTAAGTGCGGGATGTGCGAAGAAACCGAAGCGCCCCAGTCGGTAGTTCAGGCTGACGAACACCAATCCATGCTTCGCAAACTGACTCCCATCGTATACCGCCGGCGACGAGCCGCCGTTGGTGTAGCCGCCACCATGTATCCATACCATGACGGGCAATTTCTGCGCCTCACCCGAGTTCGCGGTGACGACAGGACGCCAGACGTTCAGCACGAGGCAATCCTCTGACGGCGTAGTTCTTATCGGCGCAGAGTCAGAAGCAAAGGGTAACTGCATGCAATCGTGCCCATAGGCGCTCGCATCACGTACACCGCTCCAGCCGGCTGCCGTCTGAGGTGCTCGCCAGCGAAGTTCGCCTACGGGTGGTGCTGCGTAGGGAATACCTTTAAACGAAAGGACGCTGTCCGACGCAGTACCGTGCAGGGCACCACTTTCGACGTTTACCACGGTCGGATCCGCTGAAATCTCATGACCGCCCGAGCAACCCGCAAGAATCAGCATCATGCAAGCGCATCTTAAAAGTGGCAAGAATTTATCATATCTTAAGCATTCCAAACTTATACCTTCCGATATATCGGATGACTTTCTTGTCGTGGACATAATAGCTCCAGGATAAAGGTTAATTTGGATTGAATCGGTGAGTCGAATGTACAGCGCCTGCGTGATGTTAGGTACGAGTTGCTACAGCCGGCCGACGGTGCAATAGACGCCGCTTACTACAAATCACGCCAGAACTGTGACATCAGCTGTCGGCTCGCAACCTAGAACCTATGTCGCATGCCGATCCGCAGCGCCACTTGGTTTGACGAACTGGACGCGGCAAGCACTGGCGCCAGATCCGCTACCGCACCGCCGCCCGCGTGCATGTAAGTCGCGCTTGCATAGACGTCGGTACGTTTTGAAAGGAGGTAGTCCACGCTAGCATCAGCCTCGTGATAGCGGGGCGCCTGCCCCGTCTGCGAGACACTGCCGGCCGTGTAGCTGTACGCGGCACCGAGTTGCAAATCGGGCTTGAGCATATAGCTGCCGACGATTTCACCGATGTTAAACGTTACATGGCCTCCGATCTTCGCGCCGAGCGTTGGATCAAGGTCTCCAAACTGCGTATGCGTCCAGTCGGCGCTAATGCGCGCCGGACCTAACGTGTAGGCTGCGCCGATACCGATCACCTTATAGCTGCCTGCTGCAAGGCCATAATTTCCATCGACCGTGTTAGACGCAGTCCACAGTCCTTCGGGCACGGCCTGGGCGGGATGATCGATCGATGTGTAGGCGCCGACGAGCTGGAGTCCGCCGATCCCGTATTGCAAGGCGAACGACTTCGCGCTGGTGCGGGCGAAGTCCCCCGCTACGCCACCAAAGCTGTAAAGCGCCATGCCTGTGAGGCCACCTATAGTCGGCGACGTGTACTTGACCGTGTTATTCAGCCGAAAGTCAATGCCGTTGTTATCAAGATCGCCCGGATGTGGAAAAAGGATGCCTCCGGGCAGTGTGCCATTCGCGGAAAGCTGGCCGATGTAGTCTCCGATGGCTTCACCCTGGCGGCCAAGGGTCACTGTACCGTAACGCGTATTGGACAAGCCGACGTAAGCGAGCCGGCCAAAGAGTCGGCCGCCCTGACTCAGCGAGCCCGTGTTCCCGTTGAAGCCGTTTTCAAGCCTGAATAGCGCGGACCAGTCGCTCCCGAGATCTTCGACTCCCCTCATGCCCCATCGGTTACCCTGCGAAATACTCCCCTGCATCTGCCACGCGCTATGGCCACCTTGATTGCTGGACCATGTCAGACCATTGTCGACGATACCGTACAACGTCACGCTACTTTGAGCATGTGCAACATTACATATAATTAGTGTTCCTAATACAATGACAGAAATTTTGTTTTTCACGATGTCTCCATTCAATGTCTTAGTAAAGTTTAATATCAGCGACCGCTTAACAGGCGATAGCGATAATGCAATGTGCGTCGTCGATTTCGAGCCGTACGTGAGTTCCGTCGGGAACGGGTGCGTCCAGACGGGCGATGACCACGGGCCCTTCGTTCGTCCGTACGGTCGCAAGATGGAGCGGGAAGGATTCCTGTTCACCCGCACGGTGTCGCACCACGGTAGATTCCATGACCGTACCCGCCTCTACTGAACGTCGCGTCCACTCGCTGCCCCCACATGCTGGACAGAAATACCGCGTTGGGAAGAGCCTCAGCCCGCATCGGGTGCATTGCGTAATGTCGAAATCCATCGACTGCTCCTCAAATTCTTTCCAGAACAACTGCGTTTGCGCACATGCCGTAGCGATATTCGACCATGCCGTATCCACTTACGACGGCAAGCCTGGCGCTGTCGACCTGTCGGTCGCCCGCTTTGCCTTGAAGTTGTGTGATCGCTTCCACCAGACCGTGCATGCCGCCCGCAGCTCCTGCCTGTCCCACGGAGAGTTGACCGCCCGACGTGTTGACAGGCAGCAAGCGCGAGGCAGTGCGGGCGATAAGCGCGCGCACATCGCCGTCGGCTGCAAATCCGAGGTCGCAAAGCTGCGCGATCACCATAACGGGGTAGTCATCGTAGACGGACACCAAATCGACGTCTTCCGGACGCATGCCTGCTTCTCGCCAGAGATCAGCCGCAATAGCTTTGAGCGATGTCTCGAGCCCATCGCCCATCTGATGATCGGCGTTGTACAGGCATTTGAGCGCACGCACGCGTACCTTCTTCGCATCGCGTGCAAGGTCTTCGCGAGTGATCAGAATGGCGTTCGCGCCATTCACCACAGGCACGCAGTCAAAACGGCCAAGCGGATCGGCAACGAGCGACGCTGCGAGGTAATCCTCCAGCGACATTGGTGTCCGATAGACAGCCTTTGGGTTCAGGCTTGCCCACTTGCGCTGTGCGACACATATCGCGCCATAGTCAGCGCGTGCCAGGCCATGTTGCTTCGCATGGCGCCGTGTGAGCATCGCGAACACGCTGTTCGGTCCGCCATTGCGCAAGGGGCTGAGCCATGAGCGGGTCGTCAGATTGTAATTTTCGACCAGATTCCGGAAGTCGCTTGCCTGAAAATGATCACCTGACACTAGTGCGATGACGTTTGCGTCGCCATGCTGGATCGCGCGGATCGCGTGCTGCAACAGATTGATGCCGCTCGCACCCCCATGGCAATCATCCATGCACCAGCGAGGACTCAGGCCCAGCCGCCACGCAAGGTCAATCGCATGGTCAGGACCGAGCGTGAACGAGGCCACGCCCAGACCATCTATGTCTTTTGCCGAGAAGCCGGATTCTGCAAGCAGCAGACCGAACGCCTGCGCTAAGAGTTCGCCTGTCGAGCCAGTCACCGGCTGCCGTGAGTAAGGTACTTCGACGCCAGTCGTGATGAAAACACGCTCAAAATCGGTCGATGACATGTCGATGGTCCTCACCCGCGCCTGGCCGCAGTTTCACGCGTATAGGCGAGTGTGATAACCGTGATCAGTCCCATCGCCATCATCATGATTGCGACTGGCCAAGCGGCGTGGTAATGCGCAAGCAACGCAGTCGCGAGCATCGGCGCCAGACCGCCAGCGAACACGGATGCCACTTCATGTCCCAGCGCCATGCCCGAATAACGCACTTCCGTACTGAACAGCTCACCCATGAGGCTGGGTTGCGTGCCGACCATCGCGCCGTGGCAGATTGCGTTTCCGAGCAGGAAGGCGAGCCAGATGAGCGCAGGCACCTTGGTGTCAATGAGCCAGAAGAAGGGAAAGGCGATGGCGACCAGTCCCAACGCGCCGATGAGATACACCGGTTTGCGACCGATCCTGTCCGACAGCCGCCCCCACACAAGCATGGCGAAAAGCTCGATGCTCATCGAGACGATCACGCCTCCAAGCATCACCTGGCTCGATACGCCAATGAACTTGCCGTAGGCGAGTGCAAAGGCCAGCATGATGTAAGAGCCACCGTTCTCCGCCACCCGCAATCCCATCGCCAGCAGAATTTCGCGCGGGTGCTTGCGAATGACGTCGAGTAGGGGCATGTGTGCTTTCTTTCCTGCGGCCTGGGCATGTGCGAACTCGGTGCTCTCGGGCAGCTTCGAGCGAATGTAGACGCCGACACTGAAGATGAGGATCGAGAGAAGAAATGGGATGCGCCAGCCCCAGGTCATGAAGGCGCCCTTCGGCAGCATCTGCACGATGAAGAATATCGCCGCAGATAATACGAAGCCGCCGCCTACGCCGATCTGGCTCATCGATGCGTAGAATCCGCGCTTTTCCGGTGGCGCCGACTCACTGATCATCAGAACGCCACCGCCCCATTCGCCGCCCGCCGCAATGCCCTGCAGGATACGCAGCACCAGCAGCAAGACAGGCGCCCAGACTCCGACTTGCGCATAGGTCGGCAAGGCGCCGATGAGGAACGTCGCGCCGCCCATAATGGACAGTGTCCATACCAGTGCCCCCTTGCGGCCAAAGCGATCACCGATGTGACCGAAAATGATGCCGCCGAGCGGACGCGCAGCAAAGCCGACCGCAAACCCTGCGAACGCGCCAAGCGTACCGATGAGCGGATCGGTTCCCTTTGGAAAGAACAGCTCGCCAAACACGAGCGCGGCCGCCGTGCTATAGAGAAAGAAGTCGTACCATTCGAGCGCGTTTCCTGCGACCGATGCCAGCACAATTTTTCGAAGCGACTTCTGATCGACGCTGCCCGTGATTCCGGCTGATGTGCTGTCGGGGTCACCGGCCGTAGCCGAGAGGGATTGCATGCTTGCCATCTGTTACTCCGTGATTACGCTGATTGCACTGAAAGGTGGCGATGGAGTTGCGTTGAGCCGCCTTGGGTCGAAGTTGGCCGATGATGGGTGGCAACGGTATTGGCGCGATACGTCGAGACGGACCTATGAGCGCTTCAGCCGATATCCGGACTCCTCAATATCCCAGGTTGTCGATGTAATCCCTGCTTCTCGCAACTTGTACTTCATAATCTTGCCGCTTTCCGTCCTGGGAACATCGGACCTGAAGTCCAGATAGCGCGGCACAGCGAAGTAAGGCATGCGCGGCTCGCAATACTGGATAAGCTCCAGCGGATCGAGCGTTTGACCCTCGCGCAGCACGATAGCGGCCATGACTTCGTCTTCGGCAAGGGTAGAGCGCACAGCAAAGGCCGCAGCTAACGCGACGGCGGGATGGCTGAGCAAAACCTGTTCGACTTCGAATGAGGAAATGTTCTCGCCACGTCGACGGATCGCATCTTTGAGGCGGTCGACAAACCGGAAGTAGCCGTCGTTGCTGCGCACGACGCGATCGCCCGTGTGGAACCAGAGATTACGCCATGCTTCGACGGTTTTTTCTGGCATGCCGAAATAACCACTAGCAAAAGCATAGGGTTGGTCCGCACGCAGAATGAGCTCACCTGCCTCACCATCCGGCACCGGCTGATCGTTTTCATCGACAACACGGGCATCGAAGCCGGCTGCAAGTTTGCCCATGTACCCCGGACGCCGGGTATCCAACTTGCCGCCGATGACCGAATTGGTCTCGGTGGACCCATAACCGTCGACGAGACCTATGCCGCAGCGTTGTGTGAACGCATCCTGAAACTGAGAAGGTACGCCAGGCGCAAGTGCAACGCGAACGCGATGTTCGCGTTCCTTCGACGAGGGCGGACGCGAGAGCAGGATTGGGACCATTGCACCCAACACGTACGTGACTGTCGCACGGGTACTGACCAACGAGTCGAAGAAGCCGCTAGCAGAGAAGCGTCGCTCGACGATGAGTTGTGCATCGTGCATCAACGCCTGGAAAAAGCTGTTCAGCGCGTTCGTGTGAAACAGGGGCAAACAGGTATAGAGCACATCGCCGGCGCGCACCTCCAGATCGCCGCCTGTGTGCGTGCCCCACCAGTAGAACTGCGCATGCGGGCAGACGACGCCTTTAGACAAACCAGATGTACCCGACGTGTAAAGAATGACGA
>Ga0153988_1000162_pt1 | contig 16498 bp, 20 predicted proteins | sample TSNC072MetaG_FD_104742 | JGI IMG/M metagenome (GOLD analysis project Ga0153988, IMG submission 104742) | Attine ant fungus gardens microbial communities from North Carolina, USA - TSNC072 MetaG | ecosystem: Host-associated > Fungi > Mycelium > Unclassified | place: USA: North Carolina, Jones...
CCCACGGCACCTCGCGCATGATGTACTCGACCGACGAGAACGCGAGCGTCGCGTCGGGCTTGTAGTTCATCGTGAGGAAAATGCCGGTGACGATCTGGTTGACCAGCACCAGTAACGCAAGCGAACCGAAGAAGTACCAGAAGTTGAAGTTCTTCGGCGCGTAGTACTCGGAAACGTGCTTCTTCCAGGTGGAAGTCATCGGGAAGCGCTGGTCGATCCAACCAGCCAGCCCGGTCGTCTCTACTTCGTGTTCGCTCGCCATTACGCTTCTCCCTTTTCGTCCTTCCCGATCACAAGGGCAGTCGCCGACGTGAACATGAAACGCGGAATATCGAGGTTCTGCGGGGCGGGCTTGTTCTTGAAGACGCGGCCGGCCATGTCGTAGGTCGAGCCGTGGCAGGGGCACAGAAAGCCGCCTGGCCAGTCGTCGGGGAGATTAGGCTGCGGGCCCTCCTGGAAGCGCGGCGTCGGCGTGCAGCCCAGATGCGTGCACACGGCGACAGCGACGAGCAGATGCTTGTTCTCGGCGCGTGAGCGGAATTCGTTGTTGCAGTAGTCCGGCAACGGCATCGAGAACGGGTTCAGCGAGTGGGGGTCAGCCACCATGTTGTCCGCTTTCTGGACGTCTGCGAGCATGCGGTCGGTGCGGTTGATGACCCACACCGGCTTGCCGCGCCAGGCGACCGTCATCATGTCGCCGGGCTTGAGACTGCTGAAATCGACTTCGACCGGGGCACCCGCTGCCTTGGCCTTTTCGGATGGTGCAAACGAACTAACAAAGGGTACAACAACGGCAACACCTCCTATGCCGCCTGCTACGGTCGTCGCTACCAGCCAGTTACGGCGGCTGCCATCGACGCGTTCCTCTTCTTTGTCTCGCATCACACGCCCCACTTCTGAGTTGGATTTTTCCTTAACGTCGCTTCTACCGCCGCTAGTTTGCGCGAATGGAGTCGCCATTTACAAGGGCCGATTGCCAAAAACCATGCGAAGCCCTTGATAACTCAGGGTTTGTCCGTACCGATCGCAAACTTTTTCGCACCTCCTTTTAAGTACCTTCTACGGTATTCAGGCCTTTCACTTTGTTAATGCAATTCGCAATTAAACCGGATTCGGGATATCGATAAAGAGGTGTTCGATATCGAACGATTCGGACAGATGCTTGCCCACCGCCTGCACGCCGAAACGTTCGGTCGCATGGTGGCCGGCCGCGAGAAACGCGACGCCGCTTTCCGCCGCCGTATGCATGACCGACTCCGACACCTCGCCGGTCACGTAGACGTCGGCGCCCGCGTCGATCGCCGCGCCGAACATGCCTTGCGCGGCACCCGTACACCAGCCGACGCGGCGCAGCTCCATATCCGGATCGCCGAATACGAGCGGCGCGCGGCCGAGCGTCTGCTCGATCTCGGCGGTGAGGTGCGACAGCGTGATCGGCATCGGCAGCGTGGCGAGCCAGCCGAGATCGTTCTCGCCGAAGCGCGCGTCGCCGATCCAGCCCATCTTCTCGCCGATCTGCGCGTTGTTGCCGAGTTCGGGGTGGTCGTCGAGCGGCAGGTGGTAGGCGAACAGGTTCAGGTCGTTGGCGAGCAGCAGCTTCAGGCGCGCATGTTTGCGGCCCGTGATCTGCGGCGCCTCGTTGCGCCAGAAGTAGCCATGATGCACCAGCACGGCGTCCGCGCCCCACTCGAGCGCGGCCTCGAGGAGGGCCGCCGAGGCGGTCACGCCGGTCGCGAGCCGGTTGATCCGGCGCCGTCCTTCGACCTGCAGTCCGTTCGGGCAATAGTCCTTGAAGCGCGCGGTTTCAAGGAGATTGTTCAAGTACAATTCAAGTTCTATCCGATCCATATAGACCTCTAGTCTTCAGATGCTTAGACGCTTCTGGCTGTTATTTGCCCAAGCGGTGACTGTGCTGTTGGCGCTGATGTTCATCATTGCGACCCTCAAACCGCAGTGGCTCCAGCGTCAAGGGCAGTTCGGCAGACAACTCGCCGAACCGATCGTCGCGCTGCGGGAAGTGGCGCCAGGCATCGGCGGCGGCCATGCCGAGGCGTCCTATGCGGATGCCGCGCAAAAAGCGATGCCCGCGGTCGTCAACGTGTTCTCCAGCAAGGATGGCTCACTGCCACCCGACCCGCGGGCGAAAGACCCGCTGTTCCGCTACTTCTTCGGCGACAAGAACAATCGCAAGCAGCAGGAGCAGCCCGCCTCGAACCTCGGCTCAGGCGTGATAGTGAGTTCGGAAGGTTACATTCTAACGAACCAGCACGTCGTCGACGGTGCCGATCAGATCGAAGTCGCGCTCGCCGACGGTCGCACCACCAGCGCGAAGGTGATCGGCGTCGATCCCGAAACCGATCTGGCCGTGCTCAAGATCAACCTGAGCAATCTGCCCACCATCACGCTCGGGCGCATGGATCAGACGCACGTCGGCGACGTCGTGCTCGCGATCGGCAATCCGTTCGGCGTCGGCCAGACCGTGACGATGGGCATCGTCAGCGCGCTCGGGCGCAATCACCTCGGCATCAACACGTTCGAAAACTTCATCCAGACCGACGCGGCGATCAACCCCGGCAACTCGGGCGGGGCGCTCGTCGACGTGAACGGCAACCTGCTCGGCATCAATACCGCGATCTATTCGCGCTCGGGTGGCTCGCTCGGCATCGGCTTCGCGATTCCTGTGTCGACCGCGCGCAGCGTGCTCGAAAGCATCATCACAACGGGCTCGGTCACGCGCGGCTGGATCGGCGTCGAGCCGCAGGACGTAACGCCCGAAATCGCCGAGTCGTTCGGGCTCGAGCAGAAGTCGGGCGCGATCGTTGCGGGCGTGCTGAAGAGCGGCCCGGCGGATCGAGCCGGCATCAAGCCCGGCGACATCCTGACGAGCGTGAACAACCAGGAGATCACCGACACCACGCGTCTGCTGAACGTGATCGCGCAGATCAAGCCAGGCACGTCGGCGAAAGTGCATCTGGTGCGCAAAGGCCATCAGATCGATCTCGACGTGACGATCGGCAAGCGTCCGCCGCCGCCGAAGCAGGCGGAAGACGATAACGGCGGCGATCAGCCGGATGATGATGGGGGTTGAGGGTCTCGGCCATGACCACCCCGCGGGGGAGCGAGGCATGGCGAGGTACAACGCCACGCGGGGCTAGCAGGAGCCGCGACGCTCAACTCGACGGCGGACTGGCATCCTCGGCCACCGCCGCCGGCTGCTTGCCGACGAACACCCGCGCCGCGATGATGCCCGCTTCGTACAGCACGATCAGCGGCACCGCGAGGATCAGTTGCGAGAACACGTCCGGCGGAGTTACGACGGCCGACACCACGAACGCGCCGACGATCACATACGGGCGAATCTCCTTGAGCTTCTTCAGCGTGATGACGTTCATGCGCACGAGCAGCACGACGACGATCGGCACCTCGAACGTCACGCCGAACGCAATGAACATCGTCAGCACGAAGCTCAGGTAATTGTCGATATCGGTCGTCATCTCCGCGCCGAGCGGCGCGTTGTAGTGCGCCATCACGCGGAAGATGGTCGGAAACACGACGAAGTACGCAAACGCCATGCCGCACAGGAACAGCGTGTAGCTGCTCGCCACCAGCGGCGCGACCAGCCTCTTCTCGTGCTGATACAAGCCCGGCGCGACAAACGCCCAGATCTGGTACAGCACGACCGGCAGCGCAATCACGAACGCAACCAGCATCGTCACTTTCATCGGCACGAAAAACGAGCCGGTGACGTCGGTGACGATCATCTTGCCGTCCTTCGGCAGGTTCATCATGAGCGGCCGCGCCAACAGCCGGAAAATGTCCGGCGCCCAGTACACGAGCCCGATGAACACCACGATGACGGCCAGGCCCGCACGGATGATGCGGTCACGCAGTTCGACAAGGTGGGAAATGAAGGTCTCTTCAGCGCCTTCGTTCTGGGATTGCTGGGGGTCGCTCACACCGGCCCTCGGTTAGAGATTGTCGTTCTGATCATCAGAAGAACCGCGTCGGACGACGCAGGCTGGCGGGCGTATGCCGGGCGACACGCGCGGCACCCGACTGCACGCGCGTGCGGCGTAGGCTTGCCCGCTTGTACCAGGCGGGCGTGGCGCTCTGCTTGACGCGCCAGTTCTTGCGCTTGGGCGCGGCGGCCGGCGTGCTGGTCGGCCACGACGTAGTGCCCGAAGTGTTGCTGCCGGCGTCTTCGAGCGCACCGCCGGCGATGCTCGGCGACAGCGACGTACCGCTGTTCCACGCCTCGTTCAGCTCGTTCTCGTGCTTGCGCAGATTGTCCTGAACCGCGCTTTCGACATTGCTCGCGGCCTTCTCGAACTCGGTTTTCATGCGCCGTAGTTCGTCCAGCTCGATTTCGCGCGTGACCTCGGCCTTCACGTCGTTGATATACCGCTGCGCGCGGCCGAACAGCGCGCCGGCCGTACGGGCAACACGCGGCAGGCGCTCAGGCCCGAGGACGACCAGCGCGACGACGCCGATCAGCGCCATCTTGGTTAGACCGAGGTCCAGCATGAAGTGGAATGTCCGTCAGTAACGCGGGAACGGCAAAAGCGCCGCGGCTTAGCGGTAGTCGCTCGAATGCGGCGTCTTTTCTTTTGCTTCGACGTCCACCGCGCCGTTGCGCGGCAGTTCGCGCTGCTGCGCGTCGGCTGCCGGCGATTCGGCGTCCTTCATGCCCTCCTTGAAACCCTTCACCGCGCCGCCCAGATCGCTGCCGATGTTGCGCAGCTTCTTCGTACCGAACACGAGCGCAACGATCAACAACACGATCAGCCAATGCCAAATGCTCAACGAACCCATGACTACTCTCCTTAACTCCGGCATCGTCTCGCGATGCGGAAAATTTCGTGCGCCTTGCGACGCAACCTGAAGCGCGAACGCTTCGTCTCCATCGCGTCTGTACCGCTTTGTGCCTGGCGCTTTGCCCCGAGGCAAGCGCTCGTGGTTGCAAGGCAGTTGCGATTCACCCGGCGGCACAACCGCTGTCATTCTGGTCAGACGACCGCGTCGGCGTTATTACACTGCAGCAAATACAACGCCCACGCCAATCGCCTTTGCCCCAACCCGCCGCGGCCCGTGAGCACGAAGCATCGCGCCACCTGCAAGCCGCGCCGCCGCGCCTAGCCCATGCGCTGCCAGGGACGCGGCCCCGCAAGAATGTGCGCGTGCAGGTGATACACCTCCTGCCCACCGCCCGGACCGGTATTGATTACCGTGCGAAAACCCGTTTCGCCGCCGGTGTAGGCAACGCCCAGTTGCTCGGCGAGGCGTGCCGTCAAGACAAGCATTCTACCAAGCAGAGGCGCATCGTTTTCGGTGCAGTTCGACAGCGTCGCGATGTGCTTGCGGGGGATGACCAGCACGTGAGTTTCGGCCGCCGGACGGATGTCGCGGAAGGCGACGAACTCGTCGTCTTCATAGACTTTAGTCGACGGGATTTCGCCAGCGGCGATCTTGCAGAAAAGACAATTCGGATCGTGACTCATCGTATTCCTGACGCGATATGACTGGAGCGCGAAGCACGCGGCAAGATCCGCCCCGAAAGCCGGCCCGATGAACGGGCCGCAAGTCGCTCAGACCCAGCCGCGCGGATTCGCGAACGGCTTGTTATCGTACAGATACAGCCAGCCTTTGATAATACGGTACAACATCCAGATGCTGACGGCCCACAGCACCGGAATGCCGATCACGACGAGCAGCAGCGACGCGCCGATCGCGTAGCCAACGAGGCCCATCCAGAACGTGCGGATCTGCCACTGGAAATGCGCTTCGTACGGCGTGCCGGCCACGTCCGGCCGCTTGATGTAGTTGATGATGATGGCAATCAGAATGGTCAGCCCGCCAGTGAGCCAATGCACCGCATACAGTGCGTACAGCACGTGCGTGAGCGTGCGCAGGCTGCGCTCGCGCTCAGGCTCCATGGCGTTGCGATAGACCGGCGGCGGATAGCTTCCTTGCGACTGTTCCATGCTCGCGTCCTCCGAAGGTGCGTTTACCGCAATATGGGTGCCCGCGCCCGCGACTTCAAGCGCAAGCGCCCGGTTACTGACTGCCCGGCTGCTGCTTAATGCGGCCGCCGCGCAATCGCCGCTCAGTCGCCGTTCTGCTCGCGCTCGCGGCTCTTGCGCAGCGCTTTTTCCTCGATGCCCGACAGCCCTTCGCGGCGCTCGAGTTCGGCGAGCACGTCCGCCGGGCTCAGATCGAAATGCGACAGCATCACGAGACAATGAAACCACAGGTCCGCGACCTCGCCGACCAGCGCCTTCGGCGCGCCGCCGTGGCGCGCGTCTTTCGCGGCCAGCACGACTTCGGTGGCTTCCTCGCCGATCTTCTTCAGCACCGCGTCGTCACCCTTGTGAAACAGACGCGACACGTACGAAATGTCCGGATCGCCGCCCTTGCGGCTGTCGATGACCGCCGCGAGACGCAGCAGCGTATCCGTCGTAGAAGCGGCCGTAGAAGTGGCCGTAGAAGCCGTAGCGGGCGACGGGTTTTGCGTGGATTGCGTCATTTGTAGATGTGTTCGGGGTCTTTCAGCACGGGCTCGACGGCCTGCCAGCCGCCGTCCGCGACCGAGCCTTCGAATTTCTGGAAAAAGCACGAATGGCGCCCGGTGTGGCACGCGATGCCCGACACCTGCTCCACTTTGAGCAGCACGACGTCTTCGTCGCAATCGAGCCGCACTTCATGCACGTGCTGCACGTGGCCGGACTCTTCGCCCTTGAACCACAGGCGCTGGCGCGAACGCGAGAAATACACCGCGCGGCCCGTTTCAACCGTCTTCGCGAGAGCCTCGCGGTTCATCCACGCGAACATCAGCACGTCGTTCGTCGACGCTTCCTGCGCGATCACCGGCACAAGGCCGTTCGCGTCCCACTTGACCTTGTCGAGCCAGTTCACTGCCGAAGAATTCGTCACGTCACAACCTCACCGAAATGCCCTGGTCGGCCATAAAGCGCTTGGCCTCGCCGACCGTGTGTTCACCGTAATGGAAGATGCTCGCGGCGAGCACCGCGTCCGCATGGCCGTCCTTGATGCCGTCGGCGAGATGCTGCAGATTGCCGACGCCGCCCGAGGCGATCACCGGCACCGGCACCGCATCCGACACCGCGCGCGTAAGCGCGAGGTCGAAACCGCTCTTGGTGCCGTCGCGATCCATGCTGGTCAACAGGATTTCGCCCGCCCCGAGTTCGGCCATCTTGCGCGCCCATTCGACCGCTTCGAGACCGGTCGCCTTGCGCCCGCCATGCGTGAACACTTCCCAGCGCGGCGGCTCGCCGTCGGCCGACACGCGCTTCGCGTCGATCGCGACGACGATGCACTGCGAGCCGTATTTGTCGGTGGCGTCTTTCACGAGCTGCGGATTCGCGACCGCCGACGAGTTCATGCTGATCTTGTCAGCGCCCGCGTTGAGCAGGCGCCGCACGTCCTCGACCGCGCGCACGCCGCCGCCGACCGTCAGCGGAATGAACACCTGCGAGGCGACCGCCTCGATGATCGGCAGGATCAGGTCGCGCTGATCCGAAGTCGCGGTGATGTCGAGGAACGTGAGTTCGTCGGCGCCCTGGTCGTCGTAACGGCGCGCGATTTCGACGGGGTCGCCCGCGTCGCGCAGTTCGACGAAGTTGACGCCTTTGACCACGCGGCCCGCGGTGACGTCGAGACAGGGAATGATGCGTTTAGCTAGAGCCATGATCGTGCAATTCTGCCAATACCGCTGATGAGGCCGCTCGCTCGTGGAGCAAGCGGCACGGTGCCAGCGCGACCTGCTGCGTCGCGCCGCGAGTGGACTGCCGGCAGGAAGCCGGCAAGGTTCCGGGCGCGGGTGCGTGCGACGCGCGCTGCCGGCACGCGCTTAAGCGTCGTCCGCTTCGCGCAGCTTGTCCGCGAGCGTTTGCGCCGCCGCGAAGTCGAGGTCGCCGGAATAGATCGCGCGGCCGCAAATTACGCCTTCGATGCCCTCGCCTTCGACTTCGCACAGCGATTCGATGTCCGCGAGATTCGACAGGCCGCCGCTCGCGATCACCGGAATCTTCACCGCGCGCGCGAGGCGCACGGTCGCTTCGATGTTGATGCCTTGCAGCATGCCATCGCGGCCGATGTCGGTGTAGATGATCGACTCGCAGCCGTAGTCCTCGAACTTGCGCGCGAGGTCGGCCACTTCGTGGCCGGTCAGCTTGCTCCAGCCGTCGGTGGCAACCTTGCCGTCCTTCGCATCGAGCCCGACGATGATGTGACCGCCGAACGCGGTGCATGCGTCCTGCAGAAAGCCCGGGTTCTTCACCGCCGCCGTGCCGATGATCACATACGACAGGCCGTCGTCGAGATAACGCTCGATCGTGTTCAGGTCGCGAATGCCGCCACCCAGTTGTACCGGAATCTCGCCGCCCACTTCCTCGATAATCGCCCGGATCGCATCGCCGTTCTTCGGCTTGCCGGCGAATGCGCCATTCAGGTCGACCAGATGCAGACGACGCGCGCCGCGGTCGACCCAATGTCGGGCCATTGCCGCCGGTTCCTCGGAAAAAATCGTCGCCTGGTCCATATCGCCCTGTTTGAGGCGTACACACTGACCATCTTTCAGGTCGATGGCGGGAATCAGCAGCATAGCAATCGGGTGTTGTCTGGGAGTGGGTTGAAGGTCGGCGGCAGCGGTTGAATAGACAGCCCGCCGTAGCGCCGTTTCGCTAGTTTAGTACAACTCTTTCGGCGCTCCAGCGGGGCACCGGTCAGATACGGAACCGCGGCACCGCGCGCCCTGCGCGCGGCAACGGGATAAAGAAAGGCGTTCACGGGTTCCAGTGCACGAAGTTGCGATACACGCGCAAACCCGCTTCGGCGCTCTTTTCAGGGTGGAATTGGGTGGCGAAGATGTTATCCCGCGCTACCGCCGAGGTAAAGGGCATGCCGTAGACCGTCTCGCCCGACGTATGCGCGGAATTGTCCGGCACGACGTAGTAGCTATGCACGAAGTAGAAGAACGCGTTGTCCGCGACGCCGTCCCACAGCGGATGCGGCTGCGCCTGGCGCACACGGTTCCAGCCCATCTGCGGGACCTTGAAGCGCGAGCCGTCGTCCTGCACCTGGCCTTCGAGTTCGAAGCGCACCACCTTGCCGGGCAGCAGCCCGAGCCCTCGCGTATCGCCCTCGGCGCTCCAGTCGAACAGCATCTGCTCGCCGACGCATACGCCCATCAGCGGCTTGCCGCGCGACGCCTCGACGACCGCTTCCTGCAGGCCGGACTCGCCGAGACTGCGCATGCAGTCGGGCATCGCGCCTTGGCCCGGCAGCACCACGCGGTCGGCCGCGCGAATCGCTTCGGGACGATCGACGATCGCCACATCCGCTTCCGGCGCGGCCTTGCGCAATGCCTGGGCCACCGAGCGCAGGTTGCCCATTCCGTAATCCACAATCGCTATCGAAGTTTTCATTTCAAGTTTGGCCGCCCTCCCTTCAAGCGATCGGCGCGGATGCGCGGCGTCGAACGACGTGCCGGCTCGCGCGCTCCTGCCCGATGAATCGCTTGAGGAAATCGCTCGAAGGTGAATGGCCTAAAGACGTTAGAGGCGATGAAACCTGTTAGAGGCTGCCCTTGGTCGACGGAATCTGCCCTGCCGCGCGTTCGTCGAGCTCGACGGCCATGCGCAGCGCGCGGCCGAATGCCTTGAACACCGTTTCGAGCTGATGATGCGCGTTGATGCCGCGCAGATTGTCGATGTGCAGCGTCACGCCGGCGTGGTTCACGAAGCCGCGGAAGAATTCGATCGACAGATCGACGTCGAACGTGCCGATGCGCGCGCGCGTGAACGGCACATGAAATTCGAGGCCCGGACGGCCGGAAAAATCGATCACGACGCGCGACAGCGCTTCGTCGAGCGGCACGTAGGAATGACCGTAGCGGCGGATGCCCTTGCGCTCGCCGATCGCCTTCGCGACGGCCTGGCCCAGCGTGATGCCGGTGTCTTCGACCGTATGGTGGTCGTCGATATGCAGGTCGCCATGCGCCTCGATCTCGAGGTCGAACAGACCGTGGCGGGCGATCTGGTCGAGCATGTGGTCCAGAAACGGCACGCCGGTGGCCAGCTTCTGCTGACCGGTGCCGTCCAGATTGATCTTCACACGGATCTGCGTTTCGCTGGTGTTGCGAACGACTTCCGCAAGGCGCATGGTAATTCCTCGAATCTCGCTAGAAAGCGCTAATGATGTGGGGTGGAAAAAACGGCGAGCCGGGCTACCGGTCAGCGCAGCACGAGCTTCAGTCCGGCGAGCAACTGGGCGTTTTCCTCGGGAGACCCGACGGTCAAACGCACGCAATTCGCCAGCAATGCATGCATTTTACTCACGTTTTTGATCAGAACCCGCGCCGTGAGCAGCGTTTCGAACAGCACGGACGCATCGGGCACGCGCACGAGCAGGAAGTTGCCCGCGCTCGGGAACACTTCGGCGCCCGGCAGCGCGGCCACCGCCTGCGCGAGTTTCGTGCGCTCTTCGCGCAATTGCGCGGCCTGCGCATCGAGCACGCCGACGTGATCGAGCAGGAAACCGGCGGCGGCCTGCGTCAGCACGTTGATGTTGTACGGCGGGCGCACCTTGTCGAATTCCGTCAGCCACGCGGGCTTGCCGACCAGATAGCCAAGGCGGATGCCCGCGAGACCGAGCTTCGACACCGTGCGCATCACGACGACGTTGTCGAACTGGTCGGCGCGCGGCAGCCAGCTTTTCTGCGCGAACGGCTGATACGCCTCGTCGATCACGACGAGGCTGCCCTGCGCCGCGGCGATGATGCGCTCCATGTCGGCGTCATCGAAAAGCGTGCCGGTCGGGTTGTTCGGATACGCGAGATAGACGACCGCCGGCTTGTGCTCGGCAAGCGCCGCGAGCATTGCGTCGGTGTCGAGCGTGAAATCGGGCTTGAGCGGCACGCCGACGAATTCGAGATTCGCCAGCTTCGCCGACATCTGATACATGACGAAACCCGGCACCGGCGCAAGCACCTTCGCACCAGGCCGCGCGCACGCGACCGAGATGATGCTGATGATTTCATCCGAGCCGTTGCCGAGCAGCACGTCGCAGCCGGCCGGCACGCCCATCACGTGACGGATGCGCTCGATCAGCGCTTCCGGACGCGGCGCCGGATAGCGGTTCAGCGCGACGCCGGCGAGATGCGCGCCGAGATGCGCGGCCAGTTCCGGCGGCAGCGGAAACGGATTTTCCATGGCGTCGAGCTTGATGAAACCGGTCGCGTCCGGAACTGGGTAGCTCGTCATTGCGAGCACATCGCTGCGGATGATGTCTTGAGGTGTCGTCATAGGTTCGTGGCCCGGGCCGGGAAGGAGCCGGCCCGGCATCGGCGGCGCAGGGCCGCACTGGTTGGTCTCTATTGTCGTTATTGAACGCTCGGATGCGTGCGATCCGTCGCTGAGCGCGGCGGGTTGGCGCCGGAAACAGCGGGAGCGCCGGCAAAGATCGCCGGACTCGACAGCGGGCCCCGCTTCGTGCGGCTACCGCCCTGCCTCTTGCCGTTGCTTCCGCGCCTGCCGTTTCGGGATCAGCTTTGCCGCGCGCCGCCGTTGTCTGTCATCCGCCTCAGCCGCGCTCGTTGTTGTTCTGCCGCATCCGGTATTCGGCGCTGCGCGCATGCGCTTGCAGGCCTTCGCCGTAGGCGAGTTCGGCGGCAATCTCGCCGAGCGTCTGCGCACCTTCCGCGCTGACTTCGATCAGGCTCGAACGCTTGAAGAAATCATAGACGCCGAGCGGCGACGAAAACCGTGCGGTGCGCGAAGTCGGCAGTACGTGATTCGGACCCGCGCAGTAGTCGCCGAGGCTCTCGCTCGTGTAGCGGCCAAGGAAAATCGCTCCCGCGTGGCGAATCTGCTGCGCCCACTGGTGCGGCTCCAGCGCCGAGATTTCGAGGTGCTCGGGCGCGATGTCGTTGGCGATCGCGCAGGCTTCGGCCATGTCGCGCACCTTGATCAGCGCGCCGCGGTTTTCGAGCGACGTGCGGATCACTTCATGGCGCGGCATGGCCGGCAGCAGTTCGTCGATCGCTTCCTGCACGCGTGCGATGAACGCGTCGTCCGGGCACAGCAGGATCGACTGCGCGAGTTCGTCGTGCTCGGCCTGCGAGAACAGGTCCATCGCGACCCAGCGCGGGTCCGTCGTGCCGTCGCACAGCACGAGAATTTCCGAGGGCCCGGCGATCATGTCGATGCCGACCGTGCCGAACACGCGCCGCTTCGCCGAGGCGACATACGCGTTGCCGGGGCCGCAGATCTTGTCGACCGCGGGCACCGTCTGCGTGCCGTACGCGAGCGCGCCGACCGCCTGCGCGCCGCCGATCGTGAACACGCGATCGACGCCGCCGAGCAGCGCCGCCGCCAGCACGAGCGGATTCTTCACGCCGTCCGGCGTCGGCACGACCATGACGATTTCGCGCACGCCGGCCACGCGCGCCGGAATCGCGTTCATCAGCACTGACGACGGATACGCCGCCTTGCCGCCCGGCACGTAGATGCCCGCGCGATCGAGCGGCGTAACCTTCTGGCCGAGCACCGTGCCGTCGGCCTCGGTGTACTGCCAGCTATGGCTGCCGCACTCGATCCTCTGCTTCTCGTGGTAGCCGCGCACGCGCGCCGCCGCCGCTTCGAGCGACGCACGCCGCCTCGGTTCGAGGCTTTCGAGCGCCGCTTCGAGCTCCGACATCGGCAGTTCGAGCTCGGCCACGCCGCGCGCATCGAGCCGGTCGAAACGGTTCGTGTACTCGAGCACCGCCTCGTCGCCGCGCACCTTCACGTCGTTCAGAATCTGCGCGACCGAGCGCTCGATGGCTTCGTCTTCGCTCGCCTCGAACGCGAGCACCGCATGCAGCGACTTCTGGAAGTCGGGCGCGGTGGAATCGAGTTTGCGAATCTTGGTAGACATACAGGTATCCGTTTCGGTAAGGCGCTCAGTCGCAGCGTAATCAGAGTACCAGCGCAGAGTACCGGCGCCGGGTGCCGGCGCTCAGGCCGCCGGCGCGCCGGCTTTCGACGATGCCTTGGCAAACGCGTCGAGAATCGGCCGCAATGCGGCGCGTTTCAACTTCAGCGCCGCCTGGTTCACGACGAGGCGCGACGAAATCTGCATGATCTCTTCCACCTCGACAAGATTGTTCGCGCGCAGCGTATTGCCCGAGCTGACCAGGTCGACGATCGCGTCGGCAAGGCCGACCAGCGGCGCGAGCTCCATCGAACCGTACAGCTTGATCAGATCGACGTGAACGCCCTTGGCGGCAAAATGCTCACGTGCGGTTTCAACGTACTTGGTCGCGACACGCAGACGCGCACCCTGACGCACCACGCTCGCGTAATCGAAACCGGCCGCAACCGCGACCGACATGCGGCAACGCGCAATATCGAGGTCGATCGGCTGATACAGGCCGCTGCCGCCATGTTCGAGCAACACGTCCTTGCCGGCCACGCCGAAGTCGGCCGCGCCGTACTCGACATAGGTCGGCACGTCGGTCGCGCGCACGATGATCACGCGCAGGTTCGCGTCGGTAGTCGGCAGGATCAGCTTGCGCGAGGTTTCCGGGTCTTCCGCGACTTCGATGCCGGCCGCCGCGAGCAGCGGCAGCGTTTCCTCGAAGATACGCCCTTTCGACAAGGCGAGCGTGAGCGGCGCGCTCACGGCCGGCGACGACGACGTTTGCGGCATCGAACTCATGCTTCGCTCCCGGAAACGCGGCGCACCTTGGCGCCGATTGCGTTGAGCTTCGCTTCCATGCGGTCGTAGCCGCGATCGAGGTGATAGATGCGGTCGATCAGCGTCTCGCCCTCGGCGCGCAGCGCGGCGATCACGAGACTCGCGGACGCGCGCAGATCGGTCGCCATCACCTTCGCGCCCGACAGCTTCGCGACGCCGTTCACAAGCGCCGTGTTGCCGTCGATCGTGATGCTGGCACCGAGGCGGTTCAATTCCTGCACGTGCATAAAGCGGTTCTCGAAGATCGTCTCGACGACCTGCGAGGTGCCGTCGGCGATCGCGTTGAGCGCCATGAACTGCGCCTGCATGTCGGTCGGAAACGCCGGGTATTCGGACGTGCGGAACGTCACCGCGCTCGGGCGCCGGTCCATGCGCACGCGCATCCAGTCGTCGCCTTCCTCGACCGTGACGCCCGCTTCGCGCAGCTTCTCGGTAACGGCTTCGAGCAGCAGCGGACGCATCTTGCGCAGCGTGACGTCGCCGCCGGCCGCCGCGACCGCGCACAGGAACGTGCCGGCTTCGATACGGTCCGGAATCACCGTGTGCTGCGCGCCGTGCAGCTTGTCGACGCCCTGGATCACGAGACGGTCGGTGCCGATGCCCTCGATCTTCGCGCCCATCGCGACGAGCAGATGGGCGAGATCGACCACTTCGGGTTCGCGCGCGGCGTTCTCGATGATCGTCTCGCCTTCGGCGAGCACCGCCGCCATCAGCAGGTTCTCGGTGCCGGTCACGGTAATCATGTCGGTGACGATGCGCGCACCCTTCAGACGCTTCGCGCGCGCCTCGATGAAGCCGTGCTCGATCGTGATCTCGGCGCCCATCGCCTGCAGGCCCTTGATGTGCTGGTCGACCGGCCGCGCGCCGATCGCGCAGCCGCCCGGCAGCGACACGCGCGCATGACCGAAGCGCGCGACGAGCGGACCGAGCACGAGAATCGACGCGCGCATCGTCTTCACCATCTCGTACGGCGCGACGAGGTTGTCGACCTTCGACGCGTCGAGCGCCACACGGCCCTCGCTCGCCTCGATGCGCACGCCCATCTGGCCGAGCAGCTTGAGCATCGTACGCACGTCCTGCAGATCGGGCACATTCTCCAGCTGCACCGGCTCGGCGCTCAAGAGACCCGCGCACAGGATCGGCAATGCCGCGTTCTTCGCACCCGAGACGACAACTTCACCGGAGAGCGGGTGGCCACCTTCAATGATGAGTTTATCCATGCCTGTCGGCTCCTGATCGGCCCGGTTCGCGCCCGAACCTGCCTTGACTGTGTTCGGCGCGCCGCTCGCGGCGTCGCGCCCTTCCTGAGTGATTCGCACTAAATTTCCAGATTTACGCGTTCTGCCATTCGGCGGGCGTCAGCGTCTTCATGCTGAGCGCGTGGATTTCTTCGCGCATGCGGTCGCCGAGCGCCGCATACACGAGTTGATGGCGCTGGATCAGGCGCTTGCCTTCGAAGCTCGGCGAGACGATCGTCGCAAAGAAATGCTGACCGTCGCCTTGGACTTCGAGATGCTCGCACGCGAGCCCAGCCGCTATGTATTGCTTGACCTGTTCGGGAGTCGGCAACATGAGAGATGCTCCTCGTCAGTGGCGCAGCTTGTAGCCGGTGGCGAGCATGCGCATCGCCACGGCGGCCAGCACCACGAAGAAACCGGCGACGATCGCGAGGCTCACGAGCGGGTCGATATCCGACACGCCGAAAAAGCCATAACGAAAGCCGTCGATCATGTAGAAAAACGGATTGAGCCGCGACACTTCGCGCCACACGGGCGGCAGCGTATGCGTCGAATAGAACACGCCCGAGAGGAACGTGAGCGGCATGATGAGGAAGTTCTGGAACGCGGCGAGCTGGTCGAACTTCTCGGCCCAGATGCCGGCGATCAGGCCGAGCGTGCCGAGAATCCCCGCGCCGAACAGCGCGAACACGATGATGTAGAGCGGCGCGCTGAAGCTGAGCGGCACGAACCAGATCGTCACGATGAACACACCGAAGCCGACGCACAAACCACGCGCGACGGCCGCGAGCACGTAGGCGGCGAACATCTCGTAGTGCGACAGCGGCGGCAGCAGCACGAATACGAGGTTGCCGGTGATCTTCGACTGAATCAGCGAGGAAGAGCTGTTCGCGAACGCGTTCTGCAGCACGCTCATCATCACGAGGCCCGGAATCAGGAAGCTCGTGTATTCGACACCGGGATAAACCTGCACGTGGCCGCGCAGCGCGTGGCCGAAGATGGTCAGGTAAAGCAGCGCCGTAATAACCGGCGCGAGCACGGTCTGGAACGACACCTTCCAGAAACGCAACAGTTCTTTATAAAACAGCGTGCTGAATCCACTGTAGCCGCTCATGCGAGCCCCTCGATCACTTCCGGACCGTTCATCACCTGAACGAATACGTCTTCGAGGTCGGCCTTGCGGACCTCGATCTCTTCGAATGTACAACCGGCCGCGCGACACTGCGCGAGAATGCGCTCGACGTCGTCGTAGCTCGTCAGACGCAGCAGATGCTGGCGGCCGTTGCCGCTGACCGCGCTGCTTTCCGCTTCGAGCGAACGCAGTTCGGCGGGCAGCACGCCCTGCGCGAAACGCACGAACAGCTGCATGCCGGCGAAGCGCTGCAGCAGCGTGCTCGTGCGATCGAGCGCGACGACCTCGCCACGGCGCAGCATCGCGATGCGGTCGCACAGCGATTCGGCTTCTTCGAGGTAGTGCGTGGTCAGCACGATCGTGTGGCCTTCGC
>Ga0153988_1000164_pt1 | contig 16363 bp, 12 predicted proteins | sample TSNC072MetaG_FD_104742 | JGI IMG/M metagenome (GOLD analysis project Ga0153988, IMG submission 104742) | Attine ant fungus gardens microbial communities from North Carolina, USA - TSNC072 MetaG | ecosystem: Host-associated > Fungi > Mycelium > Unclassified | place: USA: North Carolina, Jones...
CCCCACGCGAGCTTCCACGTCGACCTCATGCGCCGGTTCGCGCGAATGCAGCGCCGTGCGTTCCGGCTGTCTTTCGAATTGCCGAACAAGGAGCGTCCCATGCAAAACGATCCCGCCCTCGATCAGTTGTGCATCAACACGATCCGCACGCTGTCGATGGACGCCGTGCAGAAAGCTAACTCCGGCCACCCCGGCACGCCGATGGCGCTGGCGCCGGTCGCGTACCAGTTGTGGCAGCACCATCTGCGCTACGACCCGGACGTACCGTTGTGGCCGAATCGCGATCGCTTCGTGCTGTCGGTCGGGCATGCGTCGATGCTGCTGTATTCGCTGCTGCATCTGGCCAACGTGAAGGCCGTCGACGAGCATGGCAAGCCAACTGGCGGGCAGGCCGTATCGCTCGACGACATCGAGCATTTCCGCCAGCTCGGCAGCAGGACGCCGGGCCACCCCGAGTACCGCATGACCACCGGCGTCGAGACAACCACGGGACCGCTCGGCCAGGGGCTCGGCAACAGCGTCGGCATGGCGATGGCCGCGCGCTGGTACGAAAACCGTTTCAACAAGGCCGACGCGCCGCTGTTCGATTACCGCGTCTACGCGCTATGCGGCGACGGCGACATGATGGAAGGCATCTCGCACGAAGCGGCCTCGCTCGCGGGGCATCTGAAGCTGTCGAACCTGATCTGGATTTACGACAGCAATCGCGTGACGATCGAAGGCCATACGGACCTCGCGTATAGCGACGACGTCGAGAGCCGTTTTCGTGGCTATCGCTGGCACACGCTGCACGTCGACGATGCGAACGACACGGCCGCGCTCGAAGCGGCGCTTGTCGAGGCGAAGAGCGTGCGGGATCGGCCGACGCTGATCGTGGTGCACAGCCTGATCGGCTGGGGTGCGCCGCACAAGCAGGACACCGCGGCCGCGCACGGCGAACCGCTCGGCGTCGAAGAAGTCGCGCTCGCGAAGAAGGCCTACGGCTGGCCCGAGGACAAATTCTTCTACGTGCCGGATGGTGTGCACGAACGGTTTGCGCAAGGTTTCGGCGCGCGCGGCAAGGCCGCGCGCGAGCAATGGCAAGCGCAATACGAAACGTATAAGAAGAAGTATCCGGACCTCGCGCGCGAATTCGCGCAGATCGAAGCGCATGAATTGCCGCCAGGCTGGGGCAGCGACATCCCGAGCTTCGAGGCGGACGCGAAGGGCATCGCCACTCGCGAATCGTCGGGCAAGGTGCTCAATGCGATTGCCGCGCGCGTGCCGTGGCTGCTCGGCGGCGCGGCGGATCTTTCTCCGTCGACGAAAACCAACCTCAAATTCGAGGGTGCGGGCAGTTTTGAAGCGGACGACTATGGCGGCCGCAATCTGCACTTTGGCATTCGCGAGCACGCGATGGGCGCGATCGTCAACGGCCTTGCGCTATCGAATCTGCGACCGTACGGCTCGACGTTCCTGATTTTCAGCGACTACATGAAGCCGCCGATTCGGCTCTCGGCGATCATGGAAGTGCCGGCCATTTATGTGTTCACGCACGATTCGATCGGCGTCGGCGAGGACGGTCCGACGCATCAGCCGATCGAGCAGCTTGCGTCGTTGCGCGGCGTGCCGGGACTGACGGTGTTGCGTCCCGCCGATGCGAACGAGGCGGCCGAGGCGTGGCGCGTTGCGCTCGCGCATCCGCGCAGGCCGTCGTGTCTGGTTCTGACGCGCCAGCCGCTGCCGACGCTCGACCGTCAACGCTATGCGGCCGCGAGCGGCGTGCAGCGTGGTGCCTACGTGCTCGCCGATGCGCCCGCCGGCGAGAAGCCCGCGGTGATTCTGATGGCGACCGGCAGCGAAGTCTCGATCTGCGTCGACGTGTACGAGAAGCTCAAGGACGAGGGCATTGCGGCGCGCGTCGTGTCGATGCCGTCGTGGGACATCTTCGAGCGCGAGGACCGCGCGTATCAGGAGTCGGTGCTGCCCGCCGATGTCGAAGCACGCGTCGCGGTCGAACAGGCTGCGACGCTCGGCTGGGATCGCTACACGGGAAGGCTCGGCGCTCAGGTCGTCATGCATACGTTCGGCGCATCGGCGCCGCTGGCTGATCTGAAGAAGAAATTCGGCTTTACGCCGGAGCGGGTGTATGAAGCGGCGAAGCAGCAGATCGAGCGGGTGCGGAGTGGGGGGAAGGGGTGATTTTTTCTTTGGGGGATACTTTCCTCGTTTGACGAAAAATCGCGTTATTTCCCCGATGTAGTCCAATTTTTATGAAGCAACAAACGTTGTCTCAGGTTGTCTGGTCAGATGGCTGCGCCGCGCCGTCCAGCGTGGTGGAGCCATCTGACAATTTCGGTAACGGATTCTTTGACAGTGAGCGAAGCGAGTTCGTAGTCGGCAAAAGCCTTGATCGAGGTATTAGCCATGCGTTCAACATCTGCCTCGCGGCGACGAGCCGTTACGATGTTGAGGAGCATGAGCGTGGATTTTGCGCACCGTGGTTCATTTACACGTTTTGATTCGCTGTGAATGAAGCGATGGGCAGCATGCCGAACAGTTCAGACATTATTGAGATTCGTTTTTTCCAACCTATGCTAAAAGATGAGCTCCACAACATTCGTTGCAGAGAGACACAATGCCAGTACGCTGTATTTTTTCACTGAACTCCCAAACGACATCGACGTTGAACTGTATCGGCTTCGGTTCGGTAACAGCTTATTCCGGACAGAAGCGGGGCCGAGACAACCCAACTGCAACGGCTGCGAAAGGTATTGGCCCGATTCCAGCGGGCACGTATTACATTGTTGACCGGCAGTCAGGCGGAATGTTTGGTTAGGCGCGGGATTTGTGGTCTGAATATGGCTTTGGCAGTACAAACCACACGAAATGGTTTGCGCTATGGAACCCAAGTACAGGCGACACAACCATGATTAACGGTATTAGGCGCGGGAATTTTCGCCTTCATCCCGAAGGGCAGATGCGAGTTAGCGAAGGTTGTATTACCGTTGTTAGTCACCTTCAATTTGAGCTGCTACGACGCTTTATCCATTCGCATCAACCTGACTTGCAGGTACCCGGCAGCACGTTACGCGCTTACGGTACGGTGGAGGTGCAATGAAACGGATAGTCTGGTGCACTGCACGTGTGCTGGCATTCCTCGGCGCGTCGGTAGTCGGCGGTTGGTGGCTGGGAGAACTTCTCTCTCCGTTTTCCTTTGACATGCCGTATTGGCTCGATGTCACTATTCGGGCCAGTATGCACCTGGCGGGCGTACCCGACCCACTCGATCCGGATGACATCGAGACAATCGGCCTTTTTCTGTTATTCCTCACGTACTGTATTGTCGTCGCGGTTGTATTGTCGAGTGCTCTCTTCATATTGAAACGGCATCTGAAGAAACGTCGTACTCTCTGATTCGAGTATCCTGCAAGACAAAATGCAGAAGACGAGTGAGCATCAAAAGAACCGGTGGCTCTCAAAGAGCCACCGGTTCCCTTCTGCCTCGAAAACAGAGGGGGCTCGGTCCGTGCAAACCCGTTCATTATTAGCATGAGGTTCAATTCGCCGGAATTGCCACCACCGGCGCCTTACTGCCTGTATCGGCTTCCGCGAGCGCTATCAGATTCGGTACGACCGTGAACGTGTATTTCGAATCGAAATGCAGGATTTGCATGAACCCGAAGTGAGCGATGCGGCGCAGGCGATCTAAGCGGTGCCGCGCGCCGTGTTTACGACGCGTTGAAAGCATTCGCGCTGTTGCCGTCGCGTGTTCCATCGAGCGTGCTGCGATACGTGCGCGACTGCATCTCGGCCAGCCGGCTCAGCGTGCGCGACAGATCATGCGCGCCTTCGAGCCCGACGAGTGCGGTCTCGATCGGTTGATCCGATGCGATGAAAAGCGCGCGCTTGCGATCGTAGACGATGTCGATAAGCCACACGAGCCGCTGCAACGTATGCGACTGCGCAAGCGCGACCGTATGCAGATTGTCGACGATGATCCCTTGCCATTGCCCGGCGAGATCGAGGTAGTCGAGGTGCGAACGGCTTGCCACGCAGAGCGGCTCGAAGTCCGCCCACAGCAGTGCATTGCCCGCGGCGCGTGCGGCAAGCGGCCGGCCCGCCGCGCTGAGCGTGACCGGTTCGATGCGCGCGTCGCGTTCATGATGCGCGAAGATAGCGCGCAGCGCCGCGTGGCTCGCCGCATCGAGCGGCGCAAAGAAGCGCGGCACCTCTGCCGCTTCGCCGCCGAAGCGATAGTCGCGCGCGCCATCGAAATGGATGACGGTAAAACAGCGCTTGATCTGCGCAATGGTCGGCAGGAAACGCTCGTGAAACTCGGGGTCGGGCAGCAGATCGTCGGGGGCGTAGTTCGACGTGAGCACGATGCGCGTGCCGAGGCCGATCGCGGTATCGAGAAAGCGGCCCATCAGGAAGGCATCGGCAATGTCGTGTACGTGGAATTCGTCGAAGCACAGCAACTCGATGCCGTCGAGCCATTGCCGTGAGACATCGCCGAGACGGTCGTCGCTGCGCGGCGCATTGACGAGCCGCCGGTTCATCTCGCGCAGAAATTCGTGGAAGTGCAGACGCCGTTTGCGGCATGGCGCGAGTTCGAACACCGTATCGACAACGAGGCTTTTGCCGCGTCCGGGCAGCCCGTGGCAATAAACGCCTTGCGAGGCAAACGCGGCCGAAGACCATGCATGCCGAGCATGCTGCTGCGCGCCGAGCAGGGCTGCGAGCGCTCCGATCGCTTCACGCTGGCGCGCATCGGGTGTGATGTCGCGAGCGCCGAGCGCGCGCGTGATGCGGGTTTCATTAAGCATCGGCGCGTGTGCCTGACGACGTTGAGCCGAATGCTTCGGCTTCGGCCTGGAGAGATTGCGGCATGTGAGGGCAGGGACGTAGTGGCATGCAACAGACGATATGCCATAAACCGCATGCAGAAGCGACGAGCAACAAGCGGCATGCAATGGCGCGTCATTTTAACAGCCGCGTCCCGAAGCCCGACTCCAGCGATGGCTCAAACTTCTAACGATCCCTCATTGCCTACGCGCTTTCGCGTAACGGGACAAGCATCTGGCGTTTCTCGCTACCGGTTTGTTTGCTTCGTTCAACCAGTACCCTCAGCCAGTACGCTCAGCCCGTTTCCATGCGCGGCTGCGGCGCATCGAGCGGTTCATGACCGAAGCGCTCGTATTGCGAAATCACCTGCGCGCCAAACAGCAGCAACGTAGCAAGCCATTCGAAGCTCAGCAGGATCACGATCGCCATCGTCAGCGAGCCGTATACGAGGCTCACCTGCGAGAGCGTGGCGAAATACCAGACCAGCACGTGCCGCGTGATTTCCCACAACACGCCTGCTATGACGCCGCCGATCAGCGCGTGTTTGATCGACGGGCGCCCGACCGGCATCACGAGATAGATCGAGGTCAGCACGGAGATTTCACCGGCGAGCCCGAGCACGTACAGCACGATGCGCGAAACGCCCGCGAGCGGCACATGCAGGCCGAGCAGTTCGACACCTTCCGCGCCGATCGTTTCAAGCGCGCTCGACACACACGTCACGATCAACAGGCCGATGCCGAGACACAGGATGTAGCAGTAAGGCAGCAGCGCCGAGATCAGAAAGTGCCGCCGCTTGACGACGACGCGATGCACGAAGATCAGCGACATCGCGTTTTCGAGCACGGTAAACGCGAGCGAACTGAAGAAGATCATCGTGAGCAACAGCACCCAGCCGATCACCGCACGATGCTCGAGAAAATTGGCAAGCTCGCGCACGAGCGCATTCGACTGTCCGGGCACGAGCCAGCGCAGCAGATGGCCGAGCGCATCGAGCACGAGCTGCTGCGGCACCACGCGCGAAAGCACGATGACGATCAGGATCAGCAGCGGCACGATCGACAGCAACGCGTAATACGCAACCGCACCCGCCAGCAGCAGCCCCTGGTTCGCACGAAAGGCTTTCAGCGTCTGCAACACGAAACGGCCGGGATGTTTGGCGATATACAGCGCGTGCTGGTCGAGTAAAAGCGGCATGAAGTCTCGCGATGCGGGCCGGGGCCGCCGGGTGGCAGCCGGTCTCGGCGCGTCTCTTTGCTTTATATACCGTAAGCGGAATATCGTAAGCGGGAAAGCTGCCCTATGCGCGGCCCCATGAGCGACCCGATGCGCGACCGTACCCCGGGAATACAGTTTGCTTGCCGCCCTGTCGAACCGGACACATGTCCGGTTCGATGAACCGATATATCGTGCGGGATAACCCGCAGAGCGCAAACCCCTAACACGTCAAGCATTTTTTTATCGGCGACGTCGCTTATGCTGTGGTTATGACCGCTTTATCGACGTGCGCCGGTAAGAGCGCAGCGGCATACAAACGACATCTCCTTAATCCGTTTTTAAAACGACATCGTGCCGAGCCCTTGAGTGGGGCGGTCGCACGAGGACAGTGCGTTCTAACGATGGCGCGCATGCGCTTGTCGCGAACCTTGTCATTTAAACGCCGTAGTGAATTGGCAAGCTGAACAGCATTCCTCGCTGATATGCGGACGCGCCGCGTTGGTCGCGGCGTTTGAATGGTGTCGACGGCGAATACAACGATTGCGCAAGGGAGACGGGAGCAGATATTGCCGTGTGGGGCGATGCCCGTCAGAGCGGAATGGAATAAGGCAAGTAAAAATGACGTTCAACGACAGCGTGGATAGCAACGATGACGTGCTCGTGTGGCGGCCGATCCGTTACGCGATGGCCGCGCATCGTCGCGTGCTGGTGGTCGACGATTACCGCGAAGCCGCCGAGGCGTTGCAGATGCTGTTGATTGCCGACGGCTTCGACTGCCGCGCGCTCGATGATCCGTTTGCCGTGTGCGACATGGCACGTGAATGGCAGCCGTTTGCGGTGGTGCTCGACATCAAGATGCCGGGGCTCGACGGGCTCGAACTCGCGCGCCGGCTGCGTGCCCATTCCCAGACTTCCCACATGTTGCTGGTTGCGTGTACTGCATTTGCGTCACGCGAAGACCGGGCGCAGGCGAAAGCCGCGGGCTTCGATGCACATTGCGCGAAGCCGTTGACGCCCGAGCGTCTGTTGCGCGTGCTCGAATCGGCGGCGGCATTGCATGTGGCAGGACCGCTATGAGCGAGTGGCTCCGCATCGATATGGCATCGAAGTTCACATGCCTGCACGTTTGAAACAGCACGCCGCGTAAAAAACGCGCGTTGGCCCGGCATGTGAATTTAACGAAAGCCCGCCTACGTAGCCTACATTTCGTCCCGACCTCTTTGCAGAGTCCTTACCCCAGACGTTCGACCTCTGTCGCGCGTTGATAATTTTGCGCGAAGCTCGCAGATGATCAAGCGCGACCTATCGACGCAAACGCAGCTTCAGGTCTGCAAATTGCTGCGTTGGCGGGCTGGCTGTATGGCGTGGATGGATTGCCGCACCGGCCACCTGACTGTCCACACCGGAACCGCAGCGAAGTCGCACGCAATGAACGCCGGCGTCACAATAACGTTTCTCGCGCTCAGAGGAGCCGCTCCTATGTCAAACCACGCCCACTACTCGACGCGCATTGCGGAAGGCACGCCGTTTCCGCTCGGCGCAACATGGAACGGCAGCGGTGTCAATTTCGCGCTGTTCTCGGCGCATGCGACGAAAGTGGAACTATGCCTGTTCGATGAAACGGGGCAGCACGAAATCGAGCGCATCGAATTGCCAGAGTACACCGACGAGGTATGGCACGTATTCGTGCCGAATCTGAAACCGGGCGCGGTCTATGGTTATCGCGTGCATGGTCCTTACGAGCCCGGGAACGGCCATCGTTTCAATCCGAACAAGCTGCTGCTCGATCCGTATGCGAAAGCGCACATCGGCGAATTGAAGTGGGCGCCGGAAATTTTCGGCTATACGCTCGACTCGCAGGACGCCGACCTTTCGTTCGACGAACGCGATAGCGCCGCCTTCGTGCCGAAATGCAAAGTGGTCGACGCGAACTTCTCGTGGACGCATCCCGAACGCAACGCGTTGCCTTGGGAGCGCGTGATTCTTTATGAAACTCACGTGCGCGGTTTTACGAAGCGTCATCCGCAAGTACCCGAGCGTTTGCGCGGCACGTTCGCGGCGCTCGGGCAACCGGCTGTGCTCGACTACATCCGCGGCCTCGGCGTGACGTCGGTCGAACTGCTGCCGGTCCAGACTTTCGTCAACGACAGCTATCTGCTCGATAAAGGTTTGACGAACTACTGGGGCTACAACACGATCGGCTTTTTCGCGGCCGACCCGCGTTACTTCGCGTCGTCGAACGATTCGGTCGGCGAGTTCAAGGAGATGGTCGATCGTTTTCATCAGGCCGATCTCGAAGTGATTCTCGACGTGGTCTACAACCACACGGCCGAAGGCAACGAACGCGGCCCGACGATCTCGTTCAAGGGCATCGACAACGCGTCGTACTACCGTCTGTTGCCCGAAGAGGCGCGTTATTACATCAACGATACCGGCACCGGCAACACGCTGAACCTGTCGCATCCGCGGGTACTGCAGATGGTCACCGATAGTCTGCGCTACTGGGTCACAGAGATGAAGGTCGACGGCTTTCGCTTCGATCTCGCGACGATCCTCGGCCGCGAGACGCATGGCTTCGACGAAGGCGGCGGCTTTCTCGACAGTTGCCGCCAGGACCCGGTGCTCTCGAGTGTGCGGCTGATTGCCGAGCCGTGGGATTGCGGTCCGGGCGGCTATCAGGTGGGCGGTTTTCCGCCGGGCTGGGCCGAATGGAACGACCGGTTTCGCGACACCGTGCGCGAGTACTGGAAGGGTGACGAAGGCAAGGCCGCCGATCTCGCGACACGGCTCACCGCATCGGGCGACAAATTCAATCATCGCGGCCGGCGGCCGTGGGCCAGCGTGAACTTCATTGCCGCGCACGACGGCTTTACGCTCAACGATCTCGTGTCGTACAACGATAAACATAACGAAGCAAATGGCGAAGACAACAAGGATGGCCACTCGGACAACAAATCCTGGAACATGGGCGCCGAAGGACCGACCGACGACGCCGACATCCGCCAGCAGCGCGAGCGCCAGAAACGCAATCTGCTTGCGACCTTGCTGCTGTCGCAAGGTACGCCGATGCTTCTCGCGGGCGACGAATTCGGCCGCACGCAACGCGGCAACAACAACGCGTATTGCCAGGACAACGAGATCAGCTGGGTCGATTGGGATGCCATCGACGACGACGGCCGCGCGCTGACCGAGTTCGTGCGTAATCTGACCACGCTGCGGCATCGTCTGCCGGTGCTGCGGCGCGGCCGCTTTCTCACCGGCGAGTACAACGAAGCGCTCGACGTGACCGATACGCGCTGGCTGTCGCCCGACGGCACCGACATCACGCACGAGCAGTGGGACGATCCGCTGATGCGCTGCTTCGGCCTCGTGATCGACGGCCGTGCACAGGCGAGCGGCATTCGCCGCCTTGCTTCCGACGCGACCTTGCTGCTCGTGCTGAACGCGCATCACGACGTGGTCAATTTCACGCTGCCCGATATTCCCGAAGGCGAACACTGGACCTGTCTCGTCGATACGAACATGCCGGTGCGCGCGGAACTGCCGCAATTCCGTGCGGGCGACGCCTATCAGGTGACGGGCCGCTCGTTGCTGCTGTTCGCGCTCGAAGCGCCGAGCCGCGCGACGCAGCGCGTGTTCGACCGGCTCGAAGAACAGCTCACGTCCGATGAAGGCGAATCCGCCGCGTCGAATGCCTGATGGCTCTTCGTACCGGGGACAACACGTCAACGCGCATGCAACTGCGGGAGTCGCGCGATGATGCTGTGAGTGCGAGCGGTGGCCAGGCATTGGGCGCCCGTCGGGCACCCGGCAAGTCAGACAGCAATCCGTGTGCCTGAACGTGCACCTGCGCGTATGACCGAGCGCGTACCCGAACCGCGCGCGATAGCGCTGCCGACGTGCTTGGGACAAAACGGGGAAGTGCGGTAAATTCCGGGATAAAACGAATTAGCGAGCGAACAGCAATGCGCGAACCGCACTATGCTAATCGCGGAGCGCGAACTCCGAGGCGATGCTTTCTCTCGTCGTATGCCATTTTGATGGAGTGACTGACCGTGCAGCGTGCGGAACGTGTCGCAGTCGATTTTCCGATGCCTTCGCGCAACTTTGCGGCGACGCGGCGCATGCTGCTGATCGTGCTCGCCGTGTCGATCGTGTTTCCGCTCGTCTGTCTCGCGGGCTATGGCTATTTCGATTACGAGCGCCGCATTGCCGATGCCGACGACGTAATCGACCGGCTTGTGCGCGTGATCGAAGAGCAGGCCGTCAAGGTGCTGGACCTGAACCGGCAGATGGCCTCGCGCATCGTCGATCTGCTCGGCAATTCCGACGACACGGAAATCCGAGCGCAGCAAGCCGGGTTGCATGGGCGCTTGCGCGACATCGGCGGCGATTTTCCGCAGGTGTCGTCGATCGCGCTGGTCGGCGTGAATGGCGATCTGCTCGTATCGAGCCTCGCGTATCCGGCGCCTGCGATGTCGATCGGCCAGCGCGACGACTTTCTCGTTGCGAAGGCGATGCGTCCGCAACCGTATTTTTCGCTGCCGATGTACAGCACGCTTTCGAAGACCGATGTGTTCACGACCGCGATCGGCCGCTCGGACGCGAACGGCCAGTTTCTTGGCGTGGTCACGGTGGCGCTGCGCAATGCGTACTTCTCGCGTTTTTACAGAGAACTGACCGATGGCGACCCGGCGCTCGCGCTCGCCCTGTATCGCCAGGACGGCAATCTGCTCGTGCGTTATCCGGCGTGGCCGGCCGGTGTGCGCCAGCCGATTCATAGCGCGTTTACCGCGGCGTTGCGAGACAAGCAGTTGTTCGGCCACGTGCGCCTGAATTCGACCGCCGATGGCATCGTACGGCTGGTCGCGTTTCGCCGCGTCGGCGACTATCCGCTCTACGTGATGAGCGCATACGCGATGCCGTCGATCGTGGCCGCATGGCGCAGCCACTTTCTGACGGTCGCGGCGCTCACGGCCGTGCCGTGCATCGCGATCTGGCTGCTCGTGGTCTATTCGCTGCGCCAGCTCGAAGGCGAACGCCGCGCGTGGGAGCGCTGGCAAGGCGAGGTCGCGATGCGGCTTTCGGCCGAAGCGTCGAGCCGGCAACTGCTGCGCATGGGCGCGCTCGGCAATCTGGTCGCGAACATCGCGCACGATTTCAACAATCTGCTGATGGTGGTCTCCGCGAACACCGAGCTGGCGCGGCTCAAGCATTTCACCGATGTCGAGAGGGAAGTGCATGCGGTTGAACGCGCGACCGCGGCCGCCGAATCGTTGACGCGGCGTTTGTTGAGCGTCGCGCGCAAGCAGCCGCTCAAGCAGGAGCCGGTCGATCTCGCGCACTGGCTGCCCGCTGCCGCGCCGCTGATCAACGCGGCACTCGGCGGCACGATCGAGTTTTCGCTCAGGATGCCTGATAACCTGTGGCAGGTACTGGCCGATCCGACCGACCTCGAATTCGCGATCATGAATCTCGCGGTGAACGCATCCGATGCGATGCCGCACGGCGGGCATTTCGTGATCCGCTGCCAGAACAATCGGCTCGTCGGCAGCGATACGCTGCTGCCCGACGGCGAATATGTGCTGATCACCTGTTCCGACGATGGTGAAGGCATGCCCGAAGCGGTCGCGCGGCGTGCCTTCGAACCGCTCTTCACGACCAAGCTGCGCGGCTCGGGCACGGGGCTCGGGCTCGCGCAGGTGTTGTCGATGTGCGAGCAGGCGGGCGGCACCGCGAAGATCGACAGCGTGCCGTGCAGCGGCACGGCGGTGCGGCTTTATCTGCCGCGCCATCGCGAGCGTGGCGCGACGGCCGCGAGCGCCGATGCGCAGCAGCCGGCAGCGGTGGCGGCCGGCGCCGTGCTGCTTGTCGAGGACAACGAGGATGTCGCGGCGGGCGTGACCGCGGTGCTCGAAACCTTCGGCTGCGAGGTGCGCCACGAACCGACCGCCGATCAGGCGCTCGACGTGCTGAGCGGCGGCGCCCGCTTCGAACTCGTGCTGTCCGACATCCAGATGCCGGGCAAGCTCAACGGCATTGACCTCGCGGAGAAAGTCCGCAGCGCGTGGCCGTCGCAGAAGATCGCGCTGATGACCGGTTACGCCGACGAACTCGAACGCGCGCGCCGCCTTGGCGTGGCGATTCTCGCGAAGCCGTTCGATATCGACGAACTGCATGCGTTGGTGGCCTGCGGGGCGTAGCGGGTTGTATCCGTTCCGGCCGCCATTTATGCTGCCGGTCATTTCCTGAAAAATCGAGCAGGCCTGATCCAGGGGAACGGCGCAGTCACGGTCTCCGCACAAGGCGCACTCGATAACACCGGCAGCCAGATCGACGCGGCAACCATCGCAACTCGCGGGCGCGGTGATCGGCGTGAAGGGCAGCGTATCGGCAAAGGTGGGCGCGCTTGCCCATGATCTGTTCGCCGGTACGCTGGTCTATAAACCGTCAGGATTTCAAACTGCGCGCGTCACGCCCGGCTTTCAATTGACTTCGCCGTTCTGGTCAATCCGGCGGACACTCACTCTTTCTCCATCCCCGCCTCATACCGCCCCAACGCCGCCGCTCCATTGAGTCGCGCGCGCTTGAGCAGCGCCTGCTGCGCCGCCGCCACGTTCCCTGCCTGTCCGCCCCACGCCTGCAACGGCGGTTCCTGCAACGCACGCCCATACGAGAAGCTCAGATTCCACGGCAATCTGCCCAGCCGGTTCATCGCATCGAGATTCGCGGTCGCTTCCTCGGGCGATTGCCCGCCCGACAGAAACACGATGCCCGGCACCGCCGAGGGCACCGTGCGTTTGAGCACGCGCACGGTCGCCGCGGCGATCTCCGCGGTCGTCGACTGCTGCGCGTGTTCCGAGCCGGCCAGCACCATGCTCGGCTTCAGCAGGATATGTTCGAGCACCACGCGATGCCGATGCAGCGCATGAAAAACCTCGTGCAACACGGCCTCGGTCACTTCCGCGCTGCGCCCGATCGTATGCTCGCCGTCCATCAGCACTTCGGGTTCGACGATCGGCACGATGCCGGCTTCCTGGCTGATCGCCGCATAGCGCGCAAGCGAATCGGCGTTCGCCTCGATCGCGAGCCGGCTCGGCAGGCTCGCTGTGATGTTGTAGACCGCGCGCCATTTCGCAAAGCGCGCGCCTTGCCGTTTGTAATCGACGAAGCGTTTGGCGAGGCCGTCGAGCCCTTCGGTGATTTCGTCGCCCGGCGCGAGCGCGAGCGGCACCTTGCCGAGATCGACCTTGATGCCGGGCACGATGCCGTTGGCGGCGGCCACCTGCGGGAACGGCGTACCGTCGTCGGCTTTCTGGCCGAGCGTTTCCGCGTAGAGAATCACGCCGCTCACGAATTCGCCGAGGCCGGGCGTCGTGAGCAGCAGGTTGCGATAGGCGCGGCGATGTTCCTCGGTCGATTCGAGGCCGATCGTCCTGAAGCGTCTGGCGATGGTCGGGCCGCTTTCGTCGGCGGCGAGCAGGCCCTTGCCGGGCTGAACCACTGCGTCGATGGTGGCTTGCAGTTCGCTACGGGTATCCATGAGAGGTGCTCCCTTAGGTTGACTCCGGGTTGACTCCGTTCGATCCGGTGTGCGGTGAAGAGGCGGGGACAGTTTCCTTGGCGCGATACGTGCGCGTCTGTACGAAAAGAATCAGAAAGCCGAAAAAAAGCGGCTGATGTCCAAACTACCAGACTCAGGCCATCAGGCTTCGGGTGATCCGGCATGGCGATCAGGCGAGCCAACCGGCCCTCGAACCCTCAGGTCCTCAGGTCCTCAGGTCGACGAACGACCCCACGAACTATCGCGGCGGCCCTCGCATGCCATGTTTGGACCGCGCGAGCGCCACATCATTCGCCGAGCAGATGCAGCACGATATCGCGCGGCTGTGTATGCCGGCGATGTTCGAACAGATACAGCCCTTGCCATGTGCCGAGCACCATCCGTCCGTGTTCGACGGGCACCGACAGCTGTACCTGCGTGAGCGCGGTGCGCAAGTGCGCGGGCATGTCGTCAGGACCTTCTGCGTCGTGCTCGTAGCGCTCGGCGTCTTCGGGCGCGAGGCTCGCGAAGTAGCGTTCGAGATCGCGCTGCACGGACGGGTCGGCATTTTCCTGAATCAGCAACGAGGCGGACGTATGGCGGCAAAACAGCGTCAGCAGACCAGTAGTGATGCCCTGATCGGCGACGAAGCGGCGCACTTCATCGGTAAATTCGACGAGCCCGCGGCTGCGGGCCTTGATGCTCAGATGGTGGATAGCCTGGCGCATGAGAGACGTGCTATGAACTGGAAACGACAGCAAAGCGAATAAAGGAAACGTGGGCCGATCACGCCTGCCGTCGATGAAGCGGCGAAGCCGACGCGCGGAACGGCTCACCAGCCGGGATGAACCACCGAACGCGGCCAGACGGAAGGCGAGCGCAACGGCAATACAGCGACGCACGCACTGCCGCCTCGAAGCAAATCAAAGCCGCTCACAACGCCGCGAACGCATCTTCGATATCGGCCGCGCTCATCGGACGGACCACGCGCGCGAGTTCGGCACCGTTGCGCATCAACACGAGCGTCGGCCACAGCTTGACCTTGAACGAGCGGCCGAGCGCACGGCCGGGGCCGTCCTCGACTTTCAGGTGTCTGAGCCCGGCGTGCGGCCCGAGCGCCTTCGCAATCGATGCCTGCGCGCCCTGACAATAGCCGCACCAGTTCGTGCCGAATTCGACGACGGTGACGCCCGGTAGCGCGTCGAGCTCGGCGCGCGTGGGCGCTTGCGGGGAATAGGCGGTCGGGGATGTCATGCGTGCTCCGGGGGCGGTACGGATAGGGGATCGCGCGTGCCGCTGGCGCGGCGCTTGTCGCGCCTTGACGGCGAATAGGGCACGAAGTTCGGCGGCGGAATTCGTCAAGAGTAGCAGCTATGCCACGGGTCGTCATGGAAGGCAGCACGGGTGGTACGCGGTGCGCTTTCGTCCGGCATTTTGTCGTCGTGGCGTGTTAAAAAGCGAAGCGCGTGCCATCACGCGGCCACGCGCCGCCCGCACTCGCGGGAACGGCTCAGGAACCGATCAGGAATCAATCAGGGCAAGGAATTCAGGAAAGAACATGGAAGCGCGAATCTATCTGCAACGTCCCGGCGCCACGGAAACCGTCGCGGTCGCGACCGGCTTTAGCTGGGGAGCGTGTCTGCTCGGCTTTATCTGGGCGCTGTCGAAGAAAATGTGGTTTGCCGCGTTCGTGATGCTCGCGATCAACCTGATCCTGTTCGCGCTCGGCCTGTGGGGCGCAACGGCCGATCTGATCGGGCTCGTGTTGTCGGCGGTGTTCGGCATCGCGTGCGGTGCGTATGGCAACCGGTGGCATCGCTGGACGCTCGAGCAGCGCGGTTACGTCGTGATGTGAGGTGCATGGGGAAGGGCGCACCGCCGGCGCAGCGATTGCGCGCGAAAAACCGCGAGTAGCGGGCGCGTCAGAAAACGGCCAATAACGCACTACGAGGATTGCCTCGTTGAGCGCACGCATCCAGCGTGGCTCTCTTCGAGAGGCGTTACTGGTAAGCCTGCCGGGTGGTGTGAAAGGGAATCGCTCAGCCCATCTGACCGCCTCAGCTCATGCCGGGGGAATCATGGATACGACCATCCCGAGGAGGAGTAACGCGGGAAGGGCGAGGAGCCCCACCGATTTGAAGGACGCGCACCCAGTGCCTGCTGCTCGCTCCCTTCCGCAAACCGGCCAGGAACGCGACAACGGAGAAGACGCCGATTATCCAGAGCAGATACGCGGCATCTCCGTCGGCCAGCGCCGACGCCGAACCCAGAAATGCAGAACTCGCGATCAATGGTTGAACTCCATGAAATTCCAGCGGTAAAACTCGAAGTATTTCAGGAAATCAGCCCGGGTGGCGCCAGTCGTATTGTTCCCGTAGTTCCAGCCGGTCGCGGCTTGGATGAATTGTCCGGTTTCGGGCGTCATGCCGGCATATGCATCCTGGGACGGATCTGCCGGGTTTCGACCGAAAAATTTGGGACGCCACGCCACCGGTTTACGCGGCCCGCGCTCCGGGTCGATAATTCCCCGGTCGTTCCGGCCCCGAAGCTCGGGGCCTATCGTGCCGTCAGGCGCCTTGCGGCGTTGTCAGGCCCGCTCCACCCGACCTCACCGCCTCCGTGTTGAAAACTTCGCGTTTTTTCAGCCTGCTTTACATCCCTGGCTTCAAGCCGCTGGCCGCCGCCACCCTCATGCTCGGTGTGGCGATGTCGTTCACCGCTCCGTATCTGTCGCTGTTCGGCGTCGAACGCGCCGGCATGACGCCGCTCAGGCTC
>Ga0153988_1000165_pt1 | contig 16310 bp, 15 predicted proteins | sample TSNC072MetaG_FD_104742 | JGI IMG/M metagenome (GOLD analysis project Ga0153988, IMG submission 104742) | Attine ant fungus gardens microbial communities from North Carolina, USA - TSNC072 MetaG | ecosystem: Host-associated > Fungi > Mycelium > Unclassified | place: USA: North Carolina, Jones...
AAATTGCCACCGATTGCCTCATGCTCGCTGATCGGCTCGGCTGGATGCGCTTCCACGTAATCGGTCACTCGATGACCGGGATGATCACGCAACGCATCGCAGCGGACGCTCCTTCTCGCGTCATAAGCGCAATCGCCGTGTGCCCCGTTTCCGCTGCCGGAAACCGGTTAAGTCCAGAGGCCCTGGCCTTCTTTACCAGCACGGTAGACAACGACAACGCCCTTCGGCGGTTGTTCAAGTTCGTCTCCGGCGGCCTTTCCGACGAGTGGGTCGATGGCAAGGTGCGACATAGCCGCGACACGGTAGCGCCAGCATGCCGGAGAAGATACCTCGACATGCTGGTCACGGCAGATTTCGTCGATGACGTACGGGGGCTCGAAACACCTTTCCTGGTCATGATTGGCGACAAAGATCCTGGGCTCGATGCGCAGGCAATGCAGCGGACCTTTCTCGCATGGCATCCGAACGCAGAACTGCACGGTATGCCTGACTTGGGTCATTACCCGATGCAGCAGTGCCCGCTCTACTTCGCAACCGTCGTCGAGGGCTTCCTGAAACGCCAAACCACCTGACAGGCCCAGGTAGCACTCGCGCGTGGTGTCACGCCGTAAGGGCACGATTCAAATGCCGCCCAATGACTTATCCTCCGGCTATACTCGGAGCCTCTCTCCTCCTCGCGTGGCCCGGTATGAAGCGTGTCTCCGTACGGCAATCTTCTGTTCATGGAAAGGGCGTTTTTGCGCTTCGGGCGATTTCCACCGGCGAGCGCATCTTCGAGTACAAAGGTCTGGTGACCTCGTGGCGGGAAGCGGCTCGCCACTACGCGAAACGCGAGGAGAACGGACACACGTTCCTGTTCGGCCTGTCCGATGGACGCGTGATCGACGGTGGCCGCGGCGGGAATGGCTCGCGGTGGCTCAATCACGCGTGCATGGCAAACTGTGAAGCCGCCGAAGAAGACGGTCGCGTCTACATTGACGCGATCCGCGACATTGCGCCAGGCGAGGAGCTGTTTATCGATTACTCGCTCGAAGTACCGCCCGAAGAAGCCAGCGAGGCGCGCAACGATTACGCGTGCCACTGCAACAGCAAGGGTTGCCGCGGCACGATGCTCAATCTGACCTGAAGCGATATACGCCATCGCGCCGCCCACGAACGGGAGAGTCACGACGAGCAGGCCAGGAATGAGCAACCCGAGTCCGGCGATCAGGGTACGTCGCTTCGTTCTGTCGCTCAGGCGTGAAAGCGGAATCGCCAGCACGACGGCAAACAGATAAGGAATGGCGCTCGCGAATGCCTGCTCGAAACCGGTAAAGCCGAGCGTCTTGACAGCGAGCGGAATCCACAGCGTGATGCCCCAGAATAGCGCCCCTTGTGTCAGGTAGCTGAACAGCAGAAGCAGAAACGCGGGACCGCCCAGCGAGGCGAGCGTCAACCGCTCTTTCGTCCCGGCCGCGCCCAGCAGCGGATCGCTCTGGCAGGCGGGCGTCAGCAGTCCCGCAAGATGGATGACGTGGTCGCAATCGCGCATCGCGGCGCGCACGTCATCCGCGCGACGCACATCGCCCACGCGCCAGTCGAGCGTTGCCGCCGACGCCCCGAGCACCGCGGTGGCAATGCTTCGATCGTCACGCAGTTCCATCAGGCGCACGTCGATGCCGAGCGCGATAAGCGCGCGCGAGCCACGCCCCGAGGAAGCCGCCGCCGCCCGCAGTACCTTCATGAAATCGCTCCTTCGCTGTCCTTCGCTGTCGTTGTGGAAACGCTCATGCGCGTCCGGTATTGTCGCCCCGCGCGCACCTGGTCGGAAACGGCACGCATCACCGTCTCGCTACCGTGCTCCTGCTCGACGATGTAGCGGCGCAGCGTGAACGGCAACGCGCCCATCAGCACGGTCGTACAACCAAGAACGAAGACCGCGGTGCCAAAGCTGCCCATGCTCTGCTTGAGCCAGCCGACCAGTACCGGGCCCACGTAGCCTGTCAGATTGCCGAGCGAATTGACGAAGGCAAAACCGACCGCCACCGCATTGGTTCCCGCCAGCACGAGGCCGGTCATGGATCAGCACGAGCCTGAGGCTCGGACGGCTGCATGTCACGCCGATTCTCTCGATACTGCGCGAGCGTCATACCGGGCTCGGAATCTGGCTCGAACTCGTCGATCGGCGCGTGGACCTCGTCGGGGAAAACTTCGACCTCGACATACGCGTGGGAGAAGTCCAGGAAGCGGCCGTCATTCCGCACAAGGTGTCCGAGAGCACGCGCGTACTGTGCGCGTCGCCGAGTTATGTCGAGAAACATGGAGCGCCGAAATCGCTGCCCGATCTGGTCCAGCACGACTGCCTGGCATTGCGCGATCGTCAGCAGGCATTCGGCGTGTGGCGGCTGAACGGGCCGAACGGCGCGGAGGTCGTGAAGGTAACGGGGCCGATGGCATCGAACCAGATGCGACGTCGTGCGCGAATGGGCGCACGATGGACACGGCATCATCATGGCATCCGAGTGGAATGTCGCCGAGAGCATCGAATCGGGCGCGCTCGTGCGCATCCTTCCCGATTACTCGCGCCCGGCCGACGTGTGGGCCGTGTCGACCGCGCGCTCCTCGGCTTCGGCAAAGGTCCGCGTGGCAATCGAGTTTCTGCGCCAGCAACTGGCGACCGGCCCTTTTGCGCTGCACAGGCTATAGGACCCGGACAGCGCCGAAAAACGTCACAGTTGTACGATGACATTCGAAATATCGAGACCCAGATCGGTGCCGGAGCGGCTTCCCGCCTCGATTTCAGCCTCATCGACGCGTCAGAGTAAGGGAAAACACCATTTGCCCTCGGACAAACTTGTAAGATAACGTACGTTATTAGAACGTTCTAAATCAGGAACGAGGCAGGCTTCATGAGCAGGATTCCAGCGAAGCTCCTGATCTCTTCCAGATACTGAACCTTAAATTTAGAACGTTGCAAATTAACCCGGCGTTTGGTGTCGAGATGCAAAGAGATCGAAGCAACGTTGCCACATTCAGCCTCAGGCGCAGCCTTCATTCGCGCGACTTTGGCGCGCGCGTGGAATTGCGGACCGTGAGCTGCACCGGCAACGTGACGTGCTGGATCTCCAGTTTGGGATTCTCCATGCGCTGCAACAGCAGCGTCGCCGCCTGGCGACCGATCTCGTCGAAGTTGATCGATACCGTCGTGAGCGACGGCGTCCATAGTTCCGCTTCGGGAAGGTCGTCGTTCCCCGTCACCGAAAAGTCGAGCCCGGGTTCGAGCCCGCGACGCCTCAAGCCGAGCATGACGCCAAACGCAACGATATCGTTCGCGCATGCCGCCGCCGTTGGCGGAGCCTTCATGTCGAGCACGCGATTCAACAGGTCCATGCCCGATGCACGCGTCAACTCCCCCTCGACTTCGAGAGAGGCATCGTGATGCAATCCCGCCGCTCTCAGTGCCTCGCGATAACCCGACAGCCGTTCATGGCCCACCCAGGTGTGATGGGACCCGCCAAGCAGCGCGATTCGCTCGTGACCGAGGTCGATCAGGTGTTGAACGGCGAGCGTCATGCCGCGGCGGTGATCGTATCCGGCGTAGTCCAGACCGCTGTTGGCCAGGTCGCGCGAAACGAGGACGCACGGGAAATTCGCCGCGTGCAATTGCGACAGCAACTGCGATATATCGGTCGTATGCGCGGGACACAGAATCAGACCATCGACGTTGTGCCCGCGCATTTTCTCGATGAAGCGCGTTTGCAGCAGCGGGTCTTCACGTACATCGCTGAGGAGTACCGTGCGGTCGATTCTCTGCAAGGCGCGCTCGATCGACGAGGCGAGCCCTGCGAAATAGGGGTTGGCGAGATCGTTGACCGATACGGCGATCACGCCGCTTTTACGGGACCGCATTGCCGCCGCGCCACGGTTATGAACGTAGCCCAATTCCGCCATCGTCGCGAGGACTCGCTTGCGCGTTTCCGGCGCGACAAGAGGACTTTCCCGCACGACCAGCGACACGGTCGATACGGAGACGTTCGCCTGCGCCGCGATGTCGCGAATCGTAACGCTTGGTTTTTTTGTCATTAACGAATTGGAGGCGTGCTCCTCTGGAATACGCCTCACATCTTAAACAGGAAAGAGAGCAATGAACATACGGAAAGAAACAATCCGCTTTGCCGCGATCGGTCTGAATCATAACCATATCTACGGCCAAACCAGGCTCGTGCTCGACGCCGGCGGCGAACTCGTGAGCGTCTATGCGGAAGAGGACGATCTCGCCGAGGAATACATCAAGGCGTTCCCGCAAGTGAAGCGTGTCGCCGACAAGCGCGAGATTCTCGAAGACCCGACCATTCAGCTGATCGTGAGCGCCACCATCCCGGATGTTCGCGCGGACATGGCCATCGAGATCATGCGTCACGGCAAGGACGTGATGGTCGACAAGCCCGGTGTCATCACGCTCGAACAACTGGATCGCGTCAAAGCCGCGCAAGCGGAAACCGGGCGTATTTTCTCGGTCTGCTACTCCGAGCGTTTCGAGAGCAAGGCAACGCAGAAGGCCAGCGAACTCGTGGCCGCCGGTGCAATCGGCAAGGTCATTCAAACCGTAGGCCTCGGCCCTCACCGCCTGAGCGGCAATCGCGAAGCGGCAAGCAAGCCGCGTCCGGACTGGTTTTTCCAACGTCAACGTTATGGCGGCATTCTCTGTGACATTGCCGCTCATCAGTGTGACCAGTTCCTGTATTTCACCGGCTCCACCGAGGCGGAAATCGTCGCCTCGCATATCGGCAACATTGCGAATCCGGCAACGCCCGAACTCGAAGATTTCGGCGAACTGATGGTTCGCGGCAATGGCGGCACGGGCTACGTTCGCGTGGACTGGTTCACGCCGGAAGGTCTCGGCGTGTGGGGTGACGGCCGCCTGACCGTGCTCGGCACCGAGGGTTATATCGAAGTGCGCAAGTACATCGACATTGCGGGCCGTCCTGGCCGCGACCACCTGTTCCTCGTCGACAAACAGGGCACCCAACATATCGACTGCTCGCAGGAGCAACTGACGTATGGCTCGCGTCTGATCGACGACGTGTTGAACCGCACGGAAACCGCCATGAGTCAGAAACACTGTTTCCTCGCGACAGAATTGGCATTGAAGGCTGAAGCAATGGCCGTTCGAATTGGAGCAAAAGCATGAGCAAGAAACTGAGAGTAGCTGTAGTTGGACTGGGAATCGGCAAGGCACATCTTCAAGGTTATGCCGAAGTTCGCGATCAATTCGATGTCGTGGCCGTCTGTGATCTCGACGAAGCCAAAGCGCGCGAAGTCGCCGCCAAGTTCGACGTGCCTCACGTCACCACCGACTTTGCCTCGCTGCTGAGCGGCGACAAGGTTGACATCGTCGACATCTGCACGCCGCCGCACACCCATCGCGAACTGATCGAACAGGCGCTTGCGGCAGGCGTTCACGCGATCTGCGAAAAGCCGCTGGTCGGCTCGCTCGCCGACGCGGACGCCATCGCCGCTGCGCAGGCGAAAGCCCAAAGCACGCTGTTTCCGATCTTCCAATACCGCTTCGGCCACGGCTTGCAAAAGCTGAAGCATTTGCAGGCGAAAGGGTTTGCCCACACGCCTTATCTGACGACCGTCGAAACATCATGGCGCCGGGACGCGGACTATTACGCGGTCGAATGGCGCGGCAAATGGGCGACCGAGCTGGGCGGCTGCTGCCTGACGCACGCTATTCACGCTCACGACATCCTGACCTATGTGAACGGGCCGATCAAAAGCATCTATGCGAATCTCGCGACGCGAGTGAACAAGGTCGAAGCCGAGGACTGCGCAGCGATTTCCGTGCGCATGCAGAACGGCTCGGTCGCGACTCTCGCGGCAACGCTCGGCGCGGCGGAAGAACTCTCGCGCATCCGCTTCATGTTCTCCGACCTGACCGTCGAGAGCAGAAGCACGCATCCTTATCGCCCCGGCGACGACCCGTGGCATTTCAAGGGCAAGAGCCCCGAGATCGATGCCGCGATCGAGGAAGCGCTGCGTGATTTCGTCCCGCGCAAGAGCTCCTTCGCCGGCCAGTTCGAGTTGATTTACGAAGCGGTCGTGAACGGCGCCGAGACGCCGGTCTCGCTGAGCGACGCGCGTCAATCGCTCGAACTGATCACCGCGATATACCACTCGGCGGAAAGCGGAACCCCGGTTCAGTTTCCGATTGCGGCCGATCATCCCAAGTACAAGGATTGGACGCCCGCGTCGCGCAGCTTCGGTAGCAAATAAATCGATTGACCGGGACCTCTTCAGGAGCAGTCGTCAGGCAGGTGTGGACACTGACTCCTGAAAAAGATCCCTGGTCTACTCCAGGAGGAGACGTGTCTAGTACCGAAAACAGTTCCCTGCCAGGCGGCAAGCGGGACGGAAATCAGACCCTCGCGTCAACCGCGAAGGTCGGCTATGTACGCTGGGGCATTTCAATACTGTGGATAGTCGGCGTCACGCTGAACTACGTGAGCCGCAATTCTCTCGGCGTATTGGCGTCCGAGTTACAGACGCACCTGCATATCACGACCAAGGAATACTCCTGGGTCGTCGCCGCGTTTCAGGCGGGATACACCGTATTTCAGCCCGTGTGCGGATGGGTAGTCGACTTCATCGGACTGAAAGCCGGTGTCGCGATTTTCGCATTCATCTGGTCACTGGCCTGTCTGATGCATGCGGGCGCGGGCAACTGGATTGCCATGGCCACGCTGCGTTTCTTCATGGGCGCAACCGAGTCGGTGGCATTGCCCGCGCAGCCGAAGATCGTGGGAGAGTGGTTTCCCAAGAAACAGCGCGGCATCGCGCTGGGCTGGGTGAACATGGGCTTCTCCGTGGGGGCGATGCTTGCCGCGCCGCTCATCGGCGGTCTGAGCCTGTTGTGGGGCTGGCGTGCCGCATTTGCCGTCCCTGGCGTCGTCGGGATTGTCTGGGCTTTCGTGTGGTGGCGAGTGTACAGCCTGCCGGCGAAGAGCAAGCTGATCTCCCCTGCCGAACTCGACTATATCGTCTCGGACCAGGACCCCATCACCCCGAACCAGAGGCGTTCTCTCTGGGCCGTGTTCCTCGAGACCGTCAAGCAGAGAAAGTTCTATGGCATCGCCATTCCCGCCTTTCTCTCGGAACCCGGCTGGCAGTTTCTGATCTTCTGGGTGCCGCTGTACTTTGCCAGCGAACGCGGGATGGTACTGAAGGAAATCGCCATGTTCGCATGGCTGCCGTTCCTGATGTCGGACATCGGCAGTATCAGTACGGGGTACCTGAAATGGTTTTTCAAGGAAAAGTTCTCCCTGTCCGTCATCAATAGCTGTGTTGCGACTGCCCTTATCGGCGCGATGCTCATGCTTCCGATGCTCGCGGTGCCCTATGTCAGCAACAAGAAGATCGCCATCGCATTGATCGCGATCTGCGGCATGGGACATATGATGAAATCCCTGATGTTCACGAACCTCGTCATCGAGGAGTTCGAGCCCAACAGGGTTGCCACGGTCAACGGGTTTAGAGGCAGCGTCGCATGGACCGGCGGCACGATCTTCTCGCTCGTGGTTGGCGCGATTGTCGGCATGACGGGATACAAACCCGTGCTCATCTTCCTCGGGCTCGTGGATCTTGTCGCGGTGGCCGTCATGTACCTGCTTTTGAACGAGCGAAAGCCTAAAGCCGCATAGAAGTAACGGGAAGCGGCGAGACGAAACATCTGATGAGGCACGCCATCGGCATTGCGTCTCGCCGAACGCCGCGCGCAGAAAAATCAGGCCCGCGCGGCGAGTAGCTGCCGGTGACGTACTTCGGTCGCGTCATCGGCGGGGAACATACATTCGAGGCGCAGCTCCTGCGCAGCAATATTTTGCGGCGTGCCTACGGTCGAAACCATCGAGAAATAGCGCAATACTTCCCCTGCACGAACGAAGCCAAGCGGGATGACCGGCATCGAGGGCGTGGCGGTCGAACCGCGATGCGCCTTCCAGTCGCGTGGCACGCCCGGATACGCAAGCAGTTCGTCGAGCAGCCGCTTCGTATTGTCGCCGATCACATGGCCGACCGACTCGCGATACACGCGCTGCAACAGGCTTCGCGCAACGTTGTCCCAATCGTCCATGAACGGACGCATACCGCGCGGATCGAAGATCAGATGCAGCATATTGCGCGGCCCTTCGCGCGCTGCCATGTCGATGAAGCAGTTGAAAAAGCGCGGCGCCGCATCGTTGGTCATCAGCACGTTCCAGTCGCGGTCCATCACGATCGCGGGAAACGGTTCATGCTGACGGACGACGCGTTCGAGCGCGCGCACCACGCTATGCATCTCCTGCGCATTCCACGGCGCATCCGAATAGATCGGCGCATAGCCCGCGGCCAGCAGCAGCGCATTGCGCTCGCGCAGCGGTACGTCTAGCGTCTGTGCAAGCGTCAGCAGCGTGTCGCGGCCCGGCACGCTGCGGCCGCTTTCGATGAAGCTGATCTGACGCTGCGAAACGCCGGCCTCAAGCGACAGATCGAGCTGGCTCACGCCACGCACATCACGCCAATAGCGCAACAGATTCCCAAGTTCTCCAGCCTGCCCTTTCGGATCGTGACTCGTAACGTTCATCGCATGTCCCCCGGCTGGATTCCCTCATCTGGATACGCGCATATGACCGCTTCAGCGCACGGGCGCGTGCCATGCGAACGCTTCGAATGGTGCTTCGAGCGGCGGCTCGGTCACGCTGCCGCTGTAGTTCGTCATCGTCGATGCGGCGACAACCGCGATGACTTCGAGTATCTGCTCCTCGCTGAATCCCGCGGCGAGAAAACGCTGCTGATCTTCCGCACTAATGCGGCCGCGCTTTTCGATCAGCGTGCGCGCGAGAGTCGAGAGCGCGGCGAGCTTCGCATCATCGGGCGAGGCGCCGTGCCGGATCGCTTCGGTGTCGGCGCGACGCACGCCTTCCTTCAACGCGAGCGCGGTATGAAACGCGACCGCCCACTCGCTTGCATTCGTCACGGCGTTCGTGAGCAGCAGCGTCTGAATCTGTGCCTCGGTCAGACTGCTCGCATGCACGCGCTCGAAAAGACCCATGAAGCCGTTGATCAATACCGGCGAAGCAGCCATCTTCGCCGCGATGTTCGGAATCAGGCCGAACGTCTGCTGCAATTGACGAAGCACCGGCTGCGATTGCGCGGGTGCGGACTCGATCGTATGAACAGGATAGCTGGACATGGTATCTCCTTGACGGTGCGCGCCACCGGACTGATGGCGCGATAGCCGAAGAGTAGAGGCCACATCCGCGCACGCCAATTACTTGCAATGTAATCGCCCCGTGACCTGAAGCAAGCAAGCGGCGATGCGTCCTGCTACGCAAGCCGTGGTCCCGGCACACAATCCCCCGCCACCGCGCGGCCCGCCCACGCGCCAGGGTTTCCCCTCCTTCAACATCCCCAAAAGCAACCTACTATCAATGACTTAAAACTAACTAATTCATCAATTAGTGACGTGAGCATGCCCCAACCTACCCGCTCCCGCATGGGTCGCCGTCCTCATCCGCAGGACTTCGACGCGCGCGAACACCTGCTCGATGTCGCGGTAACGCTGTTTGCCGAGCGCGGCATCGCCAACACAACGGTGGCCCAGATCGCAGCAGCGAGCGGCGTAACGTCCGCAATGGTTCACTACTGGTTCCAGACGCGCGAAAAACTGCTCGACGCATTGTTCGAGGAAAAGCTCGTCGCCGCCTTCGCTGCGATCTGGGAGCCGGTCGACCCCGAACACGATGATCCGCTTGCGCTGACGCAAGGCATCGTCAAGCGCATGTTCGACGTCACGGAGAAAATGCCGTGGCTGCCCTCGCTATGGCTGCGCGAAATCGTCAATGAAGGCGGGCTGCTGCGCGAGCGCGCTTTTGCACATATCCCCTTGCAGAAGCTCGCGGAGTTTGGTCGGAACATTGCGCGCGGCTGTGTGTCGGGCCAGTTGAACGCGCAACTCGAACCGTCGCTGCTGTTCAATTCCGTGCTTGCCCTTGTGATGCTGCCACAGGCAACCGCGAAAATCTGGCAGCGCCTGAACCCGAGTACATCGTTCGATCGCGCAACGCTCGAACGCCATGTCGTCGCGCTGCTCACGTGCGGGATGAACGCAACCGCGGCGCCCGCAATGCCCGCATCGACGTCCACGGCGCCCCGCGCGAAAAGGAAGCCGTCATGACTCCGTCCGCGCTCAAAACGTCGCTCGCCACCATGCTGGCACTCGGCATCGCGTGTGCGGGCTGCTCGCGGCAACCGGCGAACACCTGGCAAGGCTATGTCGAGGGCGAGTTCCTCTACCTTGCATCCTCACAAGCGGGGCAGTTGACCCAGCTCGCGGTTTCGCGCGGACAAACCGTCACGGAGAACACGCCGCTCTTCGCGCTCGAAGCACAGAACGAAACCGAAGCCGTCGCCCAGGCCAACGAGCAATTGCGCGCGGCGCGCGCCCAGCTTGCCGACCTTGGAACCGGCAAGCGTCCGCCCGAAGTCGACGTGACCCGCGCCCAACTCGTGCAGGCCGAGGCGGACGCCGCGCGCGCCGCAACCCAGTACCATCGCGACGAACAGCAATTGCACGCGGGCGGCATTGCACAAAGCCAGCTCGACGACTCACGCGCGAACGCGCTGTCGAGCGCCGCGCACGTACGCGAGTTGCAAAGCCAACTCGCCGTCGCGCGTCTGCCGGGACGGATCGAACAGATTCGCGCGCAGCAGGCGCAAGTCGACGCGGCTCAGGCCCAACTCGGCCAGGCCCAATGGAAGCTCGATCAGAAAAGCCTCCACGCACCACACGGCGGCCTCGTATTCGACACGATGTATCGCAGCGGCGAGTGGGTGCCGGCCGGCAGTCCCGTGGTGCGCATGCTGCCGCCGGAAAACGTCAAGGTGCGCTTTTTCGTGCCCGAGGCGGTAGTCGGTTCGCTCGCGCCGGGCCGTCATGTATCGATTCATTGCGACGGCTGCGCGGCCAGTATACCGGCCACGCTCAGCTTCATTTCGGACCAGGCGGAGTACACGCCGCCCGTGATCTATAGCAACGAAAACCGCTCGAAGCTCGTGTTCATGGTCGAAGCCAAACCCCAGAGCGCCGATGCGCCGAAACTTCGGCCCGGCCAGCCCGTCACGGTGACGCTGCAATGAGCGCACCCGCCACCACCGGCAACACGGCCGGCCCCGTCTATGCCATCGATGTGCGTGGGCTGAACAAGCATTTCGGCGCGAAGCACGTCGTCAACGATGTCTCGCTGCGCGTGCAACGCGGCGAGATTTTCGGCTTTCTCGGTCCGAACGGTAGCGGCAAAACCACCTGCATCCGCATGATGTGCGGCCTGCTCACGCCCGACTCCGGCAGCGGCACCTGTCTCGGCTACGACATCGTGCGCGAGAGCGCGCAGATCAAGCGGCGCGCCGGCTACATGACGCAGCGCTTCTCCTACTGGGACGATCTGACGATCCGCGAAAATCTCGACTTCGTCGCGCGCATGTACGAGATGAAGAACCGCCGCGACGCGGTGGATCGCGCACTCGAACGACTCGGCCTCGCGAGCCGCGCCAAGCAGTTGGCCGGTGCGTTGTCGGGCGGCTGGAAGCAGCGTCTCGCGCTGGCCGCGTGCATGTTGCACGAGCCGGAACTGCTGCTGCTCGACGAGCCGACCGCGGGCGTCGACCCGAGCGCGCGCCGCGACTTCTGGGAAGAGTTGCATCGCCTTGCGGCAAGCGGCATCTCGGTGCTCGTCAGCACGCACTATATGGACGAAGCGGAGCGCTGCCATAAGCTCGCCTACATCGCATACGGCAAGCTGCTCGCGCGAGGCACGTCGCAAGAGGTCATCGATTCGCAGGGGCTCGCGACGTGGGCCGTATATGGCGAGAATCTCGTCGACCTCGGCGAACGGCTGCGCCGCTCGCCCGGCGTCGAGCAGACGGTCGCGTTCGGTTCGTCGCTGCACGTGAGCGGCCCGGACACACCCGAGCTGCATGCGACGCTCGAACAGTTGGCCCGCTCGAATGCGGCACTGCGAATCGAAAGACAGCAAACGGGCCTGGAAGACGTCTTCATCTTCATGATGAACCGCTCGACCGACAACTACGCGACGCCTTCCACGGGTCAAGCATCGTGAACACCGTCCGCCGCTTTCCGCGTTTTTCGCTGACACGCTGGTGGAGCATCGTGCGCAAGGAGTTTCTGCAATTGAAGCGCGACCGGATCACGTTTGCGATGATCATCGGCCTGCCGATCATGCAGATGACGTTGTTCGGCTTCGCGATCAACACCGATCCGAAGCACCTGCCGACCGCTGTGATCGCCGCCGATCACAGCGAATTCACGCGCAGCTTCGTCATGGCGATGCGCAACTCCGACTACTTCGACATCGTCTCGACGCTGCCCGATGAAGAGTCCGGCCGCCGCGCGCTCGCGCAAGGCAAGGTGTTGTTCGTGCTGAACATCCCGGTCGGCTTCACGCGCGATCTCGCCAGGGGTGCGCATCCCTCGCTACTCGTCGAAGCCGACGCGACGGACCCGACGGCCGTCGGCACCGCGCTCGGCGCGCTGCCGTCGATTGCACAGTCCGTGCTGCAGAAGGACCTCACGGGTCCATTGTCGGCGCTCGCGGTCGGCCCCGCCGCCTTCGACGTGCAACTGCACCGGCTCTACAACCCCGAAAGCGTCACGCAGTACAACGTCGTGCCCGGCCTGATGGGCGTGATCCTGACGATGACGATGGTCATGATGACGGGCCTCGCGATCACGCGCGAACGCGAGCGCGGCACGATGGAAAATCTGCTCGCCACGCCGGTGCTGCCGCTCGAAGTGATGACGGGCAAGATCGTGCCTTACGTGGCGATCGGCCTTATACAGGTGAGCATCATTCTCGCGGCGGCGCGCTTCGTGTTCGGCGTGCCGTTCGAGGGCAGTCTGATCGCGCTGTATCTGTCGGCGCTGCTGTTCGTCGCGGCCAATCTGACGATCGGCATCACGCTGTCGTCGCTCGCGCAAAACCAGTTGCAGGCGATGCAACTGACGATGTTCTATTTCCTGCCCAACATCCTGCTGTCGGGTTTCATGTTCCCGTTCGCGGGCATGCCGAAGTGGGCGCAGGTCATCGGCAACCTGCTGCCGCTCACCTACTTCAACCGGCTCGTGCGCGGCATTCTGCTCAAGGGCGTCGGCTGGGCCGACATGTGGCCGCACGTATGGCCGCTGCTGATCTTTCTGTGCGTCGTAATGGGTATTGCCGTGAAGTTCTATCGGCGCACGCTCGATTGAGGATGGTCCGCAATGTGTTCCGCTTCCGCCTCTACTGCTTCCGTCGCTTCTGCCGCTGCCGCCTTTCGTGCGGTGATTGTTAAGGTCGCGGCTCGTCGCTCCGATGCACGCCGGCTTGCCGTATTCGGCGCGAGCGCGGCGTTATGCGCGTGTACTGTTGGCCCGGATTTCCATCGCCCCGACGTGACCGCCGTATCGAGCTATACCGCCGCGCCGCTTGCGGCAAGCACGGTTGCGTCCGATGGCCCCGGCGGCGGCGCGCAACATTTCGTGCCGGCCGATCTTCCAGGTGACGGCTGGTGGCGCGCCTTCGGTTCGCCGACACTCGACGCACTCGTGCAACAGGCGCTCGACGACAGCCCCACACTCGCGCAAGCCCGTGCGAAACTCGACGAAGCGCAGCAGGACTATCGCGCGCAGGCAGGCGGCACGCTATTGCCGCAAGTCGATGCGAACCTGTCGGCCACGCGCGAGAAAATCGACCCTGAGGCACTCGGCTTCGGCACACTGACGCAGGGCCGTTCGTTTGCGCCGTTCACGCTGTACAGCGCGCAGGTCACGGTGTCGTACACGCTCGATCTGTTCGGCGCGAATCGACGCGCGCTCGAAGCAGTGGCTGCGCAGGTCGATTATCAGCAATACGAACTCGAGGCAGCACGTTTGACGGTCGCGGGCAATGTCGTGACGGCGGCGATCCGGCGCGCGTCGCTCGCACGGCAGATTGCGCTCACCGAAGCGCTGCTCGCGGTGCAAACGCAGCAGCTCGATATCGCCGAGCGCCGCTATCACGCAGGCGGCATCTCCGAGGTCGATCTGCTGAGCCAGCGCACGCTCGTGCAGCAGACCCGCGCGACGTTGCCGCCATTACGCACGCAACTCGCGCAGACCGACCATCAACTCGCGATCTATCTGGGACGTGCACCGGCGGAATTGGCGGCCACACACGACCTCGCCGCGCTTGATCTCGACACGCTCCTGCTGCCCACCGATCTGCCGCTGACGCTACCATCGACGCTCGCGCAGCAGCGGCCCGATATCCGCGCGTCCGAGGCGCTGCTGCATCAGGCCAGCGCGAACGTCGGTGTCGCGACCGCGAATATGTATCCGCGCATCACGCTATCGGGCAGCGCGGCAACGGAACGCGTGAACGTGTCCGATCTGCTGACGGGCTTCAACGTGTGGAATTTCGGCGCGGGTCTCACGCAGCCGCTTTTTCATGGCGGCGAATTGCTGGCGCGCAAGCGTTCGTCGGAAGCGGCCTTGCAAGCGGCGCTTGCCGTGTACAGGCAAACCGTCCTGCAAGGACTGCAACAGGTTGCCGATGCGCTGCGCGCGCTCGATCAGGACGCGCTCGCATTGCAGGCACTCGACGACGCGCATCGCAGCGCACAACGCAGCGCCGGTATTGCCGGCGAACGCTATGCGGCGGGTGGCGTCAGTCAATTGACGCTGCTCGATACGCAACGGCAGGAATTGCAGACTGGACTCGATCGCACGAAAATCGCCGCGCAGCGTTATGCCGATACTGCGGCGCTGTATCAGGCGCTCGGGGCTCGGCCTTAGTGCGTCAGGCATGTTGAAACACCGGCGCGGCGTGGACAGGCATCAGTCAGGGTAGGCTGGCGCGCAGCCGATCACGCCAATTCGGTGGGATGTCGATTATCCCCGAACCTGAATCATTACCCTCGCCTCGTCTAAAGATGACAGCGCTTTCGTCGGGCATGAATTCCGGTCTTCCGCCATCCATTGAGTCGAAATCGGTTCGTGCCAGAAGTTTGCCGCTGTGTGCGTCATACAGCCTACCAACGAAATCATCGATGTCCCCATTCCCGCCAGTGACGCAGGATTCGGCGCGATATAAGCCACTTTGTGAAGTCACGCTGTTACATTCGGATGCTGTTGCACGTGTGTGTGCGTCGACAATGTATTGGACGACATTGAACCCGACGATTGCCACGACCACGGCGACGACGATACGACGCCCTCGCGAAAGTACTCTCATTTCGGCACCCTGAACTTGATCGGGTCGATTTTCACAACCCGGTAATCGGAGAATAGAAATGACCCTTTTAGCGCGACCATCGCACAGTACATCTCAAAATTGCCGTACCACTGCCGGTTCTTCTGCGTGTTTTATCCCTCGATGAACTGCCCACGGCAACCATAACCATCACCGCGATCCGACCGACAAACGTTCGAAAACGATTTCGACTATAATCCAATCATGTCGAACGTCGGCTCACAGATTCGGTAAGACAGCAATATGACACAGCGCATCAACATCGTCGGACTGGCCCAGCAACTGGGGCTGTCGGTATCCACGGTCTCCAAGGCGCTCAACGACCGCCCGGATGTGAGCGACGCAACCAAACGCCGGGTGCAGGCCGCGGCGCAAGACCTCGGTTTTCTCCCCGACCCGAGCGGGAGACGGCTGCGCACCAAGACGTCCGAAACCATCGGCTTTGTCCTGTCGCCTCAGCAAAGCGGTCTCGCGCATCCGTTTTTTCTCGATCTGCTGACGGGCATCGATCAGGGTCTCGAGAATTCGCCGTTCCAGCTCGTGATCGTCACGGGACGAACCGTGGAGACGGAGATGGACAGCTTCCGCCGTCTTGTCGAACGGCACCGCGTCGATGCGGTGATGTTCGGTCGCACACGGCGCAGCGATCCTCGCATACGCTACCTCGAAGAACAGAAAGTGCCGTTCGTCACACTGGGCAGAAGCGAGACGGGCGCGCCCTTTCCCTATGTCGACATCGACAGGACCGTGGCCGGCCGGAACGGCACCGCGCGCTTTATCGGCCTCGGCCATCGGCGTATCGGGCTATTGAACACGCCCGGCCATCTGATGATGAGCCGCCATCTAAGGCAAGGCTACCGGGCCGCGCTCACCGCCGCGGGGCTGCTCTACGAAGCTGGGCTGGTGATCGAGGCCGACTTCGGCGAGAGCGGTGGCCTGAACGGAGCGCGGCAGCTTCTCGCCATGAAGAATCCGCCGACTGCGATCATGTGCGGCCACGATCTG
>Ga0153988_1000167_pt1 | contig 16218 bp, 15 predicted proteins | sample TSNC072MetaG_FD_104742 | JGI IMG/M metagenome (GOLD analysis project Ga0153988, IMG submission 104742) | Attine ant fungus gardens microbial communities from North Carolina, USA - TSNC072 MetaG | ecosystem: Host-associated > Fungi > Mycelium > Unclassified | place: USA: North Carolina, Jones...
GCGTTTCGGCGAGTTTCGTCGCACTCTGCTGCGCTAGCGTGGCGATGTCCAGCTCCGTCAAAACCTGACGCAGTCCGGCCGCTGCAGTGTCCGAACCGTGTACGCCGAACACGACGCATCCGGCTTTGCTTGCCATCGTCGGCTCCGGCAGCACGCATAGCGTGCTCGCTCCGATCATTTCCACCACGCCGGCGGCGACCTGCAGGCCGCCCTAAAGCCGGTTGGAAAGCATCTCCGCCTGGCTGATCGACGCGCGGGCCAGTATTGCGGCCAGTTGCGGCGCGCTGAGCACCACACGCACACCATCCGAGCCATATTCTTGCGAAACTCGAAAGTCCTCTGTCATTGAGTGGACCTGCGAAACTGGCAAGCGGCAAGAGGAGATGGAATGGGCGAAGGATGATTCTGCGCTTCCGTTGCTTTTTATCCTGTGCATCGACACAGCGTCGCTCGATGCGCGGTGCGCAAGTGGCCCAAACGAGTGCTCTCCTGGACACTCCGGTAAACTAACGTTTTTTCACGCTTATTCCGCCTCTCCCATGACTCAAGACGAACTCAAGCAACTGGTCGGCCAGGCCGCCGCCGATTACGTGAACGCCAACGTGCCGCAAGGCTCGGTGATCGGCGTCGGCACGGGTTCCACCGCGAACTGCTTCATCGACGCACTGGCCGCCGTCAAATCCCGCTATCGCGGCGCGGTGTCGAGTTCGCTCGCCACGACCGCGCGCCTGCAATCGCATGGCTTCAAGGTGCTCGATCTCAACGAGATCGATTCGCTGCCGGTGTATGTCGATGGCGCCGACGAGATCGACCATGGCGGCGCGATGATCAAGGGCGGCGGCGGCGCGCTCACGCGCGAAAAGATCGTCGCGTCGGTGTCGGAAGTATTCGTTTGCATTGCCGATGCGAGCAAGCTCGTCGACACGCTCGGCAACTTCCCCTTGCCGATCGAAGTCGTGCCGATGGCGCGCACCGCGATCGGCCGTCGCGTGACGGCGCTCGGCGGTGTGCCGGTCGTGCGCGTGACGAAAGACGGTGTGCCGTTCATTACCGACAACGGCAACGAGATCATCGACGTGAAGGGCTTGAGCATCAGCGACCCGCGCACGCTCGAAACACACATCAACACATGGCCGGGCGTCGTCACGGTCGGCCTGTTCGCGGGCCGTGGCGCGAACCTGTGCCTGCTCGGCACCGACACCGGCGTGCAGACGATCACCTACGGTCAGAAGTAAGCGAGCGTTTCTGTTCGCGCCAACGCGTGTGAACCGTTCAGTCGGTTCACACGCGTTTTTTTTGGTTCTTCAGGAAAGGACCGGGCGGGCGAATAAGCAGGCGAATCAATAAAAGCCCAGCGGTTCGAGGCCCCGAACCGGCACTTTGAATTATTCGCGTACTGTCAGGCGTCGAATGTGGGCACCCGCACGCACGGCGATGAACGCGACACCTACACTCTTTGTTAGTGACAGGTAGCGCTTTTGACAGGCAGGACGCGAGATGGACGGCGATCGTGCACGCCCGGACCGCCGCTCCCGCAGGTGCCAGGAAGATACTCGACAGAATCATCGAGTGCTTTCTCGACACCGACTTTCTCAGTCTCGCCGCTTTTCTCGAAGATCGCGCGCCGCTTGCCGGCAAACCTGTCACCACGTCGTCGATTTCGCGTCTGCTGTTTGCGTGCAGATGCGATTGCGCCTATCTGCCGTTGATGCCGTGCATTCGCCGATGCGCCACGCGCGTGGGAAGAGCGCCGGCAGCACATCGGTTTCGTCGTAACGCAGTGACTTCGCAACGAGTAGCAGAAAGCCGTTCGGACCAGCGTGTCTGGGCGGCTATTGATGTACCGGTTCGTTTCGTCTGGCCTTGCACGCGGAACGCGCATCGTCGATGTGCGCTTCGCGTGCGGGATCATCCGCGGCGGACCCTTAAAAGAGAGCATGGCTGGATTGCATCAGCCAGCATCGAGAGGCGCGCCGTGCGCGGTTGGAGTGGGATTCATCGGCGCTGGCATGCCTCGCGTGGCCATAACGACCTGAAGCAGACGCTCGCCGGCAAGGACTCTGGGCTACTTCGCCGTATCGTTTTCGATGTAGGCGGTACAGGGTGCGACGGCGATTCACTACAACAGGCAGTCGCCATTCGCTCGTCAGGTGCTGACGTATTGCGAATGCGATCTTGGACGAGGACGAATTTAAACTCATGAACGCTGATCGCCTAGAGGGATCTTTTCCCGACATCTCCGAAGCCTGGGCCGCATTGCAAGCTCAGTTGCCGATCAAGCCGATTCGCAGCGAAGAGGACTATCAGCAGATGCTGCAAGTCGCTCACTCGCTCTCCGAACGTCTGAACGGTACCGACCAGGACCCGCTCGTCGATCTGCATACGATCGTGCGGGAACTGATCCGCCACTGGGAAGCACACAACGTGACGCTGCCGAAAGCGGAGCCGCGCGAGGTGTTGCGCCATCTGCTGACCACGCACGGACTCAAGCAGAAGGACCTCGCTGGAATCGCGTCGCCGACCGTCGTCAGCGACATTCTCGCGGGCCGGCGTGCGATCAGCAAGAAAGTCGCCAAGGCGCTCGCGGTGCGTTTTCAGACCGACGTCAGCGCGTTTTTGTGAAAGCGGCGCAGCGCCGGCGGTGGGCCGTGCGCTGCGTTGAAGGGCTGACTTTCGGTGACTCGGTGACCGCGGTTCGCGGAAGGTTCTGTCCCTACGCGCCAACGCGGGCGGCTCGTGATTCAGCCGTCCGCGTTGGCGTTTGTATTTGCATGTATGGGCTTGCTGTTGCGTTGACCGCGGCGGCGCCGACTAAATGAATGCTCTGCGAAACAAAAGGCTGCGCCTCGATCGAGGCGCAGCCTTTTTCCTACGCTAGGTTGAAGCTCAACGATTTCGCCATATGTTTCGCTGCATGAATAGCCGGCGAATCGCCGATACGAACGCGTGCACTCAGCCGCGTGGCCGTTTCCGTATCGGTCTGGTCAGAACGCGTTGCGGCTGACAAAGCCCTTGAAGATCGTAATGAACACGATCTTCATGTCGAACCAGAACGACCAGTTGTGGATATAGAAGAGGTCGAACTTCACACGCGCTTCCATCTTTTCGACCTTGGTGGTCGCGCCGCGATAGCCGTTGACCTGGGCCCAGCCGGTGATGCCGGGCTTGATACGGTAACGGTGCATATAGCCGTACACCTGGTCTTTATAGAGGTCGTCGTGCTCGATCGCATGCGGACGCGGACCTACCACCGACATCTGCCCGAGCAGCACGTTGAGAAACTGCGGCAACTCGTCGAGGCTCGTGCGGCGCATGAAGCTGCCGAGCTTCGTCACGCGTTTGTCGTTGCGGGTGGCCTGCGTCAGCTGGCCGTGCGCTTCCTCGTGCACGGTCATCGAACGGAACTTGTAGATCGCGAACGGCTGGCCGTCCACGCCCTTGCGAATCTGGCGGAAGAACACCGGCCCAGGCGAGGTGAGCTTGATGCCGATCGCGAGCGCGAGGAGCACCGGCGCGAGCATGAGCAGCGCAAGCGCCGCGAACAGGCGGTCGAACATCAGCTTAGGCCACATCTGCGGCGGTGAAAACGACGGCGCGCTCAGATTGAGTGTCGGCAGTCCGACGACCTCGACGAGCGCATGATTGAACAGCGAGAGGCCGCGCACGTCGGGAATGAAGCGCAGGTTGACGAAGTCATGTCTGAACATGCGCGTGAAGCGATAGATCGTATGTTCTTCGGAAAGCGGCAACGCGAGCCACACTTCGCTCACGCGTTCGTCGCGCACCTTGGTGGCGAACAGGTTCAGATCGGTCAGCACCGGCAGACGCTTCAGACGCGCGCGCGATGCGGTGGCGGGCTCGACGTTCGTGGCGAGGCTGGTGTCGACGCTCGTATCGAACACGCAGACCGGCTTGAAGCCCGCCTGCGGCGCGTGTTCGAGATGCGCGAGCAGCATGCGCGCGAAGCCGGGCGCACCGACGATCGCGACCGTGCGCGTGTTCATGCCGCGGCGGCGCACGCTACGCAGCACCACGTGCATGACGCAGCGGGTCGCGATGATCAACGCGCCGGAAATCAGCGTCGCATAGCCGAACCACAGGCGCGATACCGCGTCCATCCGATGCAGCGAAAACGCGAGCGTGAGCGCGGTGGCAACCACCATGAACCAGGCGGCGGCGATTCTCCCGAGCACGGGAGCCAGCGCCTTGCCGCGCGATGTTTCATAGACGCCGAAGGCCGGAAACAGCAGCAGTACGAGCACGCAGTTGAAGGCGATCAGCAGACGCTCGGTATCGGGCAACGCGATCGGTGACGAAAAGCGCATCCAGTGTGCGAGCAGGCCGCCGGCAATCACGAAGAGGGCGTCGAGGCATCGCGCGGTATTTCTGAACATAGACGAACTATCCGGTAATCAAACGGTGCAAGGCAGGCGCGATGTTTATTCCACGGTCTCGGCTTGACGCAGACGCGGCAGCAGACGATCGAATTCGCGCTTGACGAGCCCATAGCATTCGCATGCGCGGGCCTCGAGACCCTTGCGGTCGAGTACCTTGATATGGCCGCGGCTATGGTGAATCAGGCCTTCGTCGTGCAGCTTGCCGGCCGCCTCGGTGATGCCCTCGCGGCGCACGCCGAGCATATCGGCGATCAGTTGCTGTGTGACCGTCAGATCGTTCGAGGCGACGCGGTCGACTTCAATCAGAAGCCATCGGCACAGCTGCTTGCTGAGTGCGTGATGGCGATTGCACGCGGCGGTCTGCGCCACTTGCGTGAGCAGTGCGTGCATATAGAGCAGCATCAGGCGGCGCAGAAAGTCGGAGCGCGCGAACTGCTGCTTGAGCGCCTGTGCGCTCATCCGATAGGCGAAGCCCGCACATTGCACCTGCACGCGGTTCGGCATTGTTTCGCCGCCGGTGAGCACCGGTACGCCGGTCATGCCTTCGCGGCCGACCGCGGCGATTTCGACGGAGCTGCCGTCCTCCATCGTCGAGAGCATCGAGATAATGGCAGTGGTGGGGAAGTACACGTGATGGATGCGTTGACCCGAGTCGCACAGCAACTGCTCGGTGCGCAGATGAACCAGTTCGAGATGGGGAGCTAGCGCCTGCCATTCGTGCGACGGCAACGCGCCCAGCAGATGGTTACCGTGCAAATCGGATTGAAGTGTCAACATGATCGGTCCTCGCATGGAAATCGCGTGTCGTGCGATTTCCTGTTTATTTGATCCGATTCCCACATCCCCGAAACATGCTGCCTGGCGAGCAGCGGTGAATGCAGGATCGGCCCCGTGTTTGGCCTTTGCGCCGCAGCCCTTCTTCTGGCTCTCGTTTGCGACGGCGCTTGTGTTGCGCTCACCTATTAGCGAGGACCGTGCCAACCTTATTGAAAGCTCATGCTGATGCGGCGCAACGAATCAGGCCGCGGCGCGCGGTGGGGTCAATGGGTCGTTTTTGTTTCATTCATGTACACCCCCCTGGTTCGCGGGATGCATGGCATGAGAACTTTCGGTTTGGCTCAATCCCTTGATATGACTGGATTTCAGCGGATCGGCGGGGGGCTGCCCGGAGTGTCGCAAATTTGAACCTGGCGTCTCATGCACGTTTTAATGCTCGGTTGGTCTCGTGCAGGAAATGATTCAGAAGTGTTAAATGCGACGCATGGGCTCTCGCACGCGGAGCCCTTTTTGAAGGGGTAAAAGTTGTGCGGCAACCAACAGTGATTTGACGGACCAAACACCTGGCTTCGCGCGAAGCCGGGTTTTACGCGGCTCGCGAAGGTACGCTAGCAGCGGATGACCATTCGCCATGGAAGACGGCGGATAACGCATGGACCTCGCGCACTTCACTTCGCATGCACCTCGAATGCGAGGTTTGTTTCATCAGCTTTAAATCCCGCACTCGATGCATCTGCAACCATTTCGAGGTGTGTTGCCGGTTGCGCGAGGGAGAGCCGCGTGACGACACGCGGACGATTCGGCGCGAGACGAAGCCAGGCGCGCGCGGCGAGGTAGGGCGGGCCAATGATATGAACGAAGCGCTGCGCTTCGATGCCATGAAAACCGATCGAACCCAAAGAGTGAGACGCGACGCTGACGTCATCGAGTTGCAACGTCAGAGGATATAAAGTGCGGGTTCCCCGCCTAGGTGGCCATTCGCGTTTCGCGTGCCGCACGCGCAGATTGCCGGCCAGTGTATATGCATCGATCCATTGCAAGGACGAAACATGGTCGCTGTATTCGAGTGTCGCGTGACTTGCGGCTTGCGGCGATGTTCAGGGAATGGGCGAAACGTAACGTCGACGAAACAAGGCCAATGTCGGGATCGGGATGGCTTGTGAGAGGTCAGGCGTGTCGAATGCGAGCGGTGTGTTCGGTGCGAGGCCGAGCGATTCGATCAGACGTTATAGATTGACTGCCTGAGTCGACGGGCATCGGTCAGACATATGACCGGACCGCGTGGTGCACACGTTGCGCAACATGAGCGGTGACACGGGCCGCGCACGCCAACGCGTGTCCAGCACAACGTGCGCACCCGGCACGTCAACGCACCAGCGCGACAAGCGGCGGCAGCGTTTTTTCATAAGCGCTTTCGAGCACGTCGAAGCAGTCCTCGCACGCGTCGCGACGTCCACGCGCGATGGCGCGGACGAGCCGGAACTGCATCACGATCGCTTCCGATGCAATGCGTTGCGCTGCGGCTGGAATCGTCGGTGGAATCTCGAAGCCTTGCGCGAACAGCCATAGCAGATGCTTCGAGAGAAACTCGAAGTTCGCGCCGAGCTGGCGCATCAGATTGAACGCGTAGAGGTCGAGATACGCCTCGCCGCGTTCGAACAGCGTGTCGAGATGCGCGGGAAACGCGGCACGCCATTGCGAAATCGGATTGATGAGCGGACGCCGATCGAGATGCGCGCACAGCAGTTCCGCCGAGGCTTCCGCGAGCGCGATACCTTCGAGTGCCGGCCGCACCTGCTTTGCGAACTCGACGTAGGGGAATAGCAGATCGGCTTGCTCCGCAAAATGCGGCAGCTTGCGGAACACGCCGTCGTAATCCTCGCCTTCGAGCTGATGATAGCCGGCGTTGTGGAAGTAACCGACGCGGCGCGCGGCGACGTCGACGAAATCGATCCCGATCGTGGTTTTCGGATGCCGACCGCGCTGCGAGGCCGCACGCATATCGGGCAGGTAATAGCCGTCCACTTCGACGAGCACGGTATGGCCGCGCAACGTTTGCGCGAGCACACGCGCTTCGAGCGAGTCGTAGATTGCGAGTTCACGCACCTGGGTGCCGTACAGACGTTCGAGATCGTCGAGCGGAAACTTGAAGCAGGTGAACTGATCGCCTTCGAAATCCTGCGTGACCGTGAACGCGAGGGCGGCACGCGGCTCGAACCCGAAGCCATGCAACAGCTCGATCCATAGATCGGCATAGCAGTTGGTCTCCTGCCACACACGTTCGCCCTGATGCAGCGCATGCGGCACATGCTGGCGCGATAGCGCGCCGCCGAGCGGCTGCATGCCGACGTGCAGAGCAGTGGGTATGCGGCCGGGCCGTCGCGGCAACGGCGAGGTCGCCAGGGCGCTGGCGAGCGCGGGTGTCAGCAAGGGATTCATGCACAGTCTCCGGCAGCGGCCGTGGTCAGCGTCGCCTGCATCGTGTGCATCATGCGCGCTTCGGTATTGTTCCATCGCAAGACGCGTATATCGTCGGGCCTTGCGTCGACGTCGTGCCGATGATGCGAGATACAGGTCTTCAGTGTGTTCATGTTCGATGCGAAGCTGAGTGGGACCGCGAGCGGTGCATTGGCCCACTTGCGATGAAGGCCGCATCGTGATGCCGCGCTTCGTTAGGCGGCATTTAAGAATGGTCAAAGCCCAGCGTCAGTGCGATGCCGTACGGAAACAGGCGTTTCACGCACGTAACGTGTCGCCATGACACGGGGGGCATTGTGTCGAGCCATGCCGTCGGGCATGGCTCGACACGCGCTGTCCCGCTGAACCTGTTGACCGTCGAGGGCATGATGAACTGGAAAACGCTGGAATTCGATCAGCTATCAGCACGTGAGTTATATGTTGTGCTGCGCGCGCGTAGCGCGGTGTTCGTCGTCGAGCAGTCGCATGTCTGTCTCGATGCGGACGGCCGCGATGAGCACGCGCTACACGTCTTCGCAGCCGACGACATGACGCGGCCGATGCCGATCCTCGCCTATGCGCGTGTGCATCCCGGCGATGCGGAAGATCCGGAGATCATGATCGACAAGGTACTCACGAGTCCGCTGCGGCGCGGTGACGGTACCGCCGAACTGCTGATCGAGCGCGTGCTCGACGCGGTTGCCGAACGCTGGCCCGGACGCGCCGCGCGCGTGAGCGCGCCGGTCGGACTCCGCGGTTTCTACGAGCAGTTCGGCTTTCGCAAGACCGAGGGGCCGTACCTCGAACACGGCGTGCCGTTCATCGGACTCACGCGCCAGGTGCACGGCAGCCCGACGCGTTTCGGTCAGCGACGACGCGCGCGTAATAGCGAATCGTTCGTCGATACGTTCGAGCTGTTGTGATGCCACGCATGCACACGATGACGTCGAGCGCGCAGTTGGGTTGGCCGCTGCTTTGATCGGTGGCGGCCGCGTGTGGCAATGCAGGCGTACTAGCCATGAACATGTATCGGAATCCATATCAATGTGGTGGAGCGTTTATATCACTGGTTGACTTTCGTCATGTCTGAAAGAGGAAGCCTTATATCCGTGCGGCGTTTCGACTGTTCGAGTACTCGATATTTGGCTGGTAACGCGAACGACGCGAACCGATGGCGCGCCTGAATCGACCCCGTCAGGCAACCGGCCGCGCCGCGCAGTTCTCTCGCGGTTATCGATCATGCAATTCGGCCACACAATGCAGCCTTTCAACTCCCTGCGATGCCGATCGCAACACAGCCGGAGTTCAGTGCCACGGCAGCGGCGCCAGATCGCATCCCCATTCGTGCAAATCAGACAATTTCATCCGGCAACGTGCGTATTCGCACTATGCAAACTTCGCAATGCAGGCACGCTTGAGAGGCAAGCTTGGCGTTTATCGACAACATGCGCGTTACAGGTACGAAACAATTCATCAGAGGGATAACCCTGTCAGGAAGTGTCCCAACTGGCGCATCCGTTTCGAAGCTAGCAACGTATCGTAAAAAATGTGAAATGCATAAGAACGATTTGTATGGGCCATTCAATCAACAGGCTACGCGGGGACAACACCGCTTCGGGGAGATAGAGGTCATGGAACAGGCAAACAAGGATCGCTCGCTGGTGAGCAAAGTGATGGACGGGCTCGTCACCGGCATCGTCGAAGAGAAGTACGGCGCGATATTGCCGCCGCAGGACGTGCTCTCGAAGGAGTTCGACGTGAGCCGCACCGTGATGCGCGAGGCGCTCTCGATGCTGCTCGCGCGCGACATGCTGGACGTGCGGCCGAAGATCGGCACGCGCATCCGGCCCATGAGCGATTGGCGCATGATCGACGAGGACGTCGTGAACTGGCGTTTTCGCGCAAAGCCTGATCCGATGTTTTTGCGCGACGTGATCGAGTTTCGCATTCTGATCGAGCCGCGCGCGGCGGCACAGGCGGCCGCGCGCGGCGGCGCCGTCGACGTCGCGGCGATTCGCGAGGCGTTCGAGGCGTTTCGCCTGATTCGCCCGGGCGAGCCCGGCTATCAGGAAGCCGACGAGCTGTTTCATACGCGCATCGTGATCGCGAGCGGCAACCAGTTCTTCAAGCAGATGGCGGCGATCATTCGCGGCGCGCTGTCGACCGTCAATCCGATCATGCACGACAAGGACGATCTGGGAGAAAACGTGATCGCCTTGCATCGGCGCGTGGTCGAGGCGATCGAGCGGCGCGATCCGAAAGAGGCGGAAATCGCCTCGCTCGCGATGATCGACTACACCGCCGAAGAGCTCAGCGGCCGGTTTTCGGCCGAGCCGTCGACGCGCGCGTGAGCACAATGGCGCGGGCGAGGGCATAGCCGCGCACGCGGCTGACCGGTCTTCGCGGGACCGTGCAGTAGACGGAGCGCGTTTCGCGCACGGCAGGCATGGGCGACATGCGTTTCGTGCGCGACAATGACGGCTCTCCTGAACCGCACGGACCTTGAAGACACGATGACAGATGCAACGTTGGCAGCGCACGAACCGATGCATGAAGCCACGCCCACGGCGGACGCGCCGCGCGTGATCCGTTGGGGAATCGTCGGCACCGGGCGCATTGCGCACCGTTTCGCACAGGGGCTCGCCTATGTGCCGCACGCGCGGCTCGCCGCGCTGTGGTCGCGTCGCGCGGAACCGGCGCAGGCTTTTGCCGGCGAATTCGGCGGCGCGGTTTGTGCGAGTTTCGAGGCGCTGCTCGTGAGCGGCATCGACGCACTCTATATCGCGACGCATCAGGATAGCCACGCCGATTACGCGATTGCCGCATTGCAAGCCGGTCTGCACGTGCTGTGCGAGAAGCCCGCGACGATCAACCGGCCGCAGCTCGAACGCGTGCTCGCGGTTGCGCACGCTTCGCAACGGCTCTTCATGGAAGCGATGAAGCCGCCGTTTTATCCACTCTACAGAAAGCTGCGTGAGCAGCTCGCGGCCGCGCCGATCGGCGAGGTCGGCTTCGTGCGCGCGGGCTGCTCGGTGCCGGGCGTGCCGGCCGATCATCCGTCGCTATCGTTCGGGCATGCGGGCGGCGCGCTGCTCGATATCGGCATCTACGAAATGTTTCTCGCGGTGGACTGGCTCGGCGCGCCGCGCGGCGTGCAGACGTTCGGCCGGCTCGGCACGACCGGCGTGGATATGTTTGCGAGCCTCAACAGCGAGCACGAGCGCGGCATCGCGCAGCTGTTCTGCGGGCTCGATCTGCACGGCAAGGGCGATGCGCTGCTGATGGCGCAGGGCGGCCACGTGACGCTGCACGAGCCGTGGTGGAACCCGTCGCGCGCGACGATCCGCTATGCCGATGGCCGCGTCGTCGAACTCGACGAGCCGTTCGAAGGCGGCGGGCTGAACTACGAGACCGCGCACTTCGGCGAGCTGATTCGCGCAGGACGGCTCGAAAGCCCATTGATGCCGCATGCGACGTCGTTGCAGATGATCGCGATGGCCGATGCGGCGCGTGCGGCGCTCGGGGTGAGGTTCGCGGGGGAGTGAGTGGGCAAATGAGTGGGCGAACGAGTCGATGAGTGGGCCGGCGTGTGGGCGGAAATACGAGCAGAAATACGAGCCAGCCGGAGAGCCCCGGACCGCCTGGCCCTCAATGCCGCGTCGGCAGCGACAGACGCCGCTCGTACCAGCGCTGCGCCCATTCGAGCACCTGGCACAGCACCCAGTACACGGCCGCAGCGGCGAGGTAAAGCGGCAGCGGCTGATAGGTCGACGCGATCATTTCCTGCGCGCTGCGCAGCAGTTCGGTCACGGTGATGACGGACACGAGCGAGGTGTCCTTGATGAGGCTGATCAGGCTGTTCGACAGACTCGGCACGGCGATGCGCAGCGCCTGCGGCGCGATCACGTAGCGCAGCGTCTGACGGCGTGACAGCCCGAGGCTATACGAAGCGAGCCATTGGCCCTGGTGGATGCCGAGAATCGCGCCGCGCATGCTCTCCGACAGATACGCGGCGACGTTCGCCGACAACGCGATCACGCCGGCCGGGGTCGGATCGAGCGAGATGCCGAAGCTCGGCAGCCCGTAATAAATCACGAAGATCTGCACGAGCAGCGGCGTGCCGCGCATCACGCTCACATAGATGCGCGCGATCCAGTTCAGCGGACGACCGTGGCTGATGCCCATCAGCGCGAGTACGGCGCCGCCGATCAGGCCGAAGATCATCGACAGGATCGCGAACTTGATCGTCAGCAAGGCGCCCTGCGCGAGCACGGGCAGCGATTGGATCAGCAGGGAAGTGATGGACATGGGCGGTGTTCTTATTGGCGCGCAAAGCGCACATCATAAACTTTGGCGGGCGTGACGGCGCGGCTTGCGCGGTGCGGCTTGGGGTATACGCGACGCGCGGATCGGGTCCTGTGCGTCGTGCGCCGCAAAAACACGAAGGGCGGCATCGCCGACGATGCCGCCCTTCGTTTCACCACTTACAACACGCGTGTTACTGGATCGGCTTGCTGACGTCGATGCCGAACCACTTGTCCGAGATCTTCGAGAACGTGCCGTCCGCCTCGAGCTGGGCCATTGCGTCGTCGATCGCCTTGGCGAACTTCGGGTTGCCCTTCCTGAACGGGATGCCCGATGGGGTGCCGGCGCCGACGTTCGCGCCGGTGCGCAGCGGCAGTTGCGAGTTCTTCAGCAGGTACGCGAGCATCAGACGGTCGTTCAACGCCGCGTCGAGCCGGCCGGCGGCCAGATCGCGCAGGTACTCGGGCGCGCCCGGGTAGGTCTTCACGTCGATGCCCGACACCGACTTCGCCATGTCCATGTAATTCGTGCCGAGACCGACGCCGAGCTTCTTGCCCTTCAGGTCGTCGAGCGACTTGAACTGGCGCGTGTCGTCCTTGCGCTGGATCAGCTGCGCGGCCGAATACGTGTAGGCCGGCGAGAAGTCGAGCGCCTGCTTGCGCGCATCGGTGATGCCGACCTGGTTGACGATCACGTCGAACTTGCCCGCCTGCAGACCGGCGATGATGCCGCTCCACTCGGTCGTGACGAATTCCGGCTTCAGGCCGAGCTTCGCGGCGACGGCCCTGGCGATGTCGACGTCATAGCCGACCAGCTCGCCCGACGGCGCTTTCGAGTTGAACGGGGGGAAGGTGCCTTCGAGGCCGATGCGCAGCGTGCCGCGCTGCTTTACCTGGTCGAGCAGGTCTTCCGCGTGCGCGGTGACGGCGGTCAACGAGGTGCCGATCAAGGCGGCAACCAGCAGTTTTTTCAACAGGCCAAATTTCATCGTGTTCCTTTGGGTTCGTTCGGCATTGTCATTGCGATGGGGGAGAGCATAACAAACGAAACTATCGAAACCAAAATATCGTTTGTTTATGTCTATATTCCGGGGTGGCGCGCAGGCTGATTTCAGCGCAACGCTTGCGCACATTCGGCGACGAGCGCCGGCCCCCGGTAAATGAAGCCGGTATAGAGCTGCACGAGCGACGCGCCGGCCGCGAGCTTCGTGCGCGCATCCTGGCCCGAGAAAATGCCGCCGACGCCGATGATCGGCACGGTTTCGCCGACCTCGGCGCGCAGCTTGCGGATCACCTCGTTCGACGCATCGAACACCGGCTTGCCCGACAGGCCGCCCGCTTCGTCGCCGTGTGGCAGACCCGCGACCGCGCTGCGCGAGAGCGTCGTGTTGGTCGCGATCACGCCTTCGAACTGGTGGCGCAGCAGCGTGCCGGCGATCGACTTGATCTGCTCGTCGTCGAGGTCCGGCGCGATTTTCAGCGCGAGCGGCACGAGCTTGCCGTGCAGGTCGGCGAGACGCTGCTGCTTGTCCTTGAGCGCGGCGAGCAGCGCGTCGAGTTCGTCCGCGCCTTGCAGCTGGCGCAGGTTCTTCGTATTCGGCGAGGAGATGTTGACCGTCACGTAGCTCGCGAACGGATACACGCGTTCGAGGCAGTAGAGATAGTCTTCGGCGGCGCGCTCGATCGGCGTGTCGGCGTTCTTGCCGATGTTCAGCCCGAGGATGCCGCGATAGCGCGCTGCCTGCACGTTCTGCACGAACTGGTCGACGCCGGCGTTGTTGAAGCCCATCCGGTTGATCACCGCGTTCGCTTGCGGCAGCCGGAACATGCGCGGGCGCGGATTGCCCGGCTGCGCGCGCGGCGTCACGGTGCCGATCTCGATGGAGCCAAAGCCAAGCGCGGCAAGCCCGTCGATGCAGGCGCCGTCCTTGTCGAGACCCGCCGCGAGCCCGACGGGGTTGCGGAACGTGAGGCCCATCACGGTGCGTGGCGAATCCGGCACGCGCGGCGCGAGCGCGCCGGCGAGGCCGGTGCGGCCGGCGGCGCCGAGCATGCGCAAGGTCAGATGATGGGCGTCTTCCGCGTCCATGCGAAAGAGCCGGGCGCGAACCAGCGGGTAGAGGGAGCTAAGCACGGGATGATGCAGCCGGACGGCCGGAAAATGGGAACCCGCTATTTTACCGGCTTTGGGCTTCGATGAGACCGATTAGAGGGGCGGAGCGTGGCCGGGGCGATGGAGGAGAGCGGCGCACGCAATGCACATGGACCGCGCTGGCAAGTGGGCCCGGCGCCGATCACGTGGATCGCCTGCTTCCGGCCGTGACGGTCCGTGACTGTCCATTACCGTCCGTTAGACATTACGGCCGCAGCGGTCCGCGCCGGCCTTGCATTGCGAGATCGACCGGCGGCAGGTCGACACTGGCCGGATCGAGCACCCGCCAGGCGCCGTCGATTAAGCCTTCGAGCGGCCGGAAATTCGCCTTGTACGCCATTTTCGGGCTCTCGCGAATCCAGTAGCCGAGGTACACGTAGGGCAGGTTCAGGCTGCGCGCCTGCTCGATCTGCCAGCAGATGTTGTAGGTGCCGAAGCTCGCGTGCGGCAGGCCGGGATCGAAGAACGTGTATACCGACGAGAGCCCGTCGCCGAGAATGTCGATCATGCTGATCATGCGCAGCGCGCCTCGCGCGTCGGGATGCTCCGGCGAGGGTTCGCGGAATTCGACGAGCCGCGAGTTGATCCGGCTTTGCAGCAGGAACTGCTCGTACTGGTCGCGGCTGTCGCGGTCCATGCCGCCGCCCGCGTGGCGCGCCGACTGGTAGCGCATATAGAGCGTGTAATGCTCCTCGTCGTAGTGCAACGGCGCGACGGTGGCGACCAGTTCGCCATGCTTTTTCCACACGCGACGCTGCGTGCGGTTCGGCTGAAAGCGCTCGACCGGCACGCGTACCGGCACACAGGCGCGGCAACCGTCGCAATAAGGGCGATACGTGAAGACGCCCGAGCGCCGGAAGCCCGCTTTCACGAGGTCCGTATAGACGTCCGAATTGATAAGGTGGCTGGGAGTGGCGACCTGCGAGCGTGCGATGCGGCCGTCCAGATAACTGCAGGGATAGGGCGCCGTTGCATAAAATTGCAGCGCTGAAAGCGGGGAAAGAGGCAGCTCGTTGGGATGAGTCACGTTGGCAGCTCTCGAAGCGTCTCTGGTAATGCAAACCCGGCGCGCCTGGCGGTTCATGGCCCTCGGTCCTGATGGGCGCCGGGCGGCGGAGCGGATTCGGCCTGATTCTTCCTATGCGGCGCGCGCGAAGAGTTCGACCCATGCGGTCTTGTCGAAGCGCCACGGAATCGCCGGTGCGCCAACGGACGCGCGAACGTGCGCGACGAATGCCTTGCGCGCTATCTCGCGCCCGCCCAGCGACGCCAGATGCGAAGTGTTCTGCTGGCAGTCTATCATTTCTACTTCGTGACGTCGCAGGTGCCCGACCAGTGCGGCCAGCGCCATTTTCGAGCCGTCGGTGACCTCGGTGTACATCGATTCGCCGAAGAACATTTTGCCGAGCGACACGCCATACAGACCACCCACGCGCCGGCCTTCGAACCAGGTTTCGATGCTGTGCGCATCGCCCATCCGATGCAGCGACGAATACGCTTCGACGACGTCGGCCGTGATCCATGTGCCGCGCTGTCCGCGTCGCGGCGCTTGCGCGCAGGCGCGCATCACGGCGGCGAAATCGTGATCGACGCGGATTTCCCACGCATCCTCGCGCAGCACGCGCTTGAGCGTCTTGCGCAGCGACGGCGACAGTTTGAATTCGGCGGGGCGCAGAACCATGCGCGGATCGGGGCTCCACCACAACACGGGCTGGCCGTCCGAGTACCACGGGAAAATGCCGCGCCGGTAAGCGTCGATGAGCCGCGACGGCAGCAGATCGCCGCTCGCCGCCAGCAGTCCCGGCGCGCCGCTCGAAGCGCCGAGCGCGCGCTCGACAGGCGGAAACGGATCGTCGACGCCGAGCCAGGGAACCATGTGTGCTCGTTAGCCTTCGCGCAGCGAGCGGAAAATGTCGCCAGTGTGCAGGCCGAAGCTGCCGGCCGAGCGGTCGGCGAAGAAGAAGCGCAGTGTCTGGCCGACGGTCGGAAACGCGATCTCGTCCCACGGAATCTCGTGCTCCTCGAAGAGCTTCACTTCGAGGCTTTCCTCGCCGGCGGCGATGTCGAGATCAAGCAGGCGCGCCATATAGAACAGATGCACCTGATGCACGTGCGGCACGTTCAGCAGCGA